>ERZ1649853.24-NODE-24-length-66773-cov-18.231347_pt1:0-65000 | contig 66773 bp, 46 predicted proteins | sample MGYA00575353_ERZ1649853 | MGnify/ENA primary metagenome ERZ1649853 (study PRJEB40853, sample SAMN11349654) | freshwater sediment metagenome | isolation source: river sediment | host: Sediment | place: India: Okhla Barrage, New Delhi | collected 2017-02-21 ...
CCGGCCGCTCCGCGCGGCGACGATCATCCCGCCCCCTCCGACCGCGAGCACCGCGGCCAGCAGGGCCAGCGCGGCCGCCGCGCCCGGGAGATACCGCGGGGCCGCAAGCGGAACGGCGAGCGCGGCCGCGACGAAAATGCCTCCGGCGATCCCCTGCGGGAGCAGGACCCAGCGGGGATCCGCGGGAAGCCCGGGACGGGACTCGACCGAAGGGCGGTCGACGTGGCGGAGCAGCCGTGCGAACGCGATCGCGAAGAAGGGATAGGCGGGCAGGACGTACAGGTCGCGCTTCTCGACGGAGAGCGTGAAGAGGAGCACGACGAACGCCGACGCGACCAGCAGGAACCGGTCCGCGCCCTCTCGCCGCCGGCGCCACGCGAGGAGAAGGGCGCCGGGAAGGAGACCGCTCCAGGGCAGGAGCTGCACGGGAAGGATCTCCGCGTAGTACCAGACGGGCTGGCGATGGTGCATCCCGTGCAGCGCGCGGTCGAGCACGTGCTCGCGGAAGGCGCCCCAGACCGAGTACTCCCCGCCTCCGCCCCAGGTCGCGCCGGCCGCCCCCGCGGCCACGACCCCGGCGAACAGGGCCGGGCCGGCCAGCGGGGCGAACCTCCTCCACGCGCCCAGGTTCCTGTCGAAGGCCAGGGTCGCGAGCGCGATGCCGAGCGGGAGGGCGACGCCGACCGGCCCCTTCGCCAGCACCGCCAGCGCCGAGGCCGTCCAGAAGAGGAGCCCCGCGCGCCGGCCGCTCGCGCACCCCGCGCGGTGCGCCTCGAAGGCGGAGAGCGCGGCGAGCACGAGGAACGCGAGCAGCGCGTCGATCTGGGCCGAGCGCGACTTGTCCCAGAACAGGTAGAGCACGGAAAGGACCGCCCCCGCGAGGGCTCCGCCCCGATCGTCCCCGAGCCTCCGCGAGAGCCTCATCGTCAGCGCGACCGTCCCCACCGCGGCGACGACGGACGGGAGCCGCGCCGAGAGGGACGTCACCGCGCCCCACGGGAGCGAGAGCAGCGCGATCAGCCAGAAGAAGAGCGGCGGCTTGTCGGTCGTGACCTCGCCGCCGACGTGGGGAACGATCCAGCGGCCGTCGGCGACCATCTCGCGCGCGCCCTCGCCGAAGTACGGCTCGTCCGGCGCCCACAGGTCGTAGCCCCACACGTTCCAGACGGCGAGGATCGCCGCGAGGAGCAGAACCGCCGCCTCCGCCCTCGCGGCACGGCCTTCCCCAGCGCGGGGCCCGGCCACGCTCAGTAGAACCACGTCAGTCCCGTCGCGACCTCCTCGGCTCGCGATCGCTCGGGCGCTGCCGCCCGGGCCGCCTCCACGACCCGCCCGACGGCCTCGATCCCTCGGGGGACGCCGACCGGAGCGAACTCCGCGACGCCGACCGCCGCGAGGTCGCCCTCCGCCAGGAGGGAAGAGGGCAGATCCTCGCGAACCGGCCCGGCCATCGGGAACACGGCGAGGAGCTTCCCCTTCATCCGGCGATCGCGAGCGAGAGCCCGAAGGCGCGCGCCCAGAATCCCCGGTGCCTCGCCGCTCACGAGGACGACGAGGTCCGGGACCCCGTCCGCCGGCAGGCTCGGGGCGGGAGCGACTCCCGGGCAGGCGCGGGCCACGGCGTCCCGCATCGGAGCCGACGGGCCGGGAAACGCGTCTTCGGGAAGCAGGAGCAGCGGCGACCCGGAAGCGGCGGGGGCGCTCTCCCACCTTCCCGGGGACAGGCGCGCGTCGGTGGAGACGACGACGGCCGGGGCCGCTCCGGGCGACGGCGCCCCGGCCGACCACCATCGGCCGATCGCGGCTGCGATCCGGACGGCGTTCTCCTCCCCCGGGACCGGCGTCCTCGGGCCGACCCAGGGGGGCGCCGCCGCCCCGGGAGGCATCGCCACCATGAGCGATCGGGCCCCTCCGAGCACCTTTTCCGGAGGGGTGAGCCCCTGCAGCGGCTTGCCCGCGGAGAGATCGAGATCCGGCCCGAGAAGGAGGCGCTGCAAGAGCGCCCGGGGAAACCCGGCTTCGAGCGCGGCCCTGCCCGGCAGGCGGAGCCGGAGGCCGATGACGGGCGGATCCGCCCCGGGATCCTGCTCGGGCGAGGAGCCCTGCGGGCCCATCACCTCGATCATCGCGATGCCTTCGGGCAGCCGGTCGGCGGCGGCTTCCTCGACCGGCGGGCGGTCCTGGACCGCCGCGGGCGGCGCCCCGCCCGGCGCCTCCGCCAGCGGCAGGGCATCGAGACCGTCGGGCCGGCGCTCCATGGCGTAGCGGAGGAAGCGGAGACCCTCGACGCGCTCGAACGCCCGGGCGCGTCCGTCGGCGTCGAGGATCGAGCGCCGGCTCCTCACCTCGGTTCCGTCCGGATCCTGCACGACCAGCACCCAGGCCCCTCCCTCGGACGAGCCCTTCCAGGATCCCCTGCGGATCCATCCCCACGCGAACTCGCGGGCGGGCGAACGCCGCGAGGCGCCGACGCCGTGGTCCGGCATCTCGAACGACGGCGGCGCCTCGGGGACCCCGGCGGCGTCGCCCGCGATCGGCAGCGGGGAGGAAGCGGCCGGGGGCGCTCCGCCCGCGGGGCCCGCTCCCGGTCCCAGCCGCGCGTCGCCCGCGAGCGCCCGGTCGATCGCCTGGTCCATGCCGAGGTCGATACCGCCGATCCCGACGCTGAAGATGCGCGGTTTCCCCTCGGCGGCCGCCCGGGCCTCGATCCGCGCCCGGTCTCCCGAGCCCAGCGCCCGGAGCACGAGGTGGTGCATGAAGAGCCGCTCGGCCCGGTAGGCGAGGAAGTCCAAGGTCTCGTCGTCGAGCGCCCCTGGATCCGCCGAGGCGACCTCGCGCGCCAGCGCCGCATGATCGGGCTGTCGAGGATCCAGCATCGCGAGCGCCCGCGCGAGCCGCCGTCTCGGCGGCAGATCCCCTCCTTCGGCGGGCCGGAGCCGCTCCAGCGCCGCCCCGACGACCGCGCGATCGAGCACGTCGACCGCGCCGCTCGCCCCGGCCGGGGGGAGGACGTTGTGGGCCAGGAGCTGCGGGAACGTCCGGGGAGTCGGCACCGCGGGGAGCGGGGCGTCGAGGAGCGAGTCCAGATCGGGAAGTGGATGGCCCGCGGCCCCCGCCCGCCGCAGCCACGTGAAGAGCGTCAGGAGCCGAGCCGTCTCGTCGAGATCGGCGAGCTCCGAGAGGCTCCGCGCGAGGGCATCGTAGTTGGCGTTGATCCAGCCCACCGTCTCCCGCGTCCACGGCGGCTCCTCGCCGCTCGCCGCCTCGGCCGCCTCTCCGAGCCGCTCGGAGGCCGCCGCCATCCTGGCCCGCCGGAGGACCAGCACGTCCCCCTGGGCCGAAAGCGTGACGTCGACCGCATCGGGGTAGAACCAGAGGCGCGTTTGCTGGCTCATCAGCCCCTGCGTCCTCGGATCCGCCGCGAACCTCTCCAGGTGGGTCCGGAAGCCGGGAACCGCCTCGACGAGGCGCCCGCGCACGTCCCGGCCCTCCGCGACGTCGATTCCCAGGCTGAACGTCTTGAAGCGGATGTCGCTCCGGAGGCTGACGAGCCCGAGCGCCGTGTCCTGCAGCCGCCCGCCGAAGTTGACGTTCGACACGTCGGGCGCGTCGCCGCGGTCGAGGCTCATGTAGGGCTCTGCGGCGCCGCCCCGGAACACGGCTCGGTAGGCGACCGCGAAGTCGGAGAGGGTGAGGGGCCGCCCGAGGAGGGAGGGAGGCCTCCGCGCCGGGCTCCCGAGGAGACGCACCGCCCCGTCCGGGTCGAGACGCCCCCCCTCGAGGGAGAGGCCCCGGTCGAGGAACGCCTGCCACGCCGCGAGGTCGAGGGGCCGCGTGCCCGGCCACGCGGAGGTGTCGTCGACGCGCACCCGGTGAGCGCCGAACCCGAGCCGGAAGCGCGTGGACTCCGGACGGTGGACGTAGGCGTGAACCTCGACCTGGACGACGGGACGCTCCGAGGGTGCGCCCCCGCTCCTCGCCAGCCGCAGCCTTTCCGAAGCGATGACGTGACGGAGCACCGGCCACGCCGCTTCCCACGCCGCCCGCGCGGCCTCTCCCGCGGAGGCTTCCCGCTCCCCGGGGCGGCCGCCGTCCCAGGGCAGGAACACGCGCATCTTCCCGGCACCATCGCTCTCGACGACGTACCGCCGCGCGCGGAGGAGCTCCGCCCACGCCGGCTGCGCCTCGCCCGGCCGCCACAGCCCCCCGACCTCCACCATCGGGGGGTTCGGAGCCGCCTCGAGCGCGTCGAGCGCGTCGGGGAGCACGAAGGCGTACGGCTCGAGGAGCGGGTCGAGCAGCCGGTGGACGGCCGCGTCGCCGGGTCGCTCTCCGGGGGGCGGGAACGATCTCCCCTCGAGGCGGGCGAGAAGCGACCCGATCGTCTGGCCGGAATGGCTGACGCGGCGGAGATCGACGAGGGGGCCGTAGCGCACGTCGACCCATCCGGTCGCGGTGGGCGCCGCGAAGCCGGAGCCCGCCGGTTCGACCGCGGCGCCGAAGCCTCCGCCCGCCGCGACCGTCGCCAGAAGAACGAGGCCGGCGACGCCGCATCCGAGCGCCGACCCGACGAACCCGAATCTCGACCGCATGTCGCTCTCCGCCGCCGTCCGCGGTTCCGGCGCCTCCGGCTCCGCGCGGCCTCTCCAGTCTAGCGCCCCGAGCGCGGCACCCTGCAAGGATCCGGCGCCATCCTCGCCTTTGCGAAATCTGGACTATCGTGGTACTCTTTCTGCCGGAGGACTTCTTCATGATCCGGATCACGAGACAGACCGACTACGGGATCGTCCTCCTGGCCTATCTCGCCGGCTGCCCCCCGGAACGCATCCTCACGGCCCGCGACGCCGCCCGCGAGTGCCGGCTACCGGTTCCGATGGTCAGCAAGATCCTGAAGACGCTCGCGAGGGAGGGGATCCTCCGCTCGCATCGAGGCGTCAAGGGAGGGTACGGCCTCGCGAGGAATCCGAGGGAGGTCACCATCGGGAGCGTGATCGGAGCGCTCGAGGGGCCGATCGGCATGACGGCCTGCTCGACCCGCCCAGGCAGCTGCGAACAGGAGCCGCTCTGCCCGGTCCGCATCAACTGGCAGAAGATCAGCCGGGCCGTCCGGGGCACTCTCGAAAGGATCCCCCTGTCGGAGATGGTCGGGGCGCCTTGCCCGTCGGTCGCGGGCGCTCCCCCGCCCTCGGATCCGTCCTCCGGCGCCGCGCGCGGCCCGGCGGGCCCCCGGGCGGTCGCGGGAAAGCCATGAAGCCCGACGCGACGCCGCTCGACGATCTCGCGAACCGCGAGTACAAGTACGGCTTCGTCACGCCGATCGAATCCGAGACCTTCCCGCCCGGGCTCGACGAGGAGGTCGTCCGCGGCATCTCGGCGAGGAAGGGCGAGCCGGAGTGGATGCTCGACTGGCGGCTCCGCGCGTTCCGCCACTGGTCGGGGATGCGGGAGCCTCGCTGGGCGAACCTGAAGTTCCCGCGCATCGACTACGGAGCGATCATCTACTTCGCCGCCCCGCGGACGAGGAGCCGACCCGGGAGCCTGGACGAGGTCGACCCCGAGCTGCGCAGGACGTACGAGAAGCTCGGCATCCCTCTTCGCGAGCAGGAGGCCCTGGCGGGAGTCGCCGTGGACGCCGTCTTCGACAGCGTCTCGGTCGCGACGACGTTCCAGGACAAGCTGTCGGAGCTCGGGATCGTCTTCTGCTCCTTCTCCCGGGCGGTCCGGGAGCACCCGGAGCTCGTCCGGAGGTATCTCGGCTCCGTCGTTCCGCCCACGGACAACTTCTTCGCCGCCCTCAACTCCGCCGTCTTCAGCGACGGCTCGTTCTGCTTCGTGCCCCGGGGCGTCCGCTGCCCGATGGAGCTGTCCACCTACTTCCGCATCAACGCCGCGAACACCGGCCAGTTCGAGCGGACGCTGATCGTCGTGGAGGAAGGCGCTCACGTCAGCTACCTCGAGGGGTGCACCGCGCCGATCCGGGACGAGAACCAGCTCCATGCGGCCGTGGTCGAGCTCGTCGCCCTCGACGACGCGAGCATCCGGTACTCGACGGTGCAGAACTGGTACCCGGGGGACCGGGAGGGCCGCGGGGGGATCTACAACTTCGTGACGAAGCGCGGGAAGTGCGCGGGGCGCCGATCGAAGATCTCCTGGACGCAGGTGGAGACCGGATCGGCGATCACCTGGAAGTACCCGAGCTGCATCCTGCTCGGGGACGAGTCGGTCGGCGAGTTCCACTCGGTCGCGCTGACCGCGAACCGGCAGCAGGCCGACACGGGGACGAAGATGATCCACGTCGGCCGGAACACCCGGAGCACGATCGTGTCCAAGGGGATCTCCGCGGGGCTGGGACAGAACACGTACCGCGGCGCAGTGAAGGTCCTCCGGGGCGCCGCGGGAGCGCGGAACCATTCCCGTTGCGACTCGATGCTGATCGGCGACCGCTGCGGGGCCCACACCTTCCCGTACATCGACGTCGCCAACGCGACGTCGACGGTGGAGCACGAGGCCTCGGTCTCCAAGATCGGCGAGGACCAGATCTTCTACTGCAGGCAGCGCGGGATCTCGCCGGAGGATGCGGTCTCGATGATCGTCCACGGCTTCTGCACGGAGGTCTTCCGCGAGCTTCCGATGGAGTTCGCCGTCGAGGCGCAGAAGCTCCTCCAGGTCAGCCTGGAGGGATCGGTCGGCTGAGCGACGGGAGAGGAATCGTCCATGCTCGAGATCCGCAATCTTCACGCGAGCGTCCAGGGGAACGAGATCCTGCGGGGTCTCGATCTCGCCGTCGGGGCGGGGGAAGTGCACGCCATCATGGGCCCGAACGGCTCGGGCAAGAGCACCCTCGCGGGAGTGCTGGCGGGGCGCGACTCGTACGAGATCCGCGCGGGGTCGGTGTCGTACCTCGGCCGCGACCTCCTCGCGATGGCGCCCGAGGAGAGGGCGAGGGAAGGGGTCTTCCTCGCGTTCCAGTATCCGGTCGAGATCCCCGGGGTGCGCAACGTCCACTTCCTGAAGGCGGCGCTGAACGCGATCCGGAAGCACCGGGGCCTCGAGGAGCTCGACGCGCTCGACTTCCTCTCGCTCCTCCGGGAGAAGATGAAGGTCGTCGAGATGGACGAGGCGCTCCTCCAGCGGCCGGTCAACGAGGGCTTCTCCGGAGGCGAGAAGAAGCGGAACGAGATCCTCCAGATGGCCGTCCTGGACCCCAGGCTCGCGATCCTCGACGAGACGGACTCGGGCCTCGACATCGACGCGCTCCGGGTCGTGGCCTCCGGCGTCAACGCGCTCCGCGCGCCGGATCGCTCGATTCTCGTCGTCACCCACTACCAGCGGTTGCTCGACTACATCGTCCCGGATCGCGTCCACGTGCTGCTCGACGGCCGCATCGTCCGGTCGGGCGGCCGGGAGCTCGCGCTCGAGCTCGAGGCCAGAGGATACGGATGGATCGAGGGCCCCTCCGGCGCGAAGCCGCCGGCGGGGCATTGAGCGGGAGGCGCCGATGACCGGGGCCGCCGCCGGAACCGAGACGTACCGGAGCGACTTCGCGCGGGCCGAGCGGGACGTCCTGCCCACGCTCCCCGCGTGGATCGCGGCGCTCCGGCGAGAGAACTGGGAGCGCTTCGAGACGCTCGGATTCCCGGAGGCAAGCGACGAGGACTGGAGAGGAACGCCGGTCGCGAGGATCGCGCGCGCGCCGTTCCGCGCCGCCGGTCCCGCCGGACCGGCGAAGGCCTCGGCGCTCGCCGGCAATCCGCTCGCCGATCTCGGAGCGACCCGCCTCGTCTTCGCCAATGGGCGATTCGTCCCCTCGCTCTCGTCGCCCGCGAACGGGGGAGGGGTCTTCGCGGGGCCCCTCGGAGAGGCGCTCGCCTCCCGGGGCGAAGCCGTCGAGGAGAGGCTCGGGAGGATCGCCCCTCGCGCGGACCGCGCGTTCGCCGCTCTCAACGCCGCCCTCGCGGACGACGTTGCGGTGGTGGTCTTCGAGGCCGGGGCGCGCCCCGAGGCTCCGGTCCACGTCGTCCACCTGGCCCTTCCCGACGGGGAATCCGGCGCGACCTACCCCAGGACGCTCATCGTCGCAGCGCCGGGGAGCCGCGCGAGCGTGATCGAGACGTACCTCGGGGATGCCGCGGCGCTCCATCTCACGTGCGCGGCGACCGAGGTCGACGTCGCCGAGGACGCCTCGGTGGAGCACGCCCGCGTCCAGGCCGAGGCGCCGGCGGCGCTCCACCTGGGCACGGTCGACGCGCGTCTCGGGCGGGGGGCCGGGCTCGTCTCCCACAACGTGTCGCTCGGATCCGCTCTCGCGCGCGTCGAGCTCGGCGCGGTGCTGGGCGGCGAGGGCTCGGACTGCTCGCTGAACGGCCTGTACCTGGCGGACGCCTCGCGCCACGTGGACCAGCGCACGACGGTCGAGCACGCGGTTCCGCGCTCGGTGAGCCGGCAGACCTACCGCGGGATCCTGGGAGGCGAGGCCCGGGCGGTGTTCCGAGGCCGGATCCGGGTCGCTCCCGGCGCGCAGAGGACCGACGCGTTCCAGTCGAATCACAATCTCCTGCTGTCCGACGGCGCGCTCGTGTCCTCGAGGCCCCAGCTCGAAATCTACGCCGACGACGTCCGCTGCACGCACGGCGCGACCGTCGGGCAGCTCGACGCGGACGCCCTGTTCTACCTCCGGTCCCGGGGCATCGGCGCCGGGGAGGCCAGGAGGCTGCTGACCGAGGCGTTCGGCGGAGAGATCGTGCGCCGGATCGGCTTCGTCCCTCTCCGGGAACGGCTCGCCGCGGAGGCGTCGGCGCGCAGCGCCGCGGCCGCGGGCGATGGAGGTGCGCGATGAGCGCCGCCGACGAGTCTCTCGCGACGCGGAAGGCCCCCTTCGACGTGGCGCGGATCCGGGAGGACTTCCCGATCCTCAAGCGGCTCGTCCACGGGAAGCCGCTCGTGTACCTGGACAACTCCGCCAGCACGCAGAAGCCGCAGGCGGTCATCGACGCGATGGCCAGGTTCTACGCCGACGGCTACTCGAACGTCCACCGCGGCGTCTACCTGCTGAGCGAGGAGGCGACCCGCTCGTTCGAGGAAGCCCGGGACAAGGTGCGCGCCTTCCTGGGCGCTCGCGAGACCCGCGAGATCGTGTTCGTCCGCGGCACCACCGAGGCGATCAACCTCGTCGCCCACACCTGGGGCCGGCGTCACGTCGGCGAGGGGGACGAGGTCCTCGTGTCCGGGCTCGAGCATCATTCCAACATCGTCCCCTGGCAGCTTCTCTGCGAGGAGAAGGGGGGCCGCCTCCGCGTTCTTCCGATCGACGACCGCGGCGAGCTCATGCTCGACCGGCTCGACGAGCTGCTGACCCCGCGAACCCGGATCCTGGCGGTGGCGCACATCTCGAACGCCCTCGGGACGGTCAACCCGATCCGCCGGATCGTGGAGGCGGCCCATCGGCGCGGCGTGAAGGTCCTCGTGGACGGGGCGCAGGCGGTGGCCCACCACGCGGTGGACGTCCGCGACCTGGGCTGCGACTTCTACGCCTTCTCCGGGCACAAGGTGTACGGGCCGACCGGCGTCGGCGTGCTGTACGGGCGGGCCGAGCTCCTCGAGGCGATGCCTCCCTACCAGGGAGGAGGGGACATGATCCGGAGCGTCTCCTTCGAGAAGACGACGTTCGGGGAGATCCCCCACAAGTTCGAGGCCGGGACCCCCGACATAGGCGGCGCGGTCGTGCTCGGCAGGGCGATCGACTACGTCACGGCGATCGGGCTCGAGGCGATCGCCGCCCACGAGACGGACCTCCTGGCGCGCGCGACCGAGGCGATCCGGGACCTTCCCGGCGTCCGGCTGATCGGGACGGCGAGGGAGAAGGCCTCGGTGCTCTCCTTCGTAATCCAGGGCATCCATGCGCACGACATCGGGACCGTGCTCGACGCCGACGGGATCGCCGTGCGCGCCGGGCACCTCTGCGCGCAGCCGGTGATGGAGAGGTTCGGGATCCCCGCCACGGTGCGGGCCTCCTTCGGAATGTACAATACGCGCGAGGAGATCGAGGCCTTCGCGAGGGCGGTCCGCAAGGTTCTCGAGATGTTTCGCTGATGCCGGAACTCCGCGACCTGTACCAGGAGCTCGTCCTCGACCACGGGAAGCGTCCGAGGAACCGTCGGATTCCCCCCGACGCCAACCGCCGCGCCGACGGCTTCAACCCGCTCTGCGGCGACAGGATCTCGGTCTTCGTCGCGCTCCGGAACGACGTCGTCGTGGACATCGGATTCCAGGGCTCGGGATGCGCGATCTCGACCGCCTCCGCCTCCCTCATGACGGAGTCGCTCAAGGGAAAGACCGTCGCCGAGGCGGACGCCCTCTTCGGCAAGTTCCACGCGCTCGTCGCCGGCGGGGAGGGACCGGCCTCGCCGTCTCCCGAGCTCGGAAAGCTCGGCGTCTTCGCGGGCGTCCGGGAATTCCCGATGCGGGTGAAATGCGCGACGCTCCCCTGGCACACCCTGCGCTCCGCGCTCCACGGGGACGGCCGGGCCGCGCCGTCGGACTAGCTCCGCGGCAGGTGGAGGGTGCCGACCGACTCCGGTGCGCGCCGGCTCTCGCCGGGCATTGCAGCGGCCGGATGCCCCGTTTCCGTTGAAGATTTCAAAAGCCAAGTTGAAGTTTTCAACGGGACCACAACCAATTGCGGTTCAAGATGTTACGCCGAATTCTCGGCGATCGCCTCCTCGTCTCCCTCTCTTATCTCAACACCCGCCCAGGAAGATCTCGATTAACTCCCCTACGCGACGGCGCGCCGGAACGTTGTATTTGTATGCCAGTGTTGGACTTTACGAGAAAACCGCAAAAAGACCATAAAGGAATCCAACGATGGCCCGGCTCTTGCCTATAGAGGGCGCGGAGACAGCAAGCAAGGAGAGGAGGCCCGTCATGGTTGCCCTGTTCGTCCTGCTCACGATCATCACCCTGCTTTCGATCGACTACTTCGTCCAGAGAGCCCAGTTGAGGAAGGCGAAGGCGCTCGGCGTCGTCCCCGAGAGCGCCCCGGCCTCTGCCGCCGTGCGGCCGATCACGGCGATCGACGAAGTCCCGGCCGGCGTCTTCCTGGATCCCGGCCACGTGTGGGCGCAGCTCGAGCCCTCCGGCGCGCTCCGAATCGGCGTCGACCGGATGCCGCTCGCCATCCTCGGCCGGCCCGATCGGATCGAGGTCCGCACCGAGGGAACGACGCTCCGCGCTGGCGATCCGCTCGTCACGTTGTTCCGCGGGAATCGAAAGGTCGTGCTCCGATCCCCGGCGGACGGCGTCGTGGCCCGGGTCAACGCGGAGGCGAACCCCGAGCAGCTCGACCGGGACCCCTACGGGCGCGGCTGGCTCTACTGGCTCTCCCCACGGGACGTCTCCCCCGCCCTGAAGCGGATGCTCGTGGCGGACGAGGCGAAGGCCTGGGCCCGCGCGCAGCTCGCGCGGCTCAAGGAGTTCCTGGCCACGGGCGGAGCGGAGACCCAGCTGGTCGGCGCCACCGTCCAGGACGGCGGGGCTCTCGTAGAAGGGCTCTCGGACCATCTCGACGACGAGAAGTGGCAGCGCTTGGTCAACGAGTTCTTTCCGGCGACGGCGCGGTAGACTTCCTGCCGACGAGGCAGGTCGGTCCCGGATGCCGGGCCGGTGAACTCGCGAGCGGAGGCGATTGCCATGAAGGTGGGGATTCTGACGGATCTTACGAAGTGCGTCGGATGCGAGGCATGCGTCTGGGCCTGCAAGGAAATCAACGAGCTACCCCGAGAGGACGGCGCCGCTAGGCTCTCGGGGACGACCTGGACCGCGATCGAGCGCCACGGGAACGTCAACGTGAGGCGGCAGTGCATGCACTGCGAGGAGCCCGCCTGCGCGTCCGTGTGCCCCGTCGCGGCGTTCCAGAAGACCCCCGAGGGGCCGGTCATCTATCTCCCCGATCGATGCATGGGCTGCCGCTACTGCATGATCGGGTGCCCGTTCGGCATGCCCAAGTACGAATGGGACAAGCCGCTCCCCCTCGTTCGCAAGTGCATCCTCTGCTACGAGACCCGGGTCAAGAACGGCGGCCAGCCCGCTTGCACGGCGGCCTGCCCGGCGGGCGCCACGATCTTCGGCGAGCGGGACGCCCTGATCCGGGAGGCCCGCCGCCGGATCGAGGCCGAGCCGGGCCGGTACGTCGATCACGTCTACGGGATCTCGGAAGCCGGCGGTACGTCGGTGCTCTACCTCTCCGGAGTGCCGTTCGAGAAGCTGGGCTTCCGCGTAGACGTGCGGGAAGATCCGTACCCGAAGCTCACCTGGGACATTCTCTCGAAGCTCCCGAGCGTGATCAGCGTGTGGGGCGTGAGCCTGCTCGGGATCTGGTGGATCACTCACCGCCGCGACGACGTCGCCGAGGCGGAATCGCACGGGCACGGTGGAAGTGCGGCGGGCCCGGACAAGGATCGGCACTGACATGGGGGCCCGGAACATGACGACGGGGGCGGCGAAGATGGAGCGATGGTTCGGGAAATTCACCTTCTGGAAGGCCCTGCTGGGCGTGACGATCGCGATCGCGCTCTACGCGGCGTACGTCCGCTTCTTCCACGGGCTCGGCGCGTCCACGAACCTGTCCGACCAGTTCCCGTGGGGCCTCTGGATCGGATTCGACATGCTGGTCGGCGTGGCGCTCGCGGCGGGCGGCTTCGTCATCGCGGCGACCGTCCACGTCTTCCGGATCGAGAAGTACGAGGAGATCGCGCGGCCGACGATCCTCACCGCCTTCCTCGGCTACCTGCTCGTGATCGTCGCGCTCCTGTTCGACCTCGGACGGCCCTGGAACATCTGGCACCCGATCATCATGTGGAACCCGCACTCCGTGATGTTCGAGGTCGGATGGTGCGTCATGCTCTACACGACGGTGCTGGCCCTCGAGTTCAGCCCTCTCGTGTTCGAGCGGTTCGGCTGGAAGATGCCGCTCCGCCTCGTCCAGCGGATCTACACGCCGCTGGTCATCGCGGGCGTGCTCCTCTCGACGATGCACCAGTCGTCGCTCGGCACCCTCTACGTGATCGCCGCGGGCAAGCTCCACCCCCTGTGGTACTCGCCGTGGCTCCCGGTCTACTTCTTCCTGACGGCGATCGCCGGGGGCCTGGCCATGACGATCTTCGAGTCGTACATGAGCTTCAGGGCCTTCGGGAAGCGCCTGGAGGCGGACCTCCTCCAGAATCTCGGGCGCTGCGCCGTCGTGGTCCTGGCCGTGTACGCCATGTGGAAGGCCCAGGACCTGCTCTCGCGGGACCAGTTCGCGACCATCTTCCAGGTCACGCCGGAAAGCGTGATGTTCTGGGGAGAGATCGGGCTCGGCGTCCTCCTCCCCATGGTGCTCTTCGCGACGCCGCGCGTCCGCAGGAACGAGAACGGCCTGTTCTTCGCGGCGACGCTGACGATCCTCGGTCTCATCGTCAACCGCCTGAACGTCGCGATCACGGGCATGAGCGCGTCCTCGGGCACCTCCTACTTCCCCTCGTTTCTCGAGATCGTCGTGACGGCTTCCATCGTGGGGGCCGGCTTCACGGTGTTCGCGCTCGCGGTGAAGTTCTTCCCGGTCTTCCCGGAGGCCCACGCACCGGCCGCCGCCGCGCTGCCCGCCGCCCAGAAGCCGGAAGGGGCCGCTGCGGCGCTCGCCCGCTCCCGCCCCGCGTTCGGCAAGGCGGTGCTCGCGGGTCTCTGGGTGCTCCTGATCGTCGGGTTCGTCGTGGTCGCCGCCACCCGCGGCGAGGGCAGGATCGACACCACGACCGCGGAAGATCTCCTGGATCCGAAGGTCGCGGCCCGCGCCGCCGACCTGCGCCTTCCCGAGGACTACACGTTCCCGCAGGCCGAGTCGAGCCCCGGCCCGGTCACGTTCAGCCACGAGACGCACGTGGATGGGTCTCAGCCGCGGTGCGCGACCTGCCACAACGGCACCTTCCGCCTGCAGGAGGCCGGCACTCCGCTCCGGGGAGGGCTGACCGAGGAAAGGATCCACCGAGGGGATCTCTGCGCGTCGTGCCACAACGGGAAGGACGCCTTCGGAATCGACGACGACAACTGCTCGACCTGCCACCGGTGACGGTGGGATGTCTCGGGGAGGGAACGCCATGCATTCGCGCGACAGGAACGGCCCCCCGAGAAACCTGATCCCGGACGACTCCTATCCGTGCGTCTGGATGACCGCCGGGCAGGTGGCCTACAAGCTCTGCGACCGGGATTTCCGCTGCGAGGACTGCCCTCTCGACGCCGCGCTCCGGGGCCAGGCGCTCCCGCGCCCGGCGGAGCCGATCCCCGCCCTGCCCGAGGCTCCCACCCGGGAGTTCCCGGAGGACCGGCTGTACGGCCCGGGACACACGTGGGCCGGAGTGCTCGACGACGGGCACGTCCGCGTCGGGCTCGACGGGTTCGCCGCCGGGCTGCTCCAGCACGCCTCCGGCGTCATCCTCCCGGCCCCGGGCAGCGCCTTGGAGCAGGGGCGCGCGGCGTTCTGGGTCACCGACGGGACCTTCACGGTGGCGCTCCGGAGCCCGGTGGCGGGGATCGTCGTGCGCCGGAACCACCGCCTTCGCGACCACCCGGCCCTGGCGGCGGAATCGCCCTACTCCGAAGGCTGGCTCGTGGAGCTGGAGTGCGACGACGTCGGGAGCGCGGTGTCGCGCCTGGAGGGAGCCGTCGCGGCGCAGGAGCGCGCGGGCGCCGACCACGCGAGGCTCCGCGACGCCGCCCTCGAGGAAGCGCGAAAGGACTCGGGCGCAGCCGTCGGGCCCACGCTCCAGGACGGGGGCGAGCCCTCCCAGGACCTCCGGACCGTCCTGCAGCCGGCGCGCTACTACGGCCTCGTGAGCCGCATCCTCGGCTGACCGGAGGGGGCCCGGTCCGGCCCGCCTCTTCCTGCGCGCGGGCGTCCTGTGCCAGAATGCTCGCCGAGAGGTGCGGGGACACCGACGAGCATGGCGGAAGAAGAGAAGGGCGTCGTACGGCAGCACTGGCTGTCGCGGGTATTCCGTTCGGTGAGCCTTCGTCTGTTCCTGATCCTGTTCGGAGTCGTGTCGGCGGTCTTCGCCCTCCAGGCATACGTCAATCTGCGCTCCGCTTCCCGCGAGTGGTCGGCCGTGCTCGAGCAGTCCGCGAGCCGGACGAGCGAGCTGATCAAGAGCGGCACGCACTACGGCATGCTCTTGAACCGCAAGGACGAGGTCCACCAGAACATCATCCGGATCGCCCAGGCCCCCGGCGTCGCGGGGGTCCGCATCTACGACAAGCAGGGCACGATCATCTTCTCCGCCGACCCGGCGGAGATCGGGCGCCGCGTGGACATGCAGGCGGAAGCCTGCGTCGTCTGTCACGACCGCTCCGCGCCGCTGCGGTCGGTGCCCGCGTCGAACCGCGTGCGGATCTACCTGTCCCCGAGCGGGAGCCGCGTGCTCGGCGTGATCAGCTCGATCAACAATCAGTCGGAGTGCTCGAGCGCCCCCTGTCACGCGCATTCGCCGAGCCAGACGGTGCTGGGGGTCCTCGACGTCATGATGTCGCTCGAGGGGGCCGACCAGCAGCTCGCCGACATGAAGCGCCAGACCGTCCTCTGGACGCTGCTGATGGTCGGAATCGTCGGCCTGACCACCGCCATATTCATCTACCGGGTCGTCCGGGTCCCGGTGAGCCGCCTCATCGCGGGGACCGAGCGCGTCGCCCGGGGAGACCTCGACACCAGGATCCACATCGGGACCCGCAACCAGATCGGGCTCCTCGCGGAGAGCTTCAACCGGATGACGGAGGACCTCGGCCGGGCGCGGAAAGAGCTGACGGAGTGGTCCGAGAAGCTCGAGAGGAAGGTCGTCGAGAAGACGGAGGAGCTCGGCCAGGCGCACCGGCAGATCGTCCACATGGAGAAGATGGCCTCCCTCGGGAAGCTGTCGGCGACGGTGGCGCACGAGCTGAACAACCCGCTGGCCGGGATCCTGAACTACTCCAAGCTCGTGGGGCGCTGTCTTCAGGACGACGGCCCGACCTCCGACGAGCGCCCGGAGGTCATGCGCTATCTCGACCTGATCCAGAAGGAATCCCGCCGCTGCGGGGACATCGTGCGCAACCTCCTGCTGTTCGCCAGGCCGGCCGGAGGCGAGTTCGCCCTCCAGCACGTCAACCCGATCCTCGAGCGGGCGGCGATGCTCGTGCACCACCACACCCAGATCGCCGGGATCCGGATGGAGACCGAGCCCCTCGCCGGAGACGATCAGGTCGTCTGCGACGCCGACCAGCTCCAGCAGGCCCTGGTCGCGCTCCTCGTCAACGCGGTGGAGGCGATGCCGCATGGCGGCTCGCTGATGCTCAAGGGAGAGGCGGACGACGGCGTCGTCCGCATCAGCGTCACGGACACCGGCGTGGGGATGTCGCCGGAAGTGCAGGCGCGGATCTTCGAGCCCTTCTTCTCCACCAAGGACGGGAAGACCGGAGTGGGGCTCGGGCTCGCCGTCGTGTACGGCATCGTCCAGCGCCACGGCGGAAGGATCGACGTCGAGTCGGCCGTGGGCCGGGGCACGACGTTCACCGTGCGGCTTCCCCGTCAGCCCGGTCCGGGGCTCGCCGAGCGGCGACCCGCCGCGGGCGCATCGTGACGGCGCCCCCCGCAGCGGCTCGGGTCCCCGCACGGCGGCAGGCTCCCGCGGAACGGTCCTCCGCCGCAACGTCCCGGTGCGAGCACCGGAAGGGTCGAGGTTCGCAGGAATGAAGCCAGAGAGCGCGACCATCCTGATCGTGGACGACGAGTTCTCCGTCCGGGACTCCCTCTGCGGCTGGTTCCGCAAGGACGGCTACCACACGGACACGGCCGAGAACGCCACCGAGGCGCTCCGGAAGCTCCAGGAGGCGGCCTGGGACGTCGTCCTGCTCGACATCAAGATGCCGGGCATGGACGGCCTCGAGCTCCAGGAGAGGATCCACCAGATCGACCCGGAGATCGTCACCATCATGATCACGGCGTACGCCTCCGTGGAGTCCGCCGTGCAGGCGTTGAAGCAGGGGGCGTTCGACTACATCACGAAGCCGATCGACCCGGACGAGCTGAGCCACCTCGTCCGGCGGGCTCTCGACCAGCGGCGGCTGAAGAGCGAGAACGTCCAGCTGCGGCAGAAGATCGAGCAGCTCTCGCAGCTCGGCGAGGTCGTCGGCGACAGCCCGCAGATGCAGAAGGTGCTCGAGCTCGTGCGCTCCGTGGCGGAGACCGACGCGACCGTTCTCGTGCGCGGCGAGAGCGGGACGGGCAAGGAGCTCATCGCGCAGGCGATCCACGCGAACAGCCGCCGCCGCTTCTTCCCGATCGTCCCGGTGAACTGCGGGGCGCTCTCGGAGACCCTCCTCGAGAGCGAGCTGTTCGGGCACGAGAAGGGGGCGTTCACCGGCGCCGCGTACCGCAGGAAGGGCCGCATCGAGATGGCGAACGGGGGGACCCTCTTCCTCGACGAGGTGGGAACGATCGCCCTGAAGACCCAGGTCGAGCTCCTGCGTGTTCTCGAGACGAAGGAGTTCACGCGGCTCGGGGGGACCCGCTCGACCCGGGTGGATTTCCGCGTCGTCTGCGCGACGAACCAGAACTTGGAGAAGCTGGTCGAGGACGGCCAGTTCCGGGAGGATCTCTACTACCGGCTGAACGTCTTCAGCATCTACCTGCCGCCGCTGCGCGAGCGCCGCGAGGACATCCCGCTGCTCGCGCGGCACTTCCTGCAGAAGTACTCGCTCCAGATGAACAAGGGCTTCACCGAGATCAGCCCCGAGGCGATGGACCTCCTGGTCCGCCACGAGTGGCCGGGGAACGTGCGAGAGCTGGCCAACGCCGTCGAGCGCGCCCTCGTCGTCGGCAAGCCCCCGGTGGTGCGGCCGGGCGACCTGCCGATGCGGATCGGCTCGCTCTCGGAGAATGTCCCGGCCGACTCGCTCGCGGCGATGGAGAAGACGCACATCGCGAGGATTCTCGAGCGGTCGAACTGGAACATCACGCGGGCCGCGGAGGTCCTCAAGATCGACCGCGTGACCCTGTACAACAAGATCAAGAAGTACGACCTGCGCAAGTAGCTCCCGATGCCGCCGATCCTCGTGGTGCCGATCTACTTCGAGGGACGGCACGCCTTGCTCGACTCGCTGGGGCTCCGCCTGCGGAGAACGTTCGGGCTCGAGCCCCGGATCCGCCAACCCTGGTTCGATCCGGAGATCCCGTTCCAGCCGGCCAGAAGCCAGTACAACTCGACCCTCCTCCTGGCCCAGCTCCTCCGGGACCGTGAGGACGAGGCCGAGAGGGTGATCGGGGTCACCGCCGTGGACCTCTTCATCCCCGTCCTCACCTTCGTGTTCGGGGAGGCCCAGCTGGGAGGGCGGGCGGCGGTCGTCTCCATCCATCGCCTGCGCAGCGAGGCGTACGGGCTCCCCTCCGACGAGAGGCTCCTGGCCGGGCGCCTCGACAAGGAGGCCGTGCACGAGCTCGGACACACCTACGGTCTCGTGCACTGCGACGTGCCGGACTGCGTCATGCGCTCCTCGACCTACGTCGAGGAGATCGACTTCAAGTCGGCGGAGTTCTGCCCCGCCTGCCTGGCCGAGGTCCGGGCCGCGCGCTGAGCGCCGGCCGGCGGCGTCCCCCGGCCCCCCCTTGGCCCTGAAATCCGGTCTTCCGCCGGAACCTTCCCGGGGGAGTGGCCGTTCTCTACGGCGAGGGGAACAGGTCGCCGGGCCGGCGACAGGCCGCGCGGGCGGCGGAAGGAGATGCCATGAAGCGATGGATGATCCTGGCGGGGATGGGAATGGCCCTCGCGGCCGGAGCGGCGGCGACGGTCCGCGCGGCCGAGGCCCAGCCGTGGCTGCACGTTTACGTGACCGAGTCCGGCGAGCGGGGCGAGACCGTGCGCGTCAACGTGCCGATCGAGCTCGTCGAAAAGGTACTGCCTCTCGTCCGCCACGAGCGCTTTCGCGAGGGCAAGGTCCGGATCGAGATGGGAGACTCCGACTTCTCCGCGGCGGATCTCCGCGCGGTCTGGCAGGCCGTGCGCGCCTCGCGGGACGCGGAGTACGTGACGGTCGAGGGACCCGACGAGAAGGTGCGGGTCGCGAAGCGGGGCGACGAGATCCTGGTGCTCGTCGACGGCTCCGCCGAGAAGGCGGAGAAGGTCGAGGCGAGGATTCCGCTCGACGTCCTCGACGCGCTGTTCTCCGGCTCGGAGGAGGAGCTCGACGTCCAGGCCGCCCTGCAGGTTCTCGCACGGAAGGGGTCCGGCGACATCGTCACGGTCCAGGACGGCGACACTCGGGTGCGCGTGTGGATCGACTCGAGCGAAGAAGGGCGGTGACTCGCACCGACGGGAGGACGCCGTGAGACTCTTCAGCAGGATCCTGGCGATCGTGGGCGCGCTGGTCCTCGTCACGGCCGTCTCGCTCGCGGCAGTCGTCTCCTACTACTGGATCCACGACGGCACGATCGAGGTCCGGGTCCGGCCCAAGCAGGCGGGGGGGGATGACGTTTCGATCCGATGCCCCGCGTTCCTCGCCCGGGCCGGCCTGGCCCTCGTCCCTGCGTCCCGGCTCCGGCTCGGAGAGGAAGCCCGCTCCGCGCTCTCCGCCGCCGGGGAGATGGTTTCCCAGCTCCGGCGATGCCCGGACGCGACCTTCGTGGAGGTCCTCTCGCGCGAGGAGAGCGTCCGGGTCTCGAAGCGGGATGGCCGGCTCGTCATCGAGGCCGACACCCCCGGCGAGACGGTCTCCTTGGCGGTCCCCTTGGCCACGGCGGAAGTCGCGCTCCGCGCGATCCGGGATTGACGCCCGCCCTTGCGTCGGGAGACGCGCTCGATCAGAGAGCGGGGGCCGGCCCCGCGGCGGAGGCTGGGCGAGGAAGCGAGGGGGGAAGCACCCGCACGAAGACCGTCGCCCGCTCCGATCCGAGGATCACCGTCACTCGTCCTTGCCGCGGGGAGGCGCCGGCCTCCCCTTCCGTCCAGGTGATCTCGAGACGGAAGCTCCTCGGTCCGAGCGGAGACGTCCGAACCGAGAAGGGAGTGGGCTCGGCGGTCACCCGCAGGGCGGTCGGGTCCAGGTCCCAGCGAACCGTGAGGATCGTGGAGCCCGAAGCCGGCTGCCCCGGTTGAGGAGCGTCGAGAACGATGCTCGGCGCCGAGACCGCCAGCGCGGGCATCGTGCGCACGCTCACCCAAACGGCCGCCTCGGGCTCTCGCGCGAGGCCGGTCTTGAACCGGACCCCGACCGAGGAGGGGGACGGCGGCGCGTCGCCGACGAGCCTCGCCTCGATGAGCCAGTCCCCGGGCTCCGCGGGAGGAAGTCCGGGTTCGACCGCCCCGGCCTCCCCGATCTTTCGCGCCGTGGCCGAGAGCCACGGCACGGTCGAGGCGATCTCCGAGATCTCCAGCGTCCCCGTCTCGGACTCGTCCTTCCGAACCAGGGTCCGGACGACGTTCTCGTCGCTCCGGCCGACGGAAAGGACCAGGTTGCGTCCGGGATAGAAGTTGACGCTCGCCACCACGGTCGCCCGCAGCGTCAGCGTCACGGACGGGTGGGCCGGATCGTTCGTCCGGACGGCGATCGTCTTGCTGATGGGGCCGGAGTATCCGTCGGTACGGATCGAAGCCGTCACCTTCCCTGCCTGCCCGGGCAGGATGGCCTCGTCGAACGAGGCCACCGCGCACCCTCAGCCGGGCTTCGCGGACAGGATCCGGAGCACGTCCGAGCCGAGGTTCCGGAGCGTGAAGCTCCCCTCGGCGGGAGTCCCCCGCGTCACCGCTCCGAGATCGATCGCGTCCCGCTCGACCTCGAGCCGGGGGCCGGTCGCCGGGGAGGTCTCCGCGGGCGCGGGCGGCGGCTGGGTCGGGGAAGGAGCCGGCGCCACGGACTCGCTCGCGGGAGCCCCGCCGGCGAGCGCCGCGACGAGCAAGCTCGCCACGAGGGCCATCGCTCCGATCGGCAACCGCATGCTCATTCTCCGGGAAGCGCTCCGGAAATCGCGGGGAAGCATACCGCGGCCGGGCGGCCGGCGCGAGGACGCTCCGCCGGGCCCTCGAAAAGAGCGGCGTCCCGCCCGCGGGGGAGCGGACGGGACGCCGGGAGGGAAGGAGGCCTCGTGACGCTTACGGGGCCACTCGGACGCTGTCGGTCACGATCGTCGGCGTGAAGGCCACGCCGGCGGTGGCGAGCCGGAACGACGGCTCGACGGGGAAATCGAGGACGACGACCTGGGGCTGTCCGGTAAGGCACCGGAACCCCACCGGATGCTCGACGCCGACACCCGGGCTGGGAAGCGGCACGTCGCGGGACACGCCGTTCGCGTCGACGACGCGCGCGGCCGAGATGTCCACGCGCAACGCGTCGTACGAGCCGGCGGGAACCTCGGCCTCGGCCAAAACGAGAGTGCGGCCCCGGACGAGAGTGAGGAGGTCCACCGTCACCTCGCCGGGCCCTTCGATCGCGATCCAGCCGCCGCCCGCGACGCGGGCCGACACGCCGGTGAAGGTCACCCACGCCTCGCGAATCGAGGGAGCGGGCGCATCGTGGACGGCCACGGTGAGGTTCACGGCCTCCGGCTGGGTGGCCGGAGCCACCGCGACCGGCGCGGGCGGAATGCCGATCTCGCTTCCGGGGACGAACGTGGAGCTGTCGGAACAGGCGGTGCCCGAGATCAGGATCAGGCCGAGCGTGAGGAGTCCTGCGGTCTCGCGAAGATGGTGCATCGTGCTTCCCCCCTGAGATGCTTGTCTCGCCGGGAACGGTCCGGCTCGCACGATCCGGGGAGCAACGAGCGTGCCTCGGCCGGCCCGCTCCCCTCTCGGCCCGGCCCCGGGTCCGGATTCCCCCTCGATTCGGCCCGATTCCCGAGATCGGCCGCCGTTCCTTCCGGCGTCGCGTGCGCCCCGCGACGGTTACGGTTCCGGAGCGCGCCGTTACGCTTCCGGAATCGAGGCGGCCGGCGCCGCGATATAGTCCCGGTGCGCGCCGCCACGGCCGCCGACGGAGGTGACCATGCCGCTCGACCTGCTCAAGGACTACCAGATTCCGGGGACGTCGCCCGGTACGCTGACCGCCGCGGAGGGCGAGAGCGGGCCGGCGCGGATCTTCCTCACGAGCTACACGCCGGGGCGGCTCGAGACGCGCGAGGTCGCCGACGCGGAGGCGCTCCGCGGCCTCGCCGCCGGGGAGGGGGTTCACTGGGTCCAGGTGATCGGACTCGGGGACGTCTCGACGATCGGCCGGATCGGCGACGTCTTCGGCCTTCATCCCCTCGCGCTCGAGGACGTCGTTCACCTCGGGCAGCGGCCGAAGGTGGAGGATTACGAAAACGTCGTCTTCGCCACCTGCCAGATCCTCGAGGCGGAAACCGGGTCGGTCGGGAAGTTCCAGGTCTCGCTGTTCCTGGGACCGGGTTTCGTGGTCACCTTCCAGGAGTCGGGCGAGGACCGTCTCGCCCCGATCCGGTCGAGACTCGAGGTCCCGCAGGGAAGGCTTCGCAACCGCGGCCCAGGATACCTCGCCTACGCGATCCTCGACCGCGTCGTCGACTCCGCCTTCCCCGCGCTCGAGTCCATCGGAGAGCGTCTCGAGGATCTGGACGACCGCATCCTGGAGAGGCCGGACCGCGAGTCGATGGAGCGCCTGCAAGAGATCCGGAAGGACCTCCTGCGGCTCCGGCAGGTCCTCTGGCCCCAGCGCGAGGTGCTGGCGAGGCTCGCACGCGACGAGCACGACCTTCTCGGCAACGACACGCGGCTCTACCTCCGCGACTGCCACGACCACGCGGTGCAGGCGCTCGAGGTCTCGGAGAACTATCGCGAGATGGCCTCGGGGTTGCTCGACATCTACCTGTCGAGCCTGAGCAACCGGCTCGGCGACGTGATGCGCGTGCTGACGATCATCTCGACCGTGTTCATCCCCCTCGGCTTCCTGGCCGGCGTGTACGGCATGAACTTCGACACCGGCGGCGGCTGGAACATGCCGGAGCTCGGATGGAAGTACGGCTACCTGGCGTTCTGGGCCTGCTGCATCGCGGCGGCCTCGGGAATGCTGTACCTGTTCCGGCGGAAGGGCTGGCTCTGACGCCGCGGCCTCGAGGGAGAGCCGTCAGATCCCCGGACCGGCCGGGAGGAAGCTCGTCACGATCATCAGGGCCGTGAGCGCGACGAGCACGCAGGTCGTGACCCAGACGACCGTGTTGTAGGCCGGTCCGTTCACGAACGTTCCCATGATCGCCCGGTCGTTGACGAGGCGCACCATGAAGACGAGCACGACGGGGAGCAGGACGCCGTTCAGGATCTGCGAGACGAGGATGATCTTCAGGAGCGGCAGCCCCGGCAGGAGAACCGCGCCGGCGCTGATCGCTACGATGGCGGTGTAGAGGCTGTAGAACTCCGGCGCCTCGCTGAACTTCCGGTTGACGCCGGCCTCGAGCCCCAGCCCCTCGCAGACGCTGTAGGCGGTCGCGAGGGGGAGGATCGAGGCGGCGAAGAGGCAGGCGTTCGCGAGGCCGAAGGCGAAGAGCGTCTCCGCGTACCTGCCCGCCAGGGGAGCGAGGGCACGGGCCGCCTCCGCGGCAGACCCGATCGCGAGGACGCCGGCCTCGTGGAGGGTCGCCGCGCAGGCGACGATGATGAAAAACGCCACGACGACCGCCATGACGGAGCCGAGAACGACGTCGAGCCTCGACTTCGCGTAGTCGGCGATCCGGACCTCCTTCTCGACGACCGAGGACTGGAGGTAGAACTGCATCCACGGGGCGATCGTCGTCCCCACGATGCCGACCATCATCGCGATCCCGGCGAGATCGAACGGGACCGTCGGGACCACCGCCCCGTGGGCGGCCGCCCCCCAGTCCGGCTTGGCCAGGAACCCCGAGATCGGATAGGCGAGATAGAACAGGCAGGCGATCAGGAACGCCTTCTCGACCGTCTTGTAGGTGCCGAACACGACGAGCCACCACACGAACACGGCCCCCAGCGGAACCGACACGTAGCGGCTGACGCCGTACAGCTCGAGCGCGGAGGCGAGGCCCGCGAACTCCGCGACGGCGTTCCCGAGATTCGTGAAGAGCACCGCCATCATGAGGAGGAACGTGACGCGGAGGCCGAACTCCTCGCGGATCAGGTCCGCCAGCCCCTTGCCGGTGACGGTCCCCATCCGGGAGCACATCTCCTGGACGACGATCAGGGCGAGCAGCACCGGCACCAGGATCCAGAGCAGGCGGTACCCGTACTGCGCTCCGCACAGGGAGTACGTGTAGATCCCGCCCGCGTCGTTGTCCACGTTGCTCGTGATGACGCCGGGCCCCATGAAGGCGACGAGGAGGGCGATCCGCCCGCCGACTCCCCGCAGCTTCGCCAAGAGCGCCACCGCTCACTCCCCCGTCACGACCCGGCTGAAGACGTCCTCGATGTTGATCAGGCCGACGAGACGCCCGAACTCGTCCGTGACCGCGAGGGCCCGGAGGTGGTACTTCTCGAAGCGCTCGACGACCTCGGCGAACGGCGTGGCGGGGGTCACCGCCCTCGCCTCCCGGCGCATGTACTCGGTCACCCGGCCGCTCTCGGGGGCCCGGACGAGCCGGACCAGGGGCACGACGCCGACGAGGCTCTCGTCCGCCTCGACGACCGGCACCTCGTCGAGCTCGCCGAGGAGGTCCGAATCCACCTCCCGCAGGGAAGCGAGGGCCTGCCCGACGGTCCAGTCGGCGCGGGCGAAGAAGAAATCCGTCGTCATCAGACCGCCCGCGGAGTCGTCACGGAACTGGAGCAGCTCCCGCACCTCCTCCGCCTCTTCCTCCTCCATGGCCGCGAGCACCGCCTTCGACCGCTCCTCCGGCAGGTCTCCCAGGATGTCCGCTGCCTCGTCCGGCTGCATCTCCTCGAGGAGGTCGGCGGCGCGCTCCACGTGGATCGCCTCGACCACGGCCGCCTGAACGCTGGGCTCGGCCTCGGAGAGCGCCTGCGCCGCCGTTTCGGGGTCGAGCGCGGAGAGGATCTCGCGCCGCTCGACCCGCCCGAGGTCTTCGAGGATGTCGGCCAGATCCGCGGGGTGCATCTTGGCGAGCTGCTGGTGCACCTTGAGCCGGATGCGGGAGCCCGCCTCGACGAGGCCGACGTAGTCCCAGGGGATCGACTGCGCCGTCAGCCCGTCGGCGATCCGCCTCACAATCCCCGGGCGGACGATCCCCGCGAGGAGGCGCCGGACCGCTCCCGCGAGACCGACCTCCACGCGCCGCAGGGCGAGATGCCCCCCCGCCGGCTCGAGGAGGATGTCGTTGACCTTGACCACCTTGCGGCCCCGGATATCGATGATCTGCCGGTCGAGCACGTCCCGCTTGAGGTGGAGCGTCTCTCCTCCCGGCTCCGCCCCCGGCCCCCTCCCGAGCCCGGCCTTCTCCGCGAGCACGACGCGCCGGGTCTCCGGCGAGAACGTCTCGACCGATTCCCAGGCGACCGAGGAGCGCTCGCGGCCGGAGCGGACCACGATCCTCGCGACGAGCCCCCGCGACGAGTCGACGAGGAGATCGTCGAGGCGGCCGATCTTCGTCCCCGTCTCGTCGAAGACGGGCAGGTTCAGCGCTTCCGAGAGATGCGGCATCGGATCCGCCTCCGTACCGGGGTCCGCCGGCGCGACGCCCGCGGCGCGAGACGCCAAGCGGCGCGGGCCGATCCGACCTCGGTCCGCCCCATTATCCGACCCAGCCCGCCCTCCGGGAAGCCCGTGACGCCCAGGGTCGTGCATAATCCGGGGGAAAGAGGCACGCCCGGGGCGGCGAGCAGGCCGCGCCGGGAGCGGGAGAGGCCCGATGGACGCGAGACCGTTCTTCGTGGGAGGGCGCGAGACGCCCCGCCGTCCGGGCCTCGGCGTCGCGAGCCCGTTCGACGGCGGGAGGGTCGCCGAGGTCGGCCGGGCGAGCCCCGGCGACGTCGAGGCCGCACTCCAAGCCGCGGAGCGCGGGTTCCGGGCGATCCGCGGCACGCCCGCGTGGAAGCGCGCCGAGATCCTCTCCGCGGTGGCTTCCCGCCTCGCGGCCGAGAGGGAGCGCTTCGCGAGGACCATCGCCCTCGAGGCGGGGAAGCCGATCGCGCAGGCGCGCGCGGAGACCGAGCGCGCGGCCCTGACGTTCCGCACGGCGGCGGAGGAGGCGCTCCGGATCGGGGGGGAGGTTCTCCCTCTCGACGTGCTTCCCGGACACGAGGGGCGCTTCGCGCTGACCAGGAGGTTCCCGGTCGGGCCGGTCGCCTGCATCACCCCGTTCAATTTCCCGCTGAACCTGGTCGCCCACAAGGTCGCCCCCGCGATCGCGGCGGGCTGCTCCTTCGTCCTGAAGCCGGCCTCGAAGACTCCCCTCTCCGCGCTCGACCTGGCGAAGGTCCTCCTGGACGCCGGCACGCCGCCGGAGGCCGTCTCGGTCCTCCCGCTCGCGGGGGCCGAGGCCTCCCCTCTCGTCGAGGACCCAAGGATCCGGGCGGTTTCCTTCACGGGATCGCCCCAGGTCGGATGGGAGGTGCGGCGCCTCGCGCACAGGAAGAGGGTCGTCCTGGAGCTCGGAGGGAACGCCGGACTCGTGGTCGACCGCGGGGCCGACCTCGACGCGGCCTCGGCCCGCGCCGCGGCGGGCGCGTTCTGGCAGGCCGGCCAGAGCTGCATCTCCGTGCAGCGGATCTTCGCCCACGAGGCGGTCTTCGAGCCGTTCCTGGAGAAGCTCCTCTCCCACGTCGACGCCCTTGTCGTCGGGGACCCCCTCGACGAGCGGACGACCGTCGGGCCGGTGGTCGCCGAGGAGGACGCCGCCCGCATCGAGTCGTGGATCGACGAGGCCCGCTCGGGCGGCGCACAGGTGCTGCGCGGAGGGAGTCGGCGCGGCACCCTCGTCGAGCCGACCGTGCTGACCGGGACCCGGGAGACGATGCGAGTCCGGGCCCTCGAGGTGTTCGGGCCCGTCGTGGCCGTCGAGCCGGTCCGGTCGGCCCTCGAGGGAATCGAGGCGGTCGACCGCTCCGACTACGGCCTCCAGGCGGGCATCTTCACGAGCGACCTGGCCGTGGCGATCGCCGCTTTCGAGAGGATCGAGGCCGGCGCGGTCGTCGTCAACGACGTCCCCACCTATCGGGTGGACACGATGCCCTACGGCGGCGTGAAGGCCTCGGGCTCGGGACGCGAAGGGCCGCGCTGGGCGATCGAGGACTACACCGAGATGCGAACGCTCGTCGTGAACGCGGGAACGACCGCCCGGACGTAGCGCGCCGGAGCGGACGGCGGCCGCGAGAGAGGACGAGCGGGCGACGAGCGCGGGCCGCGCCGTGAGGATCACTTCGCCGCGCCGAGCCCCTCCAGCATCTCGCGCGCGGCGGGCACGAGCTTCGGATCGGCGCCTGGCTGGGCGAGGAACTCCCGGAGCGCCTCGGCGGCTCCCGCCCGATCCCCGGAGGCGAGCCGCACTTCCGCCAGCCGGACTCGCGCGGACGGATGGTCCGGCTGCCCTGCCACCAGCCGTTCGAGGCTCCCCACGGCGGCCTCGCGGTCTCCGAGCTTCGCGCACATGGACGCATGATCGAGAAGGGCAGCCGCGTCGCCGGGGGCGACGGCGAGGGCCCGATCGAGGGCCTGCCGGGCCTCCGCGAGCTTCCCCTCCCGAGCCCGGAGCCACCCGAGCTGCTTCCAGGCCTCCGCCAGGATCCTCGGATCCGCTCCGGCCGCCCTCGCCAGGTCGCGCTCCGCCCCCGCCGCGTCCCCCCCCGCGATCCGGGCCAGGCCGAGGGCCGCCCACGCGGGGGGCTCGTCGTACCCGAGACGGATCGCCTCGGCGTATTCCCGGATCGCCGCCTGCGGATCGCGGAGGGCGTACAGCGCCTTGCCGAGACCGTAATGGGCGTCCGCCGCGGACGGACGGATGGCGATCGCGGCCCTGTAGGCCCGGGCCGACTCCTCGAGACGGCCGGCGTTGCGGAGCTGGGCCGCGGCGTTCCTCTGGATCTCGTAGACCCCCGGCGCCGCTTGGGCCGCCGCCTGCAGACGCCGCAGCCCCCCCGGCACGTCCCCCTCCTCGACCAGGAGCGCGCCGAGACTCGACAGCGCCAGCGGATTGCGCGGGTCCTCCGCCAGCAGCCTCTCCAGCTTCTCCCGGGCCTCGTCGTTGCGGCCGCGCGCGACGAGGGACCGCGCCTCGAAGAACAGATCGTGCAGAGCGACCCGGCGCTTCGAATCCGGCAGCGGGCCGTCCCCCGTCGCGGGCGGCGCCCCGCCGGCCACGTAGCCTAGGCTCTCGAGCATCCTGCGACGCTCGTCGCTCACCGGCTGCCGGGCGGAGGGGTCGGCCTCCCCCATCCCGGCGAGGAGCGCGGCGAGCTTCTCCCGGAAGGCCGCGACGTCGCCGGCTCGCGCGGAGGCGAGGTTCCGCGTCTCGCCGGGGTCGGCCCGGAGGTCGTAGATCTCCGGCTCGGGCGCATCGACGAACTCGAGGCTCCCCTCGCGGAGCGAGCGCAGGGCCGCCCAGCCGTACGACCGCTCCCCGTACAGCGATTCGGAGTAGGCCGGCGCCGGAGCGGGGGCGCTCCGGGAGCCCGTGAGCGCCGCGGCGAAGCTCCTCCCCTGCGCTCTCCGCATCGGAGGCATGCCGAGCAGATCGAGGATCGTCGGAGCCAGATCGACCTGCGAAACGGGCTCCCGCCAGCGAACGGGAGCCCGGACCCGGTCGGGAAATCGGAGGATCAGAGGCACCCGGATCGTCGCGTCGTACACGAGGAGGCCGTGCGTCCTCTCGCCGTGATCGCCGAGCGCCTCCCCGTGGTCTCCCACGGCGACGACCAGGGTCTCGCGCAAACGGCCCCGTCCGGCCATCCCGTCGAGCAGCCGTCCGATCTCCGCGTCCATGAACGCGATCTCCCCGTCGTAGGGCCGCCCGGCGAAACGGTGCGACCAGGGCGGGGGCGGCCGGTACTCGACGTGCGGATCGAAGTAGTGAACCCACAGGAAGAACGGCCCGGATGGAGCTCGATCGAGCGCCGCCAGCGCCGCGTCGGTCACCTCGGAGGCGGTGCGCTCCGCCTCCGCCGCGTAGAGCACCCCGGCCGCGGCCCGGGCCGCCGAGGCCGGGGCGGCGCGCGGCTCGTCGTAGGTCCGGAATCCCTGGGCGAGCCCCTGCGACGACGAGAGCACGGCCGAGCCCACGACGGCGATCGTCGCGTAGCCCCGGCTCCCCAGATGCTCGGCCAGGGTCGTTTCCCGGTCGGGGAGGCGGAAATCGCCGTTGTCTCGGACCCCGTGTCTCGGCGGATAGAGCCCGGTCAGGATCGACGCGTGGGCCGGGAGCGTCAGCGGGGCCACGGCGGCCGCGGCCTCGAGAACGGCTCCTTCGGAGGCCAGCCGGTCGAGCCGCGGCGTTTCCCCCCGATCGTACCCGTAGCATCCCAGCCGGTCCGCTCTCGTCGTGTCGAGCGTGATGAGGAGAAGGCTCGGGGAACGCCCGGCGGCCGGAGCTCCCGCGGACCGGCCTCCCGCCGTCCCGGCCAGCACCGCGATCGCGAGCGCGGCGGCCGAGCGTCGGATCACGGCGCCGTCCCCCCGAGCTTCTCCCGCGCCTCCGCTACGAGCCTCGGGTCCGCGCCGGGCTGCGCGACGAACTCCCGCAGGAGCGCCCGCGCCCTCTCCGCGTCCCCCGAGCTCTCGAGGATGCTCGCCAGGAGGAACCGCGCGGCCGGATGGGACGCCTCCCCGGCCAGGAGCCTCTCGCCGCTCGCGCGCGCGGCCGCGAGATCGCCCAGCCGGAGGCACGCCTTCGCGTGGTTGAAAAGCAGCCCCGCGTCGCCGGGACGTGCCTCGAGGCCGCCTTCGTATGCGGCCCTCGCCTCCGCGAGACGGCCTCGCTTCTCCTCGAGCACACCGAGGCGGTTCCACGCCTCGAAGAATCCGGGGTCCGCCGCGACGGCCTCGCGGAGCGACGCCAGGGCGGCCTCCGCGTCGCCGCCCCTCTCGTACGCGACGCCGAGGGCCGCGAGGGCCGGCGCCCAGCCGGGATCGAGCCTCAGGGCCTCCCGGTACGAGGCGATCGCACCCGGATCGTCGCGCTTCGCGAACAGGACGTTGCCGAGCGCGAAGCGCGCCTCTGCGGACTCCGGCTGGATCCCGAGGGCCGCGCGCCACGCCTCCGCAGCCTCGTCGAGACGGCCCGCGGTGTGGTACGCGTCGGCCAGGTTCCGGACGTTCTCGTAGACGCCGGGGGCGGCGCGCACCGCCCGCTCGAGGCGAGCGATCCCCTCCTCCCGGCGCCCGAGCGAGAACCGGATCGCTCCGTCGAGCGCGAGCGCCGCGGGGTTCCCGGGATCGGCCGCGAGCACCCGGCGCAGCATCTTCTCCGCCTCCTCGAGGCGGCCGAGCGACAGCAGTCGCCTCGCGTCGAGGTACGCATCCGCCGCCGCCATGAGGCGATTGGGGTTCGGCCGGTCGCGCCTCCCGGCCGCCGGGCCGCCCGCCGAGACGTAGCCGAGGCTCTCGAGGAGGGCCCGGCGATCCGCGTCCATCCCCGCGGGGGACCCGTACGTTTCGGGGCCGATCTCCGCGATGAGATCCCGAAGCCTTTCCCTCCGCTCGCGCACCTCGCCGGCGGAGGCCGGGGCGAGGTCGTGCTTCTCGGCAGGATCCTCCGCGAGGTCGTAGAGCTCCGGCTCCGGGGCGTCCAGGAGCTTGACCGTCCCCTCGCGCAGCGCGAGGAGCCGCGCCCAGCCGAAGGCGTGCTCGCCGTAAAGGGATTCCGAGTACAGCGGCCCCCGCGGCCGAAGTTCCCCCCCTCGGGCCCCCGCGGCGAAGCTCCGGCCCTGGGCCCCATCCATCGGTGGAAACCCGAGGAGATCGAGGATCGTCGGGGCCAGGTCGACCCCGGAGGCCGGCTCCCTCACGCGCGTGCCCGGGGGGATCCGTCCCGGCCAGCGCAGGAGAAGGGGGACGCGGAGGGTCGCGTCGTAGAGCAGCACCCCGTGCGTGGTCTCGCCGTGCTCTCCGAGCCCCTCCCCATGGTCGGCGACGACCGCCACGAGCATGTCGGACGACCGCCCCCGCGCCTCCAGCCGATCGAGAAGCCTGCCGATCTCCGCGTCGGTGTAGGCGATCTCCCCGTCGTACGGACGGGACGCGAACCGCTCGCTCCACGGCTGCGGGGGATCGTAGTCGCTGTGGGGGTCGAAGTAATGCACCCAGAGGAAGAACGGCCGGTCGCCGGACCGCTCGACCGCGCGGAGCGCGGCGTCCGTGACCTCGGCCGCGCGCCGCTCCCCGATCCGGCGAAACGCGAACTTCACGCCCCGCGGAACCGGCATGGGACGGGCGCTGGGCTCGTCATACACGTCGAAGCCCCGGTCCAGGCCCTGGGACGAGGCCAGGACGAGCGATCCGACGGCGGCGGCCGTGAAGTACCCCCGCTCCCGGAAGCGCTCCGCGAGCGTCACCCCGGATGCCCCCAGCCGGAAGTCGGCGTTGTCCCGCACTCCGTGACGCGGCGGGTACAGCCCCGTCAGGATCGAGGTGTGGGAGGGCAGAGTGAGCGGCGCGACGGCGATCGCCTGATCCATCCGCAACCCCTCGGCCGCGATGCGGTCGAGGAACGGCGTCGTCCCGCCCGTGTATCCGTAGCAGCCCAGGCGATCGGCGCGCACGGTGTCGAGCGTCACGAGCAGGACGTCGGGAGGCCGGGCGGCTCGTTCGCCGCCGCCGCAGGCCGCCAGGAACGCGGCGCACGCCACCGCGGCCGCCGGGCCGGCGAAACGCCCCCCCCTCGATGCCGCGCAACCCGGGGAGGCACTGGTCCGCCGAAGCATGGCCCCCAGGATAGGGCGAAAGCAGCCGCCCGGCCAACATCGCCGGCCTATACTTTCGGGGTGGCGAGTCACGAGGAAGGTCCCGCGGCCGGGCGGCCCCTCGACGCCGAGCGCGGGCGCAGGGCGAGCGCGGCCGAGCTCCGGGAGCGTCTCCCCCAGGCGCCCCCGGCCTACCTCGAGGGGGCGTGGGAGAATCCGGAGCTCGGGAAGGAGGCGCTCGCGCTCCTGCTCCGAAACCGGGCCGCCCCCGCGGCGCTCCTCTCCCGGGTCGCGGGCGACCGACGATTCGCGATGCTCCAAGAGGTCCGGCTCGCCCTCGTCGTCCACCCTCGGACCCCGCAGCCGCTCGCGCAGTCTCTCGCCTCGCACCTGAGGTGGAAAGAGCTCTGCGAAGTGGCGGACGACGTCCGGGTCCCCCCGCCGGTCCGCCGCAAGGCGGAGGATCTGCTCCGCGTCCGGCTCGAGGAGCTGGCCGTCGGCGAGCGGATCGCCCTCGCGCGCCGGGCGAGCCGCGGCGTGATCGCCGCGCTCCGCCAGGACCCCGACGGCCGTGTCCTCGAGGCCCTCCTGGGGAACCCGAAGCTCCTCGAGGCGGAGGCCGCGGCCCTCGCTCGGTCCGGCTCCACCCCTCCCGCCGCGCTCGCGGCCCTCTCGGGCCACCCGAGGTGGGGCGGCCGCCGCGCCGTGCGTCTCGCCCTCGCGCGGAACGCGAGGACGCCCGTGCGCTCGGCGCTCAGGGCTCTCGAGGGCCTCTCGCGGTCCGACCTCCTGCGGCTCGTCCGGGACGACGAGGCTCCGCGAATCGTGCGGGTCGTCGCGGAGAGGACCCTCGGCGCCGGAGCTCCGGGCGATCGGACTCCCGAAGGTTGACAGCCACTTTCGGCGGTCCCTAGAATCTTCCTTCGGCCGATGGTTTCCCGCTCGGGTCCGGCCCACCCGGGGGGCCCGTATGTCTTCCTTCGGAGAGAGTCTCAAGCGCGAGCGCGAGTTGCGCCAGATTCCGCTCCGCGAGATCGCGGAGGCGACGAAGATCAACCTGCGCTACCTCGAGGCGCTGGAGCGGAACGACTTCCGCCATCTTCCGGGAGGGGTGTTCAACAAGGGGTTCGTCCGGGCCTACGCGCAGCACATCGGGATCGACCCCGAGGCGATGGTGGACGCTTATCTCGAGGAGATCCGCGAGCAGGAGATGCGAGGCCAGGCCCGGGAGCGCGAGCGCCGGGTCGCGGCCCGCTCCTCGGCCCCCGCGCAGGGCGAGCAGACGGAAGGCGGCGGCTCGAGGCCGGCCGGCCGCCGGGCCCTCGCGGGGATCGCCGTGATCGCGATCCTGGCGCTCCTCGGCGCCGCGGGGTGGGCAGGCTGGCGCTTCGTTCGGAAGCCGAGACCGGCGGAGGGCGCGGCGGAGACGCCGGCGGCCCGGCCGGCCGTGGTCCGGATCGTCGTCGACGCTCCGGTGGACGGCACGATCTCGTGCGACGGCGAAGCGATCGTGTCCCTCCGCGATCTCGAGATCGGCGTCCCGCGCGACGTCTCGTGCCGCGGGGCGCTCGTCCTCCGCGCGACGGACGGTGGCGCCGTTCGCGTCGGCGCCGGGGGAGCCGAGCCGGCTCCCGCGGGCGCCGCCGGCGTCCCACTCTCCGGGCTCTCGCTCCAGGCGGCGCCGGAGACGCCGGGACGCAGTCCGGGTGCGCGGCCTTGAGCGAGCCCTCGCCGACGGAGGCGCTCGTCCGGAGGATCCTGGACGGCAACGCGCCCGCGGCGCTCCGCGCGGCGGCGGCGAAAGGGGCCCTGCCGCTCTCCCGCCACGTCCTCGCCAGGCTCCAGCTGTTCCTGCGGGAGGACCCCGACGAATCGGTGCGCCGCGACGCCGAGCAGAGCCTCGCCGCGATCCCGAAGGACGCGCTGCGCGAGATCCTGGCGGACCCGGGCAGCGCTCCGGAGCTGCTCCTCCATTTTGCGGCCGTCGCCGCGCGCGACGAGGGGATCGCGGAGGCGATCGCGTTCCACCCCGCGACTCCGGATGCGGCGATCGAGATCCTCGCAGCGCAGGGCGGCGCCTCGGTCCTCGATCTGATCCTCACCAACCAGGAGCGCCTCCTCCGCTCCCCCACCCTTCTCGACCGGATGTCCGAGAACCCGGCCCTGCGCCCCGAGCAGCGAGGCCGGATCGTCGACCTGCTCGCCCGCTTCTTCGACGCGACGAAGAAGGAAGAGGGGCGCCCCCGGCGCGACGCAGCAGCCCCCGAGATGTCCGTGGACGATCTCGTGGACCCGCAGGTCGCGGCGCGCATCCTGGAGGTGGACGTCGGCGAGCTGTTCGCCGCGAGCGAGATCCTCGGCGGCGAGGAGTTCGAGAGCGCCCCGGATCCGGCGATGCGGAGCGTCTACCGGAAGATCCTGACCCTCTCGACGGCGCAGAAAGCGCTCCTCGCGCTCAAGGGAGGCCGGGAGGAGCGCACGATCCTCATCCGGGACACGAACAAGGTCGTGGCGCTCTCCGTGCTCAAGAACCCCCGCCTGAACGAGCAGGAGGTCGAGTCCATGGCGGCGATGCGCAACGTCTCCGACGAGGTCCTCCGCGCCATCGGCTCGAACCGCGAGTGGTCGAAGACCTACCAGGTCGCCGCGGCTCTCGTCCGCAATCCGAGGACCCCGCCCGGCATCTCCACGAACTTCATCCCGCGCATGACCGACCGCGACCTGAAGTTCCTGGCGAAGGACAAGAACGTGCCGGAGATCGTCCGCCGCAACGCCAAGCGGATCCACGAGCAGAGGAACGCGAAGTCCGCGCACGGAACGATCAGGAAGGGCTAGCCTCCGGGAGACCGCCCGATGCGACTGCTGCGAGAGATCCTGAACCTCACGGGGAACTACCACGTGAAGTCCGGGATCTACCACTACTACCGCAACGAGTACAAGCAGGCGGTGGACTTCTTCCGCAAGGCTCTCAAGGACGAGCCGAGCCTGGCCGACGGCGATCGCCGGCTCGCCCGCTACTACCTCGCCGAGACGTTTCTCAGCTCGGCGGAGCGCCTGGAGCAGAAGGGGGACATCGAGGCGGCGGAGCGCGACTACGCCCGCGCCGCGGAGGTCAGCCCGGATTACCCCGACATCCGCTTCCAGCACGGCCGCGTCCTCGAGCGGCTCGACCGGACCGACGAGGCGATCGAGGAGTACCGAGCCGCCCTCGCCTCCCAGCAGGGGTTCATCGAAGCCCGCGTCGCGATGGGCTTCGCCCTCGTGGCGGCCGGAAGGGAGGAGGAGGCCGCCGAGGCGTTCGCGCGGGCCCTCGACATCAAGGTGCGGCAGATCCGGGACCCGTTCGAGAAGGGGATGCGGCGCCTCCAGGAGGGGATGGCCGACGAGGCCCGGGAGTACCTCCGCGAGGCGTTCTACGCCGCGCCGGACCGGTTCGACCATCACTTCCGGAGCGCGATCCGCTTCATCAAGGCCGGCAATCACGAGCGGGCGGTCGAGCACCTCGACGAGGCGCTCGGGATCAACCCGAAATACGCCGACCTCCACAACTACCGGGGGATCTCGCTGTGCGAGCTCGGCCGCGTCGACGAGGCGGTCGGCGCCTTCCGGCGGTCGGCCGCGCTCAACCCCGACTACGTCGAGGCCCGGCTCAACCTGGCCTTCGCGCAGATCCGCCTCGGCCAGTTCAAGGAGGCCGAGGCGCAGCTGGAGGCGGTGCTGGCGCTCGATCCGGCCCAGACCGCCGCGGCGGTCAAGCTCGAGGAGCTGAGGACCGGCCGGGCGGCCGAGGCGCGGCGCGCGGCGTCGCGCGGGGGCGCGCGATGAGGTGGCGCGCCTGGGGCGTCACCGACGTGGGCCGGCGCCGCGACAAGAACGAGGACGCCCTGCTCGTCGCCCCGGCCCTCGGGGCGTATGCCGTCGCCGACGGAATGGGCGGCCACGCCGCAGGCGAGGTCGCCTCCGGCCTCGCGATCGAGGCGCTCCGGGAGGCCCTGGAGACGAACGGCTCTCCAGAGCCCGAGGACGAGGGCGTCGTGCTGCGACGGCTCGAGTCGGCGGTTCACGAGGCGAACCGCCGGATCTGGGAGTCGATCGAGCGGCACGAGGACCGCCGCGGCATGGGCACGACGCTCGTCGCGATGCTCGTGCTCGGCAGCCGGGCCGTTCTCGCGCACGTCGGGGACAGCCGGGCATACGTCCTGCGCTCCGGCGGGCTGGCGCGCCTGACGAGCGACCACTCGTGGGTGGCCGAGCAGGTGAAGCTGGGCCTCCTGAGCGACGACGACGCCCGGCGCCATCCGATGCGCAACATCGTCACCCGCGCGCTCGGCAGCCGTCCCGACATCGCGATGGATACCGCCGTGCTGGGCTTCCGGGAAGGAGACGTGGTGCTCCTGTGCTCGGACGGGCTGAACTCGATGCTGACGGACGCCGAGATCGCGGAGATCCTGGGGACTCCCGGCGCCGGCCCGGAGGCGATCTGCCGCCGCCTGGTGGCGGAGGCCAACGCCCGGGGAGGGGACGACAACATCACCGTCGTCGTCCTGCTCGCCGAGGAGCGTCCCGAGGACGCATCTTCCTGATTCGTTTGACCGTTGCGCGGTCTCATCCTATATTCATGGTTTCGGGGTCGGTCTGCCCGACGGACGGGCCGGCCGGGAGGTCCGGTGCCGACGAGGGGTCGTAACCGCATCGCAGGCCTCGCGATCTGCTGCCTGGTGCCGCTCGCTGCCGCGGCCTCGGGACGCTCGGCGACCGCCGAGGCCCCCCCGAGCCCGCGCGAGGTCCTTCGGGCCCAGGCGGTAGAGACGCTCGCCGGAGGCGAGCCCTCGCTCGCCTGCCTGACCCCGCTCCTGCAGACCCTGCGGCAGGATCCTTCCCGCGCCCCGGCGGCGACCCGAAAGGCCTTCTTCCAGCTGCAGTCCGAGCTCACGCTCCCGGGCGACCGCAGATTCGTGGGGCGCGACGGGACGGTCGTGCGCGACCCCTTCGAGGGCGCTTCCGGCCGCCCCTTCCCGCAAGGGGACGTGGGAGAGGAGACGGAGGCCATCGACGCGGTCCTGCTCGGGATCGCCGATGCGCGGAAGCTGCTCGGAGAGGAGATCGGCCTCCCCGCTCCCGCTCCGCTCGAAGTCGTGCTGGAGCGCCTGGGACCGGGCCTCGACGGGTACCTGCTGCCGACCCTGCGGCGGGACGGGCGCGCGATCGCCGTCCTCGACGCGACCCCCGGCAAGGACCTTCCGGCGCTCCGCCGGGCCGCGGCACACCAGTATGCGCACGCGGTCGCGCTCGCCGCCGGTCCGGAATTGACCCCCGCGTTCGGAGAGGCGCTCGCCGCCTGGACGTCGCTCCGGCTGGCCGGAGGCCCCGACGCCGCGGCGGCCGTGACGCTCTCCGCGCGGCTCGGGCGGCTCGGAGAAGGGCTGGCCGTCGACGACCCGCGGCTCGCCGCCGGCAACGCCGCGTTCCTCGCCTTTCTCGACGAGGCCTACGGGCCGACCGCCGTCGGGTTGGCGGTGCAGGAACTCGCGACGGGAGCGCCGGTTCCCCTCGCCCTCGACCGGGCGATGCGGCGGGGAGCCGGCACGACCTTGGCCGACGCCTTCCGGAGCTACCAGATCTGGTGCCACTTCGTCGGCGAGCGGTCCGACGGCCTGCACTTCTCGTTCGCAGACCGGCTCGCCGCGCCGCCGATCCCGATGCGCTTCGACGGCCTGCCGGCCCTGTCCGTCCTCGAGGAGCCTCCCGTCGGTCCCCTGGGCGCCGCCTCGATCCTCCTGCACCCGGACCGCGAGGACGGCGGCATGATCGTCCGCGTCGAGGGCGACCCCTCGGGGAGCTGGGAGGCGGACCTGCTGCTCTTCGACGACGCGCGCCGCGCGCGCCGCGTTCCGATCGCCCTCGCGAGCGACGGGACCGGGGAGACCACGGTCCCGCTCCAGTCGGTCTCCGAGGCGGTGCTCTTCGTCCGCAACTTGGGTGCGGAGGACGGCGCGCCGCTCCGCTACTCCTGGTCGGCCTTCCTCGATCGCGCGTTCCCGTTCGAGGTCGGGACGGCAGGGGCCCGGCGGATCCCCGGAGGCGGCGTGCTCGTGTCGTGGGAGACGCTGTCGGAGCGTTCGCTGGTCGGCTTCCGCGTGCTGCGGCGGGAGGAGACGGCAGCGGGCTGGAGTCGCGTGAGCCCGGTCTGGATCCCCCCGATGGGGGACGGCGCCACGCCTGCGTCGTACGGCTTCATCGACGCGACCGCTCCCGAAGACGCCCCCCTCCTGTACCGGATCGAAGGGGTCACGTCCGACGGGCTGTCCGGCTTCTCCGACCCCTTCGCGATCGCGGCGCAGGAACGCCCTTAGCCGGCGCCGCCTCCTCGCGGCGCGGCCTTTCCCGGTTGTATAGTCGGGCGCGAGCCGCCGGAGGGAGAGCTTTGGACGATTTCTCGCCCGAGAGATCCTTCGAGGAAGGCGTCCGGCGCGCCGCGCGGGATGCGCTGGGCGTCGACCCGGCGGCGATCCCGCTGACCTGGCCTCCCTCCGCCTCGCACGGCGACCTCGCCACCCCCCTCTGCTTCGAGCTCGCGCGGGCGGCGCGGAAGCCGCCCCGCGCTCTCGCGGAGGCGCTCGTCGCCCGGTACGAGCCCGCGGGCGGCGTCGCACGGGTCGAGGTGGCGGGGGGCGGGTACGTCAACGCCTTCTTCGACCGGGATGCCTGCCTCTCGCGCTGGCTGCTCGGGCCGCCGGTCCCCGCCTCCCCCGCCGGCGGGCCCAAGACGATCGTCGAGCACACGAACATCAACCCGAACAAGGCGGCCCACATCGGGCACCTGCGGAACGCGGTCCTCGGCGACACGCTCGTCCGCTGCCTGAAGCGGCTCGGCGAGCGGGTCGAGGTCCAGAACTACATCGACGACACCGGCGTGCAGGTCGCGGACCTCGTCGTGGGCTTCCGCGTCCTCCGGAACGAGGAGATCGCCGACGTCCTCGACCGGTACTCCGAGGAGCGGCTTCACGAGCGGGGGGATCGGTTCGATTACGTGGCGTGGAACCTGTACGCGGAGGTCACGCGCTTCTTCGAGGAGGATTCCTCGCGCCTCTCGCACCGCTCCGACACCCTCCACGCGATGGAGCGGGGGGACAATCCCGTCGCGGACCTGGCGGCCCACCTGGCGCGGCGGATGGTGCGGCACCATCTCGCGACGATGGAACGGATCGGGGTGCGCTACGACGTCCTCCCGAGGGAGAGCGACATCCTGGCGATGCGGTTCTGGGAGGATGCGTTCCGCCAGCTCCGTGAGGCGGGAGCGGTCCGGAGGATCGAGGAGGGCAGGAACGCCGGTTGCTGGGTGATGGACCTCCCCGGCGTGGAGGAGGGCTCGGGAGAGGACCAGAAGATCATCGTGCGCTCGAACGGGACGGTGACCTACGTCGGCAAGGACATCGCGTACCAGCTGTGGAAGTTCGGCCTGCTCGCGAGAGACTTCCGCTACGAGCCGTTCGACTGGTCCCCCGGCCCGGCGATCTACGAGGTCTGGTCCACGACCCGAGGCCCGGACGCGTCTTCCCGTCCCGCGTTCGGGCGCGGCGATCGCGTCTACAACGTGATCGATGCGCGGCAGTCCTACCTGCAGCGGGTCGTCGCCCACGGGCTCCGGAGCCTCGGCCACGAGCGGGAAGCGGGCCGCTCGGTCCACTTCTCGTACGAGATGGTGGCGCTGACGCCGGCGGCCGTGGCCGCCCTCTTCCCGGACCACCCGCTCTCGGACGCCGAGCGGGCCAGGCCGTACCTCGAGATGTCGGGCCGCCGCGGCCTCGGGGTCCGAGCGGACGACCTCGTGGACGCCCTGATCCGGCGGGCCGCGGACGAGGTGCGGAAGCGGAACCCCGGCCTCGACGGCGCGCGCGTGCAGGAGACCGCCCGGCGCATCGCGGTCGGCGCCCTCCGCTACTACATGCTCCGCTTCTCGCGCAACCGCGTGGTCGCCTTCGACCTCGACGATGCGCTGGCCTTCGAGGGGGAGACCGGCCCGTACCTCCAGTACTCGGTCGTTCGCGCGCGCAACATCCTCGCGAAGATGGAAGAGAGGCTCGGGGAGAGCGGGACCGGCGGAGGTCTCCCGCCTTCCGCCGGCTTCGGGACGCTCGAGCCGGGAACGGCCGACGAGCACTGGAACCTCGCGCTCCTGCTCTCGCGGGTCCCGGGCGTCCTGCGGCAGGCGGTCGACTCCCTCGAGCTTTCCGGGGTCGCGAAGCACGCGTACGTGCTCGCCCAGGCGTTCAACTCGTTCTACCACCGCTACCCCGTGGTCCAGGAGCCGGACGAGCGCCGCCGGGCCACCCGGGCGGCGCTCGCGCACCTGTACCACGACGGGATGGTCCGGCTGCTCGGCACCATGGGGATCGAGGTCCCGGACAGGATGTAGCCTCCGGAGAGGGAGGGGGTTCCGTGAACGTTCGCGTCGTCGCGTTCGGCCGGATCGACGACCGGCTCCGGGAGGAGCTCCGAGCCCTCGGAGACGCGGTGGAGGTCCGGATGGCGTCCGCGGAGGATGAGCCCGCCGAGCTGGTGGCGGCGCTCCGCCCCCACCTGATCGCCCTCGGCGAGGATCCCCCCGTCGATGCCGCGTCGCTCGCCGGGCTCGAGCCCCTCCTGGGGCCCGTGCCGATCCTGTCGGTGCGCGACGAGCCGGGTGCGGACGTCGTGCTGGGCGCCGACCTCCCGAGCCGCCCCCGTGCCCTCGCCACCGCGAGAAAGCTGGCGCGGCTGCGCGAAGGGCTGTGGAGCGCGAGGGAGGACGAGGCCGCGCGCCTGCTGCGGCGACTCGACCACGAATTCGTCCGCGCGTCCCGCTACCGGCACCCGCTGGCCCTTGCCGTCGTGGGGGTCGACCGCATCGACGAGCTCGCGGGCCTCCACGGCGAGCGCGCGGTCGACGCCTTCCTGGACTCGCTCGCCGAGGCCGCGCGCCGAGGGGTCCGAGAGGTCGACGTCGTCTACCGGCCGGCCCGGGGCGAGGTCTGGGCGATCCTCCCGGAGACCGAGCCCTCCGGCGCCCGGTCGGTCGCGGAGCGTCTCCGGACGCTGTCGGGGAAGATCCTGTTCAAGCCGCCGGCGGGGACCTCCCGGCATCCTCTCCCGCTCAAGGCCACCGCGAGCGTCGGGCTCGCCACCTGCCCGTCCGAGCGGGTCCGCTCGGGCGCGGAGCTCCTGTCCCACGCGCGGGCCGCGCTCGAGACCGCCCGCCTCGAGGGAGGCGACCGGGTCGTCTCGTCCCCCTCCGAGCGGCGGAGCGAAGAGGCGCCCGAGTAGGGGCCCGCACGCGGGGAAAGAGCCGCACCGCCTCCCGAACGGGCCGCAGCGGCGTGGTATTCTTCTCGGGACGGCGTGTCGAACCGAACCGCGCCGGCTCCCGGGAGGCCATGAAGAAGGCGCTCGCTTCGATCCTGGCCGCGCTGGCGCTCGGCTCCACGGCAACGGCCGTCGCGCCTCCCGTGCTCCCGTTCGACCAGGTCCGCCCCGGCATGAAGGGGATCGGCAAGACCGTGTTCTCGGGGACCGAGGTCCGCGAGTTCGAGGTCGAGATCCTCGGCACCCTGCCGAACGTCGGCCCGGGCCGGAACCTGATCCTGGGCCGCTGCTCGGGGGGACCGCTGGCCACCACCGGCGTGCTCGCCGGCATGAGCGGCAGCCCGGTGTTTGTGGACGGCAAGCTGGCGGGCGCCGTGGCCTTCAGCTGGGGCTTCTCCAAGGAAGCGATCGCCGGCATCACGCCGATCGAGGAGATGCTGTCCGCCGCGGCGCGCCTCGACGCGCCGGCCGCCCGCTCGACGGGCGGGAAGAGCGGACCGTCAGGGTCGATCGACCGGCTCCGGTTCCCCGAGAGCCTGGAATCCTCGTTTCCCGACGCCCTGCTCGCCCTCCTGCCGTCTCCCTCGGAGCTGGCGCCGATCTCGGTGCCGGTCTCCTTGTCCGGGATCGGAGCGGAAGGCTTCCGGAAGATCGAGCCCTGGCTCTCCCGCGCCGGGTTCCTGCCCATGCAGGGGTCGGGCGCGGGGGCCGCGCCGTCCCCCTCGCCCGACCTCGTTCCCGGCTCCGCCATCGGGCTCAAGCTCGCCCGGGGGGACATCGACATCACGGCGACCGGGACCGTCACCTGGGTGGACGGCGACCGCGTGCTCGCGTTCGGCCACCCTCTCTACGGTCTCGGTCCGGTCGATTTCCCGCTGACCGGCGCGCGCTCGGAGGCGCTGATCCCCAGCCTCCAGCAGTCCGCCCGCATCGCGGTTCCGCTCTCGGAGATCGGCGCGTTCCGGCAGGACCTCTCCTCCGGGATCTTCGGCAGGCTCGGCGCGACCCCGCGCATGATCCCGGTTCGCGTGCAGCTCCTCTCGCGCGAGGGCACGTCGGAGTCGTTCGCGTTCGACGTCGCTTCCGATCCGCTCCTCGCTCCCCTCCTGCTCTACGCCGGCCTGAACGGCATCCTCGCGAGCCGGGAGCGGACGCTGGGCGACGTCACGATCCGCGTGCGGCAAGGATCGGTCGTCCGGCTCGAGAACTCGGACGACATCGCGCTCGACAACCTCTGGGTCGGCCCCGAGGCTCCCTTCTACGCGACCGGCATCCCCGCATACGTTCTCCACCTCCTGCTCAACAACGAGTGGTCCCCCCCGGCAGTCTCGGGCGTCAATCTCATCCTCGAGTACGACGCGGAGCCGCGGTCGGGGCGGATCCGCAGGGTCACGCTCGACCGGTACCACGCGCGCCCGGGAGACACCGTCGAGGCGACGATCGTCGTCGCGCCGTACCGGGGCGCGGATCGCGTCGTGCGGCGCGAGATCGCCATCCCTCCGGAGACCCCCCCCGGAAGGCTGCTCTTCTTCGTGGGAGACGCCGGGAGCCTCAACCGGGTCGGCGACGAGGGCGAGGACCTCGTGCCGAGGGATCTCGAGCAGCTGGTGCGCAGGATCAACACGCTCCGGCGCAACGACCGGATCCACGTGCTCGGCGTGCGGGAGGACGCGGGGATCCTGATGGGCGGCGAGCGGTTCCCCAGCTTGCCCCCGTCGGCGCTGAGCCTCCTGACGAGGCCGCGGAGCCAGGGCAACGTCGCGGTCGCCCAGCGCAGGGCGATCCTGGAATCGGAGATCCCGGTGGAATTCGCGGTTTCGGGGTTCGCTCGCGTCCCGGTCGAGGTCGAAGGCCGATGAGGGGCGCGCCTCGGATCGGTCGGATCCGGGCCGCCTGCGCGGCGGCGGTCCTCGCGCTCGCGGCGCCGCCGGCGGGAGCGGTCGAGACGCGGAGCGCGGCGCTGGACGCCGCGGATCTGATGCGGGGCGACGCGGACGGCGTCGCGATCACGGCGCGCGGGAGCCTGCTGCCCGCCCCGCGACTGGCGAGGCTCGGTGCGGGAACCGACCCGGAGCGGCCGGCGCAGGTGTGGAGCGCGCTGCCCGACGGCGCCGGGGGGCTCTTCCTCGGCACCGGTCCGGACGGCGCGATCCTCAAGGTGTCGCCCTCGGGCGAGAGCCGCCTGCTCTTCCGGACGGGCGCGCCGCTCGTGACGGCGCTGGCGATCCTGGCGGGCGGCGACCTCCTCGCCGGCACGTCGCCGGGCGGGAGCATCTACCGCGTGCGTCCGGACGGCACCGGATCGGTGTGGTGCGAAACGGGGGAGCGCTACGTGTGGGCCCTCGCGGCGCTCCCGGACGGCACCGTGTTCGCGGGAACGGGGGACCGGGGGATCGTCCTGAAGATCGGCGCGGCCGGATCCGCGGAGCCGTTCTTCGACAGCGACGAGGCCCACATCCTGTCGCTCGCTCCCCTTCGCGGCGGCGGGCTCCTCGCGGGAAGCGCGGGCCGCGGCCTCGTGTTCCGGATCCACCCCGGAGGGCGCGCGGAGGTGTTGCACGACGACGAGCTCCCGGAGATCCGGGCGGTGGCGCCCGCCCCCGGCGGCGAGATCTACGCGGCGGCGCTCGGCGAGCCCGAGACCGAGCCGCGCCCGCCGGCGGTGCGCATCCGGGTCGCGGGAGGCGAGGAGGTCGGCGCGGCCCCCGACCTGGCCCCCGCGGAGGAGGACCGTCGCGGCCAGGTGCTCGAGGGGATCATCGAGGGGCTCCCGCCTGCGGCGGAGGAGGCGGGGCGCCGGCTCCGCGGGCGGGTCGTCCGGATCGCGCCGGACGGCACGGCGAGCGAGATCTGGCGGTCGACGACCGAGGCGCCGTACTGCCTGTTCGTGGACCGGAAGGGACGGGCGGTCTTCGGCGTCGGCGAGCCCGGGAGGCTGTACCGCGCCGAGGCCGCCGACGAGGTCGCTCTCCTCGCGACGCTCGCGGAGGGACAGGTGACGGCCGTCACGGAATCGGGACGGGACCTGGCGGTGGCGACGAGCAACCCCGCGACCGCCTACCGGCTCGATCGCGAGACGGCGAGCCCCGGCGTCTTCGTCTCCCCGCCGTTCGACGCCGGCGCGCTGTCGCGTTGGGGCGCGGTGCGCTGGCGGGTCGAGGGGCCTCCGGGCCGGATCGAGATCTTCACTCGAACCGGCAACACCGCGGAGCCCGACGAGACGTGGTCGGCCTGGAGTCCGGCGATGACCGACCCGGACTCGAGCCGGGTCCCGAACCCCGACGGTCGCTTCGTCCAGTGGCGCGCGCGCGTCGCGGGGAACGAGGACGCCGGCGTCCGCATCTCCGGGGTGACGATCCACTACACGCCGTACAACCGCCCCCCGGCCGTCCGGGGCCTGGTCCTCGATGCCCCGCGCCCCTCGGTCGCCGCGAAGGCGGCCTTCCGCTTCGAGGCGTCGGACGAGGACGGGGATCCCGTCGACGTCGAGGTGCGGTATCGCGCGGTGGGAGCGTCCTCGTGGGCCGCCGCGGCCAGGCTCGACGCGCTCCCGACGACCGCCTCGTTCCCCGGCGGTTCCGGACGGGAGTGGAAGGCGGGCAAGGTCGTGTGGGAGACGGCGGCCGTCGCCGAGGGAGCCTACGACGTCCGCGCCGTGGCGAGCGATCGCGCCGTCAATCCCGCCGGAGAAGGGCTCGAGGGGACCTGCGACCTGGCCTTCCGGGTCACCGTCGACCGGTCGCCGCCGATCCTGGAAGCGGCCCGCGGCGCCGACGGCGCGATCGAGATCCGGGTCCGCGACACGCTCTCTCCCGTGAGCCGGGTCGAGGTGCTGCGGAACGGCAGGCCGGCGTTCCTCGCGAGGCCGACCGACGGCGTCTGCGACTCCCCCGAGGAGTCGTTCCGGATCGCGCCGGGAGATCTCGAGGCTGCGGGAGCGCTCGAATCCGCGACGCTCCGGGCGCTCGACGACGCGGGCAACGTCGCGGAGAGGCCGATCCCGGCCCGGTGAGACGCCGGGCCGGCAGGGAGCGGGAGGTCCGGATGAGGGCTCGCGCGGCCGATCGAATCGATGGAACCCGCGGCTCCCTCCGGAAGGCCGCTGCCCTTCCTCGGCCTCGCCCCCGGGCGACGCTCGCGGCCGCCGCGGCGGCGCTCCTCGTCCTCGCCGTCGCGTGCGGCGAGACTGCGAGGCGCGACGAGGCGGTCCGGGACGACGTGCGCGCGGCCATGGCGGCCTTCCCCACGTCGCTGTCGCTGATCGGGAAGACCGATACGAACTCCGAGATCATCGCGCGGCTGGTGACGGACAGCCTGGTCCAGTACGACGCGACGCTCGCGCCCAGGCCGCGCCTCGCGGAGTCCTGGGATCTCGCCGCGGACGGGCGGGAAGTGACGTTCCATCTCCGGAAGGGGGTGCTCTGGCACGACGGGACCGAGGTGACGGCGAGCGACGTCGTCTTCACCGTCCGGAAGGTCCGCGAGCCCGCGACGGAGGCGCGCTCGGCGATCGGCCAGTTCGAGAGCGTGGAGTCGATCGAGGCCCCCGACCCGGCGACGGTCCGGGTCCGCTTCAAGGAGCCGTGCGCGGACCCTCTCGACCCCTTCACGCTTCCGATCGTGCCCGAGCACGTGGCGGGGAAGGACCCGGACATCCTGACCGGGAGGTTCGCCGAGCACCCGGTCGGGTGCGGCCCCTTTCGCTTCGTGAGGGCGGTCCCCGGGCGGGAGATCGTCCTCGAAGCGAACCCTGCCTACTGGGACGGCGCGCCCTCGCTGCGGCGCATCACGTTCACGGTCCTCCCGGACGAGCGGACCGCCTACGGGGCGCTGCTCCGCGGCGATCTCGACCTCCTCGGCGTCACGCCGGACGTCTTCCGCGACGCCGCGACGAACCCGCAGGCGGCGCGCCTGCGCCGATTCCATTACTTCATGATGTCCACGTGGTACGTCGGCTGGAACGGGGACGGGTCGAACCCGTTCTTCACCGATCCTTCGGTCCGGCGCGCGATCGTCCTCGCGCTCGACCGCCCGGCCTTCATCGGGGCCGTGCTGGGGGGCCTCGCGCGGCCGGCGGTCGGCACGTACCACCCCGATTCCGCGTGGGCGAACCGGTCCCTCGAGCCCTGGGCCTACGATCCGGCCGAGGCGGCGCGGCTCCTGGACGCCGCCGGGTGGAGGATGCGTCCGGGCGGAACGAGGGCCCGGGACGGGGTCCCCTTCTCCTTCACGCTGACCGTTCCGGCCGGGAGCCAGGAGATCACCGACCGGATCGCCGCCTGGTTCCAGGAGTCCGTCCGGAAGATCGGGGTCGAGGTCTCGATCGAGAAGCTCGAGTGGCGCACGTTCCTCGATCGCCGCCGGGCCGGGAAGTTCGATGCGGTGATGGCCCGCCTCAACCTCTCGCCCTCGCCGGACCAGTTCGAGCTCTACCACTCCTCCTCCCGGGGCCGCGGCATGAACTTCATGGGATTGGCGGACGCCGAGACCGACCGCCTGCTCGAGGAGGGCCGCCGCACCGTGGACCCCGCGGCGCGGAGGAAGATCTACGACCGCCTCCAGGTCCGCCTCCACGAGCTCGAGCCGCTCTCGTGCCTCTTCGGCTTCGCGGCTCCCGTGCTCGTCGACCGGCGGCTGGAAGGCGTGGAGCCGTCCCCGCTCGGCCTCTGGACGGTCCTGCCGGGGCCGCGCGCCTGGCGCTGGAGGCGCTGAGCGTTGGTTCGCGCGATCGCCCGCCGCCTCGCCACGGGAGCGGTGACGCTCCTCCTGGTCACGGCGATCGTGTTCGCCCTCGCGGCGATGTCCACGGGGTCGTCGCTTCCGGGCGAGTCCGTCGAGGACACCTCCCCGCTCACCCCGGAGCAGCGCGCCGAGATCCGGGCCCTGTACCACTTCGACGAGCCGCTGCACGTCCGCTACGGGATGTGGCTGCAGGACCTGCTCCGCGGAGACCTCGGCCGATCCTTCCACGACCGGAGGCCGGTGGCGGCGAAGATCGCGGAGCGGCTCCCTGCGACGCTGGCGCTGAACGCCGCCGCGCTCCTCCTGATGATCCTGGTCTCCGTGCCCCTCGGCGCGCTGGCGGCCTCGAGTCCCGGGTCGCTCCTCGACCGGGCGGCGGGATCGGCGACCTACGCTCTCTACTCGATCCCGGTGTTCTGGGCGGCGCTCCTGCTCCAGCTGGCGTTTGCGATCCGGCTCGGCTGGCTCCCTCTCTACGGAACGCAGACGTCGGGAATGGAGGCGGCGCCGCTCGTCGCTCGGCTCCACGACCGGCTTGCGCACTTCGTGCTCCCGACCGTGTGCCTCGCCTATCCCGGCTTCGCCTATCTCTCGCGCTTCGTGCGCGGGATCCTCGTGGACAACGCGGCGGCCGAATCGGCGCGCGCCGCGCGGGCCCGCGGCCTCGCCCCGAGCGCCGTCGTGATCCGCCACGGCTTCCGCCAGGCCGCCGTCCCGCTTCTCACGCTCGCGGGCTTCCTCCTGCCGAGGCTCGTCGGCGGGTCGGTCATCGTGGAGACGATCTTCGCGATCCCCGGTCTCGGCCACCTCTTCGTCGGCGCGATGTTCCAGAGGGACATCCCGGTCGTCATGGGGCTGACGCTCCTCTCCGGCGCGGCGACCCTCGGCGGCGTCGTGGCGGCGGACCTCCTGTATGCGGTCGCCGACCCCAGGGTGCGCCGTGCCTAGGCGGGGACACCTGCCGCGGGGACTGGTCGCCGGGGGCGCCCTGATCGGGATCCTCGCCTTCTTCGGGATCGCGGCCCCGTTCGTGGCCACCGATCGCCCGCTCCTCGCCCGCGGGCCGGACGGATGGTCCTCTCCCGCCGCCAGGTCCGCCTTCGGCCTCCCCGATGCGCCCGCGGGACGATCGGCGACGGCCGTGGTGATGGCGCCGATCCCGAGGGCCCCCGAGACGATCCAGCTCGACTCGGTGCTCGCCCCTCCCGGGCCCGGCCACTGGCTCGGAACGGACGGCCTCGGCCGGGACGTCGGCTCCAGGCTCGTCCACGGAGCGAGGGTGTCCCTGGCGGTGGGGTTCCTCTCGGCGGCCCTCGCCCTGCTCGTGGGGCTTCCCCTCGGGGCCCTCGCCGGGTGGAGCCGGGGGCCGATCGATGCGGCGGTGTCGAGGGGCGTCGAGGCGATGCTGTGCTTCCCGTCGCTCCTTCTGGCCCTCGCGCTCCTGGCCTCGTCCCCGCCGTGGCTCTCGGCCCTTCCGGACAGCGTCCGTCTCGCCCTCGTGCTCGGAATCACGGGGTGGACGCCCGCCGCCCGCTACGTCCGGGCGGAGTTCCTCAAGCTCGGCGGCTCCGCCCTCGTCGACTCGGCCCGCGCATCCGGCGCCGGGTCGCTCCGGATCGCCGTCCGGCACGTCCTCCCCCACGCGGCGGCGCCGGTCCTCGTGACCGCGTCGTTCTCGGTCGGGAGCGCGATCCTCCTCGAGGCCTCCCTGTCGTTCCTCGGACTCGGCGTCCGCCCGCCGACCCCCACGTGGGGGGGGCTCCTGACCGAGGCGGCGGCGCACCTCGAGCGAGGGTGGTGGCTCGCCCTCCTGCCGGGCGCGGCACTCTTCCTTTCCGTGCTCGGCTGCAACCTGGCCGGCGAAGGGCTCCGGGACCGGCTGGACCCGCGGTCGCGGCCGTGAGGACCGGCGGAGGGGCAGCCGCAGCCTCGCCTGCGCGCGCTTCCTGCTGGGCGTCTCCGGAGGCTCGGTTCGTCGCCGAGGCCTTCGCTGCACTTGCGCTCGCCCTGGTTGCAGTCTGGGGGGTCACGACGTGGGTCGCGATCCCCTGGTCGGTCGAGGGGGACTCCATGGCGCCCACGCTCGAGCCGGGTGACCGGGTTCTCGTCGATCTCGGGGCCTATCGGCGAAAGGATCCCGAGCGGGGCGACGTGGCGCTCGTCCTAGGTCCGGACGGCGTCCCGCTGGCCAAGAGGGTCGCCGAGCGCGCGACGGCGAAGCGGGCCCCCCAGGCCTCCGGCCCCCTCTTCCTCGTCCTGGGGGACAACCCGGCGAGAAGCATGGACAGCCGCACTTTTGGCCCGCTTTCGCGTGACCGGTTCCGGGGAAGAATCGTGTGGCGGTTCTGGCCGCCGTCGAGGATGGGCAGGGTCCGCTAGAACGGAACGGGGTTCAGGGCTTTCGGACGGCAGAGGGCGGGTTCAGGCTGCCGCGGCGATACCCCTCGAGGTCCAGCGCGACGAAGCGGAACCCGGCAGAGCGGGCGGCGGCGACCACCCTCGCCCGCACGCTCCGATCCAGGACCCGGTCCAAGCCGTCGTCGTCGAGCTCGACGCGCGCCACCTCTCCATGGTGGCGGACCCTCACGACGCCGAAGCCGAGGCGCGCCAGGGCCTCCTCGGCCGTTTCGACCTGCCGGAGCCGGTCCGCCGTGATCTCGGTTCCGAACGGGATGCGGGTCGAGAGGCAGCCCCCGGCCGGTTTGTCCCACCGATCCAGCCCACACTCCCGGGCCAGCGCCCGGACCTCCTCCTTCGTGATCCCCGCATCCGCCATCGGCGCCTCGACCCCCTCCTGGCGGGCGGCCTCCATCCCGGGCCGGAAATCGCCGACATCGTCGGCGATGGCGCCGTAGACCGTGTGCCCGAATCCCTGTTTCTCGGCTATCTCCTTCAGGGAGCGGAACATCGTCCTCCGGCAGTGGTAGCACCGATCCGGGTCGTTCCTCCGGTAGGCCGGGTCGTCGAGCTCCCCAGTCCGCAGCTCGAGGTGCCGGACGCCGAGGCCGCGAGCCAACTTTCGCGCGTCTTTTGCGTCACGCTCGGAGAGCGACGCCGAAACCGCCGTGACCGCCAGCACCGGTTCCCTTCCGAGAGCCTCGACGGCGAGGGCGAGGAGCACGGCGCTGTCGACCCCGCCGGACACCGCGACGACGACGCGGCCCAGCTGCCGGAGCCTCCCGGAAACGTCTTCCCGCTTGCCCCGAAGGACCCCCTCGTCCACGCCGCGACCCTCCCCTTGGGCGACCCCATCGTAGCACCCGAAAAGGGCGGCCGCGGTGCGGTTTCCCGAACCGCAGAACGCGCGATTCCCAGCCTTGACAACACCCCCCGATCACCGTACATGAACGGAGCCCCAAAAGGGGGAACCGTGTATCGGGTAAACTTTCTAACTCGTTACGTCCCAACCACCATCACTCAGGAGGAGGGTATGCGCAGTCGTTTTGTCGCTGGCTGGAAGGGCCTCGTCCTGGCCGCAGCGATGGCGAGCTTGGCGTTGCTCCCGGTCGGCACTTTCGCCGCGTCGGGGCCCACGGCTGTCGTGGGCAGCGACTCGGGGTTCAGTGCCGCTCCCGCGGAGAATCAGCCGCTCAAGCAGCTCCCGCTGTACGCCAGGTCCAACTACACGTGGCCGTTCGCCGCCGGTCCGACGTACGGAACGGTGGACGAATCGCTGTGGAGTGCTAGGGGGGTGCTCCACTTCGCCGTCGGCTCGTTCGACACGAGCCGCGGGCTCCCCAACTTCCCGGCCGAGCTGCGGACGGGCGTGAAGCTCGACAAGCTTCCCGCGCAGTACTTCGTCCTCCAGCTCGATCCCCAAGCGCTCGCGGGCGGCTCGTACGAAGCCCTCCGTGACGCCGTCGACTCGAACGGCGGCGCGATCGTCTCGAATCTCGCGGTGGTCGGCTTCATCGCCAGGTTGACCCCGGCCGCGTACGCCGCGGTCCAGGGGGTGCCCGGCCTCATCTTCGTCGAGCCGTATCACCCGGCGCTGAAGCTCTCCCCCACGATCGGACGAGCCCCGCTCACCGATCCCGTGAAGGCGCTGTCGAGCGTGTACTCGCTCGTCGTGAAGCCGTTCGCGGGCGAGGATCCCAACGCGGTGGCCCAGCAGATCGCGGCCATCGGCGGCACCGTCACGGCCGTCTGGGCGGACGCGATCAAGGTCGACCTCGGCCGCGAGAAGCTCGCGCAGCTCGCCGCGATCGAGGCGGTCGAGATCGTGTTCGAGGACGTGCCCAACTATCCGCACGGCGAAGAGACCACGACGACCGTGCAGACCGGCCAGTGGAACGGCGGGGCGATCCCGTATCACGACGTCGGCATCACCGGCGGCGGCCTCGACGGCGCCTCCCCGCAGATGGTGATGGTGCTCGACTCGGGCATCCAGCTCGACGGCGGGGACCTGTCGAACACGAAGACGGACGCCGGCACGCCGGGCGCCCTCCACAGGAAGGTCCGCGACTACAAGACCACGACGGGCTTCGGCGGATCGGGCGACCTCTTCGGTTGCGACGCTCCGGTGGCGGGCGGGTTCACGCACGGGCACGTGGTGTCCGGCACGGCGCTCGGCAACGCGACGGCGACGCCGACTTCGTACGGCGGCAGCTGGGTGGCCTACCTGCCGGTGTACAGCATGAGCAACTGGAAGCTGGACGGCGTGGCGCCGAGGGCCAAGCTCGTCGCCTACGACGCCAACATCACGTCGACGACGACTTCCTGCGAGGATCCCGCGGTGAGCGGGATCTACCCCGGCAACCTCTACACGGCCGGCTCCCTCTGCGGCGCCCCGACGTCGGGCTCGCTGTCGGATGCGTACTGCTCCTATGCGGCCCGGCTCTTCAACTTCTCGTGGGGCCAGCTGACCGCCGGCGTGTACTCCGCAGACTCCTCGGACGTCGACGAGTTCATGGCTGCGGCCGGAGACGCGGTGGTGTTCATCTCCGCGGGCAACAGCGCGCAGGACCTGAACGGCGACGGACGGCCGGACCCGGGATCGATCGGGTCTCCGGCGACGGCGAAGAACGGCGTCGTGGTCGGCGCCAGCGGCAACGCGAACGACGGCGGCGCGCCGTACCAGACCCTCCGCGCGTACTTCTCGAGCGTGGGGCCGGCGACGACGACCTCGAACCGCGTGGCGCCGCTCCTGATGGCGCCCGGCTACGATCCCGGCGCCCTCGGGCTCCCCTCGGAGTTCGTCTGCCGCACGAGCGACAACGACCAGTCGAACCCGGTCGAGTGCGACATCTCGATCGGCAGCGCCGGGACGAGCTTCGCGGCCCCGGCGGCCGCCGGCGCGGGCGCCCTGATTCGCGACTACTTCGCGCAGGGCTTCTACCCCGACGGCACGGCGTCGAACCCCTCGAACAGCCTCGACCAGGTTCCGAACCTCTCGGCCGCCCTCGTGAAGGCGATCCTGATCGACTCGGCCGAGTTCCTGGATTACCCCGGTCCCGGCCTGATTCCCAGCTCTCGGAACCCGACCCAGTACCGCTTCAACAATGAGCAGGGGTACGGGCGCATCCAACTCAACAAGGCCCTTCCGCTCCAGACGTACGCGAGCCCCGTCGGCCTGATCGTGGCGGACGGCGGCATCGTCGGGGGCAAGAACAACACGTCGCTCTCGGGAGCGGCGATAGCCGGGGCGGACGAGACCTACGCGTTCACGATCTCCGACACGACGCAGGAGCTGCGCGTGGCGCTGGCGTGGATGGACCCGGTCGGCGATACGCTCGTCAACAACCTGGACCTCGAGCTGGTCTCGCCGACGGGCAAGGTCTACTACGGCAACTACTTCACGGACGACAACGACCGAGACCGGCAGTGCGACGTCGCGGAGGATTGCGGCGACGGGATCTGGACGCTCGCGGGCTACACCGACAACTCGCGCTGGAGCCTTCCGACCTGCGCGGGCTCGGTGCGCGACACCCAGAACCCGACGGAAGCGATCTTCCTGTCGCCCGATCCGATGTTCAACGGGGATCCGGCGAAGAACCAGATCGAGGCCGGGACCTGGACGCTGCACGTCAAGGGCACGACCGTCACCGGGACCCAGCCGTACGCGGTGGCGATCGCCGGCCCGGTCCAGCTGGGCTCTTCGGCACAGCTGGAGGTCTTCCGGGGCGGGGAGCAGGTCGTCGACATCCCCTCCTGCAACGACACGGTTCGCGCGGTCGTCGACGAGCTCAACGAGGCGACCGACCCGACGCCGAGCGCGGCGGAGGTTTCCTCCCGCGCGACGATCGAGGTCTACGACGCGACGAACGCCCTGGTGGACTGGGAGAGCGGTCTCTCGTTCACGCAGGTCGGGACCTCGCTCCGCTTCGAGACTTCCCTCCTCATCCTCACCGACGGGACCGCGCGCGATCCCGGGAACCGGGCGCTCGACATCCGGCACGGCGACACCATCAAGGTCGTCTACCGCGACGAGACGAGCGGAGTGGCCGATCCCAACAAGGTGCGGACGAACCAGAAGAAGGTCGACTGCCAGGCGTCCATCGCGTTCGGCGGCACGAAGTTCTGGATGTTCGGCAAGGACGCCGCGGTGTACGTCAGCGGCGGCTGCGAGAGGGACGCGCGCAACCAGTTCTACTGGGACGCTCCCGATCAGTATATGGACGAGGCGGAGCTCATCGACTTCCGGATGGCGATCAGCACGAGCGACACCCTGGACCTCGAGGACGCGGAGGCGACGCTCACCGCCGTGTACCCGGACGACGACAGCCCGGTGACCTGCCTGCCGAACTCGACCTCCTGTGCGGATCCCAACCGTGAGAACAACGCGCCGATTCCGGAGTCCATCCTGACGGTTCTCGACTCGCCGAAGACGATCGGTTTCATCCCGTCCTCGGTGAAGTCGCTCCCGAACTCGGCAGCCGTCGCGCCCGCACTGACCGTGAACTTCACGATCCAGATGGGCGCCGACATCACGGGCATCATCCCCGCGGAGATGATCCTGGGGATCTCCGCCCGCAAGTCCGGCAGGCCGGTCGCAGGCCTGGCCGTCTACCGCACGTCCCTCAACGCCGACGAGTCCGCGATCAACTTCTCGACGGACTTCCCGACGGGCGGAACGCAGCTGTACGACTGGAACAACAACGAGAGCATCGAGAACCCGACGCGGTTCCTCGGCGACGTCAACTTCCAGTACGACTACCGGTTCGAGACCGTCACGTGGGGCGACCTGACCGCGGGCGGAACTCGCAACACGTCGATTTCCGCGCCGTGGAACTTCGACTCGAACAACGGCGGCTTCCGGAGCGGCATCGTCGGAAAGACCAACGCCAACATCGCGACCGCGATCGCGCTCTGGGGCGAGGACAAGAACTTCAACAACCTCCTCGACTCCGGTGAGGATCGCGACCCCTCGAACGGCGTGCTCGACCAGAACTGGGGCCTCCTCGGAGGCTGCGGCTGGCAGACGAAGGGCACGAACCCGACCTACGGCGGCGTCTGGCACACGGGCCGGATCTCCGCCACGACCAACGCCCAGTGCCTCGTGACCGGATCGACGACGGGACAATGCCAGGCGACCGAGACCTATCCCGGCACCACGGGTCAGAGCTACTGGTGGGAGGTCCTCGAGACGCCCAAGGTCAAGAAGGTTCGGGTCTGCACGACCGGGACCGAGGCCGGCTGCGACGGGCGCATCGACGTCGAGAGCGATCCGGTCTACAAGGTCCAGTTCACGAACTGGGCCTGGAACATGCTGATCGACATGCCGGACACTTACATGGCGATCACTTGGGAGCTCGACACCGACGCGGACAAGCTGGCCCCCGTCTCGCTGGAGACCGATGAATCGATCTTCAACATCCTGACCGGAAACTACGGCGCCGTGTCCGCGGGCAACGACCCGCTGACCAACGGCTTCCCCGTGTTCGCCGACTTCGCGGGCACCGGAGCCGCAGCGTCCAAGAACGGCACGATCGGCGGGAACCGCGAAGGCGACAACGGCTGCTTCTTCGAGTCGTCCAAGGACCGCACGCCGAATTACGGCTTCGCGCTCCCGAAGGATGACGACCTGCGAAACGGCTGGTGCTACAAGGTGGGCGACCCGACCGACAAGCAGAACCCCTGCACCATCGCGACGGCGGCGACGGACTGCCCGACGCCGGAATTCAACGGCACGTGCGTCCTCGACCCGGCGGCGTCGACCGACCTGTACGTCTACAAGAACGGGCCTCTGCGCAACATGAACCTCGAGCACGTCAACGGCTGGATCGACGGCCGCTTCTACACGCTCGAGGACATCTACGGCGACTCCGGGAGCACTTTCCAGGGCGCGGTCGGCCTGATCGCGTACGAAGGAACCACCACGGCGCCGGCCTCCGGGTTCGGCGTGTCCATCGACGACATGGTGCTCGAGTGGAAGGAATCCACCGTCATCGCGGATCCGGGCGCCTGCGCGGCCGTGCCCGGGAACTGCGCCACGATCGCGACGGAGGCGGGGAGCTTCTTCTCCGGCCTCGCGGTCCTGACGATCACCGTGACCGACTCCTCGACCGCCACCACCGCCAACGACTGCGATCACGACGGGCTCTACACCGGGCTGGAGGACGACTGGGACTGCAACGACAACGGGATCAACGACGTCGTCGTGTGGGCCTTCAACGAGAACGAGCCCACGGGCGAGTACGTCGTGCTCGACGAGACGACCCAAGCGGGCGTGTTCCAGGGAACGCTCCCGGTTTCGCTCGCGTACAACTCCCCCGGGACGCTGTTCATCCAGAAGTCCGGGACCCAGGACCCCTACGTCAACGTCCAGTACATGGACCTCGACGACGGGACCGGCACGATCTGCAAGAACAACCCGGACCCGACGAAGTGGGGGTACATCACCACGTACGCCGACTTCCCGCTGCAGAGCGGCTCGGTGATCATCACGGCATCCCGGATCGCGAACGTCTACGGCGACGGTGACGGATTCGCCGACACCAACGAGACCGTGGACATGTACATCACCGTCTCGAACAAGACGGGCGCCGACATCACGAACGTCGTCGCTCGCATGGCTGCGAACGATCCGAAGATCGACTGCATCATCCAGCCGATCGTCATCGTCGGCACGGTGCCGAAGGGGTCGAGCGTCGAGTCCGCCACGGCGTTCCGGTTCAAGGTCGCAGGCGACGCGAACCGGACGGCGATCAGCGACGACTACTACGCGGAGCTCGCGATCACGATCTCGGCCGATCAGTTCGACGCGACGGTCCAGCCTCAGACGGTCATCCAGGACCTCGACCTCAACTTCAGCGGCGGCGGCACCGCCCAGACGTTCACCGAGAGCTTCGAGTCCGGGACCTCGTTCGGGTCGTTCACGACGATGTCCCTCGACTTGAACATCGCCGACAACACGCTGTCGGACGGCATGCGCTGCCAGTACAACGACCCGGACTACGAGAACTCGGCGTCGTACAACGAGAAGTTCTGCTACCTCGGGTTCGCCAAGGAGGACAACAACACCTACGACTGGCACGTGCACACGACGACGTCCCCCGACGGCGGCCGCGCCTACGTCGGCAGCCAGTCCCTGCACTGGGGCTATCACCGGAATCTCGCCGACGCGGACGAGGACTGCACCAAGTTCTCGCAGATGGACGCCATCCGGCTGAACAACCCCGTCTACCTCGGTTACGCCCCGGTGACCCCGGGCACGCCCGAGCTGTCGTTCAAGCACCAGGCGGCCTTCATGGACTACCGGACCGTGAACGCGCTGTTCATGCAGGCCCCCGATCGAGGCATCGTGGCCCTGCAGCTCGCGGACAGCGCCGGGTCCGCGGTCGGCGATTGGAAGAAGCTCTACCCCTACGAGAACATGTACGACATCCAGCACTCGAACAACTACATCAACTGCTGCTTCGACCCGATCGACGACGGGAACACCGAGGACGATTACTTCCTTCCGGAGGACCCCGACCGATGGCTCGGGCCGTCCTCGATGTGCTTCCCGGAGTTCAACTTCGGCTCGATCGGAGACACCGACTACCGCAATGCCTACATCCCGGGGAGCGTCCAGCGGGCGTCCGACGATCTCATCGGCCTGAGGGGCTCGATCGACCGCGGCACGTGGATCCAATCGAAGTTCAACATCGAGCGGTTCCGCGGCCGTCCGGCCCGAATCCGGTTCGTCACGTCGACGATCAAGGTGAGCGACACCGTCGACTGGATCTCGCTCGGGTTCGAGTATCCGAATCCGCTCGCCAACGGGTGGTACATCGACGACATCATCATCACGAACACGATGAGCGCGCCCGCGACGGCTTCGGTCGACGGCACGGACAACAGCGGCCTGCCGGCCTGCCCGGCCAACTGCACGGTCGTGACGGCTCAGGTGAGCGCAACGCCGTCGACGCTCGCCGCGCCCGGACAGGTCACCACGGTTGACGCCTCCACGTCGTACGCGGACGCCTGCATCGACGGCGTCCTCCAGTACCAGTTCTGGGTCGACGGAGACCTGGACGGAACGGCCGGAACCGTCGGAGACACGCTCCTGCGCGACTGGTCGGACAACGCGATCTTCGTGGACGCGCCGAGCGCGACGACCCAGTACGCCGTCGCCGTGCGGTGCTCTCAGGCGCTCACTTGCGTCGGCAGCTCCGCGACGCTCGTGACCGTCAACTGCCCGGCCTCCGGCAATCTGTCGTGGGTCGGACCCCTGCTCGTCGGGAAGACCGGCGGACTGCTCATCGCAGAGCCCGACCAGAACCTGACGCTGTCCTGGGCGACGAGCCAGGCTACCGACGTCATCCGCGGTAACCTCATCGGCGTCCGTTCCACCGCGACCTTCACCAACACGGTGCAGGCCTGCATCCTCAACGACAGCACCGCGACCTCCGTCGCGGACTCGACCGCCATCACGGCGGGCCAGGCGCTGTACTTCCTGGCCCGGATGCCCGCCGGCCTGTACTGCAACATCCTGAGCACGTACAGCAGCGGCGCGGCGAAGGAGAGGGCGGGTCGCGACACGCAGATCGCGGCCGACCCGAACCGCTGCCCGTAAGGCCGGTCGACAGCGCTCGAACCTCGAGGGGAGGGACTTCGGTCCCTCCCCTTTTTTTCCCCCACGGTGGCCGCGACATCTCCGGGTTGCCCCGGGAGCGCGGAACCGGCCCGGGGCGTACGATCAGAAGAGAGATCCGGACGACGAGCCGCCGGGCCCCCGGAGGTGCTCCCGCGCCAGGCGCGTGACGCGGCGGCCCCGCGGCGTCCGGTCCAGAAAGCCGATCTGCAGCAGGTACGGCTCGTAGATCTCCTCGAGCGTGCCGGGATCCTCTCCGATCGCAGCCGCGAGGGTGCCGAGGCCGACCGGCCCTCCGTCGAATTTCTCGAGGACCACCGAGAGCAGGCGCCGGTCCACCTCGTCCAGGCCGAAGCGGTCCACGCGCAGCCGCTCCAGCGCCTCCGCCGCGGCCCGGGCGCTGATCGCGTCCTCCCCCGCCACCTGCACGAAATCCCTCACTCTGCGGAGCAGCCGGTTGGCGACCCTAGGCGTGCCCCGCGAGCGCCTCGCGATCTCGACCGCGCCGCCCGGCTCGAGGCGCGCGCCAAGGATGCCCGCGGAGCGCCGGGCGATCGTCGTCAGATCGTCCAGCCCGTAGTAGTCGAGGTGGTGGACGATGCCGAACCGATCCCGCAGGGGCCCGGAGAGCAGCCCGCTCCTCGTGGTGGCGCCCACGAGGGTGAACCGCGGCAGGTCGAGCCGAACCGTCCGGGCGGCGGGCCCTGAGCCGATCACGAGGTCGAGCGCGAAGTCTTCCATCGCCGGGTAGAGGACCTCCTCCAGGACTCGCCCCAGCCGGTGGATCTCGTCGATGAACAGGACGTCCCCGTCGTGGAGGTTCGTCAGGATCGCCGCCAGGTCGCCGGCGCGCTCGATCGAGGGCCCCGACGTGACGCGGATCTCGACCCCCATCTCGTTCGCGATGACGTGCGCCAGAGTCGTCTTCCCGAGCCCGGGCGGGCCGTAGACGAGGACGTGGTCCAAGGGCTCCCTGCGCTGCCGAGCGGCCTGCAGGAAGACCGCGAGGTTCTCCTTGACGGGCGCCTGTCCGACGTACTCCGCGAGGGTCCTGGGGCGCAGGGACGAGTCGAGGCCCGCGTCCTCCCCGTCGGGCTCCGCGCGGACCAGGCGGTCGTCGGCCACCGAACCGCCCCCCTACCGGACCAGCCCGCGAAGCGCGTCGCGAAGAACGCCCCCGAGCGTCGTATCCGGCCCCATGCGGCGAAGGGCCTCGTCCACGGCTCGAGAGGCCGCGTCTCCCGGGTAACCGAGGTTCCGGAGGGCCGACACGGCGTCGCCCCGGACCCCGGATTCCTCGGGCTCCGCGCTCGGCGGGAGTCCCGCCGCGCCCCGCCGGCGCCCGCGAGCTCCTCCCTCGCCCTCGATGCGGTCCCGCAGCTCGAGGATGACCCGCTCCGCCGTCTTCCGGCCGATGCCCGGAATCCTCTCCAGCTTCGCCCGGTCGGACGCCAGGACGGCCCGCTCCAGATCCGCCACGCCGATCCCCGAGAGAACCGCGAGCGCGGTCCGCGGCCCCACTCCGGAGACCGCGATCAGCTTCTCGAAAGCGGCCAGCTCCCCGGCGGTCGAGAACCCGAAGAGCTGGAGCGCGTCCTCGCGCACGTGCGTGTGCACGAAGAGCGTCGCGGCACCGTTCCCTCCCTGCTGGAGGGCGTAGAACGTGCTCAGGGGGATCTGCAGGCGGTAGCCGACCCCGCCGACGTCGAGGAGCACCGAGCCTGGCGTGCACTCGGCGACGAGTCCCGTGAGCCTTCCGATCATCCGCGTGCGCGCTCCGGTCGGGCCCTGCGCCGCATCATAGCACGCGTCGGGACGGCTTCCGGGCGAGCGCGTCCGCGACGCGGTCCCGAACCCCGCGCCCCGTCAGATGGCAGAGAGCGACCGCGAGGGCGTCCGCCTCGTCGGTGCTCTCTGGCGCCCTGGGCAGGTCCAGCAGCCGCCCGACCATCGCCTGCACCTGGGCCTTCTCCGCGGAGCCATGGCCCGTGACCGCCTTCTTGACGCTCGCGGGGGCGTATTCCGCGACCGGAACGCCCGCTCCCCCCAGCGCCGCGAGCACGACGCCGCGCGCGTGGGCGAGCTGCAGGGCGGCCCTCGAGTTCGGTCCGTGGAACGGAGCCTCGACCGCGGCCTCGGCGGGCCGGAGGCGGAGGAGGAGATCCTCGAACGCGCACCGCAGGCGGTGCAGCCGCTCGGGGAACGGGAGGCGCGCCGCCACGCGGATCACCCCGGACTCGACGATCACCGGACGAGCTCCGCTCCCCCCGACGAGCCCCCAGCCGGTCGCGAACGAGCCCGGGTCTACCCCCAGGATCCGGCCCCCTTCCGGCGCCGCCGGTCGTTCCCGCGTTCGCATCGCTCGGGGCTCCGCCGTTCGGGGCGCGGGACGCTCCTCAGGAAGCCTCCGCCTCGAGATCGGCCTCGTCGAACTCCAGGTTGGCGTAAACGTGCTGGACGTCCTCGTGATCCTCGAGCGCCTCGAGGAGCTTCATGCACTGCTGGGCCCGCTTCCCGTCCACGTGGACGACGTTCTGCGGGGCCATCACCACCGCCGCCTCGGCGGTCGGCACGCCCTCCCGCTCGAGGGACTCCCGCACGGTGCTGAAGGAAGCGGGCGAGCTCGTGATCTCGTAGTGCTCCTCCGTCGCCTGCAGATCCTCCGCCCCCGCCTCGAGGACGATCTCCATGAGCCTGCTCTCGTCCGCCGCCCCGATCGGGACCGTGATCTGCCCCTTCTTCTCGAACATCCACGCCACGCTGTTCGGCTGCCCGAGATCGCCTCCGTGCTTCGTGAACAGGTGCCGGATCTCCGGGGTCGTGCGCATCTTGTTGTCGGTCAGCACCTCCACCAGGACCGCGACACCCCCGGGGCCGTACCCCTCGTAGGAGACCTCCTCATAGCTGACGCCGGGGAGCTCGCCGGTGCCCTTCTGGATCGCCCGCTTGATGTTGTCGGCCGGCATGTTCGCGGCCTTCGCGTCGGCGATCGCCGTGCGGAGCCTGGGGTTCCCGGCCGGATCGCCCCCGCCGAACCGTGCGGCGACCGTCAGCTCCTTGATGAGCCGCGTGAAGATCTTGCCGCGCTTGGCGTCCGCGGCAGCCTTCTTGTGCTTGATCGTGCTCCACTTGGAATGTCCGGACATGCCTCACCTCGCCCTGCGATGGGCGCATCTTACCACACGGGCATCCAGCCGCCCGCAGACACGCGGCCCCCCCGGCCCGCGGCGACCGGGCGTCCTCTTCGGCCTCTTCGAGAATCGGCGGGCCGCCTCAGAACGTGTAGCGGAACCCGATCTGGAGCGTCGCTCCTCCGTACTTGAGGCTCCCGCCCTTCACGTAGTACAGGCCGGGGTCCGCGACGCCGTCCGGCGAGACCGGCACGAACCCGTCCACGTCGGCGTACTGCGCGTTGTAGTCGTCCATCTCGCCGTTCAGGAGGAACACGCACGCCGACGTCGGCACGGGAACGGGATTCGTCGCCGGAAGCGTGCCGCACAGCCCCGGCATCGCCTCGACGATCTGCCCCGAATCGTAGAACGACACCGGGTTCACGAGGACGCCTCCGTCCACGAGCCCGCCCTGCGGGATGTACCACGGGCCGTACTGGGCGGTCACCACCGGGTCCCCCACCGTCGCTTGCCGGGCCGGGACCGAGATCCCGAGGCTGGACGAGTCGTTGAAGCCGATGAAGAACTTGCGGTTCGCGCTCTCGTAGCGGAGGTCGGCGTACACGGACCACTTCCGCTTCACCGAGTACTCGAACCCTCCGATCACGTGCCACTCGAGGTAGCTCGGCGCTTCGACCCTCGCCCCGGACATGCCCTCGTACGCGGTGGGGATGATCGGGGCCACGTTGAGGTAGTCCTGCAGCAGCGTCTGGGTGCCGCTGAGGCTGCTCATGATCGAGGAAATCTGGTCGAGATCGGCGCTCGGCTCGAACCCGACGACGGTGTAGCCGCCGCCGATGCCGAGGTACGGGTTGAACGCCGCTTTCGGGCGGAAGCGGATGATCCCGGACACCTGCATCGGGACCGACTGCATCTCCCCCGCCATCAAGCTGTAGGCCACGTACTTGAACCGCTCGGCGGGATCGATCTGCACCTGGTCGAACTGGGCCTGCATCTCGACGTGCCCGACGTCCCCCCGCTGGTACCCGAGAGACGCTTCCACGAGGAAGAAGCGGTTCACGGCGTATTGCCCGGTCACGCTCAGCCGATTGGCCACGCGCATCTGCAGCTGGCCCAGCGCGGCGTTGTCGTTCCTCGGATCCCAGTACTCGGTGACCCACTCATCGTTCTCGTCGACGACGGTGAGGACGTTCGCGGCATCGCTCTGCAGGGTGTCCCGGCTGTTGTGCTGGCCGAGGGAGACGCCGATCCGGAACCTCTTCTCGACTTCCTCGGCCGCCGCCGGCAGCGACCCCAGGACCGCGACGACCAACGAGACCGCCAGCATCGGCCGGAAGCAAGGTCTCCTCACGTCGAACCTCTCCGCCTACCGGACGAACCCCCGCGCCAGGAGCGGCGCGGCACCGGGTCTCCGATCAAGTAGGGTTTTATACGACGGCGCCGCCCCGAGGGTCAAGGTCTCGGCCCTCGGGATGCTGCGAATCTTCCGCGCCGGAGCCGCCGGAACCCCGAAAACGAAGGGGCCCGCCTCGCGGCGGGCCCCTCCAAGAGCGATCCCGGCGACGTCCTACTCTCCCACGCAGTTGCCCGCGCAGTACCATCGGCGCTGAGGGGCTTAACGTCCGTGTTCGGAATGGGAACGGGTGTGACCCCCTCGCTATGGTCACCGGGAAAACCGAATCGTCAGATCCGCGCGACGAACGCGGGATGAAAGAATGAGGACAAAGTCTATGGTCAAGCCTCACGGCCGATTAGTACCGGTAAGCTCAATGCGTCGCCGCACTTACACCTCCGGCCTATCAACCTCGTAGTCTCCGAGGGGCCTTCAGCCGCCGAAGCGGAGGGATACCTCATCTCTGGGGGGGCTTCGTGCTTAGATGCTTTCAGCGCTTATCCTTTCCGGACACAGCTACCCGGCGCTGCCCCTGGCGGAACAACCGGAACACTGGAGGTCCGTGGTTTCCGGTCCTCTCGTACTAGGAAACCATCCCATCAAGTATCCTGCGCCCACCGTAGATAGGGACCGAACTGTCTCACGACGTTCTAAACCCAGCTCACGTACCGCTTTAATCGGCGAACAGCCGAACCCTTGGGACCTACTTCAGCCCCAGGATGCGATGAGCCGACATCGAGGTGCCAAACCTTGCCGTCGATGTGAACTCTTGGGCAAGATAAGCCTGTTATCCCCGGCGTACCTTTTATCCGTTGAGCGACGGCCCTTCCATACAGAACCGCCGGATCACTAAGCCCTGCTTTCGCACCTGCTCGACTTGTGGGTCTCGCAGTCAAGCGCCCTTTTGCCTTTGCACTCTACGGCTGATTTCCAAACAGCCTGAGGGCACCTTCGGGCGCCTCCGTTACCGTTTAGGAGGCGACCGCCCCAGTCAAACTACCCACCAAGCAGTGTCCCCGGACCGGATTCACGGCCCTGGGTTAGAACCTCAGAGCCGCAAGGGTGGTATCTCACTGTTGACTCCACGCAGGCTAGCGCCCACGCTTCAAAGCCTCCCACCTATGCTGCACATGCAGCACCGAAATCCACTGCCAGGATGTAGTAAAGGTGCACGGGGTCTTTCCGTCTAACGGCGGGAAACCGGCATCTTCACCGGTGCTACAGATTCGCTGAGCCGCCCTCCGAGACAGCGCCCAGATCGTTACGCCATTCGTGCAGGTCGGAACTTACCCGACAAGGAATTTCGCTACCTTAGGACCGTTATAGTTACGGCCGCCGTTTACCGGGGCTTCGATTCAGAGCTTCGCCTTGCGGCTGACCCCTCCTCTTAACCTTCCGGCACCTGGCAGGCGTCAGACCCTATACGTCGTCTTTTTTACTTCGCAGAGTCCTGTGTTTTTAGTAAACAGTCGCCTGGGCCACTTCACTGCAACCCCTTCGGGCTGCGGACGCGAAGTCCATGACCCTAGTGGGGCACCCCTTATCCCGAAGTTACGGGGTCATTTTGCCGAGTTCCTTAGAGGGCGTTCTCTCACGCGCCTTGGGATTCTCTCCCCGTCTACCTGTGTCGGTTTGCGGTACGGTCAGCCGGAAGTCTCCTTAGAGGTTTTTCTTGGCAGCGTGGAGTCGACAAGTTGGCTTGGCCGAAGCCGCGCTTCCTGGCTACCCTCGGTGTAACGACCCCCCGGATTTGCCTAAGGGGTCCACCTACGTCGCCACCGGGCATTTCCACCCGCCCGTATGCCTATCCTTCTGCGTCACCCCATCGTGATAACGACCCCCGACTGGTGCAGGAATGTTGACCTGCCACCCATCGCCTACGCCTTTCGGCCTCGGCTTAGGGACCGACTGACCCTGAGCGGACGAACCTTCCTCAGGAAACCTTAGACTTTCGGCGAGTCCGATTCTCGCGGACTTTGTCGCTACTTGTGCCGGCAGGGTCTCTTCCGTGCGCTCCATCGCTCCTTGCGGTACGACTTCGCTGCGCACGGAATGCTCCTCTACCCCTCCCGGATCGCTCCGGGAAGCCGCAGCTTCGGCGGCATGCTTGAGCCCCGTTGGATTGTCGGCCCGGAGCCGCTTGACCAGTGAGCTATTACGCTTTCTTTAAAGGATGGCTGCTTCTAAGCCAACCTCCTGGTTGTCACAGCAGCTCCAGATCCTTTGCCACTTAGCATGCACTTAGGGGCCTTAGCTGGCGGTCTGGGTTCTTTCCCTTTCGACGACGAAGCTTATCCCCCGCCGTCTGACTCCCGAGATGTGAACAGGCGGCATTCAGAGTTTCGTTGGATTCGGTAAGCTGGTAAGCCCCCTAGTCCATCGAGTACTTTACCACCGCATGTGAACTCTCGAGGCTAGCCCTAAAGCTATTTCGAGGAGAACGAGCTATAACCCAGTTTGATTAGCCTTTCACCCCTACCCTCAGCTCATCCGAGCTGTTTTCAACCAACACCGGTTCGGGCCTCCACACGGTGTTACCCGTGTTTCACCCTGGCCAAGGGTAG
>ERZ1649853.25-NODE-25-length-66047-cov-10.541247_pt1 | contig 66047 bp, 62 predicted proteins | sample MGYA00575353_ERZ1649853 | MGnify/ENA primary metagenome ERZ1649853 (study PRJEB40853, sample SAMN11349654) | freshwater sediment metagenome | isolation source: river sediment | host: Sediment | place: India: Okhla Barrage, New Delhi | collected 2017-02-21 ...
GTTCCAGGTGATTTCGAAAGCACACGTCATTGTGGTGGGTGATATCAATCCTGGTGCGGAAATTCGGGCAGGGGGCAGTGTAGTGGTATGGGGGCGACTGCGGGGGGCGGTTGAAGCGGGAACAGAGATAGGAGATGCAGCAACCATCTGCGCGCTGGAAATGGCGCCAATGCAAATCCGCATTGCAGAACGGGAAATTATGCTGCCATTCCGGCGCGGGAAACCCCAGCCGGAAATGGTTGGTATTCGAAATGGTCAAATTTTCATTGAACCCTGGAAAGCAAAGGAGAAATAAGGGAGGCAATGACAGCCACAGTTGTAACCGTATCTTCCGGCAAAGGTGGGGTGGGAAAAACCACCACCTCTGCCAACCTGGCAGTTGCCCTTGCGATGAGCGGGCAGAAAGTTGTTTGCATTGATGCTGATATTGGGCTGCGAAATCTGGATGTAATTCTCGGACTGGAAAACCGGATTGTATATGACCTGGTGGATGTTGTGGAGGGGCGCTGCCGTTTGCGCCAGGCGATGATCCGTGATAAGCGGCTACCCGAGTTATACCTGATTCCGGCAGCACAGACGCGCGATAAAAGTGCGGTTACGCCAAGCGACATGGTCCGGCTTGCGGATGAGTTACGGTCTGAAGTGGATTGGATCATTATTGACTGTCCGGCTGGAATTGAGCGCGGTTTCCGCAACGCGCTTGCCCCTGCGGACATGGTCATTGTGGTAACCAACCCGGAAGTATCGGCTGTCCGTGATGCAGATCGAATTATTGGTTTGGTGGAAGCAGAAGAAAAAGGACCTGTCCGGCTGATTATTAATCGAGTCAATCCGGAGATGGTGAAACGTGGGGATATGCTTGCTGCTGATGATGTTCTGGAACTGCTTGCGGTGGAATTAATTGGAATAATTCCTGAGGATGATCATGTGGTGGTGAGTGCAAATCGTGGTCAACCGGTTGCGCTTGACCCCAGGACGCGGGCAGGAACAGCATTTCATAATATTGCCCGGCGATTAAATGGGGAACAAGTACCATTCATGGATCTGGATGGCAGGAAGGGTGTGTTGGGATGGCTTACCCGAATTGTCCGCCCGGGAGGAAATTGATATGGCAGACTGGCTGGATCGCCTTTTTGGACGGCAAACGACCAGTGCAAATTCCGCCAAGGAACGCTTGAAGCTGGTACTGATCAACGATAGAACGGATTTGACGCCATCGGAACTGGAATCGCTCAAAAATGAACTCCTCGAGGTTATTTCGAGGTATATTGAAATTGACCCGGATGCAGTCAATATTTCCATGATGCAGGAGGGCAGGGAACAGCGTTTGTTGGCTGATATCCCCCTGAAACCAACCCGGCGCCGCAGGTGAGCTGAAGAACGATCATGAACCGCAGGCAAATCTGGCGACATTTTGACTACTGGCTGTTTGGGGCAGTGGTGTTATTGTCTGTTTTTGGAATTGCCATGATTCGCTCTGCAATTGCAGGCAATGAACTGCTTGCAGGTCTGGTGATGCGCCAGGCGATTTATGTTGGCATTGGGCTGGTGTTAATGCTCCTGGTGGCTTCGATGGATTACCATTTCTGGGAATCTCTCTCCAGGACCATCTACATTATCACAGTGATTGCTTTGATCGGCATTTATATCCTGGGTGAAGCGTTGTTTGGTTCCGCAAGATGGTTTGATACCGGCGTGATTTTTATCCAGCCTTCCGAGATTGCCAAGATTGCCCTGGTTATGATTCTGGCAAATTATTTTGCTAAAACCGTCGACGATGAGCGCAACCTGGTGTGGGTGGGGAAAAGTTTTCTCCTTGCGCTGGGGGTGATTGTCTGGATCCTGTTGCAGCCAAATCTTTCCATGTCCATTGTGATGCTGGTCATCTGGTTTTCCATGCTATGGATCAGCGGATTACCGGCAAAACTCCAGGCGTTATTTGCCATTGGCGGCTTGGGGGCAGTTGTGGCGGCATTTCCCTTCCTGGAAAACTACCAGCAGCAGCGCATCCTGGATTTCATCATCAAGGATGAAAATGCCCGCCATGGCAATACGTATAATGTGGAACAGGCACTCATCACCATCGGGTCCGGCGGGTGGTTTGGCATGGGCTATGGACAGGGTACCCAGGTGCAGCTGCATTTTCTGCGGGTTCGCCATACAGACTTTATTTTCTCGGCAATTGCCGAAGAATTTGGGTTTATTGGTACAATTTTAATTATTGGCTTGTTGGTTTTTATTATCCTGCGTTGTTTCCGGGTGGCACAGAATGCTCACGACCGGTTTGGTGCCATGCTTGCCTATGGTGTGGGTGTGATTATGTTTTTTCAAACTGCAGTGAATATTGGCGTAAATTTGAACTTGATCCCGGTGACCGGCTTGACGCTGCCCTTTGTCAGTTATGGGGGCAGTTCCCTGATATCCCTTGTGCTGGGTATTGGATTGGTGGAAAGCGTGGCGGCATACAGTAAACCTTTGGAATTTTAGGAGAGAACATGACTTTAATGGATCAACAACCTGCACGCGTACGATTTGCACCTTCCCCAACTGGTCACCTTCACCTTGGGGGAGCCCGGACGGCACTTTACGATTACCTTTTGGCAAAACAAACCGGCGGTCAATTCATCCTTCGGATTGAGGATACGGACCGGAAACGCTTTGTGCCGGGGGCGGAAGAAGAGCTGATGGCTGGGCTGCGGTGGCTGGGTATTGAGTGGGACGAAGGACCGGATGTGGGTGGTCAAGCAGGTCCATACCGCCAGTCGGAACGTAAGGAACTTTATCTCCAGGTTGCCCGCCAATTGATTGCAACGGGACATGCGTATTATTGTTTCTGCAAGCCAGAGCGGCTGGAAAAAGTCCGCCAGGAACAGCAGGCAAAAAAAGAGAACTATCATTACGATGGTTTGTGTCGAAACCTGAGCCCCCAAGAAGCGGAAGCCCGGGTGGCGGCTGGTGAAGCGCATGTGATCCGGTTTAAAACTCCCCGGGAGGGTTCAACAACCGTACATGATGTTTTGCGGGGTGAGATCACGATTGAAAATCATCTGCTGGATGATTATATTCTGGTGAAGTCGGATGGTCTGGCGCTCTATCACCTGGCTGCAATGGTGGATGACCATTATATGGGCATCACCCACGTCATTCGGGGTTCGGAATGGCTGCCGACCTTCCCCCTGCATGCCCTCATCATCCGGGCATTGGGTTGGGAAGAACCACAGTGGGTTCATTTATCAGTTTTTCTGAAACCTTCCGGAAAGGGCAAGATGAGCAAGCGTGAACAAGCAGACCTTGTGAAGGATGGGTATTCCATCTTTATCAAGGACCTGGTTGACCTGGGGTACCTGCCGGAAGCCGTGGTTAACTGGATTGCATTGATGGGCTGGAGCTATGATGACCATACCGAATTTTTCCAGTTGGGCGATTTGGTGGAAAAATTCAGTCTTGGAAAATTGAATCCCTCCCCGGCAGCGATTAATTTCACCAAGCTGGATCACTTTAATGGATTGCACATTCGCAACCTTCCTCCAGAGGAACTGGCAAACCGCTTGAAACCGTATTTTGAAAAAGCAGGTTTTCAGGTGGATGATGCCACATTGATTCGGGTTGCTCCCCTGATCCAACCCCGGCTGGTTACCCTGGATGAGGGAATGGAGTGGGCAGGGTTCTTTTTCCGGGATGTTGTGGAACCCGATCCTGCAGACCTGGTGGCGAAAGGATTAACTCCCGATGACTGCCTGGTGGTTGCCGGAGATGTGCTTGCGATTTTAAGAAGCCTGCCGGATGTAAGGTTGGAGACATCGGAACCTCCTTTACGGGAACTGGTTGAAAAGCTTGGCTTAAGTGCCGGGCAGGTCTTTGGAATTATGCGCGCAGCAATCACCGGTCAAAAAGTCAGTCCCCCACTATTTGAAAGCATGGAAATCATTGGCAAGGAAAAAGTTGTTGAGCGCATGGAACGGGCAATTGAATTGTTACAGGCTCAGATGATTGGATAGTTTTTTTGTAAACGGAGGTAATATGGACAAGGTTCGGACGGAAGAATTTAGAATTGATGGGGATCAGCTGGTGGCAAAAGTGAAAGAAATTCTCAAAGAGGGCAATGTCCGCCGTATCATCATCAAGGATGATAAGGGAACTGTCCTGATTGAGATGCCCCTGACTGTGGGTGTGGTGGGGGTTGTGTTGCTGCCGGTTTGGGCTGCGCTGGGTGCCATTGCCGCCCTGGTTGCCAATTGCACCATTGTTGTGGAAAAACTGGACGTTCCTGATCATGCTCCCAATATGGAATAAACAATTCCCTGCATAATCAGAAATTCGTAATAAATAAACAGGAATCCCCCTTGTAATACAGGAATATTTGTTCTATAATTATTGCATGGTGGATTTATTGGATACTCTTGCCGTGCTGTCTGCCCATATGGGATTGGAACCTGATATGGATGAGTGCGGCGTGCCAACTGCAAGCCAGGCTGAATCGCAGTGTTCAACTGGAAGGGGGGAGCTTGATCACGGCATGGTATTCCGTCCAGCGGGGGGACCCTGTAAGGCTCTGTTAAAAACCTTGCTGACTTCTGCATGTGAGCGGGATTGTTTCTACTGTCCATTCCGTGCTGGGCGGGATTTTCGCAGGGCGACCTTGAAACCGGAAGAGATGGCAGATTCGTTCCTGACCATGCACCGGGCGGGCACGGTGGATGGGATTTTCCTTTCATCCGGTGTGGCTGGAGGCGGGGTGCGGACACAGGACCGGTTGAATGATACGGCGGAAATTATCCGGAATCGCCGGAAGTTTGGTGGTTACCTGCACTTGAAAATCATGCCGGGGGCTGAAAAGGATCAGATCCTGCAAGCCATGCTGCTTGCCGATCGGGTTTCCATCAACCTGGAAGCCCCCAATGACACCCGGTTGGGAATGCTGGCACCCCATAAAACCTTCCTGGATGAACTTCTCCGCCCGCTCAAGCTGGCGGAGGAAATTCGCAAAACCAGGCTGCCGTATGATGCCTGGAGGCGGAAGTGGCCATCCCTGACCACCCAATTTGTTGTTGGCGGTGCAGGTGAAACGGACCTGGAATTGCTTTCCACCACCCAGTTCCTGTTTCGGGAATTGCACCTGGCAAGGGTGTATTACTCTGCATTCAACCCGGTGAAAGACACCCCCCTGGAAGATCGACCGCCTGAAAATCCCCTCCGGCAGCAACGGCTGTACCAGGCATCGTTTCTGCTGCGGGATTATGGATTTGACGTGGAGGAATTGCCATTATCCGGTAATGGTACACTTCCATTGGACCAGGACCCAAAACAGGCATGGGCAAGCCAGTATTTACGTGAATCTCCGGTTGAAGTCAATCGAGCGGAACAAAGCCAACTGCTGCGGGTGCCGGGAATTGGTCCAAAAACAGTGGCAAGGTTGGTCACTGCGCGTCGTAATCACAGAATCACTGCACTGGAGGAACTGCGGGGACTGGGAGTGAATCTGCATCGGGCTGGTCCCTACCTGTTACTGGATGGTCAGCAAATCAGTTACCAACCAACCTTATGGTAAGAGAGTGTTTTCCAAAAAATTATATGTAGAAGGGTTCATCATTGATCACTGCAGCAACCCGGGTTCTGGATCGACTGGGCATTACCTATCAGATTTTTGAGCATAAATTGCCTGTCCGGTCTCTGGAACAGGCAGCCCAGGAGAGGGGGCAACAACCCAACCAGGTGGTGCGCAGCCTGTTATTCCGTTCCGGGGAAGGCGGATTTGTGATGGTTCTGGTTGCTGGGGGAGAGCAAGTCTCATGGCAGATCCTGCGTGCCTACCTGGGTGTACGCAGGCTGACTACAGCCACACCTGAGGAGGTGTTGAGCATTACTGGATATTTGCCTGGCACCGTTGCTCCATTGGGATTATTGACTCGTGTCCGAATCCTGGTGGATGAAAGTATCCTTCAGCAGGAGGACATCTCCATGGGCTCCGGCAGACGGGGGACAGCCATTTTGTTGAAATCGAAAAATTTATTGGAAGCGCTGGAATTATATGAGTTGGGAAAATTCACATCCACTGGAAATGCGGCTGATAATTGTGTAAAATAGACATAAATAGTCGCATTACAGAGGTGCTTGTGAAAACAACCAAAAAATCAAAACAACGATCCAATCTGCATGTGAAACCCTGGCATATACTTGCGCTTGGTGGAATTCTTCTTGTGGCATTGATACTCTGGCGGGTGATACCATCTGCTGGTCCGGAGACGGAAGCACCCGCCGGGGTGACGCTGATTCGAGCACAGGCGGATTGGCCATCACCGAGTGTGTGGCGGGTCCGGGTCAAGGATGCCTGGCAGGCAGCCCAACAAGGTGATGTCGTCTTTGTGGACACACGGGATGCAGAATCCTTTGCCCGCATGCATATCCCCGGGGCAGTTAATATCCCGTTGGCTGAAATGGCAACCCGCTACCAGGAACTGGATCCAAATCAATGGATTATCACATATTGTACCTGACCAAATGAACATACCAGTGCTGGTGCAGCGCTGATCCTGGAACAAAATGGTTTTTCCCGCGCCAATCCCATCCTGGGTGGTCTCCAGGCATGGCTGGACGCAGGATACCCGACTGAACCCTAGGTGCGACGACAGGAAATCAACAAGGCGGTCCTATTGGACCGCCTTGCTCTGTTTATGGGTTGCCCCACGGATTAGAGGTCAAAGTACATCTGGACTTCGTATGGATGGGGGCGCAGACGGACCTGCATGGCTTCATTGCGTTTGCCACGAATCCAGTTATGAATCATCTCTTCGGTAAATACGCCTCCTTCCAGCAGGAACGCATGGTCCTTTTCCAGGGAATACAATGCTTCCTCAAGGGATGTGGGCAGGCTTTTGATGGTTGCCCTTTTCTCTGCCGGCCAGGAAAAGATGTCGTCGTCAATTGGACCAAAACCCGCCACGGTGGGGTCAATCTGATTGCGGATGCCATCCAATCCAGCCATCAACTGGGCTGCCATGGCGAGATAGGGGTTGCAGGTGGCATCGGGGGGACGGAATTCAAATCGAACGGTATCCGGTTCGGTCGCATACTTGGGGATCCGGATGGCAGCGCTGCGGTTGCCGCTGGAGAAGATGGCTGAGATGGGTGCTTCGTACCCTGGAACCAGGCGGCGGAAGGAGTTGGTGGATGGGTTGGTGAAAGCGAGGACAGCCGGGGCATGGGTCAGCAGACCGCCGATATACCAGAGCGCTTCCTTGCTGAGGAGGTTGGGTCCCGAAGGATCATAAAACAGATTTTTTCCTGCCTTGATCAATTGTTGATGGAAATGCATGCCGCTGCCAGCTTCACCAAATAATGGCTTGGGCAGGAATGTAACGGTTTGACCGTCGTTGCGGGCAACCAGCTTGGTCACATATTTAATGATCAGGGATGAATCGGCTGCTTTTAAGATGCCCAACAGGGGAGTTTCAATTTCACACTGACCTGGTCCGCCGACTTCATGATGATGATATTTGACCGGTACTCCCAGGTCTTCCAGGAGGATGGTCATGCGGCTGCGGAGGTCGCTTGTCTGATCGCGTGGCGGAATGGCGTGATAACCGCCATGGATGGGAATCAGGTGTCCATCACCACCCTGGGAGGAGTTCCATGATGCCTCAAAGGAATCCACACGATATGCCGAAGTGAAAATATCATTTTCAAGAACGACATCATTGAACACATAAAATTCAAATTCAGGACCCCAAAGGCTTTGGTCAGCAAGTCCTTGCTGGATCATGAAAGTTTCCGCGCGCTGCACCACTTCACGAGGATCACCGCCAAACCGCACCTTGGTATCGGCTTCCACCGTATTGCAGATAAAGCTGAGGGTTGGGGTTTCGCAAAATGGATCCATGAAGCCCGTTCCCAGGTCGGGGATGAGCACCATATCACCGGCTTTTACGGACTTGAAACCAACAGAGGAACCATCAAAACCGATACCGGATTCCATCAATTCCGGGGTGAATTCCACCGCCGAAATTGTGACATGGTGCCAGCGTCCCCATAGGTCACAAAATTTCAAATCGACCAACCGGATTTTGTTCTCCTTAACGTACGCGGCTGCTTCCTGAAAATTTTGAAACATGGTTTCTCCTGTGTAAATATTATGATGTAAAGTACATATGTACTCTATTGCAAAACTTCAAACACCAGCATTATTTCATGTGTTTCTTTTTCAACAGCCAAAGACCAACTCCCAACATGGCTGCAAGCGCGCCAATTGCCACACCCGCCTGGACGACAGTTTTGGGCTCCATGCCCGGCATGACAACTTTTCCATCTCCGTATGATTGGAATAATTGTCCCCAAGGGGTTCTGAGTGCAGATTCCACACGTTTCCTGCCTACAAATGGGTACCAGTAGACATTGTGATAAAAATTGCTTGCAAAATAGCTCCATGGAACCAGCGGCGACTGAAGCAGAATTTTTTCAAGGGGTTTAAGCGGACCATGGTAAATGAGCTTTTGTCCCTTGGAAGCAAATGTGTCTTCTTGAAGAAAATGCCAGGGTTCTTCCTGTTCAATGTCATATCCAAGAATTTCAATGTCCTTGGGATCTCCGACGCCCAGTCCCATCTCGTGCGCCATCCGGATGAATGGAATGGACATGGGATCAAATCCCTGGAGCTTGGCGGAAATGGCATCAATTGCCACCTGGTCGGACGAAGCCAGCAGGATGTTTTTCTCATGCCAGCGCATTGCCCGGGGTCCGGGACCATCTCCGGCAAAAGTGCCATCCATGACTGCAAAAATCCCCGGGTGGATTTCCCGCTGGATCATTAACAGGTCCACCAGGGTTTCGTGGATCTTGGCATGTGTCCAGTGGCGGTTGCGGTGGAGTAATCCCCCAAATGCATTTTTCATTGCCCCGGTTATGGTGGTGAAGACATGGGTTTTCACCGTCGGTAGATGAACAATGTTTTTCCCCATTAATGCTTTGGGAATGAAAACACCTTCCGGGTAAATTTTATCCAGTACCAGGAAGGGATGGGTCTTGGGGACATAGTGGACCCATTCAAATTTTTCTTCATACAAATAGGTACATGGAACCTGATACAGGTCTGTGACGAATTTGTGTTTGTTGTTGGTTTCGCCGACCGATGTATCCACAACCACGGTGTCGTTGTGAATCCCTTCCAGGTCATCATATCCCATTTTCCGCAAAGCCCGGATCACCCCCTCCAGTTGCCATGGGGTGGTGGAGCAGGCAGGATACCAGGTTTGCCACGAGATGTTAATTTTTAAGCCTGTTGTTATTCCCTGGGGGAGGGCATCCTGTACCCGTCCAAGGATCATTAATTGTTCGATATCATCCAAGACTGTCCCGGGGGTGGTTTTCAGGACAGCAACTTTTCCTTTTCCTGGAAAATCACTCATGTTACACCTTCCTTTTATACCCTCATTGTACTAAACTCTTGTGATTCCATCCAGCAATAGTAAGCCAACTGTAAACTGGAATCGCTTTTTTCGGGATTGGATGCAAAATAAGTTCGGTTATAATCAATTATCAGAGCATCTTTATAGGATTTCCCAAAAATCATTTTAAGGGAACGGATTGTACCAAGTTGGAATTTGGTACAGGGAGGGTACACTGGATACACACCGCATCACGCAAAATTTTGACCAGGAACCAGGACCTGTCAAGCAGCTGCCACCCGGAACCATCCTGCAGGATCGGTACCTGATCCAGGATGTGATTGGTGTGGGGGGAATGGGATCTGTATATCGGGCACGCGACCTGCGATTTCAGAATGTAATCAAGCTGGTGGCTGTGAAGGAAATGATTAATTCCAGTCCCGATCCACTCATCCGGCAGACCATTGTCCAAAATTTTGAGCGGGAAGCAAATATTCTTGCCACCCTGAACCATCCCTCCATCTCCAAAATTTTTGACTTTTTTAACCACGAGGAACGATCCTATCTTGTCCTGGAATTCATTCAGGGCAAGGATATGGAAGCGGTTATCGAAGATTCTGATGGTTTTATCAGCGAAGAAAGGGTAATTTCCTGGGCTGTTGAATTGTGTGATGTGCTGACCTACCTGCATTCCCACAAACCGGAGCCGATCATCTTTCGGGACATGAAGCCCTCCAATGTGATGGTCACTCCCCAGGATCATATTGTCCTGATTGATTTTGGAATTGCCAAAACATTTCAGACTGGAAAAAAGGGAACCATGATCGGTACGGAGGGCTATTCCCCTCCCGAACAATACCGGGGTGAGGCAACACAGCTGGCGGATATTTATGCCCTGGGTGCAACGATGCACCATGTGTTGACCAGGTGGAATCCCCGCCTGGAAGCACCATTCTCTTTCCAGGAACGTCCCATTCGCAAAGCCAATCCCAATGTCTCTGTGGAACTGGAAGCAATTGTAAATACTGCCCTGCAGTACAATCCACCGGACCGTTTTCAGACTGCTGAGACGATGAAGGAAGCCCTGCTCTCTGCTGCCAGAAAGACCGGGATCCTTTCGCGAATTTCAATGCCCGCCCCGGATGGCGGCAAGGGGGTTAAACCAATCTGGACATTTCAATGTGAGGATGAAATTCGCTCCTCGGCAGCTTACGACCGTGGAGTGGTGTACATTGGGTCTTATGATAATAACCTCTATGCCGTTAATGGCGGTGATGGAAAAATGGTCTGGAAATACCCGACCAATGGGGGGGTTGTTGGTTGCCCGGTGATTGTGGACAACCTGGCGATATTCGGTTCGGAAGACAGCAATCTTTACGCGGTCAGCACCCGGACAGGTAAATTGGATTGGACCTTCCAGACAGAGGGACCCATTCGGAGTTCTCCCAAAGTATCCGAGGGACACGTTTTTATTGGCTCGGATGACGGTTATTTCTACGCAATCAATTTGGCTGCCAACCGCATGACGTGGAGATTGGATGTTGTGGACCCAATTCGTTCATCGCCGGTATTGACAAATGAGTATGCATATTTTGGCTGTGAAAGCGGAGAGTTGTACTGCGTGGATTTCCGCGGAGAGATCCGCTGGCGGTTTCGTTCAAAACGACCCATTACTTCATCACCATTCCTGACACAGGGAGTTGTTTATGTAGCTTCCCTGGATGGAATGGTCTATGCCCTGGATGCCCAATCCGGGTGGGTGATCTGGCGTTTTCGCATGGGGAAGGGCTCGGTATCATCACCCATCCGGTCAGATAATTTGGTCATCCTGGGCTCTGCAGATGAACATATCTATTGCCTGGATGCCAACAATGCCAAGGAAATTTGGAAATTTAAAACCGGGCACCAGGTGAGCGGATCACCGAGGGTCTATAAAGATTGCGTGTATTGCGGTTCCGCGGACGGTAATTTTTACTGCCTTGAAACCAGGACCGGTCGGCTGCGGTGGAAATTCACAACCGGGGGACCGATTACTGCGGCTCCGTTAATTCAGGACGACGTCATTTATATTGGTTCGACGGATCGAATTTTGTATGCGTTTCTGCCGTAGGGTGTAAAATTAACCACATGGACTGGGAAAGAGGTAGCGTGTGCTCAATTTTTTGAAAACTTTGTTTATCAAGAAGAAGCCTGTAGTGTCGGCAGCTGAGCCTGTCCAGACAGCTCCATTGACGGACGAGCAGATGGGTTCCATTGAAATTCCCCATGTTTACAATCCTCCCCAGATTCTGGTTGGAACATCCCAATCTGTTGGCGTGCAGCGAGACCATAACGAGGACACCCTGTACGCACTTTCCTCCGTGCTGGCAGAGGGAAAGAGTGCCGTCCCATTTGGCATATTTATAGTGGCAGATGGAATGGGCGGGCATCAGTATGGTGAAATTGCCAGCGGTGTGGCTGCACGAACCATGAGTGAGTATATCCTTTCGGGTTTATACCTTCCATATCTTTCGCCAAATGGTTCGCAGGCGATTGAAAGCATGCAGGAACTCATGGAAAAGGGAGTCCGGGAAGCCCAACAGGCGGTTCGAAGGCATGCACCGGGTGGAGGAACCACACTAACGGCAGTTGTGATCCTGGGGGAACAGGTTACATATGCACATGTTGGCGACAGCCGGGCTTACCTGGTCCACCCTGAAGGACGTCTTGTGGCGATTACCCAGGACCACTCGCTTGTGCGGCGTTTGGTGGAACTGGGACAAATAACCGAAGAGCAGGCGATTAATCATCCCAACAAGAATGTGCTGTATCGGGCGTTGGGTCAAACCGAACCGGTTACCCCGGACATGGGTACCCGCCAGCTTCCCCACCCTGGTGGAATCCTGATCTGCAGTGATGGATTGTGGGGCGTGGTGCCGGAAGACCAAATCCTTGATATTCTTAAGAAGGCAGCCAATCCATCCCTGGCGTGCCAGGAACTGGTGGATGCAGCAAACCAGGCGGGTGGTCCGGATAATATCAGCGTCATATTGATCCAGTATTTATAAGGGAATTGTGGAGCAGGATTACTATAACCTTCTTGGCATCCCATTTGATGCGACCGGGGAAGAAATCCGGAACGCATACTTTGATGCTGCCCGTCTGCATCATCCAGACGCCAATCATTCCGAGGAGAATGGTGAAGTATTTCTTGCCATTCAAGAGGCATTTGAAGTCTTGTCCAATCCGAAGAAGCGTGCAGAATATGACCGGACTCTACCGGAAACATACCATACCAAATCTGCTCTGGTTCTTCATAGCCGATTCAGTCGAAACACGATCCCCTTATTGGGTGAGCCGCAGGTTGTCTATGCTTTGCTTGAGTTAACCTGCACTGCAGAAACAGATCCTCTCCGGCTGCCGTCAATTGACCTGTGCCTGGTTGTTGACCGGTCCACATCGATGGCGGGAGACCGGCTGATGATGGTGAAGGATAATATTGAACAGCTATTGAATTTGCTGCGTCCCCAGGACATATTCTCAATTGTCACGTTCAGCGACCGGGCGGAAGTATTTCTTCCCCCCACCAGGGTTGGTGACTTAAATCGAAAAGAATTGCGATTGAATCAACTAATCCCATCTGGTGCGACTGAAATATTCCAGGGTTTAAATGCTGGATTTCAACTGTTCACACGCGGGACGACTGGAAGTGCAAGCCGGCAAATCGTGTTGATGACAGACGGGCACACTTACGGTGATGAGGAAGCATGTTATCAGCTTGCAAATGAGGCTGCTGAACAGGGCATTCTGATCAATGCGCTTGGATTTGGAAGTGAATGGAACGATGGATTCCTTGACCAGTTATGCGCCATCAGTGGAGGAAACGCCTCTTATGTAATTAGTTCAAAGGACCTTTATACCTTCTTTGAACAGAAAATGAGGAGTTTGGAAAACCTCTATGCCCGCCAGATCCAACTGAAATTTGAATCGGATCCGGCAGTGCAACTCCGGTATGCCTTCCGGATTCGACCTGAAATCAGCCCGCTTCCCATCTCCAATCAAATTCCGCTGGGGGGATTGCATTATGGAAAACAAATATCCATCATGCTTGAATTTGTGATCTCGCCGCTGAAAGAAGGAATCACGGAAATTCAACTTGCAAAAGGGAAAATCAGCATGGAGATTCCTTCCATGCCGGTTTCCAAACATCGTCTTCTGGTGGATCTGAAACGTCCTGTCAGGACATCGTTGGATCGCGAGACCCCACCGGCTGCCATTCTGGATGCAATGTCGGTGCTGTCCATGTATAAAATGCAGGAAAAGGTTCGCCAGGAGGTGGGGGCGGGGAATATCGCGATGGCGACCCGGCACCTGCACCATCTGGCAACCCATTTGCTGGCACGAGGAGAACGAAAATTGGCGCAAACCGTCCTGCTGGAAGCGGAATATTTGCAACAAAACCGAACCTTCAGCGCAGAAGGTGATAAACGGATAAAATATGGGACGCGTTCCCTTCTCATGCTTTTGCCTGCGGAGACAATGTCATCATGATCATCTGTCCCAACTGCCATCATCAAGAATTACCTGGTGTTTTATTTTGCAGTGAGTGCGGCGCGCAATTATCCAATGTGGAATCATTGACAACCCAATCCATCCGGCGGACGCCATCCGAATTACTGGATTCCATGGAGCAATCCCTGCCCCCCCTGGATCTATCTGCGCCGGAACCAATCCCTGAAACAGGATCCATCAAAATATCCTTGTTGTTTGTGGAAAGTGGAAAGATTGTTGATTTGACAGGACGCAGTGAATTCACTCTTGGGAGAGCCACGGAAGGTCAACCCATCCTGCCGGATGTGGATCTTGCGCCATATGATGCTTATTCACAGGGTGTTTCACGCTTCCATGCATCCCTCAAAATTGTCAGCCAGAGGATCTCCATTGTGGACTTGGGTTCATCCAATGGCACCCGTGTCAATGGTCAAAAAATTGTTCCCAACGTTGATTATCCCCTCAGTCATGGGGATATCCTGGCGCTGGGAAAATTTAAAATTCAGGTATTAATTCATTATTAAATTGACAAAGGATACCCATGCAATCGATTCTGGTACATATTGCAAATGAAGAACCAATTCTGGGTGAGGTGGATCAGTTGCCTGGAACAACAGATACAATCATCATCCTCAAGAACCCACGCAAGCGCGATGGCAAGGATTTGCATTACCTTGAACCGGAAATTACGACGATCATTCTCCCAATAGCACGAGCCAGCTTTATTGAGGTTATGACAACCCGGGAGGAGGACGAGATTATTACATTCGTCCGGGAGTAAACCATGGTTGATGATTCCTTTCGGAACCGGTTGATACTGGTTGTAGATGACGAGGAACGGATTGTCCGTTTCGTCCGGTTGAACCTGGAACACGATGGTTTTCGGGTGGTGGAGGCTTACCGGGGGATGCAAGCGTTGGACAAGGTACGTACAGAGATGCCTGACCTGGTTATCCTGGACGTAATGATGCCGGATGTGGACGGATTTGAAGTGTTGAAAACAATCCGCCAGGCGAGCACGGTCCCAGTGATAATGTTGACCGCCAAGGGGGAAGAGGATGACCGTGTCAGAGGGTTGGAACTGGGCGCGGATGATTATGTCACCAAACCGTTCAGCCCGCGGGAACTTGTTAGCCGGGTGCGGGCAGTCCTTCGGCGGAATGAACTGGCTGTGGGGACTGGTGTTACCGGAGAAATTGTTGTTGATGAGAGACTGAAACTGGATTTATCCCGCAGGGAGGTGTGGGTGGAGGGCAAGCTTGTTAAGCTGCGACCCACCGAATACAGGCTTCTATATCATCTTGTTCAGAATGCAGGGTGGGTTCTGACGTATGACCAGTTGTTAACAAAGGTCTGGGGATATGAATACCGGGATGAACCCCACTACGTCCGGTTGTACATCAACTATTTACGGCAAAAGCTGGAAGAGGATCCAGCCAACCCCAAATACATCCTGACGGAACGGGGTGTGGGGTACCGATTTGTGGACTATCGCAGGGCACAAAACCCTGAAGCCATGTAACTTTTTGGTCGGGACCGCATCCAATATACGAATAAAGAATAGGAGATGTTTTCATGATCGATCAACCAATCCATGTAACCGACGCAGAATTTGAGCAAAAGGTACTTCAATCAACATTACCTGTCATCGTGGATTTTTGGGCTCCCTGGTGTGGTCCATGCCGGATGGTGGCTCCCATCCTGGATAAACTTGCCAGGGAATTTTCCGGAAAAATCGTTGTAGCAAAGGTAAATACCGATGAAAACCCGGAATGGGCAACCCGCTTTGGTGTCCAGGGAATTCCAACCATGTTGTTTGTTTATAGTGGAAAAGTGGTACATACCCAGGTGGGCGCATTACCAGAAGGGATTCTGCGGAACGTTGTAGAACAGTTCCTTGATTTTTCCTCCAAGAATGTTCCTGCTGCTGAATAACACTAATATTGGATATACAAAATTTACCCGGAGTGGATTTTTCCACTCCGGGTTTTGATTGATTGGTTTCTATTGTTCTTTTTCCCGCTGAATGACTGCTCCAAGGGAAGACAATTTCTGATCGACGCGTTCATACCCACGGTCAATTTGACCAATATTTCGGATGACCGATGTCCCCCGGGCTGATAACGCTGCCAGCACCAATGCCATCCCGGCGCGAATGTCGGGGCTTTCCATTTTTTCGCCATACAATTGGCTGGGTCCTTGGATGATTACCCGGTGCGGATCACAAAGGACAATATGGGCGCCCATCCCAACAAGTTTATCCGTGAAGAACATCCGGCTTGGGTACATCCAATCATGGAAGAGGATGGTGCCCCTGGATTGAGTTGCCACCACGATGGCGATGCTCATCAAGTCTGTGGGAAAGGAAGGCCAGGGCATGACGGATATTTCAGGGATGGCACCGCCCAGGTCGGGCTGCATTTCGAATGACTGTGCTGCGGGGACAATTATATCTTCACCGTCCACATTCCAGGTAATGCCCAGCCTGGAAAAGACATAATGAATCATATCCAGGTATTGCACTCCCGCATTGCGGATGCGAATGCTTCCATGAGTCACAACTGCAGCGCCAATGAAACTAACCACCTCCAGGTAGTCGGGTCCAATGGTAAATTCACCGCCGTGCAGCCTGGGGACACCTGTGATGTGAAGTGTGTTTGAGCCAATATTTTCGATCCTGGCACCAAGGCTGTTCAGGAAATGGCATAGCTCCTGGACATGAGGTTCCGAAGCGGCGTTGCGAATAATGGATTCGCCGCGGGCAGTGACACATGCCATGATTGCGTTTTCAGTGCCTGTAACACTGGCTTCATCAAGCAGGATATCAGCACCCACCAGACCGTGTATGGCTTTGAAATGAAATGAGCGTTCATAAGTTACCTCAGCACCCAATTTTTGCAAAATCAATAAGTGGGTGTCCACCCGCCGTCTACCAATAACATCGCCACCTGGAGGGGGAAGATGCAGATCGCCGGAACGGGCTGTCATGGGTCCGGCAAGCAGGATGGAAGCCCGAATCCGGCGGCATAAATCCGGATCCAGATCTGCCGGGCGAACTTCCTTGGCGTGGATCTTCCAGGTGTGATTGTCCAGGGACACGATCTCCACGCCCAGGCTTTCCAAAAGGGAACGCATGGCGCGAACATCGAGAATATCTGGCACATTATGCATAATAATGGGTTCGTCTGTCAGCAGGCAGGCAGCCAGCAGGGGAAGCGCAGCATTTTTATTCCCCGAAGGTGTCATTTCGCCCTGTAAAGGATGTTGCCCCTCGATGATAAATTTCTCCATTGGTAACCTCCTGTTTTCATGTTATTATAGCCGTCAAGCCAAATCCTGTGTGTGATAATCCACCTGATCTGAAAATGATGAATTGGGGCATATTTGAACAACCTTGATCATTGTCCTGAAGGGAGAGGGATTATCGTGTTCATCCATGGCTTGGGGGCGGATGCAAGTTCCTGGGTATTTCAATTGCAGGCACTCTGCCAGGCGGGATATCGTCCCATTGCAGTAGATCTTCCAGGGTTCGGAAAGACACCACATCATGGGGCGCACTGGACCATTCGGGGAGTGGCTTACTTGATCAGAAAATTCCTTCAAGAATGTACTGATGAGAAGGTTATTGTCATTGGACATTCGTTGGGTGGCACAATTGCACAACAGATGGCAATCGATTATCCGGAAATCGTTGCCGGATTGGTTCTGGTGAACACGTTTTCTCATCTCCGTCCACATCATGCCAGTGAATGGATTTATCTGTTGCGAAGGGGGTTGATCACAACTTTTCGCGGTCCGGCAGCCCAGGCAGAGCTGGTTGCACGCCGGGTTTTTCCCCACTCACAACAGGAGTGGCTCCGCGAGGAGACCGTGAAGCGAATTTTGGCAGCAGATCCAATTGTATATCGTTCTGCGATGATGGAGCTTGTCCGGTTTGATTCCAGGAAACAACTTGGGGCTCTTAAAATGCCGGTATTGGTTATTCGTGGCGACCAGGATACCACCATCCGATTGGAAGACCAGGAGGATTTGATCAGGGAGATACCGCAAGCCAGGAATATAACCATTCCTGGAGCGGGGCATGCAGTCATGGTGGATCAACCAGCGAACGTTAATCAATCACTGCTGGAATTTCTGGACACCATACCGGGTTGGCAGCATGAATAAATTGGGGCGAATAGGATTCTGGCAAATCATCTCCCGGTATTGTCCTGCTGTCTGTATGATGACAGTGATCTATTATTTTTCATCACTTCCGGCATCAGAAATTCCCCAATTTAATCTCCTGGATGTATTGATCAAGAAAGCGGGGCATATGCTTGGTTATGCTTTGTTATCCCTTGCCACACTGCGGGCTTTGCCGGGGAAAATGTTAAAATCAAAATATCCTGCATTCTTGATTGCAGTTCTTTTTGCAGTTACGGATGAATTTCACCAATCTTTTGTTCCCGGAAGGAACGGCACATGGGTGGATATTGGAATTGATGCAATTGGGGCAGGACTGGGGTTGTTCCTGGCTGACAAATGGAAATTACTGGAAAGGCTTGTCTGGATGGGGATGCCCACAGGATAACGCAAAATCCGATGTGAATAGCATCTCCCTGTCAATGATATCGGGTATACTCAATTCATCATTTAATCTTTTTGCAGAGGTTGTCATGATCACAGTTGAAAAAATTGATGTGCGAGATCGAAAGCAAGTCAATGAATTTATCATGTTTCATTATGGGATTTATAAGAACACGCCCCAATGGGTGCCGCCATTTATCAGTGATATCAAAACAATGATGAACCCGGACAAGCATCCGTTTTATGAACATTCTGTGGCAGATTTTTTTGTTGCCCGAAAAAATGGAGAGATGGTTGGGCGGATTGCAGCCATGGAATTGATTCCTTACAACCAGTATCATGAGACCCGGGACGCCGCTTTTTACTTGTTTGAAAGCGTGGATGACCAGGAAGTGGCAAATGCATTATTTGAAAGGTCATATGAATGGGCGCATGCCCGGAAATTAAACCGGATGATTGGTCCAAAGGGCTTCAGCCCATTTGATGGTTATGGCGTGCTGGTGGAAGGATTTGAGCACCGGCAGATGATGATTATGATGAATTACAACCATGCCTATTACAAGACCTTGCTGGAGAATGCCGGGTTTGAGAAGAAGGTGGACTTTGTGTCCTGTTACCTTTACAAGGATAATTTTACCTTGCCGGAAAAAGCCCGGGAGATTGCCAGGCGTGTTGTTGAAAGAGGTACGTTTGAGGTAAGGAACTTTGAAAAACGTTCCGAGCTAAAAAAGTGGGCGTGGCGAATTGGTCAGACGTATAACAAAGCCTTTGTTAACAACTGGGAGTATTATCCATTTACAGAACGTGAGGTGCAGTTCCAGTTGGATGCGATCATTATGGTGGCTGATCCCCGGTTGATCAAGATCATTCTACACAATGGCGAAGCAGTGGGGTTCCTGTTCGGCTTTTCGGATATTTCGGCTGCCCTGCAGCGCGCTGGCGGCAGGCTGACTCCCTGGGGTATTGCTGATATGATGCTGGAACTGAAACGAACCAAATGGGTTTCCGGAAATGGGGTGGGCGTTCTGCCTGAATTCCAGGGACGGGGCGGCACGGCACTGATGTATACTGAACTGGAAAAAACGGTGAAAGATTATGGATTCCAGCACCTGGAAATGACCCAGGTGGCGGAAACTGCAATCCAGATGCGCCGTGATTTGATCAACCTGGGTGGGGTTCCTTATAAGAATCACCGCGTATTTCAGCGAAATATCTAGTGCAGACTGAATGGAAGTTCATCCGGTGCGATTCGTGGGAATTGCACCGGATTTTTTTGTTGACCGGGAATGTAATCTCGCGACGAGAGTGACGATTGCATAATCAATCAGCAGGATTCCTGACGGAAAGAGAAGAATGACATATCGTTGGAAGGCAAGAGGGATGAAAATCAGGTAAAACAGCAGGCATCCCAAAAAGGAAATCAGCAGGAAGAGGATATGCCATGGTCGGGGGGTATTCGCCCAGAGGCTGCGCATAGCCATTGCAAGACCAGAGATGAGGAAGATCAATCCGAGAGAACCCGAGATCCAATCCCGTCCAATATTGTGGATAGGATTGGAAAGGTAACGGATTGTGGATTCCTGCTGTGCATTGATGTAGTTTCCAACATCACTGATGGCAGGTGGGGCGTAGAAGCTTTGGGCAATGGCTGCCACAATTCGTTCGCCGGGGTTGACAAGTGTGAGCTGGGGGGCAATCAACCCGATCTCTTGAACCTGCCTGGTGGATAAATCAGTCCTTAAACTGGATGAGGTTAGGAGTGCCTTGACTGGGTGCTGCCAGAAAACAGGATTTAAGAATGCAAAAGCAGCCAGAAAAGCCATCCCCGTACCCAGGAGTTGGAGGAGTTTATTCCTCCAGGTTTGTTTATTTATGGAGTTATCCACAAGGATTGCACTTATTATCAATGGCAACATGGCAATGGCAGAATGCTTGGAACTGACCGCCAATGCCAGGAGAAACCCAAGCAGCCATTTTCTCCTTTCCCATTTCAGGCTTGCATAGATGATGTAGCAAGTAAAAAAGAATAAAGCACTTTCCGACATTGCCCGGCGGGTATGAAGCAAGAGCAACGCATTGCCGGCACTCAATGCAATTGCCAGCCAACCTCCCAGGGAACCAGCAAGGAGGGTACCGGATTGATACATCAGGTAGAGCGTGAACGGGAACAGGATGGCATTGGATGCTCTTGCCACCCAAAGCAACTGATCGGATGGCATCGCACCATTCTGCTGATTTTCTGACCAGCTGCTGCTCCAATCCCAATCGGCTGATAAGGGTGAAAGGTTGAATACCAGTCTGCCAAGTCCAACCAGGTATCGGGTCATGGGAGCATCAATCAGGCGGTATCGCATCGCGGGTGTTACTGGCGTGTCCGAGTTCCATGCAAGATCCAGGGGGCTGGATAGAAACAGTTCAACATCCCGGCTCATATAGATATGGGTGGCTTCGTCAGGATGGAAAGGTACTGAACGAATCCCAATCAAGTAAAATACAGAAATGAGACCAATTACCAGGTGGGGAGCCAGCCTGTTCATTCCAGGTATCATTTTCTGTAAAAATTGTTTCATTGGATGTGTTTTGTGGGTACAATCAAGGCGATGAAATCACATTGGAAAAATTGGCTGATCCTATTTTTAATATTGACGGCAGCAGCTGGGTGGAAAGCCTGGTTAATGATTGCAGAAGTTGTTCCATTTAACTCAGATGAAGCCATTGTCGCCTTGATGGCACGGCACATTCTCCAGGGAGAACGCCCCATCTTTTTCTATGGTCAGGCATACATGGGGAGCCTGGATGCCTGGCTGGTTGCTGCCGGGTTTGCCCTCTTCGGGCAGAATATCTGGGTGATCCGGTTGGTTCAGACCATTCTATATATAGGAACGATTATAACAACATTCCTTGTTCTGAAAGATTGGTTTGGCGAAAAGGCAGGATTGATCGGTGCGGCGCTCCTGGCAATCCCCCCGGTCAACATGACTTTATATACTACAGCCAGTTTGGGGGGGTATGGAGAAGCGCTTCTGCTGGGCAACATTATTTTGTGGCTTGGCTGGAGGATCCGAAATTACCTGGTTAAGCAGGAAATTCCTTCTGCTAAAAAACTGGCAGCATTGTTCATCCTGTTTGGATTGGTTGCCGGGTTGGGGATATGGGCAAATGCATTGACCGGGATTTACATCCTGCCGGTTGGTTTGTTCCTGGCTGTCGTTATGATCCAGTACCGCGGTTGGAAGTTCTGTGCTGCCGGGTTGGGTTGGATTCTTCTTGGCAGCGCAGTTGGTGCCTCTCCCTGGATTGTCTTTGCTGTTAACCATGATTTGGGGTTATTAATCCAGGAGATGTTTGGTTCAGCTGTGGCAGTTGAAAGTAGCGGATATTTCTCCCGGGTTATCCAGCATCTTGTGAATTTTGTGGTTCTGGGTGTTCCAGCAGCCATTGGGATGCGCCCCCCATGGGAAGTTCAATGGCTGGCGCTGCCTCTGATTCCATTCGTCCTTGTCATTTGGACGGGCGTGATGATTACAGCCATCAGGAATATACGAAAAAATACTGAAGCCCGGAGCGTGTTTTCCCTGATATGGGGGTGCCTGGGCTTGTTTGTGGCGGGGTTCCTGTTCACTTCCTTTGGGGTGGATCCATCCGGCAGGTATTTTCTACCGGCATTTTTCTTCCTTGTGCTGATTGCTGCCTATGTCTTCCAGGAGTGGGTGAACCGCTTTCGGTGGGGATGGATTCCACTGGCTGTTATCCTGGTATTCCAGATCTGGGGTAATATCCAGTGCGCAAATGTCAATCCCCCCGGGTTGACCACCCAATTTTATGAACCTGCCCGGGTGGATCACCGTGAAATGGATAATTTGATTTCATTCCTGAAAACGGAACAGGAGATGAGGGGGTACACCAATTACTGGGTTTCCTACCCATTGGCGTTCCAATCACAGGAGGAACTCATCTTTATCCCCCGCCTGCCATATCACCAGGATTTTCGTTATACAGAGCGGGATGACCGGTATGAGCCGTATGAACAGCTGGTGAATGAAGCGGATCACGTTGCCTACATCACCACCCGCAATCCTGCCCTGGATGATTATCTCAGGGAGAAATTCCTGGAAATGGGATTGTCGTGGAAGGAAAGAAAAATTGGCGAGTACCTGGTCTTCCACCAGCTATCCCGTTCTGTGCGACCGGATTCAATTGGTTTGGGGCAAACAACGGGTCACTGATATTTAAAGCGAGTCCGGGAACAAATCTGTACGCCTGTCGCGCAGCACCGGCATGTGCTTGCGTACTCGTTCCACTTCATTCAGATCAATTTCCGCAGTGACCAGTTCCTCATCGCGATCACTACCGCGGGCAATGACCTCTCCCCAAGGCGAAACGATGACGCTGCGTCCCCCATAAACTGCATTTCCAATTTCCCCAACGGCATTCACAGCTGTCAGGAACATCTGGAATTCAACTGCTCGAGCCTGGGTAAGCACATCCCAATGGAGGATGCGCCGGACAGGCCATTCAGCAGATAAGAATACAAGCGGGCAGCCCTGCAGGGCATACGCGGCAAAAAGGTTTGCAAACCGCAAGTCATAGCAAATGGACAACCCGGTGGAACCCCAGGGGGTTGGAGTGGAGACCGGCGCTGCTCCGGGTGTGAAATACTGCTCTTCCTGCATCAAGCCAAAAAGGTGCAGCTTTGAGTAGCATGCCGCCTCCAAACCGGCAGGGTTGTGCAGGAAGAAGGTGTTGAAGATTTTGCCATCCTGCCGGGTAATTAACGAGCCGCCAATCCAGATTTTATGTGTGCTGGAAAGTGCTGCAAGGATTGGCTGGAGTTTCTGGTTGGTATCAGCATGTTGTTGGGAATGAGCCAGATCATAACCGGTGGTCCACAGTTCCGGCAAGAGAATCACCTTGCTGCCCTGCCGGGCTGCTGCCTGGATCATCAGTTCTGCCCGGGCAAGATTTTGCTCCGGTTGACCGAATTGTATTTGGAGTTGTGCCAGGGAAACTTTGATTTTCATGGTTGTTGAGCAGGTGTAAGGAAATGGATGAAGTTGCATGAATTATAATAGACGAAGTCCTGTTTCACCATCGGAGGAAGTAAGCAAGTGCGAAATCGGAGAAAATCATCAAACCTTGCCTGGATTGGTGCCATCCTGTTGGCACTGGCGGTATTGGGGGGAGTCGGGTATGCCAACTATCGGTATGCCGTGCAAAATCCGGGGGGAACGGATTTCCTGGTTCATTGGGTGGGGACGAAGAGCCTGATTGAAGATGGGATCAGCCCATACTCAGATGAGACTGCACTTCAGATCCAGGAAATGGTCTATGGCAGACCTGCCGTGGCAGGGGAACATGAGTTAAGGGTTGCCTACCCCTTGTATTCCATCATTATCTTTCTTCCATTCGCGTTTGTGGATGATTTTAATATTGCCCGGGCGGCATGGATGACCCTGCTGGAAATCAGCCTGGTGTTGATGTCCTTGTTATGTCTTCGAATCATGCGTTGGCGACCTGGACTCGTTGTCCTTGCGGTGTTTTTTCTATTTTCAATAACCTGGTACCATGCAGTTCGACCGTTAATCAATGGAAACGCTGTCATACTGGTTGCGTTGATGCTTACAGGGGTGATCCTGGCGATCCGTGCCCGCCATGAGGAGTTGGCAGGTGTTTTATTGGCATTTTCAACCATGAAACCGCAAGTGGTCATTCTGATCACCGTCTATATCCTGATCTGGGCGATTGCCAGGCGGCGATGGAAGATTGTCGGATGGTTTTTCGCCACTCTTGCGATCCTATCAACCTCTGTTGCACTGCTCGTTCCGGATTGGATCCTGCAAAATATTCGGGAAGTGCTGCGGTATCCCGGTTACAACCCTCCTGGCACACCTGGTGCGGCATTTGCTGAATGGCTGCCGGGAATTGGGCAAAGACTGGGCTATGCGTTATCAGCAATGGTGGGTCTCATTCTCTTGACGGAATGGTTTATCCATCGGAAAGCAGAAAATCGGGCATTTCTCTGGACGGTCAGCCTGACGCTTGTCCTCAGCCAGTGGAGCGGAATTCAGACGGACCCTGGCAATTTCATTGTTGTCTTTCCGGCACTGGTACTTCTAATGAAAGGGCTACAGGATCGCTGGTCTGCAGGTGGTGGGTGGGTTAACGTCATCCTGATGTTGGTTCTGCTGGTTGGATTGTGGGGAATTTTTCTTGTCACCCTTGGTCCAGGAGATTCCCCCCAACAGAGCCCGGTAATGTTCTTTCCATTGATTTCTGTTCTTCTCCTGGGTCTGTATTGGATCCGTTGGTGGGCTACCCATCCACCTGCCACATGGATTGACCAGTTTGAGGAACCCTAGTTGGGTACAGTCGGCAGATTGAGATGAACCGGTATCGAGGTTATGTCCTGTTTCTGGCGGCTGTGTTGGTATATGGAATTGCAGCAATGATCCAGCGCATTCCGGGCTATATGGATGCTGAGTATTACTATACGTCGGGTGTGGCATTCACCTCAACCGGGCAATATGTGGAGCCTTATCTCTGGAATTACCTGAATAATCCGGACACCATTGAGTCTCCGGCAAATTCGTACTGGATGCCTGCAGCCACCCTGTTGACGGCGTTGTCTTCCTGGTTGTTTCACACCTCGTCCTTTGGAATTGTCCGGCTGATTTTCCTGTTGATTGCAGCTTTCATCCCTCCTTTGACGGCATCCCTGGCTTACACTGTGGATGAGAAAGCAATGGAGAATCAGAGGCACAGGCGGGCATGGATGGCTGGTTTGCTGGCTGTTTTTCCCGGATATTATCTGACACTTCTGACGTTACCGGAAACCTTTGGTCTGTACATGGTCTTTGGAACCCTGTTCCTGATGTTGGGGAACCGGACTGGCTTATTGAACATTCGGTCAACAGAAAAGATTAAATACTGTCAAAAACACCTGGCTGGTTTTGGAATGTTGGGAGTGCTGGCGGGAATGATGCACCTTTCCCGGGCGGATGGATTGATCTGGCTGGCAGCCGGTTTTGGGCTATGGCTGATGATCAACAACCGGCAGTGGAAGGACGGCAACCTGCAAACCGGGTCGATGTTGGCATCAGGAGGGTTGCTGGTCTGCGGATACCTGGCGGTCATGGGATGGTGGCTGGGGCGAAATTTTCTGACTTTTGGCAGTTTTCTTCCGCCGGGCGGCAGTCTCACAATCTGGCTGACAGAATATGATCAAACCTTTGCCTACCCAGCCAGGAGTGTATTAAATTTTACGAACTGGTGGGCTGGCGGGATTTGGGCGGCACTGATGGTGCGCTTGCAGGCATTGTGGATGAATTTGAAAAATTTATTGGGAGTACAGGGGTTGGTGTTCTGGCTGCCTCTGGCGGCTGTTGGGGGTTGGAAGTTGCGCAGGCACACTATTGTTTGGGCTGGATTGATCATGTGGCTGACAACCCTGGCGGTGATGACGCTGGTATTTCCATTTTCCGGGGCACGAGGAGGATACCTTCATTCCAGTGCAGCCTTGCAGCCACTGGTATGGGTCCTGGCGGTGATTGGATTTGAAGAATCCATCCGGTTTTTCAGTCAAAAGCGCGGTTGGGATGCAAGCCAGTCATTTCGCGTCTTGGGGAGCGGTTTAATTCTAATCACTGTTTTTGCAACCGGGTTTATTTATTATCTGCGGGTGATTGGACCCAACCCCGCTGAACCCTTATGGGAGCAGGATCGGCGTGTCTATCAGAGGATGGATGCCACCCTGAGCCAGTGGCATATTGGAATGGACACTCCCGTCATGATTAACGAACCGCCAGGTTTTTTTGCTGCCACTGGCAGGAAGGCGATTGTCATACCATATGGGGATACGGATACTCTTATCCAGGTTGCCTGCCGCTATGGCGCCAGGGATATTCTGGTTGACAGGGATCTCCCCAAGGGGCTCATGGAATTATTTTCACAACCGGGGACACAAAACGGGCTGGAGCTGAGATTTGATGGCGGGGACTTCCTGTATTATTTTGTAAGGGATTGCCCATGAAATCCCTCCGATTCCCACGATTTCAAACCAGTCTGAAGGAAGCGGGCATCCTGTTGTTGGCTGTACTTGGTATTATGACGGTCTTTTTATTGACAGCCAGATCGCAGGGATATTCTGGGTTTCCACTGGATGACTCCTGGATACACCAGACCTATGCCCGCAACCTGGCAACCCGGGGGGAATGGTCATTCATCCCGGGCGTGAAATCCGCCGGTTCCACATCTCCACTTTGGTCGTTTCTGCTTGCGGGGGGCTTTCTTCTGGGAGGAGATCCGCCTTTTGGGTGGACATTTTTACTGGGAGGAGCAAGCCTGTTTGGAATTGCCCTGTTCAGCCAGGGAATCATTCATCAACTATTGCCCAATCATCCGATATCCAGGTTCCCCTGGGTAGGGCTCTTAATGGTTTTTGAGTGGCATCTTGTCTGGGCTGCCTTGTCTGGAATGGAAACGATATTACAGGGATTGATGGCAGTATTTGTCTTCTGGCTGATGCTTGCCATTGCAGTAGCCAATCATGCCGAACCAGGAAAACCTGAAAAAAAGGAATCCGGATCATTGTTATACCTGGTTGCTGGCATGGCGGTGGGTCTCGCAATCTGGATCCGCCCGGATGGTATCACCCTGCTGGGTCCACCCGGTTTGCTGGCTATCCTCTCTGGAAGGAATATCCGCAGAAAAACAATCCAGATCCTGCTTGTGTTGGCAGGAGCAATGTTATTCGTCATACCCTATCTGATTTTTAACTGGCACCTGGCGGGGAGCGTCTTTCCGAATACATTCTTTGCCAAGCAGGCGGAATATTCCATCATGGTGGAAACACCATTCTGGCTTCGGATGCTGAAATTGATCAGCCTGCCAATGGTGGGTGTGGGTGTGCTGCTGGTTCCGGGTTGGCTTCATGCCGCCTGGAAGATGGTTAATGGTGTATTGACAGGAGTTCAATCCGGGACGAAAGCCTGGATTGAACCCCTTGCAAAGGAAAAAATTGCCGTTCTGGGTATGGGAGTCTGGTGGCTGGGATATACATTGATTTACGCCATCCGTCTCCCGGTGACCTATCAACATGGGCGATATTTGATGCCAGCAATGCCGGTTTTTTTTCTGATTGGCGTTTATGGACTCCTTAAAATGGCTCAGGAAATTCGAGTACCAGCAGCCTGGATCCAGCGGTTGCGGTTTGCGTATATTATCCTGGTCGGATTGATAACAATGGGGTTTTGTGTTTTGGGAGCAAATTCGTATGCCCGGGATGTGGGTGTGATACAGACAGAAATGGTGGCAAGCGCCCAGTGGATTGCTGCTGAGACCCCTCCAGATGCTATAATCGCGGCACATGATATTGGCGCGCTTGGCTATTATGGCAATCGCAGGATTCTTGACCTGGCTGGATTAATTTCCCCGGAGGTTGTTCCCTTTATCCGCGATGAAATGCAATTATCAGCTTACCTGGATCAACAGGGCGCTGATTACCTGGTGGTCTTTCCGGATTGGTATGCAACCCTTCCTTCCGGGAAACCGGTTGTTTACCAGACTGGTGGAGCCGTATCCACCCAACTGGGAGGGATGAATATGACTGTTTACCAGTGGATCGTGGAATGATAGGAAGTCAGCTTGCAGTTTTTGGACGAAACGGATATACTATTTGTCCCCCCGGGGAAATAAAAAGCAAGGAATAATGACCATGTTTTCCACCAATGAACCATCCATTCAACTCTGTGAAAAGCGTCCCACGGTTGAAATCCATCTTCCTGATGGACGCGTCCTGTGCGGACCGCGTGGCACTGCCGTGGGATATTTTCTGCGCTCCCTGCCCGAGTGGCACACCCCCCAGGTTGTTGGTGCAGTTGTCAATGATGAATTGCGGGAATTGACCTACCCCATCAGCATGGATGCCAGGGTGACGCCGGTTACCATGGCGGATGCGGATGGCGCCCGGATATACCGCCGCTCGATCACCTTTCTGCTTGAAGCTGCTTTTGAAGAACTTTACCCGGACATGATGCTGCTGGTGGATCACTCTGTGGCGTCGGGCGGTTTCTTCTGCAAGGTTCAGAATGGTGCTCTCACACTGGAAGAAATTGAAAAATTGGAACAACGCATGCACCAGATGGTTGCTGAGGATCTACCATTGGAACGGCGACTGGTGCCCCTGAGTGAAGCAATTGTATATTTCCAACAAAAAAATTACACCGATAAGGTGCAGTTGTTAAAATATCGCCGCCGCGACATGCTGGTATTATACCGCCTGAAAGATCACCAGGATTACCATCACGGGTACATGGTCCCTTCCACCGGGTTTTTAAAATGGTTCGCACTGAGACCCTTGCAGGAGGGGTTTGTTCTGCAATACCCGCGCCGGCATTCTCCGGATTTGCTTTTGCCCATGCCGGCATATCCCAAGCTCCTGACTGCCTTCCGGCAATATGAACAATGGCTGACCCGGCTTGGAATTGAAAGTGTGGGTGCATTGAATGCAGCCATTGAAGCCGGGCGGGCAAAGGAAGTCATTTTAATCTCCGAAGCCTTGCACGAACAACAGATTGCTGAAATTGCAGAGCAAATTGTCAAGCGGGCGGACCAGGCTCGGATTGTATTGATTGCCGGGCCTTCATCCTCGGGGAAAACGACCTTTTCCAAGCGGCTGGCTGTTCAACTCCTGGCGCAAGGGCTTTCGCCATTTGCTTTGGAAATGGATAATTATTTTGTGGACAGGGATAAAACTCCGCTGGATGAGGATGGAAAACGCGATTATGAATCCATGGGGGCGCTGAATACAGTTGTCATGCAGGATCACCTTAAGCGGCTGTTGGCAGGGGAGGAAGTCCAATTGCTGCATTACAACTTTAAAACCGGGATGAGCGAACCTGGTGAGGTGATGGATCTTGTCCCCGGACAGTTGATTATCCTGGAGGGAATTCATGGGTTGAACCCGGAACTGCTCGGTTCAATTTCCCCGGATCAAACCTTCCGAATTTATGTATCCTGCCTGACTCAGCTCAATCTGGATCGCTACAACAGGATTTCCACAACAGATTCCCGGCTGATTCGCCGAACACTACGGGATGCCCGCGAACGAGGTTATTCCGCCCAGCAAACCATTGAGCGGTGGGAAATGGTGCGGCGGGGTGAAAAAAGGCATATCTTCCCCTACCAGGAAAATGCTGACGCCATGTTTAACTCAGCACTGGTGTTTGAGCTTTCCCTCCTGGGTCCCCTGGTAGAGCCTTTGCTGCGACAGGTTCCGCATGGAACGCGTGAGTATGTGGAAGCCAAGCGGTTGTTGAGCTTTCTCCAGTGGTTCCAACCATTGGATCCGCAGTTAGTGCCGGACAATTCCATATTGAGGGAGTTTATCGGTGACTCCATCCTGCGGGACTTTAAGCTCTGGCAACACCAGAACGGGCAGGAATTACAATAACTCCAAACATTTGACTGACGCCCCCTTGCAGGATATTTGTAAGGGGGTATTTTGTTGGGCGGAAAAATCATGACAAAAATCATTGCATTGCGTGGATATTCTTTGCTATAATTTTTACAGTCTTATCCCGCTGGTAATTGAACATCATCCATAGGGTGTGATTATTTCCTTGGGAATTTGCCAGGATACCACCCACAGATTGTCCACCCCATGCATTGCACACTCTAAGAGGATTTTATGAAACTTCCCCTGATCGTTGGACTCATTGCGCTGGTTGCGGTTCTGGCTGTTGGGTTATATGCCACGGAATTTACAACCTACCTTGGAAATGACCCAACGACCTGTAACAACTGCCATGTCATGGATGCAGTCTATGAGGGCTGGTATCACTCCAGCCATCAAAGGGTTGCCGTATGCAATGACTGCCATACACCGCACGCATTCATCCCGAAATACTGGACAAAAATGGTATCCGGCGCCAACCACGTATTTCACTTTACGCTCGGAAATATCCCCGAACCCCTAAGAGCGAAGCCCCATACACGGGAAATCATCCAGGAGAATTGCCTTCGCTGCCACGCGGAAACAGTGTCCATGATTGCTGATGGGCTGCCGGATGCAGAACGCCATTGCTTTGATTGTCACCGCGATGTTGCTCATGGCGCTCGCGGGATTTCCATTCTTCCATATCAAGATAAAGGAATGTATGGACCATCCATATTACTTGAGGAGAAAAAATGAAGAATCCAAAGCTGGTCCCCATCATTTTAACCGTCATTATCGTCGTCCTCGCAGCTGCCATTATTGGAATTCTTATCTTCATGAAGAACCAGCCCATTGAAAAGAGGGGAGTTCAGCCCCTGGTGGAAATTGCAGCCATGGAACCGGATTCATCCAAGTGGGGATTGAACTTCCCAAACCAGTACACCACGTTGCTGCTGACCGAAACCAATCAAACGCGGACAACGTTTGGCGGTTCAGAGCCGGTGGAAAAGCTGGATGTGGACCCCCGCCTGCGAACATTATTTGCCGGTTATTCCTTTAGCAAAGGGTACTCCGAAGACCGCGGGCATATGAACTCGCTGACGGACGTGCGAAACACTCCCCGTCTATCGGATGCCACACCCGGTACCTGCTATTCCTGCAAATCCTCCAGCAATCCCAGCCTGTGGGCGGAGATGGGAATGGCAACGTATGATGCAATGAAATTTACCGAGTTGACTGCCCGGGTGACGGAACCGATCGGCTGCGCCAATTGCCACGAAGCCAATACCATGCGGCTGGTTGTTACCAACCCTGCCTTGGAGGAAGCACTGGCAGAGCAGGGATTGGATTGGACAAAATTCACCCGGCAGGAGATGCGTACTGTTGTTTGCGCAAATTGCCATGTTGAATATTATTTCCAGAAAGACACCAATTACCTGACCTTCCCCTGGGATAACGGGACCCGGATTGAAGGAATCATGGATTACTATGCCGAAGTGGGACATACCGATTGGACCCATGCGGATTCAGGTGCCCCAATCATCAAGATGCAGCACCCGGATTATGAATTGTTTTCTGCCGGATCGACCCATTTTAACGCCGGGGTCGCATGTGCGGATTGCCACATGCCTTACACAAGGGACGGGGCTGTCAAATTCTCAACCCATAACGTGATGAGTCCGTTACTGCGACCTTCTGAAACCTGTGGAGCATGCCATACCGATGTGGATTATGTGGTTGAACGGGTTACAGAAATTCAAGGGCAGGTTTGGGCAACCATGGAAAATTGCGAGAATGCTCTTGTGGATGCCATTGCGGCGATCAAGACGGCTGCAGAAGACCCAAATGCTGATGCCGCATTGATTGACGAGGCGCGGCAATTACACCGCCAGTCACAGGCACGATGGGATTTCATCGCTGCAGAAAACAGCATGGGTTTCCACAACCCGGAGGAAGCACTGCGCATCCTGGCAGTTGCAACCGATTTTGCCCGCCAGGCGCAAATCAAGGCAATTGAGGCTGTCAAGTAAACCGGATTGATGAACCGAAAAAGCAGGCGGGTATCTCACAGTAGCCCGCCTGCTTGTTTATTTCGTAATCAACTCTTTCTGGGTGGATTTTCGCCGGAGGTCCTTTTCAACAAAAATCGGTTGCCCCGTAAAAGGGTCCATTTCTGTATAGTACATCAGGCTGGAATAGGTGGATGGGGTGGGCGTAAATACCTGCACCTGTTCCGGGTGGATGTGTAATTTCTGGCTGACGAAGGTTTTCATCCGGCGCATATCCTCTTCGGTGCAGCCCGGATGGGCGGCGATCAGGTAATAGGTCAGGTACTGCTCTTTACCAGCCTCGGCAGATAATGTCTCAAACATGGTCTTAAACTTCAGCAGGGAATCACGTCCCGGCTTTCCCATATGCCTCAGCACCTTGTCTTCGGAATGTTCCGGAGCAATTTTCATTTGACCCGAGACGTGATGTTGAACAATTTCGCGGAGATAGGCGCGTCCATGCGGCTTATCGGCAAGGATGAGATCATAGCGGATTCCGGAAGCAACGAACACTTTTCGAATTCCGGGTATTTTTCGTAATTCGCGCAATAACGCAATTTGCGGTTGGTGATTGGGGCGCATCAACTGGCATCGTTCGGGTGTCAGACACCGCCTGTGAGCACAACTTCCCTGTTTGAGCTTTTTTGAACATTCCCATCCATACATATTGGCAGTCGGTCCGCCAACATCGGAGAGAATCCCCTTGAAACCAGGCAGGCGGGTGATCCTTGCTGCTTCTGCTATGATTGATTCGGGGCTGCGCGATTGGACGGTTCGCCCTTCATGGACGGCGATTGCACAGAAGTTACACTCGCCATAACATCCACGGTGGGTGGTAATGGAAAATTGAATGGTTTCCAGGGCTTTGACATGCCCCTGTCTGGCATAGTGAGGGTGGACCGCCCGTTCAAATTCAATGGAATACACTTCATCCAGCCTGGCTTCAGATAATGGATAGGCAGGTGGATTTTGCACCAGGAAACGGTCACCATGGCGCTGGTACAATCCCCGGGCTGTGATTGCATCATTGTTCTGATAAAAGGTGTGAAACATCTCAATGAATGCGTGTTTATCTTCAGCCACGGTTTCAAATGCGGGCAGTTCCAGGTACCCTTCCAGGGGTTGTTTGGAAATAAAACATAAACCCCGGATGGATTCAGGGGATGTTCCGGATGCCAGGGTGTTGGCAAATTCCAGGATGGAATCATCCGCCATGCCATAAAGGAGATAGGTCGCTTTTGAGTCAAACAGGATGGATCGGCGGATTTTATCATCCCAGTAATCGTAATGGGCAACCCGGCGCAGGCTTGCCTCAATTCCCCCGAGGACAATCGGTCTTGTGGTTTTGAAATATTTCCGTATGGCATTGGCATAGACAATCACCGCCCGATCCGGACGGCGGTTGTTTTCACCACCGGGTGTGTAATCGTCCGATTTCCGTTTCCGTTTTGTAGCGGTGTAATTTGCCACCATTGAATCCACGCAACCGCCGGTAACGCCCCAGAACAGGCGCGGCTCTCCCAGCCGGGTGATCTCTGCCGGGGATGTGATATCCGGTTGGGCGATGATTCCAACCCGGTAGCCCGCACTGTGGAGGATTTTTCCAATCACGGCTGTACCGGAGGATGGATGATCGATATATGTATCCCCGGTGACCAGAATCACATCCAAAACATCCCAGCCAAGGGCTGCCAGTTCTTCCGGCGTGGTTGGTAGAAACATGGTTGCGCCTCAGGTTTCCAGTTATTTCGTTTTTCCCAATGCAGAACGGATTTGTGCAATGTGGCTGATGGTATGGGATGTGATGGACAGCATCATCTGTGCAAAGCTCCAGAAGCTTGCTTTTCGCTGGACGAACTGATCCGGGAGATCGGCAACAATGGCGTAAGTCTCATCTTCCGTTTGTTTTAACACCTCTATCAAAGCAGGGACGGTTGGATAAATGGAGACTGTCCCGGAGATTCTGGCAGGGGCATTATCCGTCCATTCATAGATCTGGTCTGCAAGCGTCGTCTGGATCACTGTGTGCAGGTCTCTTTCCACCTGGATGAGATGTGCCAGTACTTCCAGGGCTGACCATTCACCAGGTGCGGGTGCCCAGGCTGCTTGTTCTTCGGAGACTCCATCGAAGCATTTTTCAAGTTCCATGTCCGCCTGCCTGGTTTGGGCACGAAGGGCGTTCGCCAGGTCAACAGCCGTTGCAGGAGGTTCAGGGATGGGTGGACGGGAGAGAGAAACAGAAAGGGACATTTTTTCCGCACCGCGATAGACAACCACCGGGACGGTTTCACCAGCGGTGTGTTTTTGCATTTCCGTATGGAAAGCGGCATAATGATTGGTAGGCACACCTGCCAGTTCCACCAGTACATCGCCCTTTTTCATCCCTGCCAGCATGGCACCGAAGCCATCCAGTGGAGTGCCAATCACGAGACCTGCCTGGACCGGGACACCCAGTTTGCTGGCAGTGACTGAATCCAGCTCGTTAATATCAGATATGCCCAACATGGGTCGGTTTACCTGGCGCAGGTCCCTGCCGGTTTCCAGAACCGAGACCAGGTTCTCCAGGTTCCTCTCCCACCCGCGGGATATTTCCTCGCGGGAAGGATTCCATTCGGAACCGCTTCCAAGATCCCTGTGTGTAAGAATTACCCGGGTTTGCCCAATCTCTTCCCGCATGACGACTTCCACTGTTGTTGGGGCAGGATCACCTTTGCCAAACCAGGTGAAGGTGACTTTTTGAGCGGGTATCAGTTCCAGGTAATACCCGCTGGTAAAGTAACTGTTTGCCCAGACGAGATGGAGAGGACCTCCGGGATGGGGCATGACTGATGCATGCCAGCACAGCCATTCCTGGTAGCCAAGCGGGGTTGTAAAAGCCCGGAACACGTCTGCCGGGGACGATTTGATCACTTTTTCAAAGACCAGATTGGATGATGACATCTTAGCTCCTTTTCCTTTTTATTGCTCATTTTGATAATATGCATCTGTTCCCCGGATGGATAAGATCTCTCCAAAGTAAATGCGGTGGTAATCCTTGCGGGAATAGTGTGTTTCAATCTCCGGATCCAGGAATTGATTGGGCTCCAGGTCTTGCCAGTAGATTTTTCTGCATTCCAGGATCAGTTCAGCTTCGATATATCCGGGAGCAGCAACAGCAAGGGATGGTTCTGGTGTTAATCCGGATTCCTTGATTTTATTGCCATCTCGCCCGGATTTGCTTCCCAGTAAAGCCAGGGCACTGTGATATTCCTCCGGAAAAGCGCAGACGGTGAATGTGGGATATTCTTCCATAAATCCGAAGGTGTGGCGGGTGGGGCGGACAACAACCTGGATAAAGGGTTTTGCCCATATTTCACCGATACTTCCCCAGCTGATGGTCATGGCATTGTACTGCCCAAGCGAGTAATTCCCACTGGTGAGTAACAGCCATTTTTTGCTGAATAAATGGTTTGGTTTGGCAACAAATTCAAGGATGGGTATATTAATTAGCGTTACCACAAACAATCTCCTTATTAAGAATGATTGTATTTTACATTGGAAGGGGGGGCTTTCGCAAGCATGGCAGGGTATAATCACAGGTATTCCCCCGTACAGGAAATCATGGATGAGCCAATTACATTTACAGGTACTGGAACCCTTTGTTATTAAGCAAGTAGTCGATGAGGCTTTACAGGTGCTGGAAAATCCCGGGGTACGCGTCCACCATGAAGGTGCCCTGGATTTATTGGAAGCAGCAGGTGCATTGGTCAATCGCAATACCCAGGTTGCCCGCATCCCGGCGCCCCTGGTGGAAATGGCTTTAAAAACTGCCCCTGCCCAATTTTTGTTGTATTCTCTCGATGGCAAGCCGATCATCACTTATGGCAGTAATACCACGTACTTTGACCCGGGTTCTGCTGCTGTCACGATCCTTGACCATGCTACCGGGCGTCAGCGCGCTCCTCTCACCGGTGACCTGGTTCAGTTTGTCAAGCTTGTGGAAACACTCCAACATTTGGACGCGCAGAGTACCGCGTTTATTTGTCAGGACGTTCCTCCGCAAATGGGGGATTTATACCGATTGTATGTGGCTTTAAATTACATGAAAAAACCGATTGTTACAGGAGCTTTTACACGGGCGGGATGGAATGTGATGTGGGAACTGCTGTCCGTGGTTGCCGGGAGTGGAGAGCGCTTGGAAGAACGTCCGTTGGCGATCTTTGACATCTGTCCATCCCCGCCGCTCCTGTGGAGTGAATTGACCTGCCAGAACCTGATGGATTGTGCTGCAAGAAGGGTTCCTGCCGAACTGGTATCCATGCCACTGGCTGGTGTCGCTGCACCTGTCACCCTGCTGGGATCTGTCGTACAGCATACGGCTGAAAATTTGAGTGGACTGGTCATCCATCAACAAACCAGGGCGGGTGCGCCGATTGTTTGGGGCGGGGCACCCGCGGTAACCGATATGCGTCACGGATCCACTCCAATGGGAGACCCTGCCACCTGGTTGATTGACCTTGCCACGGTGGAAGTGGGCAGGTATTTGGGTCTGCCAACCCACACGTATATGGGATCGACAGACGGAAAAATGTTGGATATGCAGGCAGGTGCGGAATCCATGGGGGGAGTACTGCTGGCAATCCTGGCTGGAGCCAGCATGGTTTCCGGTGTTGGGATGATTGATTTTCTCCGCTGCCAGAGTCTTGAGAAATTAATTGTGGATGCGGAATTGATTGGTTATGCCCGGCGGTTTGGCTCTGGAATGACAATTCGTGAAGATACCCTTGGACTGGATCAGCTGCAGACGAATCCACACCAGGCGGATTTCCTGGAACGGACGCATACCCGGGATTGGTTTGCAAAGGAACTTTATCTGCCTTCACCCGTGGTGGATCGCGGTTCCCTTGAGCAGTGGGAAATGGCGGGTGGTATGGCTGCTCATCAAAGAGCCCACGACCTGATTCCGCGGCTGTTGAAAAAATACCAACCCAATGGCGTCCCGGCTGAGGTTCGACGCGAATTGTATGCAATTGTTTTAAGAACAGCCAGACAATGGGGATTGGATCACTTGCCAAAATTGGAGGAGGAAGAGAACGCATGAAGAACGAAGTCTTTAACCAGATCGCCAACACAATTGTTGAGGGGGATCCTTCTGCCACGGTTGAAGGTGTACGCCAGGCTTTGGAGATGGGCTGGGAGCCCCTGGATATCATCAACCAGGGGCTGGTGGTTGGGATGAACATCATCAGCGAGCAGTACTCCAATGGGGAATGTTTTCTGCCCAACCTTGTGATTGCTGCCCGCTGCATGGAGCGATCCATGCAAGTTTTGGAGCCGGAGTTAAAAAAACGCCAGCAGGAGGTGAAATCAGCTGGCAGGGTGGTAATTGGCACCGTCCAGGGGGATATCCATGAAATTGGCAAATCATTGGTTGGAACAATGTTGGCAGTTAACGGATTCCAGGTCTATGATCTGGGGGTTAATGTTTCACCGGAGGCTTTTATTGCAAAAATTCGGGAGACCGGGGCACAATTATTGGGAATGTCTGCATTGCTGACCACCACCATGACCGTCCAGCGCGAGGTCATCCGCCAATTGGAAGCGGAGGGAATGCGGGATCATATCCGGGTGATGGTTGGGGGGGCACCGGTGACAGCCAGTTGGGCAGATGAAATTGGCGCCGATGGTTATGCCGAAGATGCAGTTGGTGCTGTGGGACTAGCGCAGCGGCTGATGGGGTTGGGGGGGTAGCCATGTCTGGCAAAATTCATTCCATCAGTGATCCAAAACTGCGCGTAGACATTCTTTCGCGTCAGGATGTTGAGAAAATCCATACAGCCACGCTGGATATATTGGAACACGTGGGAGTCCGGTTTCCTTCAGGCAAGGCATTGGACCTGTTTGCAGAGCATGGGGCGGAGGTGGATCGTCAATCCATGATTGTGCGTTTGCCGGGGACCTTGGTGGAAGATTATCTTGCCAAAGCACCTTCCGCTTATACGCTGGCAGGTTGTACGGCGGATTATGACCTGCCGCTGGATGGAAATCACAGTTACCTGGGGACGGATGGCTGCGGCGTGGAAATTGTGGATGTGCTTTCCGGTGAGAAACGAAGGGCAACCAGGCAGGATCTGATGGATGTGGGGAGGGTGGCGGATTATCTGGATGGAATTGCTTTCCATTGGGTACCGCTCTCGGCACAGGATTGCCCGCCCGAAACCCGCAGCCTGCACGAACTGAACTCCATCTGGAGCGTCAGCAGGAAGCATGTTCAAACGGAAGAGATCGTCACAGAACGTGAGATGGCTGCTGCCATTGAAATGGCAGCCGTGCTTGCGGGTGGCAAGGAAGCACTGCGGCAGCGCCCCCTGCTTTCCATCATGCAGTGCACGCTCAGCCCGCTTTGCCAGGATGGGGGCAGCGTGGAAGCCGCCCTGGTTGCTGCCAGGGCTGGCTTGCCGGTGGGTTTTATGACCATGGCTTCCTGCCTGACAACCGGACCTGCAACCCCGGCAGGCACCCTTGTGGTTGGAAATGCAGAAGTATTGTCCGCCCTGGTTTTAATGCAAATGGCTTCACCTGGCTGTCCGGTCTATTATGCGGCTGCCCAGACTGCCAGCGATTTGCGAACTGGCGGATATACCGGCGGCGGACCGGTGGACTATTTGTTTGGAGCTGCAACCAATCTGCTGGCGGATTACTATCATCTCCCCCTGTCGATGGGTGCTTTTGCAACCGGCGCAAAGGAACCGGGTTGGCAATCTGCCATTGATAATACGATGTCAGCATTGATGGCAGTTTCCACTGGCGCCGATATGCTGCTGGGTGCAGGTCTTTTGCATGGTTCCCGGATTTTTGCGTATGATATGCTCCTCATGGATGTGGAGATCTGGGAAATGTTGCGTTCCATGTTTCGGGGTATTGGAATTGACGAAAATACTCTGGCACTGGATGCCATCCGCGATGTGGGACCGGGGGGCAATTACCTGGAACATTCGCATACCCTGCGGAATATGCGAAATCTCTGGCAACCCAGCCTGATGGATCGCAGACCGTATCAGGCGTGGCAGGAAAAACGGGATGGTCCAAGAGATTGGGCGCTGGAAAAAGCCCGGCTTATTCTGAATACCCATCATCCGGAACCGCTGGAAATGAAGACCCGGGTGGAGTTGGATAAAATCATCCAAAAATGTGAGATGGATTGGATTTAAGCAACAGAATCTGTGTATGCATAATAAAAACCGGGTGCGGTTGAAAAACCGCACCCGGTTGCATGTACAGGAACAGGATTAATCCTCGTCCTCGTCATCCTCATCATCTTCAAAATCATCGTCATCAAATTCATATTCCTCCCAATCTGCAGAGTGAACATGACCATGTTCCAGTTCCTCCGCCGTGGGGGTGCGCAGTTCAAGGACGGTGACGTCAAAGTGAAGGGTTTTCCCTGCCAGGGGATGATTGAAATCCAGGGTGACTGTGGTATTGGTTACTTCGGCAATGGTTGCGGTCATAACCTCGTCATCTTCGTCCCGGACATCAATTTCAATGCCAACTTCCAATGGAATTTCGGATGGAAATTCATCCCGGGGAATGGTGACATAAGCTTCCTTGTCAATCTCACCGTACCCATCTGCGGGTTTGATGGTGATTTTGCGTGACTCGCCCACTTTTAACCCGTGAATTCCTGCTTCGAGACCGGAGATGACTTCCCCGGCTCCCTGTAAAAATTCAATGGGATCTGAATCATCGGCACTGTCTACAATTTCACCGTCCACGGTAAGGGTGTATTTCAGGGTGACGACAATGTCGTCAGCGACAGTATTGGGTTTTGCAGTATCGTTCAAGAGTAACTCCATTGCCGTTTGGCATTTATCAGGTTGATTTGGATTAAACCAATCCATTATACCATTGAAGATCCTGATTGAATCCACGGAATAATGACACAATTCAATTTAATTGAAATTATCAGAGAAGTTGAACAGAGAATTACCTGGACTGAAAAATTTCGCAGCTTAATGTGTCATAGTGATCTACAAGCTGCTTCCAGGTGGATATAGCCTGGTCAAAGGTCAGGTCCGTCCGCATATGATCGGGGACAAGTGCAACCCAATCAAATGCAGGAGTGGAAATGACATTGGGCGAGGAGATAAAGGAGCAGCCTGCCTGCAGGATGCGGGTTTGTTCTGCTATGATGGTGTCTGTGTCTGCAGGATCAAAATGGAGGGACGAGATATTTAGCCATGCTGCAATTTTATTCACTGCGGGGACATCCACAAGAACGTAATTGTGGATGGGGATTTTAAATTCATCCTGAACCTTGCTGATGAATTCAGAAGATGGAATGCCGTTTTGATCCAATGAAAAAAGAGATTTGATGACGATGTCCGGCAACCCGGTGGACGGATGGATGAGTTGGAAGTTGATGGAAGCAGGATTTCCTTTATACAACATGAGTAACCAGGTGGTTTGCAGTGCTGGTTTCTCGTTATCCATATTGTCCACCCAGATGACCAGGATATTCTGTTGTAATTGGGAAACAGGTGTAATTGATCCCTGGGTGGGTTTCGGTGGGATATCCAGGAACTGGCGGGCAGCAAAAAATCCCAAAATTCCGCAAACTGTCAGAGCGATGAGTCCGGCTAGAATGGCTGACTTGCGCATACAAGTCCTGTCTTTAACAGTGGCAAAATTCGATCCATCTCATAGTCGCGGGGAAAGGTGGGCACTCTCCTTGTATTGTACCAGAAAGGTGGGGGAGTGAAGCTCATCCCTTGGGAGTAAAGCAATCAGCCCCGTCTTCCGGGGCTGAAATTGGATGATTACAATTGCTTCAGGCGGTGATGATGTAAATGAATATGCCCAGCACCAAACCAACAAATCCTCCAGCGGAAATGGCTGCAATCATTTCTTTGATGGTTGGACGATTCACCCATCGGAAGAAGGTGATGATTTTCTGATCCATGTCGGGTTGCTGTTGTTTTAACAATCCAATTTTTTGATTCCATCTCCGAATGGTGGTCAACAGTTCGGTAGCCCATTCCAGCAGATGGATTTGAATTCGATCCATAAGGGTGGTTTGTGAATTTAACATCTTTCGCTCCTATCCTCGGGATGTGGAAATCTTTAAGATTTTTCCTGTTTCATCCACGGTAACACGCAAGGTTCGCGGCAGTGGATGCCCATCCGCGGTGGTCACGCGGGTTTCAAATACCAGGGAGGAGTTCCCATTGGTCAGGGCGCGGACCCGGGGATGCTTCCCTTTGAATTCGGGGTGCTGGCGATAAATTTTTTGACAGACGGAGTCGAGGGTGGGTTTGTCCATGGTTTTACTGCCTGCGGAGGCGCCGCCGCATAAAAGCGGGGAGATCCAGGTTGCCGTAAGGGGAGGACGCTCCCACTTCTTCCAGCTCGGGTATGCTTTGGGTTACTTCCTGTGCGCTTTTGTCTTGCATTGCAGGAACAACTGTATTTTCTACTGGGACAGGATTCCCTGCCTGGAGATTGAATGTATTCTGTACCGGGGTGCCTCCCAACCCGGTAATCACCAGGATGACCTGGGCGCGATTTTCCATCTCCTCGGTGGTGGTGACGCCCGGAATAATTTCCGCCTGGAAGTTTGCCCGCGCCTGTAATTCATTGAGGGCTTCCACCACTTCCATGAACGTAATATCGGGTCCGGCAGTAAAGTTGGCGAGGATGCCGGTTGCATTTTCAAGATTTATGGTATCCAGCAGGGGGTGATGAAGGGCACGGTCAATTGCCTGGATGGCTTTCCCTTCCCCCTCTCCAAAGCCGATGGCAAGAAGAGAGCCGCCGCCATTCTGCATTACCTGGCGGACATGGGCGAAGTCCACGTTAATTAAACCAGTTTCGGTGATCAGCTCGGTAATCCCCTGGATGCCTTGGCGAAGAATATCATCGGCAAGGCGGAAAGCCATGTCCAGGGTCAGGTCGCGCTTTCCCAGGTCCAACAGGCGTTCATTTGGAATGGCAATCAGAGTGTCTGTATAGGGACGCAGCGTCGCCAAACCCTCCCGGGCATTGCGCTGCCGCTTGCCCACTTCGAAAGCAAATGGCATGGTCACAATGGCAACTGTGACTGCCCCCACTGTTTTGGCGGCTTTTGCTGCCATGGCAATGGAACCAGTGCCGGTTCCGCCCCCCATGCCTGCGGTCAAAAAAACGAGATCTGCGCCAGCCAGGGCATCACATAAGGTTTTGAAACTTTCCTCGGCAGCTTTGTAACCCGCGGAGGGATCCCCACCAGCCCCCAATCCGCGTGTGGTATGAGGACCCAGGAGGATTTTCTTGGGAGCCAGTGAGCCAGCCAGCGCCTGTCCATCGGTATTGGCAGCAATGAATTCCACACCGGAGAGACCCAGCTCAATCATCCGGTTGATGGCATTTGACCCACCTCCACCAAGCCCAATGGCTTTCAGTACCGGGGGACGCGGGGGAGTGATGGGTTTGATGTGGGAACTGGTTGCGATTTGGATATTCATGGATCACCTCTCTGCCAGAATCGATGCAAGACTTATGCCATTTTCTTGAATCCGTTCCACTTTGCAGCCAATTGTCCGCAAGTGGCTTAATATTTCCTCGGGGATTTCCTCTTCTGTTGCAATGACCAATACTTCGGCTGCCAGGGCAGCTTCAGATGGCGAAAATCCAACCGTGGGTTGGTACTTCTTCACATAAGGGCGGATGGCTTCCAGGTGCCAGTCTGCAACCCCCCATTCATAACTGGGGAGCAGAACATACCGGGTAATGGGGTGGTCAGGATTGCCGGGTTGGGGAGTGGATATTAACTGATTTACACCGACAACACCGGTCTGGAGCCAATTCCTGAGCATCCGCGCCGATGGATTGGGTTGACCATCCGGCTTGAACCAGGAGAATGCACTCTCTGAAGTATCAGAATCCGCGGAAAGCAGCCAGAAGAATCCAGCCTGGACCTCGGAAGGAATTGGATCAAGGAGGCGGTGGGGTGCTGTTGGATCATGGATCGTTTCGTCAAACAATAAATGAGCAATACAGTATTCGTCATATTGCAGGGTGTCAAAGTCCACCGGCTGTGACCTGGATGGATCCCCCGGCTGACCTGCCTGTAACAGGAAGCAATGAGGATCATTGGGCAGGAAATCCGCTGCTATTTCCAGGTACCAATCGAAGATATGAAAGCCGCGTTGATCCTGGCACCCCGTGGGGGTAACATACGGACGGGCTTCCATCCACCGTTCAGAACCGCCTGAACCCCAGTTGAGCGAATGGAGATGGGACCAGCCATAGGCAGATAGGGCGATATTTTTCAAGAGATCCACCTGGTGGCGGTTCTTCAAGCCTTGCAAGGCAAGCCGTAGAAATGATGTGTCCCAGAAGCCGCCGCCTGGTTCCAGCGGGGGAAAAACGGGGGTGATTCCCGTTTCCATGGCAAGATTGGCAAGGGGAATCAACCGATCCAGGAACCGATCAACCAGATTTTGCTGGCTCCAACCGGCAGCAGACCAAACAGAGGGGCTGTTTGGGCGGTCAAAAAATATGACGTGCTTGACCCCCCAGGATCCGTAACTATTGATAACCTGGGCAAGGTCTTCCGCCACCGGCGGATGGACAAGGCTGGAGTCGAAGTGAACCACGGGTTGAATGCCAGCCTGCAAAACTGTCCGCAGGAACGCTTCGGGGATAGCCCGGCGGGTATCACTTTTCAAGATCAGCCAGCCGGCACCCAGTGATACCAATTCCGGAAGCCAACGCTCTGCGTCCGATTGACGGTAGTGGAGAGTATCAGGAAAGTAATGAAAGCCGATTCGTGACATGGTGTTTTCTTTGTGCAAACCAGGGTTGAAGATGTAAGGATTACCGGATTACAGAGCAAGATTTATGCCAGAGCGAAATTCCTGCTATAATCCTTCATCATGATTTTGGTTACCGGAGGAACCGGATTTATTGGGCGGGCGCTCGTACGCCAGCTGGTTACCATGGGGAAACCCACACGCATCCTGCTGCGCCCATCGAAATCATCGCCAAGTTTGCCCCGCGGGATCCCAGTGGAGGTTGCAGTGGCAAGCCTGCAGGATGAGCGAGGGATTCGGGCTGCCATGAAAGGGGTGCAAGCTGTGTACCACCTGGCTGGTGCGGAACGCGCCAGCAGCCGGGCGGATTTTAATTCTGTGGATATTGAGGGGACCCAATCTGTAGCAAAAGCAGCTGCGGATGCAGGTGTGGAACGCCTGGTTTTTCTCAGCCACCTGGGGGCGGACAAAGAATCTGCCTATACAGTTCTAAAAGCAAAGGGATTGGCGGAAAATGCCATTCTGCAAAGCAGGGTTCCTTACACTGTACTGCGTACTGCACCGGTGTATGGTCCGGGCGATCAGTTTACAGTTGGATTGTTGAAAATCCTGAAATCCAGCCCGGGAATTTTCCTTTTGCCGGGTGATGGCACCAGCCGGATTCAACCGCTGTGGTTGGATGATCTGATTACCTGCCTGACGATGGTACTGGGGGATGTTGAATCCGTAAATCAAACCTATGAGATTGGAGGACCGGAGGCTTTGACCTTCCGGGAAGTGATGGAAACAATCATGAGTGTTACGGGCATCCAACGCATGCTTCTGCCAATTGCTCATGTGCCGCTGGGCAGAATTGCATTATTTCTGGAGCAAATGGGGCAGTTTCCTTTGCCGTTGTATTGGTTGGAGTACCTCGTTGTTGATCATCTTTGCCCGGCGGATTTTCTTCCCCGGCGGTTTAATATTCTTCCGGCAAGATTCCACCAAAAATTGGGATACTTAAAATCATGACATCAGCATCTTTTTGCGTTCACGGTCACTTCTACCAGCCTGCCCGCGAAGACCCCCTGACTGGGGAGATCCCATTAGAACCGGGGGCATTTCCCTTTCAAAACTGGAATGAGCGAATTCATGCCCACTGTTACCGACCAAATGCGGAGTTGGGGAATTTTGAACGGATCAGTTTTAATATTGGTCCCACGCTATTTGAATGGATGGCAGTGAATTATCCGGACACCTGTGAATTGATTGTTGCCCAGGAAAAGCGGAATTTTGAAAGATACGGTGTGGGGAATGGCATGGCACAGGCATATCATCATACCATCCTGCCGCTTGCTTCCCGCATGGAAAAAATGACCGAGGTGCGCTGGGGAATCGCCGATTTTGAAAACCGATTTGGACATGTTCCCAAGGGGCTGTGGCTGCCTGAAACCGCTGCAGACTTGGAAACGTTGGATATACTGGCGCAGTGTGGAATCGAGTTTACCATCCTGGCACCCTGGCAGGCAGCAGATGATACCGTGGACATTACTCAGCCTTACTGGGTGGATTTGCCGGGGGGGAACCGGATTGTTGTGTTTTTTTACCAGCCGGAACTGTCCGCTCGAATCAGTTTTGACCCGTCTTCGACGACCAACGCGACAACTTTCTTTCGGGAAATCCTGATGCCGCAGTTTCATGGGCATGGGAGCCGCGACAGGGAGAGGATTGTTATGATAGCTTCGGATGGGGAATTGTATGGGCATCATCAACAATTTCGCGACCAGTTCCTGTCTCATCTCACACAAATGTCAGTTGGCACGGATGCACCTCAACCGACATATCCTGCCCGCTGGTTGCTCAATCAGCAGCCCGCCCGATCCATTCGTATCAGGGAAAAGACCTCCTGGAGTTGCCATCATGGTGTCACCCGCTGGATGGGACACTGTGGATGTACGCCGCACGGGGAATGGAAAGCCCACCTGCGGCAGGCACTTAACTTTGTGGCAGATGCCGTGGATGCCGTGTACCTGGCGGAGATGCAGCGCTGGACGAATGATCCCTGGGAGGTGCGTCACCAGTACATTCATGTGATCCAGGGGAAGCGCAAACTGGAGGATTTGTTGGAGGATTTGAGTGGGAAACGGCTGGATGAGCTGCAACTGCGCAAGGTTGACCTGCTGCTTGGTGCACAGCATGAACGCCAGCGCATGTTCACCTCCTGTGGATGGTTTTTTGAGGATTTCGACCGGATTGAGCCCCGCAATGTGGTTGCGTATGCCGCTCAGGCAGTCTGGTTAACGTATCTGGCAACAGGAAAAGACCTGGCGCCACAGGCAGTCAACTGGTTTCGCCCGGTGGAGAGTTGGGTGAGCGGGCTGCGCGGAGACCAGGTTTTTGGAGAGCGTATCAAGCGAACCAAAGATTATTTTGAAAAATTATTGCCGCCGATGTGGGTGCCAGGCTAGGATTCCGCCAAAAATTTTTTTCGCCATTCGTAGAGCTTATTCAACGCCTCGATGGGGGAGAGGGTGTTGATATCCAACTCCTTTAATTCATCAAGCAGTGGATTGGTTTCCGGAAAAAGGGTCAATTGCTGGGGCAGAGCCGGGTTGATCCGGACTGCCTTTCCGGATGAAGATTCCAACTCCTTGAGGATTTCACCAGCGCGCTGAATGACGGGACGGGGAAGCCCGGCAAGCTGGGCGACGTGAATCCCATAAGAACGATCTGCACCCCCAGGGACAATTTTATGCAGGAAGATCACCTGTCCATCGGCTTCGGCAACTGCCACATTGTAATTACGAACACCAGGCAGCAGGTCGCTGAGCTGGGTTAATTCATGATAATGGGTTGCAAACAAGGTGTGTGCGCGCAATCGGGGATGATTATGGATATATTCAACCACTGCCCAGGCAATGGACAGTCCATCATAGGTACTGGTACCGCGCCCAATCTCATCCAGGATCAGCAGGCTGCGCGGAGTGGCATGGTGTAGGATGTTGGCTGCTTCAATCATCTCCACCATAAAGGTGGATTGACCGGCGTGAATTTCATCCTGGGCGCCGATGCGTGTAAAAATCCGATCGACCAATCCGATGCGGGCAGAGGAGGCAGGCACATAACTGCCAATTTGCGCCATCAGGACAATCAAAGCCACCTGGCGCAGGAAGGTGGACTTGCCGCTCATATTAGGACCGGTAATGATGCGGACAATTTCACCCGGTTCAAAGGCGGCATCGTTTGGGACAAAACGTTCACCGGAAAGCATTTGTTCCACCACGGGATGACGTCCATCGCGGATTTCCAGGATCGGGTCGGTGGTAATTTCCGGACGAGTATACCCTCCGTTGGCAGCCGCTTCTGTCAGGGATGCCAGAACGTCCAGTTCTGCAAGGGAACGGGCTGTGGAAAGAAGGGTACCACTGGCTGCTGCTAACCGGGCACAGACTTCCCTGAAAATGCGGGCTTCCACCTCGCGAATCCGCTCTTCAGCATTCAGTACGAGGGTTTCATACTCCTTCATCTCGGGAGTGATGTAGCGTTCCGCATTTACCAGGGTCTGTTTGCGGATGTATTCAGGAGGAACCATTCCGGTATTGGAATGGGTGATTTCAATATAGTAACCAAAGACCTTGTTGTACCCCACCTTAAGCGTGCGGATACCGGTTCGCTCCCGTTCCACAGCTTCCAGATTGGAGATCCACTCGCGGGCATGTTGGGAGGCTTCCACAATCTGGTCAAGCTCGGCAGAGTACCCCGGACGGATGACACCGGAATTTTGAAGTGTGGCAGGAGGAGATTCATCAATGGCAGCGATCAGTAAATCCAGTTGTTCCGTACAGGGATGAAGCTCCTGGAGGATGGGATTGAGAACTCCCTCCATGCGACCCATCAATGGCTGCATTTCAGCAATTGTGGTAAGGGTTTGCCGCAGACCAACAAGGTCACGTGGGGTGGCATGCCCGGAAAGAATTCGATTGGTCATCCGTTCCAGGTCGCCAAGTGGATGCAATGCAGTTCGCAGCTCTGCCCTCAGCAAGCCATCATCCAGGAAGAATTCAATACCATCCAGCCTGCGGTGTATCTGTTCAGAGTCCAACAGCGGTTTGCTGACCCACTGGCGGATCAGCCGTTTGCCCATTGGTGTTACTGTATGATCCAGTGTACCTAACAGGGAGCCGCGCAACTCTCCCCCGCGAATGGTTTCGGTGATTTCCAGGTTGCGGCGGGTGGCAGCATCCAGGTTCATAAATTCGCTGGTGCTGTAACTTGTGACTCCGGCAAGCAGGTTAAGCGCTGCAGGCTGGGTTTCCTGCAGGTACTGGAGAATGGCGCCTGCAGCCCGGATTGCCAGGGTTTGTCCCCGAAGCCCAAACCCATCCAGTGAACTTGTCTGGAAATGACGACGGAGGGTTTCCTCGCAGCGACCTGGTTCAAACCGCCAGGAAGCCCAGCGCGTGAGATTGCCCGGCAAGCCATTCGACAGGTTTGTGTTTTCTGGGATAAGAATTTCCGCCGGGTTTAACCGCATGATTTCGCTGCGCACCTGGGCGGTAATGTTCTCCCCGCTGAATTGTGTGGCACTGAACTCACCGGTGGAGATGTCCACATAACTGATTCCAGCACCATCCTCTTGAAACACAAGGCTGACAAGGTAGTTGTTTCGATCCGATTGCAGCAGACCCGGCTCGATAATTGTACCGGGGGTTACAACTCGCGTCACCTGGCGGGGAAATAGCCCGCGGGCAGGCTGGTCCCCCACCTGTTCGCAAATGGCAACGTGGTACCCCTTTTCAATCAGGCGGGCAAGGTAATTTTCCACTGCATGGTAGGGAATGCCTGCCATTGGAACACGCACCCCCTTGGCAACCGAGCGGGAGGTCAGGACAATATCCAGTTCGCGCGAGGTTGTTTCAGCATCCTGGTCAAATGTCTCGTAAAAATCGCCCAACCGGAAAAACAGGATGGCGTTGGGATACTGGCGCTTGATCTCCAGGTATTGCTGGCGGATGGGGGTGACGTCATCAACAGGCATGGATCAGGAGGTCTTTTCACCACACTCGGTGCAAAACTTTGCGCCCGGCTGCAACTTGGCACCGCATTTTTTGCATTTATCATCCTGGATAACCCTGGCACCGCATTCGGGGCAGAATTTCACATTTTTGGGCAGGGGGGCATTGCATTGCGGGCAAGTGGCGCGTATGGTCTCCCGCCAATCCGCTTCTGTGAGGTGCTTGTCCTCCTCGGACATGGCAGCATGCGCCCAAACCTCTTCGGTGGACCGGCTGGCTTGGGCGGCAGACATCTCCACACCCAAATCTGGAGCACATTCCTTGCACAGCCCCCGTTTTTCGTTCCAGCAGCTTTTCCGGCAAACCCATGAGGAGCAGCGTGGACACTGGACAAACTCAGATTTAACATCCCGGATGGCGTTCTCCAGGGCTTCATCATGTGCTTTTTGCCAGGCGGCGGATCGGACGCGCTCACCCACATCGGCAACCTGGCTGAGGATTCCGCCGAACAGGCTGCTGGCGGTATCCAGTGCGCCGCTGACGGAGCCGATGGTCCATGCCTGGAAACGGGTGCGGATGCCGGATCCGCAGCGGTTGCAGAGAAATTCAAACTGGAACCCGCGATCCGTTGAGAGGTCGTTGTAATTGCTGACAAATTCAATATGTTCGCTCATGAGGATCCTCCTGAAGGGGTGGTAACCGTATTATAGCACTGCTGCACCCATTCCTTGAGAAGATGGCACAGTCATATCGGCTATAATATGATGACAAATCACAAAATTGGATTAGGGAAGTTGTCATGGAAAACAGCGACAAAGCAGCACGTCATCCTGTGTTCGCGGGTGTTGAAATGGGAATTGGCACCTGGGCGTGGGGGGACCGGTATTTCTGGGGGTACGGGCAGAATTACAATCAATCGGATATACGGGATGCATTTTCATGTGCCGTGAACAACGGGATCACTTTTTTTGATACTGCAGAGGTTTATGGCATTGGACAGTCGGAGACGATGCTCGGGCAATTCTGCAAGCAGGTGGACGTACCCATTCAAGTAGCATCCAAGTGCTTCCCCTTTCCCTGGCGTCTAAATCGCCGGGCTTTGCACCGGGCATTGAAGGGAAGCTTGAAACGCCTGGGAATGGATAAGCTGGATCTTTACCAGATGCATTTCCCTTACCCGCCCGTGAATATCCGCACATGGATGAGTGGGATGGCAGAGGCAGTGCATGCTGGTTGGATTGGGGCGGTGGGGGTCTCCAATTACAATCGGGCACAGACACAGCTGGCATATGATGCACTGGCAGCGGAAGGGATTCCATTGGCTTCCAACCAGGTGGAATATCACCTGCTCAATCGAAAAATAGAAAAAGATGGTTTGCTGCAACACTGCCTTGACCTGGGCGTAACCGTGATTGCATACAGCCCGTTGGCTTCGGGTATGTTGACGGGCAAATATTCCGCACAAAACCTGCCCGGTGGATTCCGCAGCGGACGCTATAACCGCCGGTCCCTGTCGATCATAAAACCCCTGGTGGATCTGTTGGTTAAAATTGGGGCAGATCATGCCGGAAAAAGTGCTGCACAGGTGGCTATTAACTGGACCATTTGCAAGGGAACGGTACCGATTCCGGGTGGAAAATCTCTGCAACAGGTGGAACAAAACATTGGTGCACTGGGTTGGCGGTTGACGGATGAGGAAGTTGACCGGCTCGATCAAGCCAGTGATCGTGTGCTGAAAACCTTGGGTTGGTAACCGAACGCAACAAAACGATCCAATTTGCGTAGATGATTCCAGAAAGGAAATCAAAATGGAATCGAATCGGTTATTGCGCAGATCTCGTGAGGACCACTGGGTGGCTGGTGTGTGTGGGGGATTGGGTAGGTTTTTTGGAATTGCCCCGGGTTGGTTCAGGCTGGGATTTTTCCTTTTGCTTTTACCGGGCGGGGTACCGGGTTTGCTTGTATATTTCATCTGCTGGCTTGTGATACCGGCAGAGCGGTAGAACACAACCGGGTTTATTGTGCCTGGGCGTGGTATCCGAGCGATTCCACTGCCTGGAGAAATTGTTCTTCACTTAAAACTGTGTCGTCAAAGATTATTTCCAATCGCTGGCGGTGATAACTGGCTTTGATTTGAGTGACGCCGGGAAGGATATCCTCTAGACCCTCCAACCGCATGGCGCAAGCGGAGCATTCCATATCATTGACGTGAAATATGCGTTGAATGATCATGGGATCCTTTACTGAAAGCGGATTTCACCGGTGTACATCCCCATGGAACAGGTAAATTGGATCACCGTGCCTGATTCTTGGGGGGGAATTTGAATAACAACCGTGCCAGTTTGGGGCAGGAATTCTTCCACCTGGAGGGAGGGAATCACAAATGCCCTCGAACAGGAAAGTGTATTTTTTGTGATCACGCTGAGCATGATTGCTTGATTTGCAGGAGCAATCAATTCTTCGGGAGAATAGCCATTGTTCAAGGCTGCAAGGACCAGTGAGTTGACACCCTGGGTTGGAATTGGAGCAGGATCCTCGGTTGCCGGGAAGGCGGGTTGGAACGGATCCTGGGGAAACAATGGTTGGGGGTTGAAAGCTGCCGCTGGAGACTGGGGGGCAATCAACCGCGCCAGGCGGGAAAGGGAGATTGGCGAACCTGCCAGGTTTAATCCAGAATCAATCGACAGGATGCCCAAAACCAGCAGGACAATGGCAACAATCCGTATGAACCAGCGCTCCAGCCGGGAACCAAGCTGAGCTGCAAAATAAGCAACTGCAAAGAACACCGGGCTGGCGCCAAGCGTGAAGGAGAACAGGATGGCTGCCCCGGCAACGGGATCCCCGGAGGAAATGGCGAGTGCCATCATGGACTGGGTGATGCCACAGGGAATGAAGATTGTTAACGTACCGAGGAAGAGAGGGGTAAACCAGCCGGTTGTGTTGCGGGCTTTACGGCGGATATAACGGGAGAGGAACGCGGGGGGTTCAAATGAAAAGTATCGGAAAACGGGATGAATATTCAGCATCCGCAGGGCGTTTCCAACCATAAAAATCCCGATGACAAAAAGGAGGATTGCCCGCATCAGGGGTGTGAGTTGGAAAACCGATCCAAGGGCACCCAACAGCGCTCCCAACAGGGAGTAGGCAGCCAGTTTTGCGGAGAGAAAGAGAATGATTGGGAGAGCAAAACGGGGATTTGCATGGTTCTCCGGTTTTATTCCCCTGGCAGTCAAATCCGACTCAACTTGATAAGCCAGGGAGGAGGTGAGCAGCCCGCCCTGAACAGCCAGGCAGGATAATCCGCCAGCAGTCAAACCAGTCATGAAAACAATCCATAAATTGTCCATGAATAATTCCTTGTGTAAAGTAGGTAATAGGATTGATTTGTCCTATTATACTGCGGGTGTCAAGTGATGCAAGGGGGAACTTGACATCAAGGATGGGATTTGTTATGATTCATTCCAGCCCTACCCCCCTGGGGGGGATGGAGGAAGATATGACAACCAATCAAAAAATGATCACGTTGCCCATCACTGGCATGACCTGTGCAAACTGTGTGGCGACCGTAGAACGAAACATAAAAAAAGTGAATGGTGTTCAATCCGTTGTCGTCAATTTGACAACAGAGCGTGCAACGGTTGAATTTGACCCGGCAGCTGCGGGGTTGGACGATTTGATTAACCGTGTGGAACGATCCGGTTATGGAATTGCAAGTGGGGAAGTTGACTTTGCCATCCGACGGATGAGTGATGATCGTGATGCCATCCGCTTGGAGCGGGCTCTTACCAGCCTGGAGGGAGTTTTGGAATCTCAAGTCGTATTTGCCAGCGGTCGTGCCCGGGTGAAATATATACCGACCCTGATTAGTTCAATGGACTTGCGGAATGCAATTCGCACTGCTGGATTTGACGCGGTGGAATTGGGTGGCGAAGCGGAAGATGCTGAAGCGCTCGCCCGGCAGCAGGAAGTCAGCGAACAGCGCCGCCTGCTTATGATTGGTCTGGTTTTTACAATTCCTCTTTTTCTGCTTTCAATGGGCAGGGACCTGGGTATCCTGGGGAACTGGTCCATGGCTTCCTGGGTTAACTGGTTGATGCTGGCACTTGCAACCCCGGTTCAATTCTACGTTGGCGGGCAATATTATGTCTCTGCATTTAAGGCAATCCGAAATGGAGCTGCCAATATGGATGTATTGGTGGCGCTTGGGTCGTCTGCGGCTTATTTCTATTCGCTCCCGGTTACCTTTGGCTGGCTTGGAGGTCATGTTTATTTTGAGACTGCGGCAGTTATTATCACATTAATCAAACTGGGAAAATTCCTGGAAGCCCGAGCCAGGGGCAGTACAAGTGAGGCAATCAAGAAGCTGATGGGTTTGAGGGCAAAAACTGCAACCGTGATACGGAATGGCAATGAGCTAGAAATCCCGGTGGATGATGTTCTTGTAGGAGATATTGTACTGGTCCGCCCGGGCGGGAAGATTCCTGTGGATGGGGTGGTGCTGGATGGACGTTCCACGGTTGATGAAGCCATGTTGACTGGCGAATCAATGCCGATTGAGAAAAAAACGGGTGATATGGTCATCGGCGCGACCATCAACAGACTTGGTTTGATCCGGTTTGAAGCCACTCGTGTGGGCAGGGAAACAGCCCTGGCTCAGATCATCCGATTGGTGGAGGATGCCCAGGCAAGCAAAGCGCCCATCCAGCGGTTGGCGGATCGAATTTCTGCAATCTTTGTTCCGGTGGTTATTGGAATTGCCACGATCACATTCCTGGTCTGGCTCTTCCTGGTGCCCATTGCGGTCAACTCTGATATCAGCCCATTTACACGGGCACTGATTCACATGGTAGCTGTCCTGGTCATTGCCTGCCCCTGTGCCATGGGATTGGCAACCCCTACTGCCGTCATGGTGGGAACGGGTAAAGGAGCGGAACTGGGTATCTTAATCAAAAATAGTGAAGCACTGGAAAGAGCAGGACGCTTAACCACCGTGGTACTGGACAAGACCGGTACCATCACGCGGGGGCAGCCTGCTGTTACCGATGTGCTGGTGTATGGTTTCCCGGAAGGCGAATCCGGGCTGATCCGGCTGGCGGCATCGGTGGAAAAGGGAAGTGAGCACCCACTGGGCGAAGCAATCGTTGCAGAAGCAACCCGGCGGGAACTGGTTTTAAGTACTCCCGAAGGATTTACGGCATTCGCCGGTCAGGGTGTTTCAGCAGTAGTAGACGGAGATTCGATACTGATTGGGAATTCCCGCCTGATGAAGGAGAATGAATTGGAGATAAGCGGGGTGCTGGCAGATGTGGAGCGCTTACAGGGAGAGGCAAAAACTGTCATGCTGGTGGCAGTCAATGGCACCCTTCGTGGATTGATTGCAGTGGCGGACACACTGAAGGATGGTTCCGCGGAAGCGGTTGCAATGCTTAAGGCACTTGGTTTGCAGGTGGTGATGATTACAGGAGATAATCATCAAACAGCGCAGTCTATTGCCCGCCAGGTGGGTGTGGATTCCGTCCTGGCGGAGGTATTACCTGGACAGAAGGCAACCGAAGTCCGCCGCCTGCAGGAAGATCATGCTGTGGTGGCAATGGTGGGGGATGGAATCAATGATGCCCCGGCACTGGCTCAATCCGATGTTGGAATGGCAATTGGAACAGGAACCGATATTGCCATGGCATCCGCGCCGGTTGTTTTGATGAGCGGCGACCTGCGGGGGGTGCCGCGGGCGATCCGGTTATCCAGGCGGACACTGCGAACCATCAAGCAGAACCTGTTTTGGGCATTTTTTTACAATGTCATTCTCATCCCGGCGGCCGCGATTGGATGGATGAACCCAATGCTTGCAGCTGCAGCGATGGCGTTTTCCAGCGTTTTTGTGGTAACCAACAGCCTGCGCCTGAAGCGGCTGCAATTCCGCGAGTAGAGTGGAGGTTCTTGTGAAAAATAAACCGAAGTTAATTCTGGCGTTCATGATGATGCTGATACTGGCGGGTTGCAGCAATATGGGCGGGATGGATGCTGAGTATGCTGAAATTCCTGTGGGAATGGCTTACACCGAAGGGAAGGAAATTTACTTCATGCATACCGAGGCTTCCGATGCGGATATTGCAGAACTGTTGACCGATATGATGGATTCCCCCGTTATTCATGTGCCATCACTTGCCGCAGTGCCGGAATCCAGCCTGGCAAGCGTATATGTTTTTGAGAATGGACTGGAAGGGATGGGACCGCTTGGTTTTCAACCGGATGTGTTCGACGCTCCTCCTGGTTCGGCTGGATATTCACCCCTGCGGGTACTGATTCTCGTCCGTTGGCAGGCTGGAATTGATGCCCGTGAATTACGTTCCGTGGAGGAAATCCTGGCGGCATTGAATGCAGGTGAACTTCAACTGTCCCGTACCGGGATTGTGATCAATATGCCCTTTGTCACCTGGGATGGCGGGATGCGGTAGTATAATCATGCCCATGAGCGACAAGGTAAAATTCATCCCATTTCATGCTATTAATGAATTCATGACAGAGCAATACCAGCTGGAGGTTTTGCTGGCTGTATTTGTAAACCTGGATAAAGTTCCTGCAGATTACCGGCGTACCATCCAGGATTATGTTCGCAAAGAAGTACGGGTGCCGGGATTCCGAAATGCCAACCAGGCACCGCCAGCCATGCAGGCAAAATCCAGCATTCGCGTGTTTGAGCGCCGCCCGGAATTTGTTGCTGCTGTTCTTGCCGGGTGGGCGGAAATGCAACCGGAATTTTGCAACTCGGTCTATGAATTTTTGCTGGAGCGCGGTTGGAAGCTTCTGCCACTGGATGCCAACCGCACCAAACTACCCGGATTTCTGACCCGATGGTCAAAAGCGGAAGGATTTGAAATCCTGACGGCTGCCTATCGGGAGAAATATCCCGAATGGCAGGGGGCTGATAATGACATCAGCCTGATGGTTGTGTGGCTGAGCGGAAGGCTGCCAGTGGAATTGGTGGACACATCCACTGAACCACTGGAAACTGAATCGGAAGATTAATCTAACAAGACAACGCCATATCAGGCATCTTCAAATTCAAGGTCGAGGTCGTCTTTTTCTTCAAATTCGGCTGGACCCTTGCTTTCAATTTCGATATCAGCAAACAGGGTGGGTTGGCGGGCTTCCACAATGTGGCGCTTAATCAGTTCCAGCATTGCCAGGAAACTGACGACAATCTCTGAACGGGATGCTCCCGGGGAAATCAATGAACGGAAAGTTGCGGTTCCTTTGTGCCGTAATCCATCCAGGATAGCGCGGATTTTTTCCCGGATCGTGATGCGAGGCATGGTCACCACTTCGCTGAGGGCTGGCAGGCGGGACTGTAGTGCAAATACCTGTCGTGCAGCGTCCACCAAATCATCCACGGTAATGCCAGTCAGGTCCACCCTGCCAGGGGGCAGGTTTCTGGGCGGCGGTGCAATTCTCAGGTAAGTGCGCCAACCGGCGTTCTGACGGGCATCCAGTTCCCCAGCGAGTTCTTTAAAGCGTTTATAGATGATTAACTGGCGGGCAAGAGCTTCGGCGGGGTCCTCCTCCTGACCGGGAGCAAGCGGAGCTGGTGGGCGCGGCAGAAGGGCGGCGGACTTAATCTGTACCAACCGGGCTGCAATGACAAGAAAAGCGGATACTTCTGCTGCACTGCGGTTTTCAAGATGCTTAAGATAATCCAGATATTGATCGGTCACCTGTGCCAGTGCCAGCCTGGTGATGTCCAGTTCTGCTCTTTCAATTAACTCCAATAATAAATCCAGGGGTCCCTCAAAGACCTCGGTGGCAATTTGATATCCCTCAGATTGGTGGGCAGCGACCTGAAAACTCACAGGTGCAATTATAGCAGGGATTATCTCCCTGGAAAACCTGATCCTTTGTGGAACCAAAATGGCTGGATAAGAACAGTTATAATTGGTTCATGCCAAGAAAATCCTTAACTCATATTGATTCAACCGGCAAGACACACATGGTGGACGTGGGCGGTAAACCGGAGACTGAACGGGTGGCTGTAGCACGGGGAGAAGTTCACCTGCAACCCGAAACCGTGGTGATGATCCGCCAGGGTCTGATGAAAAAGGGGGATGTATTAACGGTCGCCCAGGTGGCGGGCATTCAGGCAGCAAAACGCACCGCCGACCTGATTCCTCTTTGCCATCCCCTGGCGCTCTCCCAGGTGGACGTTCACCTGGAAGTGGATGATGCCATTCCGGGAGTAATGATTACAGCCACCGTGCGGGTGTATGGAAAAACCGGTGTGGAGATGGAAGCGTTAACGGCTGTGTCTGTGGCAGCATTAACTGTATATGACATGATCAAGGCGGTGGAAAAAACTGCGTGCATCCAAAACATCCGCCTGGTGGAAAAGCACGGTGGGCAAAGTGGAGATGTCATCAATGAATGAAATCCAATTGGCGGTGTTATTCTTTGCCCACCTGAAAGAAAAAACCGGCACTTCCAAGGCTGCGGTTTTGCTTCCCGAAGGTGCAAGCGTTGCGGATCTGAAAACCCACCTTGTTGGTCTTTACCCGCAATTGGAACTGGCAATGCCGCATGTTGTGGTTGCCGTCAACCGGCATTTTGCACCGGATGACCAGGTGCTGGTGCATGGAGCCGAAGTGGCATTTTTTCCACCTGTCAGCGGAGGAGCGGAGAGCAGGACAATTGCACGGATTATCACCGAACCACTGAACCTGGATGCATTGGTCCTGGAACTTACGGAATCTTCCGTCGGAGCAGTTTGTGTTTTTGTTGGTACCGTCCGTGGCGAAACCCGTCGGGGAGAACCCCACCTGACAACCCGGCTGGAATATGAAGCCTATGTTCCCATGGCAGAGGAAAAGATGCTCCAAATTGCAGCGGAAATTCGACGGACCTGGCAGGATGTAGAATCTGTTGCCATGGTGCAGAGAATTGGATTGCTGGATCCCGGCACACCCACGGTAGCCATCATCTGCACAGCTGCCCACCGGGATACCGGGGTCTTTGAGGCTTGCCGCTATGGCATTGACCGGTTGAAGGAAATTGTTCCCATTTGGAAAAAGGAAATCGGTCCAAATGGAGAGGAATGGGTTGAGGGGGATTATATGCCGGGACCGGGTGATTAAAGATATGGCAGTCATTCAATGTGTTCAATGCAATCAAGCATATCCAGATGCGGGTGTGCCTTACTGCTGTCCTGCCTGTGGTGGTGTTTTTGACTACGATTGTGCACCGGAATTTCATCCCAGCATGGTGGATCCTGCCCAACCAGGGTTGTGGCGCTACCGCCATGCTTTTGGTTTACCCGATCATGCACCAGTTCCATACCTGGGGGAAGGATTGACACCCCTGGTCCCTGTGCGGGTCCGGGAAAAACAGGTGTTGTTTAAACTGGAATCACAAAATCCTACCGGTTCCTATAAGGATCGCGGCAGCACGGTATTGGTGAGCCAGCTACTCCATCGGGGTGTCGGGCTGGCAGTTGAGGATTCTTCCGGGAATGCTGGTGCCTCCTTTGCTGCCTACTGCGCCAGGGGAGGGCTGAAGGCAAGGGTATATGTGCCGGAGAGTGCCTCCGGTCCCAAGCGGATTCAAATCGAGCGTTATGGAGCTGACCTGGTGAGAGTCCCTGGACCACGAGCGGAGGCTGCCAGGGCTGTCCTGAGAGATGCAAAGGCGGGCATTCCCTATGCCAGCCATGCTTATCTACCGTTTGGATTGGCAGGAATTGCCACGATTTCCTATGAAATTTTTGAGCAAATAGGAAAATGCCCTGGATCCGTGATTGCGCCAGTGGGGCATGGCGGATTGTTACTGGGCGTGATGCGGGGTTTTCAATCCCTGCAGGGAGCAGGTTTAATAACTGATTTGCCCTACTTTGTGGGTGTGCAGGCTGCCAATTGCGCTCCACTGGTGGAAGCTTCCCGGGTGGGAATGGGTGCATTGGACACGACCTTGGAAGGGAACACCATTGCAGAAGGGGTGAAAGTCAGGCGTCCCATGCGCGGTGAGGCGTTACTTAATGAGATGAAAAAAGGCGAATGGATTGCCATCCCGGAAGAGGAAATTTTGCTGGGATTCCAGGCACTTGCCGCGATGGGAATTTATATTGAACCAACATCCGCCCTTGGATGGGCGGCACTTGTTAAGCTCATTGATAAACTGCCGGAGCCAATCGTTGTTGTTTTAACCGGTTCGGGGTTAAAATATGAGGGTGGATTTTGAATTCAGTTGATTTGGAAATCTAAATAATCATGCAGGAGAACTCAGAGAGCGCAAGCCCCTTAGCCAAGGGTTGGAGGGCTGGCGCACCCGGAGTTCCCGGGAGGAACCATGGAACCCAATGCAAATAATGGCGGGCAGGAAACCGTTGCGGAATTTGCCCAGCGGCTGGGACTACATTTTTCGGACTGGCTGCTGCTTAGCAGGGCATTGACACACCGGTCTTATATCAACGAACACCCGGAAGCCATCGAGGATAATGAGCGGCTGGAATTTTTAGGGGATGCCGTTCTGGATTTTATCAGCGGTGCATGGCTGTATAATCGCTACCCGGAGATGCTGGAAGGTGACTTAACCCGGATGCGCTCGGCGCTGGTATATACCGAGCAACTGGCAGTTTTTGGCCGTGAGATTGAACTTGGACGGGCATTGCGCCTGGGGCGGGGTGAACTGCAAGGGGGCGGTAGAGATCGTTCCCCGTTGATTTGCGATGCATTTGAAGCGTTGGTTGGGGCAATATTTCTGAATGGGGGAATTGATGCTGCCCGGGCGTTTGTGGAACCGTTTTTTGAGCGGGCGGCAGACGAGATCTTAATCAATCGGCGGGATGAAGACCCAAAGAGCAAGTTGCAGGAATGGGCACAGGGGCAGGGCTTGGGATCACCAAGGTACGAAACTACCAGTGCTGTGGGACCCGATCACCAGAAGAAATTTGAGGTCAGCGTGACGATTGGCGGGAAGGTCTATGGCAAGGGAACCGGACCCAACAAGCAGACGGCTGAAAAGGCAGCAGCCCGGGCAGCCTTGGTAGAATTGGATTTACTGGTGTAAGCTATGTTAAAACGATTGAAATCCCTTGAATTGCATGGATATAAAACCTTTGCCACTCGGGTTGTGTTTGAATTTCCCGGGCAAATAACAGCCATTGTCGGTCCGAATGGATCGGGTAAATCCAACATTGCTGACGCGATGCGATGGGTGCTGGGGGAGCAATCTTATACATTGCTGCGAGGTAGAAAAACGGAGGATATGATCTTTGCCGGGTCGGAACAGCGCCCCCGCGCTGGAATGGCTGTGGCTTCAATATCCTTTTTTAATGAAGATGGATGGCTTCCCATTGATTATTCAGAAGTTTCCATTTCGCGCCGGGCTTATCGGGATGGAGATAATGAATATGTTCTGAATGGTCAACGAGTGCGGCTCAAGGAAATTAATGAATTACTGGGTCAATCCGGGCTCTCCGAGCGCACCTATACCATTATCGGACAGGGTTTGGTGGATGCTGCTCTATCCCTAAAGCCGGAAGAGCGTCGGCGATTTTTTGAGGAAGCAGCAGGGATTGGCTTGTACCGTGCAAGGCGTGAAGAATCTCTCAACCGGTTGGAAACCACCGGCAGGAACCTGGAAAGGGTTCAGGATATCCTCAGTGAACTCGATCCACGGTTGAAAAGCCTGGAGAGACAGGCGCAGCGGGCTGCAGAACATGAACGAATTACTGCCGATTTGAAAGTCCTGCTGCGCGAGTGGTACGGTTATCACTGGCATCGGGTACAGATGGATATTGAGAAAGCCCGCGACCTGGTTCGGCAGCAGGAACAAATCCTGGACACAGCACGGGGACGGCTGGAACAAACGGAGCATGCTCTGGAGACGATCCGGCAACAGATGGTTCATTTGCGCTCCAGCCTGAATGCCTGGCATGCAGAACTATCTGCAATGCACGCAGAATGGGAGCGGGTCAGCCGTCAACTGGCTGTCCTGGATGAGCGGCAACGGTCTTATCTGCAACAGGAACAGGCACTGGCTGGGGACCTTGCCAGGGTGGAAGAGGAAGATGCCAGCCGGGCGCAGCAATGGGAGCAGGCAAAGGCGGAACGCGCACGGCTGGAATTGGAAATGACGGATGCCGCCAGGCAATGGGAGGATGCCCAGAAAGCGCTTGCTTTACGGCAGCAGGAACGTCAAAAAATAGAAGCAGACCTTCGGGAAGCTCGCAGGCAGGTGGTTCAATCAGAGACCCGCCTGGTGCAACTGAAAGCGCACCAGGCAGAACTGCAAAACCGGCAACAGGGAATTTTGCGCAGTCGTACGGCAATGGAACAGGAACAAGCCAACGCTGAAGATCACTTAAAAGTGGCGGAAGCCCAACTTCAACAGGCGATGGTTACCCAACACGAGGCTCAAAAAGCATATCAGGATGCAGAACAGGGAATTTCTGCTGGTCAAACCCAGCTGCGTGAGCTGGAAATCCGCCGAAAGGAACAACAGGATCTCCTGTCCAGGTTGGATGCGCAACGGTCCCGGCTGATTGCCCAACTGGAAGTATTGGAACATTCCGAGAAATCCCTGAGCGGCGTCAGCCAGGGAACGCGTACCGTGTTGGAAGCTGCCCGGTCAGGCAGGTTGAAGGGTGCATACCGGGTGGTCAACCAGGTCATTGATGTTCCCGTGGAGTTGGAACTGGCAATTGCTGCTGCACTGGGAGACAGCCTGGATGGGATCTGGCTGGGTGGGCAGGAGGATCCGGACTCGGTGTTGGTACTCCTGGAAGAAAGCAGCAAAGGCAGAGCAGTGATTTATCCCCAGGAGTGGGCGCGTCACTCAACGCTGGATTTACAGCAGGATGATGATTGCCTGGGTGTGGCATCCCAACTCATCCGGGTTGAACCGGAACATCAGCCACTGGTCAACTGGCTGTTGGGGCAGGTGGTTGTTGTCAAGCACCGTGGAGCAGCAAGGCGGGTTCTCACCAGGCTGCCGTTGTCTGCAAAGGTGGTGACGCTCAAAGGAGAAGTGTTTTTAGGGGATGGATCTGTGATTGCCGGGCAGGAAAACCGGGCTGCGGTTGCCGGGAAGATGCGGCAAAAACGCGAATTGCAGGAAACCCTGGCACAGGTGGAGATGGAATGGAAGGAACAGCAGGCACTCCTGGCGGAGGTGGAAAGCCAATGGAATCAACTTCGTTCCACCCAGGGTGAGCTCCAAAAAAATCTCCAATCAGCTCGAACCATCCAGGAACAGGCATCCCATAAGGTACAGCAGGCAAATCTGTCGCTCTCCCAGGTAAAACAAAAGGCAGAGTGGCAAATACAGCAAGGAAAAGTCCTGGCAGATCAACTTGCCCGAACAGACGCAGAAATCCGTCAGAATCAGGCGGATTTGGATCGAATTGAGGTGGAGATTAAGTCCCACCGGCAACGCGTCCAGGAGTATTTGCATCAACTGGATGCGCTTCCAATGGATGAATTGCAATCCCAGGGAATTCATTGGAAGACCACCCTGGCAGTATCCGAGAGGGCAGTTGCCACGGCTGTGAACCGGGAGGATGAATATCGTAAGGCAGTCGAAGCAGGTCGCCAGCGCCAGGCGGATATCCAGAACCGGCAGATTCAACTGGGGGAAGCACTTCAGGTGCTGCTCAATGAGCAACAATCATTGCGACTCCAGGAAGAAGACCTCAATCGAAAAATTCAACAAAGCCAGGAACAGATCCAACCGGCTGAAGAGGAAATGAAAGCGCTGGAAGTAAAATTTAACCAGGCTCAACAGGATCAAATCGCTGCCCAGCAGGCAACTGCAGTTGCTGACCGGCATGCAACCCAGGCGCAATTGGAATATGCCCGCCTGAGGGAGAATTTTGACTCTCTGCGCCGCCGGATTGAAGAAGATTTTGGGTTGGTGGATTTTGAATACACAACCAGTGTTTCCGGGCAGACGCCCCTGCCGCTGGAAGGAATGGTATCCGAATTACCCAAGGTTAAGGATTTATCCCCGGACGTGGAGGAAAATATCAACCGGTACCGGGCGCAGCTGCGGCGGTTGGGCGCCATCAATCCGGAGGCATTAAGTGAATACCGGGCGGTAAAGGAACGCAAGGAATTCCTGACCCAGCAGGTTGCCGATCTGCGAAAAGCCGATGCGGATTTACGCCAGGTGATTGCTGAACTGGATGCCTTGATGAAGCAGGAATTCCGGAAGACGTTTGATGCAGTTGCGGTTGAATTTAAGGAAATGTTCACACGCCTCTTTGGGGGTGGCTCTGCCAAATTATTGATGACGGATGAGGATCATCCCACTGAAACAGGAATTGATATTGAGGCACGGCTGCCCGGGCGGAGGGAACAGGGGCTTTCCCTGCTTTCCGGTGGAGAACGCAGCCTGACGGCAGTCGCATTGATCTTCTCCTTGCTCAAAGTATCCCCTACGCCATTTTGTGTGCTCGATGAGGTGGATGCCATGCTGGACGAAGCAAATGTTGGGCGTTTCTGCGACCTGCTGCGGGAGCTGAGTCACGAAACCCAGTTTGTGGTAATTACCCACAACCGGAACACTGTTCAGACAGCGGATGTCATTTACGGTGTCACCATGGGCAGGGATTCCGCCAGCCAGGTGATCAGCTTGAGGCTGGACGAGGTCAGCGAGGAAATGGTGCGATAAACAAACGATCCCCACAGTGAAATCTGTGGGGATCGTTTATATGAAAGATGGAGAGCGACTAGTACAGTCCAGCTGGCAGGGTGGGGTCAATTGGAACCACAGATTTCCAGACATCATCGTATTTTTCGATGGTATGATCTGCTTTTTTCTGGGTTAACCAATCGGTAAATGCGTCCTCTTTCACCTGTTCAAACTCGGACTGGGAGAGCGGGCGGGCTTCATGACCCAACACCTGGATCAGGTGGAAACCAAAGGTGGTCTGGATGGGCTGGCTGATTTCACCCACCGGGGTATTGTAGGCGGCGACTTCAAATTCCGTCACCATTTCCCCGGGACCAAACCAGTTGAGATCGCCACAGGTCTGGTTGTTGGAGGTATCCGTTGAGATTTGAGAAGCCAGTTCGCACCAATCTGTGCCATTTTTCAGTTGTTCCAGGGCAGCCAGTGCCTCTTCCTCGGTTGCCACCAGGATGTGACGTGCCCAGACCTGGTCCTGTTCCGGTTTCAGATCTTTGGTAATTTCAGCAAGCAAGCGGTCCCGATACAGCTGGGCTTTCATCAAGTTGCGAAGATCGGAGCGGGTAAAGTTGTATTCATCCACTCCCTCCAGGTAGGATTTCATCTGGCTTGTGAACCCATCATACGTGTATGGGGTGCTGGTGGGCAGGGCAGTTGCCGTTGGTGCAGCGGTTGCCGTCAGGTCTGGCGTGCTGGTGGGACCTGTGGTTGCTGTGGGCGGCACCTGTGTGGCGGTGGGGGCGGCAGTTGCTGTTGCGGATGGTTCCGTGCCCTCTGTTGTGGCAGTTGGTTTGGGTGTGGATGTGGGGGCGGTGAGGGTCAACTGGATGGGGTTGAGTGTGGAGGTCACAAATGGGGTGACTGTCACGGTTGGGGTGGGGGTTCCATTTTTGTAATATTGGAAAAATTCTTCAACCCGCTGGTCAATCTCCTCATCAGAAACCACAATCCCAAGAGCATTGGCTTCCTTTTCAACGATGATTGTATCCACCATCTCGTCCAGGACAGTGGACGCCAGGCTTTCACCGTTTGCCAGTGCAGTTTCAATCTGGGTCAGATAGCTTTCATAGAAAGATGTATCCAACCCGTATGCCTGCGCAAACTGGACAATTTGTATGGCGTTCTGAACATAGTTGAACCTGGTGAAACGCACCTGGGTCTCAAAATCAGCAACAGTAATGGATTTTCCATCCACCCTGGCTGCTGCCCGATTTTGCTTTAAGACATACTCGTTGATGATTCCAAAAGCGATCAACCCAATAACCAGTACAGCGATGGAAATGATCCCGATGGTCAGCCAGCGCCGCCGCATGTTCTCACGATCAATGCGCGTCTGCTGCTTTTTACTTACATATTTCGGCGTGGGATTTTTTTCGGTCATGGAAAATTTTCTCCAGGAACCATGGATTCAGGGGCATGGGCAGATTGCCAAATGCCCCTGAATGATGATCCAATCTATTAGGTCTGGTTAATCGGCTGATTTTTCCCCAACATAGGGGAGCAAGGCGATATGGCGGGCGCGCTTGACAGCACCTGCCACTTCTCTCTGGTGGCGGGCGCATGTGCCAGTCTGGCGGCGGGGGCGAATTTTCCCCTCTTCCGTAACGAAACGGCGCAGCATATCAATTTGCTTGTAATCAATTTTCAAATCTTTATCCGCACAGAACTGGCAGATCTTTGGGCGGGAAACGTACCGGCGACCACCCTGGAACTGTTCGTTCTCGTTTGCTGAATAATCTGACATGGGTCTTACTCCTTAAAGTATTAATAACTGCAACCGGCTTGTTCGATAATGGGATGGGTTCCAACTATGGGACGCAGCCAGTTTTATTCAACAACCGTGATCATGTGACGCATCACGGGTTCCAGGAAGCGCAGATTGCGTTCCAGCTCATTGGTTGCGCTGGAGGGCATTTCGGCAACAACCAGGTAGTACTGACCTTCCCGTTGTTTCCGGATCAGGTATGCCATCCGGCGTTTGCCCCAGTTGTCCACTTTGACAACTGAACCGCCTAATTCAGCGATCCACGCCTTCACGCGATCCAATACACCAGTTACGGCTGCTTCTTCCAGTTCGGGCTGGAGAATTAAAACCACCTCATATTGACGCATAGCTTGATAACCTCCTTTCCTCGGGATTGCCCTCAGACGACATCGTTGATGTAGCCAAGAGCGGAAAGGCAACAGGTAATTCCCCGTTGACTGTTCTGAGGGAGGATTCTACCACAAAACCCGCAAACCCGCAAAAAACAGGAGCGGCTTTTGCTACCCCAATAGCTGGTGGACCGGTGCCCGGCGATAATATTCGCGGTAGGCATTGGTTTCAGCCAACAATAACCGGACCTGCCTTTCAAGGTCTGCTATTAACCTGGTACTTGGAACACCGCCGGGGAAAATCTCAATTTCACCAAAGTTCAATAGATTAAAACGGATATATCCACTTGCTTCCAGCCACTGTAATCCTCTCAGAATGGAAATTTCCCGTTGTGCTGTTGCTGCAGCCAGAGCAAGGAGAGAAGTTTTCCCGTTTTTATGACGCAGGGTGAATTGGACCAGTCCTGATAGGGTTTGTAAAAAGAGTTCAGGGTGGTCCAATGCCACCTGGCTGTACAGAAGGATGACCCGCAAGGGATGAACAGATGCAACCACGC
>ERZ1649853.27-NODE-27-length-64665-cov-6.959619_pt1 | contig 64665 bp, 60 predicted proteins | sample MGYA00575353_ERZ1649853 | MGnify/ENA primary metagenome ERZ1649853 (study PRJEB40853, sample SAMN11349654) | freshwater sediment metagenome | isolation source: river sediment | host: Sediment | place: India: Okhla Barrage, New Delhi | collected 2017-02-21 ...
AGCCGAGCAAGAAGGCATGAGAGTAGAGACACCGAAGGTTCTACTACCTCTGAGGGGCACCACAGAACTGGCAACGCGCAGAGGTGACCTCGATCAGTGAGCTGCAGAACGGGCACGGATACTTCACAACTTCTCTGACAATTTCCTTGACATATGTTGGCTGTGGTGGTCGGGCCTGCTGCGCGGCGTCAGTCTTCATCTCGCTCTGAATAGCACTGATCCATTCTCTGGGCGAAGCCACGTGGAACTCGTGGCGAGGAATTCCAGGCAACTTCGAGGCGTCCACAAACACCACCAGAACCGATCCCCGGATGCCTGGTAGCGGTATCTTACCACCCTGAACATCCAGCGACCTGATCGAACTGAGGGGAACGGTCTGTACGACGAATTCCTTCGGATTGACTATCCCAGACTTCCTGACAAAAACGAGGCTACCATTTTCTATCTTGAGTATCCCTGAATTTCCTCTGTATGATGCAGTAGACGAATAGGTCAGTCTGCTCACCCTATCTCTTCATGACCCGGCCACACTGGGGACAGACTGGTTTTACTGACAGGAGGTCACGGTGCTTCGGAACGCAGTTGTAACAGAATAACTTGCCGAAGTTCTGGCAGTTCTGCGTGTTGCAGGCCAATCCTGGGGGTTGCATGAAACCCCCCACTCCCTTCCCACAATTGACACATATTCCTCGAGGCATCGCTCCACCTTGCATTGGAATCTCGTTGCACATATTAATTCTATCCTTCTGGAACCGCCGTTATCTGCCTTTCACTTCAGGCGAAACCGTACTAGTCGGCGGCAAACGAATCGATGAAAGCGTCAGACTGTATTGACAATGAAATCGGGAAGAGGTTTGAGGGGAGACTCCTCACGTCTCAGTTGCACCAGAGCAGAGCTGCCAAAGTGCCCGCGATCAGGAGAACTGCCGCGATAATGGCGACTCCCCAGAGGAGGCAGCGCGCCCACGACCTGCGACCGATCTTCTCGGCCTTCGTCTCTGCCGAGGTGGTGTTCGTCCTCGCTGCGTCTCCCGTTGATCTGCTGTACTCGCTCATCTCTCTACCTCCTTTGTTGTACTTCTGTACCATTGAAGGTCCTGGATCTTGACATACTCGCGTCCACTGCCGACGATGCAAACGCGACTTTTCCAGGCGAGAACTGGTCTTTCAGTTAACCGAGCGGTTGAGTGAGTGGAACACCTGCTGACGGCCAGGTCAATGTCGGCGCAGCGGGGACTCCGCGCGGCCCCGCTATTGACAAACGGTTACGAAACCCCTTAAGCTCAGGACAACGATTCTGGCACGGGGACAGAGATAAACGGAAGTCAGACGGATTCTGTCGGCTCAGCGCCCGAATGCACGGGCCCGATGCAGCCCGAGAAGGTGCTGATTCCTGTCGTCGCTGCGTTGGCGATCGCGGCCTTGATCGTAGTCGCCATCACGCTGAGCCCTGATTATTCCCCCTTCTCGTCAGTACATGACTCTGACAACGACAGCTGTCCAGACAGCGAAGATGCTTTCCCCTACGATGCTGCGGAGTCCAAAGACTCGGACGCCGACGGACGGGGTGACAACGGCGATGTTTTCCCCTTCGATCCCTCGGAGTGGTGGGATATCGACCTCGATGGCCGGGGAGACAACGGCGATGCCTTTCCTGATGACCCGGACGAGTGGCTGGACACGGACGAAGACGGAACCGGAGACAACGCGGATCTCTTCCCGCTTGACCCGAGTCAGTGGTCAGACAGTGACGGCGACGGATACGGAGACAATGTCTCGGGAGTGAACCCGGACATGTTCCCCGATGACCCGGCGGAATGGCAGGACAGCGATTCTGACGGAGTCGGCAACAACGTGGACTTCCATGACACCGGCAACGGCCAGGTCATTATAGCGATAGACGGATACCAGGGCGACGGGACCGCGGATTTCAGAACGCAAGGAGACCCGTACTTTGTGATACAGGTGGACGCTGACAGCGACGGTATCTGGGAGCTCACATACAGAAGCAGCATCTTCAACGACACTGAACAGCTGGCCTCGCCCTACTCAGCAACAGTCGACCTTCCAGACGACACACTTACGTTCATGTTCTGCGTCATAGTCTTCGAAAGCAGTCCACAGGGCGACCTTGTGATAGACTACTATCCGTCGTCTAGCGGCAGTTACCTTGTGCACATGGTCTTCGCCCCTTATGCTGCCAGTTGGTCGTATGACGGAAGCGACGACAGCCTGGTAGAGACCGACTGCATCCTGGAATACTCAATCTCAATCGTATACTGAGCGGGCAAGTCCTTCGCTTGAATGGCGACGCATTCCAATCCGTCCAGACTCCGATGAACTCCATCATCTACGTCTCAGCTTCGGGTTGAAAATCTCGTCCAACGCGTACCCGATGAACGTGAAGGACAGGACCACTAGGACTATCATCATGCCCGGGGCGACAACCCACCAATACAGGCCCTGCTGGATAGCGAAAACATCGTCAGCGTCCTCGAGGATGTTGCCCCAGGTGACGACATCGGATGAGTCCGGCCCCAAGCCTATGAAGCTCAGAGTGCTCTCAGACAGTATCGAGAGCGCTATCGTCAGTATCGCGTTTGCGAACATCAGCGGGAACACGTTCGGGAAGATGTGCTTCCTCACGATATGGTAGTCGCCCGAGCCGATGGCCCTGGCCCTCTCGATGAACGCCCTCTCCTTCAGGGAGAAGACCTGCGCCCGGACGATCCTCGCGGTGCTTGACCAGCCCGTGATGCCTATGACTATCACCACCTTGGTGACGCTCGAACCGCCCGGCAGGACTGCTGCGAACACTATCATCAGGGCGAGCCAGGGTATCACGAGGAAGACGTCTGTGATCCTCATGAGGACCTCGTCCCTCACACCTCCCCAGTAGCCGCTTAGGAGGCCGACCCCCGCCCCCAACCCCATGGACACCACTGTCGCGACAAGGCCGACCAGCAGCGAGACCCTGGTCCCGTATATCAGCCTCGCCAATATGTCCTGGTTGAACGAGTCCGTCCCCAGCCAGTGCTCCGCAGACGGCGGGGACTCGCTATCGGCCGTGAAATCCTTGTAGAATGGGTCGTACGCGACGTCCCATCCTCCGATCCACGAGAGGAGGACCATGACCTGCGGGGAAAACACAGCCAAGACCAGGAACACTACGAGCATGACGAGGCCCCGCATGCCAGTCCTGTTCTTCCTGAATATCTTCCATGTCTTCGATGCGTTCGTCCTGAGCAGCCTGAGCTTCTCCTTTGCCGGTTCTGATATGAGCGACCTCTTGGAAGTCCCTGCTTCGGAGGGGAGAGTGTGAACCCCGGGGTCTGGAACATCATTCATTCGCATCACGACTCCTTTATCCGCGGGTCCATGTAGACGAGAAGAGTGTCTGCTACCAGGTTCGCCAGGACCACGACCACCGCTATGAGGAAGAAGCACCCTTCCAGGATCGGGTAGTCCTTATCGAAGGTCGCCTCGACCGTGAGCCATCCTATCCCGGGATAGTCGAACACAACCTCGGTCTGGAAGGCACCTCCGACGACGAACGCAAGGTCTATCGCGATCAGAGCGACCATCGGGAGCATGGCATTGGGGACCGCATGGTTCTTCAGCACCCTGGCGTCGCTAAGCCCCTTCGCCCTGGCAGTTGTGATGTATTCCTCCGTCATCACATCGATGAGCGAGCCACGCATTATGAGGGAGAAAGCGGCAATACTCCCCAGAGTGAGGCTGATCGCTGGAAGCGTGAGGTGGTAGAGCATGTCCGATATGGCCGTCCAGGTGAGCTCGAGGTCCTGTCCGTAGGACATCGCACTGTCGGAGGGGAACCACTTCAGCTCCGTTCCGAAGGCGACTATGAGCATCATCGCGAACCAGAACGTGGGCATTGCATAGAAGAACAGCGAGAAAGCCATCGAGCCAGTGTCGAACATCCCTCCTCGCTTCCAGGCGGCGACGATGCCGATCGACATCCCGATCAGGATCATGAATATGGACGACGTCCCGGTCAATATCAGGGTCCACTTGAGGTTGCCCAGGATGATCTCCATTGCGGGCGTGAGCTGCTGAGAGAAAGAGTTGCCGAAGTCGAACGTGAAGACGTTCTTCATGTACTCGATGAACTGGACCCACAAGGACTGGTCGAGGCCGAATTCCTCGATCATCTTGAGCCTGAACTCCTCGGACAGGTGGGGGTTGTCCCTAAGTCGCATCAGAGGGTCGCCAGGCATGACCCTGAAAAGGAAGAAGTTCATGATGGCAACGAGGACTACCGTTATGAACGAGTTGAAGGCCTTTCTCAGTATCATCCGCCTTGCGTTTGCCATCCCTTGTTCTCCCCTTGACTGATGCCCTGCTGACGAGCTTGCACTCCGATGCCACGACTGCCGCTCGAAGTCAATGGACTTCGTGGCCTGGTTGGGGTTTGGTGAAAAGGTTTACGGGTGCCTCCGGACCCCGACCCTAATTGCCGGTCGGGGGCGGAGGCACATCGGCTTTCTTCCTCCGGAGCATGTAGATTGCGGCAACCGCGACAACGACGACGACAAGCCCAACGCCCACGGCCATTGCGAGAGTATTCGAGCCCTCCTCTTCCTCGATAGCCTTGACGTTGACGTCATGGGACGCGGTCTCGCCGGCTACCACGTCGACGTATGAGACATTGTTCTCGTAACCGTATTTCGTCACTTCCACGGTCACGTTGCCCGCAGGCACGTAGCTGAACTGATAGAATCCCTCTTCGCTCGTCATGAACGACGAAATCGGAGTCGCGCCGAGGGAGATCTTAACCTCTGCGGACCTGACAGGAGCGCCGGTGTCGGCATCGTAGACATGCCCCTCCAGGGTGCCGGATGTGAGCGTCAGCGTGAAGTTCGCCCAGGTGACCTCACCCGCGACCACGCTGTGGGTTCCAGAGGCGTCCGCGTATCCCAACTTGGTGACGAGTACAGAATACGACCCCTCCTCAAGGGCTATCGAGTAGTTGCCGTCGGAATCAGTGGTCTTGAACTCTCCTGATGCGTTGACGGTCGCCCCGACGACCGGGCTCAAGTCCTGGTCCTTGACCGTGCCTTTCAGCCAGCCTCCCGTAGCGGACATCTCCTTCACAGTGACCACGAGGGTGTCGGTTCCCGTCTGGAGGTCGGGGTCGCGCACGACGAGTGTCACGGCCACGTCTCCGATGTTGTCGAACTTGTACTCGACATCCTTCCCGTACTTGACGTATGTCGTCAGGACGGGCGCGGGCTCTTGGAAGGACCATGTCCAGTTCAGCTCGTCGGGCACGGTGTCCTTGTCGGTGGCGCTACCGGAGAATGCAACTGTCTCACCGATCACGCAGCTCTGGTCCGGGCCAGCATACACGTTCTCAGGCGGGTACGTCTCCTCCCACAGATCCATGGGAGTCACCGCGAAGAAGAACCACATCGTTCCAGGAGTCGTCCCTGGGTTGTGGACCATGTCTGGGAAGCCCGCCCAGTTGACAGTGTCGTATGCGTGCATCCCCTTCGGATAGTAGAGCACGACGTACGGGCAGTGGTAGTACAGCATACTCTGCATCTCGTGGACGATCTCCTGCCGCGCGGTCAGATTGACTTCCCTCTGCTGTGCGATGTACAGCGCCTCGTATTCCGCATTGACCCAGAAAGCGTCGCCCCACTTCGTTGTGTCCTGGGGGTCGACCGGGTACTGGGCTGCGGTCATCGTCGACAGCATGAAGTTGGGGTCGACATCCGTGTCCCATCCCCAGATGAACAGATCGTACTCGCAATTCATCCATGCTCCCCACAGCAAGCCTTCGGAGACGTCATAGAGCTCCACCCCGATCCCGATCTGAGCAAGCGAATCGCGGATGGCGAACGCGCATGCCTCTTCGTCTGTGTAGGCTTTCCTGTAATACAGCGAGAAGTATAGCTCCGCACCGCTCGACGAGTTCTCCCTCCAGTCATCGGCGTCCGAGCCATCCACGTATCCCGCAGCGTCAAGGAGCTCTCTGGCCTCATCGAGGTGGTAGTCCCATCGCTCGTTCTCGGGTACGTAGTAGTGCCAGAACGGAGTCGCAGTTGGTATGATCGACTCACCGGGGTCTGCGAACCCCTTGAGGATTCTGTTGACGATGTCGGTCTTGTTGGTCGCCATCGCGATGGCCTGTCTAACGGACAGATTGGTCGTCTCTAGGTTCGTGCTCGCTCTCGGGAAGGCTTCACGCCACTCCGCGGACGCGCAGTTGATGCCCAGCTCATAGAAGGAAAGTGCCCCGGTCACATTGCCACCAAGTCCCTCTCTCGACATCGTCTCGTCCCAGAGCCTGGCAGGCACGTCCATCGCGACATCAATGCTCCCAGACCATAGAGCGCTGACCATGACCGCTTCGTCGCCGTAGGTCTTGAACAGTACTGAGTCCGCCTTCACGACATCTATGAAATAGTCAGGGTTCTTCTCGAGGAGAATCTCCCCCGCAATCTTGTCCCATTCGATGAGCTTCAGCGGCCCTGAGCCCACGGGTCCTGTCGGGAATGCCGTCGGGTCCCACGGGTCGAGCTGGTCGATCTTCGATGGGTCGACAAGGCTCCAGACGTGCTCAGGCAGGATCGGGATCATGATTGACAACATCGTCGCCTTGGCATACGACGTTGTTATCCGCAGCGTGTAGTCGTCCAGAGCGACGACCTCGGTCACGTCATTGAGGTAGTCGATGTAGAGGGCTCCCTCCTTCTGATTGTCCAAGATCAAGTTGTAGGTGAAGTTGATGTCATTAGCTGTGACCTGCCGTCCGTCGTGCCAGACGGCGTCATGGACTATGTTGAACGTCCAGACGAGGCCGTCAGGACTCGTCTCCCAGCTCTCTGCCAGGAGGGGACCTGGGCTGAAGTCCGGCATGATGTTCGTGAGAGTGTCGTAGACCAGGAAGTTGATCGTGTATGACATGCTGAGCGTCATCGCGAACACGTTCAGCGTATCTGGCTCCTGTGCTGCACCGACAATCAGCTGGTATGTCTCTGCAGCAGCCGGGCCGGATGCGAACACTGGAAGAATGACGCCCACGCCAAGCAAGCACGCCACGGTAAGAGCGGCAGCGGTCACAACGTACTTCTTTCTCAATCCCACACGATCTTCTCTGGAGGCTCCCCCCAAGTCTGAACTGGACATCCCCTACTCACAGCTCCCCGCCTCCCGACCAAACGAGCGTGAATGACGGCGATGATATAAAAACTGATGCGAAGATCCAGCTCGCGCCAGACACGAAATCGAAGCTCGCTGTCGAATTCTGCTCCTTGTCCTCAGGCAGGAGATCATCGGCGTGCTTGGCCTGTCGCCGCAACTCAGCGAAAGGACAAAGCTTGAAATCTGGCCCTGCCGATGCAAGCCTCATGGGCAAGAGGACCGAGCACGGCCCCTTTGACGGCAAGCTGATGAGGTTCGCCACCAGCCTCGTTCTACCGGTCGACCGTGACAGAGTAGGTGAGTGTATGAGGTGTGGCGCGTGCTGCAAGTTCCTTGTCTCATGCCCTTTCCTCAAACCAGCAAAGGACGACCCTGAAGCGTTCGAGTGCAGGGCTTACCTGATCAGGCCTCCCCAGTGCAGGAAGTACCCCAGGTCCAAGAAGGAACAGATACACCAGCCCTGCGGATATCGTTTCAAGGAGGCCGGGGAAGCGTCGGATGCTCCCGAACGCTGAATTCCTCCGGATGGTCACCAGCTCTCTTCGGGTTCGTGGCAGACTGGACTGCGTCATGATTGAAGACTTCGCGGTGCTGCGAAGGTCGACGTGCCACGACTCTAGGATGTGCAATGAGAAAGAGGCACCACCAACACACCGCCTTGCCGGAGAACCCCGCGGGTTCTATTCCTCCAAGTGGGCTGACACTGCCCTCGTCACGTACTGTCCACCGTGACATATAAGCCTATCATCACCGACCGAAGGAACGATAGCTTTCTGCAATGAGCATCTGCCTTATCCATTGCACAAGTCCCGCAAGATTCTAGCACAGTGATTTTTTGCAACGCGCTCATGCTGTGCCTTGCGACCACAGCAGAGGGTGCTAGTACACGATCTCGCCCTTCACGAACTCAGCAGTCCGCGAGTCGTCCGGGTTCTCGAAGAACTTCTTCTTGTCCGCATACTCGACCACGGAGCCGTCCCACATCAGCGCGACCGCGTCGCAGAGACGGCGGGCCTGGAAAAGGTTGTGGGTCACTATGACGACGGTCCTGTTACCACCAGAGGACACGAACGTCTTGAGCTGGTTCTCAAGCAGCGCCACGTTGGAAGGGTCCAGGTTCGCGGCGAACTCGTCCAGCAGGAGAATGTCCGGGTCAAACACGGTCGCCCTGGCGAAGCACAGCCTCTGCATCTCTCCACCAGAGAGCGTCTTGGCGTTCTTCATGCTCCTGTCGGCCAGGCCAAGCCGCTTCAGCTCCGCGTCGACTCTCCTGAATACCTCCTCCTCTTCGATTCCGCGAATCCTGAGCGCATAGGCCAGGTTGTTCCTGACGCTCCTGTTCAAGGCGACGGGCCTCTGCAGGACCATTCCGATCCGCCTCCGGAACTCGGTGGCCTTCGGGGAATCGACTCTCACGGGCTCTCCCTCCATCAACAGCTTTCCCTCATCGGGCGACTCGAGCAGGTCTACCAGCCTGAGGAGGGTGCTCTTGCCTGCTCCGCTCGGGCCAACGATGCCCAGGACCTGTCCCGGGAACGCCGAGAGGGAGACCTTCCGGACGGCCACGACGTCCCCGTATCTCCTCGTGACTTCGCGTAGCTCGATTGTCGGTTTCACAGCATTTCCCTCTCCTGCAGGAGCCTGAGGAACAGGAACACACACAGCGCCACTGCCAGCAGGACCGCGCCCAGGGCCATCGCCCATTCGAAGTTGCCCATCCTGGTCTCCAGCATTATTGCCGTCGTGAGCACCCTCGTCTTCCCGTCGATGTTGCCCCCGACCAGGTACGCCGCGCCGACCTCTGCGATGACCCGCCCGAATCCCACCATGCACGCCATGAGCAGGCCCACCCAGGCCTCGCGCATGACCGTCAGGGTGGACTGCCTGGACGACGCCCCCATCGCCCTGACGGTCTCCTTGATGTTCTTGTCCACCTCGACCACGGAGGTTATCGTGATGCCCGTAACCAAAGGGATCACGAGGAATGTCTCGGCTATGATCATCGCCGTGGGAGTGAAGAGTATCCCGAAGTCTCCGAAAGGCCCTGACCTCGAGAACAGGAAGTAGACGAACAGGCCGGACAACACTGGGGGGAACCCGTAGAGAGTGTAGGTGATGGTCTTGATGGCGCCCTTGCCGCCGAACTCCTTGAGGCCTATGAGGGCACCCAGGGGTATCCCTACGGCCGAGCCGAGTATAGTCGCCATACCTGACACGTAAAGCGACAGCAAGGTCACGTCTAAGAGTTCCAGCCCAGTGGTCGTCACCATCTATCGCACCTGAGCGGCAACTCCACCTTGAGGCCAGCGGCCACGGGGATAGATACGCCCGCAACCGACCTCTCTTCGGAGCCGAACGCGGAGGTCTGACTCTTGAGTGAGCTGGTGCTGGGCGTGTACCCCGCGGCGTTCGGGTAGAAGAGCTGCTGACCGTACATCTCATAGCTCGCAATCAGGTCCTGGCCCTCCTGCGAGATCATCCAATCCTTGAATTCCGTCGCGAGCGTGTGGTTGATGTGGGGGAACCTTGTCTCGTTCAGGACGATGACTGAGTACTGGTTCTTCAGGAGGCTGTCCGTTTCCTGATAGTTGTACACTATCTGGACATGCGGAATCAGGTTCTCCGACAGCCTCTGGTAGTACGTCGCGTCATCAGACAGCGTATATGAAGGCGTCGTGGCGTCCTCCTCCTCGCACATATCAAGGAGGTCGCCCATGCCCAATCCAGTCTCCACATACCAGTCGTCGAAGTTCGAGACGTTCAACCCGAGGTTCTTCCAGATTGTGAGCTCCTTTGCGTGAGTGCCCGAGTTGTCTCCCCTGGACAAGAACTGGCAGTCGCCGACGGTCCCGTTGTCATAGATCTTCTCGAAGGCGATCGTGACGTTTGCCGAGTGATTCGCGTCAGCAGGGTCCGAGGCCGATCCAACGACGATGAAGTTGTTGTACATGACGGCATTCCGCTCCTCGCCGTACCCGTCGTTCACAAAGGCGGTCTCCGCAGACGGGGAGTGCACGAGCAGCATGTCGACGTCGCCGTTCTTGCCGAGCTCCATCGCCGCCCCCGAACCGACCGCTATCACGTCGATCTCGCAGTCGAAATCGTCCTCGAATACAGGCAGTATGTAGTCCAATAGTCCTGAATCGTAAGTGCTAGTCGTCGTCGCCAGAACGAGCACCTTCTTCTCCCCTGCGAGCAGCACGTATCCGACTGCCCCAACAATCAGCGCAGCTACCAGCACAAGCGCCAATGCCACCTTCCAGTCAAGTCTCATGTTGCCACCGATATGCTTTGGCGAGCATAATGACTAGACGGTATATAACGCTTCTTCGGAGGCCGACGCGCGGACGGGCGCGCGCGTTCAATCGTCCTCCAGGCCAATCAGGTGCAACTGCTTTTATAGTGGCCGCTCTATCGGAACAATGCTAGGCTCGACCGGGACGTTCGGCGTGTCCTTGTACACCAAAACCGTCGTCAGTGGGGGTGACAGCTGGGGACGTCGTAACCAAACCGGCGCCGGTCCAGAAGCCAACTATGAGGCTCTGTCCGATGGGGTTGAAGGTGGCCTTGCGTCCAGCCGGAGGGCGGGACACACTGCCTTCGCCGCGGGGACCAGGTCAGGCCCTGACGGGAACAGCCTTACCGCGGACTCCCAACGCTCACCGGGAAGCGGGGCCGAGAAGGTTTCTGGGTAGCCGACGCTTGGAGAGGTCGGCAACCCCAGTGGCCTAGCACTCTCATTCACCGTCCGTCGCGGTAGAAGGTCCTTGCGTCGGGCACTTATGACCATTTCGACCTTAGCATCTGCCCATCGTACTGATGAACATGAACCCAGATTCGACAACAGCGGCCGACGTGCCCGCGGCCCAAAGTCCAACGGGAACGGGTCCGAACTGGAAACGCCCGTTCTTCACAGTCTGGTCGGGACAGTCGGCGTCACTGTTCGGCAGCGCTCTCGTCCAGTTCGCCCTTGTGTGGTGGATCACCCTCGAGACGGGTTCTGCGACCATCCTCGCCATTGCCTTCATGGCCGCGCTAGTGCCGCAGATAGCGGTTGGCCCCTTCGCGGGCGCAGTTGTTGACAGGTCCAACCGGAAGAAGGTCATGGTACTCGCGGACGGGTGCATCGCCATCGCCACAGTTGCCCTCGTCGCGCTCTTCGCACTCGGGATAGTGGAGGTATGGCACATCCTGGCGCTGCTCATCGTCAGGTCCGTTGGGGGCTCCTTCCACTGGCCAGCGTTCATGGCCTCCACGAGCCTCATGGTGCCCAAGGAGCAGCTGGCAAGGGTCAATGGCCTGAACCAGGCCGTCTTCGGACTCGCGAACATCGGGGGACCTGCCGCGGGTGCGGTCCTGCTCGTGTTCCTCCCGATGCAGGGCATCCTCGCAATCGACGTCCTGACTGCGATGCTCGCCATCTCAACGCTCCTGGTCGTCTCCATCCCCAACCCGGTCCTGAGCGGCAAGAGGCGGCCCGTCATGCGCGACGTCAGGGACGGACTCAAGTTCGTCCGCGGCTGGCCGGGAGCCATGCTTCTAATCGCCGTCGCCGCAGTGCTGAACTTCCTGTTCACTCCGACCGATGCGCTCCTCCCGATCCTGACGCTCGACCATTTCGGTGGAGGGGCGGAGGAGTTCGCCGGACTCCAGGTCTCCGTCGGTGTGGGCATGGTCATCGGCGGGATCGGGCTGGGGGTATGGGGAGGGTTCAAGCGAAAGATGCTGACCATCTGCTTCGGCCTCACCGCGACAGGACTCGCGACCCTTGTGATAGGCGTTGTCCCCCCGGATGGATACATGATTGCCCTCGCAGCGATCTTCGCGACGGGTGCTTTCGTGTCCATAGTGAACGGCGCCCTAGCAGCGGTCATGCAGGCCGTCATCCCTGCGGACATGCAGGGGCGCGTGTTCTCGCTGATCAACAGCAGCGTGCTCGCGATGACTCCGCTAGGACTGGCCATAGGCGGACCAACCGCTGACTGGCTCGGTCCGCAGGTGTGGTACGCGATGGCTGGGATTGTCAGCGCGGCCCTCGGTGTCGTGATGGTGTTCATCCCGACTGCGATGAACCTGGAGAAGGGAGCGCCCACCGCGAAGACCGGGCCAGAGACGCACGACGTGCCTTCAGAAGAATAAAAGAGAGAGTCGAGCACGGTGGGGGCCGCAGCGTGACAGTCCCCTTTTACTAGCTCAACCTACCCCAGCGTATAGGCGCCCTCTGGGATTGGTTGCCAACCGCTGTGTTGCCGTGTTTCTCGCTCTCTGAGATGAATAACAGGGAGCTTCCTCATAACTTTTGTGGGATTGCGCATCCCAGGGAGTCCTTGGCGAAGTCGAAGAGCACCTGTCTGTCCCCCTTCTGAGTCACCTCGAGCAGGTGTCCTTCAGTGACCTCTCCGCACACCTCCGCGGTTATGTCGGAACGGGCGAACTCGTCGATGACAGCCTTTGTGCGTGCGGGCCTGCATGTGACCACGAACCCGCAACCCTGGTACGCAGTCAGCCACTGGAGCTGGTCGACCCCCTTGGGAGCGGGAATCTTCGACACATCCACCACGGCCCCCTTGCTGCTCGCCTCCAAGAGCATGCCGAGGCTTCCGAGCGTGCCAGGATTGCTGATGTCCTTGCCAGCGGTCAGGTACGGGGCGATCTTGTTCATCGTCCTGAGCTGCCTCCTGACATACTCGCTGCTCTTCTTCGATGTCGTGTCCCATGAATAGGGCACACCCTCCGTGAACTCGCCGTCCAGGTCCATGGCGAAAATGACGGGCTCCCCTGGCGACGCGCCACTGCTGAGCACGAGCCTCGACCTGTCAGTCTTGCCCAGAATCGCCACCCCTATCGAGTTGTAGGACGTATCTGGGTGAGTATGTCCGCCGACCATGGGCACGCCGAACTTCTCGCATGCTGCTCTCATGCCAGCGACCATCTTGCCCCTGACCTCGACATCCGCACATGACAGAACGTTCACCATCGCCACGGGCAGGCCCCCCATCGCGGCGATATCGTTCACGTTCACGAGGACCGCGCAGTAGCCCGCCCAATACGGGCTCTTCTCCACGAGGTCCTCGAGGATGCCGTCCGCGGCCATGAGCAGGATCTCCTTCCCGCACTTGATCACAGCAGCGTCCTCACCGTAGGCTGCGAGCACGTCCTCACTCCTTATGGGTATGAGGCCGGCTGCGACGGGCGTGATGGGCCCTTTCCGGACAACGCCTCGGTACTCTCGAATCCCTTTGACTAGATCCCCCAGCTCCACGGCCACCAAACCTCCATGGTCATCATGAACACATAGTCTTCATAGTTTCAGCTGCGTCGTCTCCTTCACATACCCGCGCGCATTGAACCGTTCTACGACAACGTCTGCCAACACTGCGACGAACTCGCGCTCGAGGTCCTTCTCGACGATTACCGGGACATCGCTGGTGGGGACCTTGTAGCCCATCCGCATCAGCAGCGTCTTCGCCTCAGTACGCTCTTCGGAGGTGGCCTTCCTGCCCTCCACGGAGCCGTCCACACCGCATCTCCTGACCTCCATGTCGAACACCGCGCGCTTGAACAGCTTCTGAAGGGAGTAAGCGACCAAGGTCGCTCTCTCGTCCGGCGTCCTCCCTATCCTGCTGCAGCTCTCGCCGACGAGCTCATGGAGGCTCTTGTCGCGTGCGGCTGACAAGGAGAAGACCTTCGCTGGCATGATGTCCTTCTCCTTGAGCACATTCATGTCCGCGAGGGCTTTCAGGTATCCAGTCAGCTCGAGCCTGTGGAGCTTCACGCCCTTCGATGCGAGTTCCCTGCAGACTCCGCTGATCGACATCGGGTCCTTCCTGAGGATCTCGAGGACCAGCTCCTTCATATCCTTGTCCGGTGAGAACATCGAATCCGAATTGGTAACAGATTGGGTAATAAAAAACTATCCGTGGCCAGGCATCGCGGCGGTTGACCGCCCTTGGCCCGATGTGACTGAGGTTCGAGATAAAAATAGGATGGGGGCGGGTCGCGCCCCTTTACTGGTGTTTATGCGTTGTAGGCCGCCAGGAAGTTGTACCAGTTCATGTCCACTGCGAACGCAACCTCTGTGTAGGCGGCCGAGTACGTCTTCCACTCGCTCTTCACGCCCCACCAGATGGTCATGCCCCTGCAGGCGTCGGCCATCCAACCGCTCTCCACGGCCAGCGCAGCACTGTCCACCAGGGCAATCATGTTCGCAGTCGTTGCCCTGAGGGTAGCGTCCGTGACCTTTGAGTCGGCCAGGAGCGCCTCGCCGAAGTCCGCGAGGTCGATCGTGTAGTATGTCGCGTAGCAGCAGTAGGCGTTCCCAAGGGCTGTCTTGTAATTGCGGATGTACTTGCCCAGGTTGGTGTACATCGAGTTGCACCAAGCCTGCAGGACTGCGGCGTTCTGCCCTATCATCGCGACGTCCACGGCCGCGAGGTTCACGGTAGTGTAGCAGCTGATCGGGTCATAGTACGCGGCCCAGCCCTGGACCATGTCGACAGCGACCTGCTGGGGAGTCCTCAACGGGTTGTTCGCCACGGGCGTCAGCATCAGATCGTACGGGAACCCGTCCATGGGGATTGTCTCCTCGGACCCGACCAGGATGCCGACCAAGTTGGTCAGCGACGCCTGGTACACGACCTCGACAGAGGCCATGTTGCAGCAGTCGAACGCCAGTATGTCGATGTACACGCCTGCGTTCTGAATCGCCGACCGCATCTCTGGCATCGTTATCCTGTCCACAGAGGTCTGGTCGTTGCTGAAGTACCGCCACGCATAGCCATGGTCCCACGCGCTCACCGCGAGGTTTGTCGACGGATATAGCGTGTTGATCTCAGTTATGAACCACCCGAAGGTCGCTCCGTCACCGAAATTCATCTCGGGGTACGTGTTCACAACCTGCCACGAACCGCCTGATATCTCGATGAGCTCCGTCCCCTGTGTGCTCATCCTGTCCATGACCGCCACGATCCTGAGCCCAGAAGAGGCTGGGATCCTCAGGAGAGCGGGCAGGGAATACTCCTCCCAGTACCGCTCCAGGTCATTGTCTCCGTTCACGAACAATGCGTATGTCCAGTCCGTTGCGTCGGCTCCCCTCGCGTTGCCTGCCACCAACATCCCCGGCATCAGCACCAACGCGGCCACCAAAACACCCAGTCCGGGTGCTGCATATCTTTTGTTCAAAGTCTGTTCCTCCCATCGATTCCCCTCCCGACCATGCAGCCAAAGGCGTGATACCCAGTGGCAGGGCAATAGGTCTGTGCGTATTTCAAGCTTGACCAGTGCAAAGAAAACAGTCCACCCGGACATGGGTGTGCGGACTTACCAGAGTGCTGGCCCGACCAGCTGCCACAGGATGAGCGCGAGGATCAGCAGGGCGAAGGCGATCGAGATGGTGCCGACGAGTTGCTCCCGCTTCTCCTTCGTGTACTTGGTCCCTTTCCTGTCGACCAGATAGTCGAACGCATCCCGGAATAGGTACCCTCCGTCCAAGGGCACCGCCGGCAGCACGTTCGTCAGGCCTATCATGAGGTTCAGCCAGAATATCCAGTAGAACGAGTTGGTCAGAAGCCAGAAGGCGCTGTCCGGCATCCATGCGAACCATCCTGAAGGTTCGTACAGGTCCGTCACGGGCGACCTCAGCGGAGCGAGGTCCAGGAACGGCAAGGCGATGAGCCTCAGCCAGGAATTCGAGAAGTCCGACAGATCGCTGTCACCTTCGAACGGGCGCGACAGCACCGCGGAGTAGTAGTCCGCGTCCGCCGTCCGAAGGCCCATGCTCAGGAATCCTCCTCCGAGGTATCCTATCCCTTGGTAGCTGGGGTCGTTGTTGTCCGGGTCGTACTCCTCGTAGTAGTCCCATTTGTCCGAGAGGGTCAGCACGGTTATGGATGTGTCGACGACAAACGCGCCAGCCGAGTCGCTGTACGACATGACCACGACCGTCACCGTCTGGCCAGCATGCTTGCCCAGCATCTCCTCCGAGAGCGCTTCCGTGCTGTCGATGGTGGAACCGTCGACGGACACCAGCACCATTCCTGTCCTTATTCCGCCTTCGTAGGCAGCGAAGCCCTCCGCGACGTAGGCGACGACAACGCCGTCCATCACCTCCGCGCTCCTGAGTTCGCCCTTGAAGTAATACTCCACCGTGACGTTCGTGCCCGGACTGGAGGCGGTCCTATCCTCAAAGTCAGAGGCGGACGCGATCACTGACCCTCCGATGGATACGACGACCGATGTCGGAGAGATGCCCGCGATCTCCGCAGGCGAGCCGGCGACCACGCCGGTCGTCAGCGCGCCGTCGTGTACTGGCTCCACGGAGGACATCATGACTCCTGAGAACAGGCCGAGGATGATCAACGACAGAAGGATGTTGCTGGCCGGACCGGCCGCATAGACCTTCGACCGCTTCGCCCTGGTCGTGCTCCTGAGCTCATGTTCGTCGGGCTCGACAAAGGCCCCGGCAGGAAACACCAGGAAGACGACTCCCATGGACATCACCTTCATGCCGCCGAGCCTGGTCATGACGCCGTGTGACATCTCGTGAACGACGATGGCAATGACCAGCCCGAGGATGCCGTAGCCGAGCGGTATGACGGGGTTCAGCCCAGGTATCCCGAGGATGAGCTCCGGGGCAGGTGCCTCCTCTATCTGCGGGACGATGGTCGCCTCCCAGAGCAGCAGCAGGGTGATGAGGCCCATGGCGACCGCGCATATCCAGAGCGACGCCATGCCGTAGAGCTTCCAGAAGGTCTTTCGACTCGCAAGACGGTCGATGAAGTCCTTGCCCTTCGTTGTCTTCCACATTATCATCGGGCCGTAGAGGCTCATGTTGTGCCTCTCGAGCCACTTGGACTTGTGGAGTGCGTAGATGAGGGCGATCCAGGCTACGAAAACGATGAGGGCGATGAGGTATCCGTTCATTTGGATGTCAGGCTGCTGATTATGGTTCAGGTATTAATGCTTTCATGCCTGTGGCGGACGGTCGCCCGGTGGGCCGTCTGGGGAAGTCTTGTGCCTTGACCATTCCTCGTCGGATATCTGATCGTACACCTCAGCTGCCTCGTCCTTCTGTTTCTCGCCTGCCTCGCCCATTCCCGCCAAGCGTATTATCTGGTCCTTCTTGAGGATCCAGTAATGGATCCTCCAGAGCTTGCCCTTCTTGAGGAGGACCTCCTCCTGCGTGGTTGTCAGCAGACCCTCCTCCTCGAGCATGTAGAACACGTCCCGATCCTCGGACGTGAGCCTGTTGTCTATCACCTCGTCGGTGTATCCGAAGAAGCTCATCAAGTACTCCGCGAGATTCTTGATCTCGCCGTCGGACATGCCCTTCCTTCCGACGGTCTTCTTGAGAGCTTTTTCTACCTGTTGCATGGTGACAACAGTCATCCCAATCCCGCCATGTGAACTCCATCCGTGGCTAAAAAAGTGTCGCACGCGCGCGCGTTGTATGGGTCAGACATCAGCGTTCAACCGTCTGATGCGCACGCCCTCGCTCGACAGTTCGTCCAAAATCCTCTTCGCCCAAACGAGCTTACGCCTCTTCACGTCCCTGCGCTTGCCCGACTTATCCGAAGGGTTGTCGAAGTCGAACCCCACGAGTTGGATCTCCCGAGCGCCGAGAGCTGCACATATGCACGCGGCGCGGTCGCCGTCCGTGAATCCTCCGAAGTTGTAGAGGCCTTCGGGAGGCGGGCACTGGCATGTGCCTATCACCGTGCCCGAGAATCTAGGGACGTAGCACCGGATGGCCTGCTGATTGTCGCCATGAGCGTGGACGAAGACGGGGACGCCCTTTGCGTTGAGATCCACCTGGTCCTCGACTATGCCGTCCAGGTCAGTGACTATCATGTGCGGCTCGAGGCCGGCCTCAAGGAGAGCCGAAGTCGCACTGTCCGCTGACACTACGTAGCCCTCTACGGACATGGAGGATACCTCGTCCCTGAGACTGGCGCTTCCCCCGCAGACGACCACCGTACGCGGGACCTTGCCTTTGACAGAGGCCAACCCGGCCACACCTCTGCTTTTCAGGATGTCCGCTAGGAGGCTGGCGCTTTGGACATCTCGGCCCTTATCGAACCCGAACTCCCCGCAGATGCTGTCGTACATCGGGAGCCATTTACGCATATCCAACCACTATGCCCCCTGAGGCGCGCCTGGTTTGGACGCTTCGCTCCTTAGAGAGGCGTTGAGGACCGAGCTGAAGATGGCTATGAGTATGCCTGTTATCATCTCCGCGAAGATGATCACGACTTCGAGTTCGCCATACGACAGGAAGAACAGCATCGCATCGACGGCCCCCTGAACAATGAAACCCGTGGCCAGGACCGAGACCATCATGACTATGAACGACCACCTGATCTTACCGGTGTGCAGGAACGCAGTCACCGACTTGCCAGCCTCGTATGCGAACACGCCGAACACGACGAACCAGACTCCTCCCGAAACGAACAGTAGGATCGATATTGACAGACTCCTCGACTCCGGGAGCAGGCCTTCCCCGTAAACGGTGGCCGCGTCATAGCCCACGAGCATGCCCACCAGCAACAGCACGAACCCGACTATCGCGAAAGGAATTGTGAGGCTGCCCTGCCTGACGCTCCTCTTCGTGCGGGAAACCCTTGCCAGAAGCCTGTCCATCACCTGATACGCCCAACCGATCAGGTAGAGTCCGATGACAACTCCGGCAATGCCCCACGTCATCTGCGAGAGAAGTCCGATGTCCTCGTAGTCGCTGTCCGCGAACTGCATCAACTTCGTGAAGAGAGAGAACGCACCGACGATGATGAGCAGGAGCGAGACAGGGACGATCCACCTCCGCCTGATCTTCTCGTCTTGGAGCGTCCTGATTATCATGTAATAGGTGCCCTCGAGGCTCCTGCTCTGTTTCATATAGACACGCTTGACGAAATCTATCTTCACCCTCGACGAGATGATCGGATAGACTGACTCATCTTCCGCCCCGTCACTGACCAGGATTGCGCGGTCAGGTTTCACGACCTCAAGGACGTTCTCCAACTGATTCGTCAGTATGAGGTCTGACTGGAAGCCGACATGCGAGTCCCCCGCGACGGCCGCAATCTCTGCATCCATGCCGCGCTTCACGAGGTCGTCATACAGCTGCAGGCCCGCCAGTATCACGTTGGTATCCACATCCTCGGGGTCCGCCAGGCCAAGCGCGACGGACGCCTTGAGATTGTCCTCTCTGCCTATCACTGGCCCGTTTATACCGGCCTTGACGCCGAGGTCGTCGTCTCTATCCACGCAGAGAACTAGGGTCTTCATTATCGCCGGTGGTAATGCCATACGCAGGTATTTGAGCATCTCCCTACCTGTTACCAAACTGGCACGAATACCCCTTCAGACAACGCTTAAATAACGTCCGGAGAATTATCTGAATGATGGCCAAAAAAATGGAGGAGCCCGACGTCAAGAAAGAGTGCCCGAGCTGCGGCCTGGGTGTTTCGTTGGACTCCAAGATATGCGAATTCTGTGGATGGGACTTCGAGGAGGAGGACGAGTGGATTCTCCAGATCGAGAAGCTCGAGCGAGAGCTCATGATGGAGAAGCGCAAGTTCGAACCCGGATCTGTCGAGCAGAGGATAGAAGCGAGCCTCCACACGCCGACACCGTCCAGGCCATCAGCTGCGAAGGCGGAGAAGGTTCCTGAGCCGGTGCAGGAGAGGCCGGCAGCCGTCAAGCCAGTGCCAACCGGTCAAGCGCGTGGCCAGGCCCCGCAGATACGCGCGCCGAAACATCGCGTCGTTGCCCTCCCGAAGCAGGAGGCGGCACCCGTCACAGAAACCATTGAGATCGACGATATGCGCATCCGCTCGGTCCGGGGAGGATCGGAGCCCGAGCGCCCAGCAGAGATGCCGAAGGCCCCTGTCCAGACCGCCGAACCCGAGAGCAAGGTGCGACGCATGAGGTCCGTCAAGGCTGTTGTTCCCACTGAGGCGAGCCCTGAGGCCGCAGGCGAAGGCAAGACCCGTAAGGTCAGAGTCGTCCGGAAGGTCAAGAAGTAGCTTCTGCAGGCCTTCTCGCGAGTCCACTGACCCGGACCGCTTGGATTAAGTACGCCATCAGGGATTACTTCACTCCTCTCGGGGGAGACAGGTTGCGCATCCGATGGCACGGGCACTCGTGTTTTGAGATTGCTGGCAGTGTGACGGTCGTCACAGACCCACACGACGGTAAATCGCTCGGCATCGCGCCGCCAAGGGCGAAGGCGGACCTGGTGCTAGTGTCCCACGACCACTTCGACCACAACTGCTCAAAGCTGGTCCAGGCGCCGGACTCCGCAGTCCTTAGCAGGCCCGTGATGACCGTGGAGAGAGGGGTCCGCGTCGAAGGCTACGAGGCCAACCACGACCCCGACGGAGGTGCGAAGCGCGGCAAGATCACAGTCTTCAAATTCGAGCTCGACGGGCTGGAGTTCTGCCATCTCGGGGACATAGGTCAGGGCATCGACGATGCCCTGGGAGAGAAGATTGGGAGCGTAGACTTCCTCTTCGTGCCTGTCGGCGACGTGTTCACAATCGGGCCAGCAGCGGCGAAGGTGGCGATAGAGAAGCTGGCGCCGAAGGTGGCGGTTCCGATGCATTACCGCGTCGCCGGGCTGAACCTGTCAATACAGCCCGTTCAGAAATTCCTTGGCCTGTGCGACCAGAAGCAGGTGGTGCGCGTGGGCAACGAAGTCGATTTCTCAGCGGACGACCTTCCGGAGAAGGGCACTGAGATCTGGGTGTTCTCGAGCTGAAACTCAGTACAGGTGGAGCCCGTCCTCAAGCCTGCCCAGCTCGATCGGCGTGGACCTCGACCCCACGTACGCCCCCTTGCTGTTCGCCACGGCGCAAGCGCCGAGATATGGCGTGCCGTAGTTCAGGGTCGCGACCGCCGCAGGGACCTTGAACAGCGATGATATCTCCTTCAGTTCCTCCTCGGTCGTCCTCGGGTGACATATCACACCCTTTGAGGTCGCGATGCATGCCGATCCCACGGTCTGAAGGCCGGCGACGGTGCCCCTCCTGACCTCCACCCCGAGAGCGCCCTCGATGGCCCTCACGGTCCTGTTCGCGACACCTGGGTGGACCAGGGCTGCGCTGTCGCTGAGGAGCACGTTGTTGCCAGCCGCGTTGAGCTTCTCCTCCATGATCGCCACATTCAGGTCCTTCGGGAACCTGTCCAGCTCGTGGGGCTCAACGAAGTTCGTGACGACCATCCCGTTCGAGTTCATCGCGAGGAGCGATCCAACCACGGTCGAGCCTGCAATCGTGGTCGATATCACGTCCACCCCGAGCGTCTTCTCGATCTCCCTAACCACCTTCCCGTCGGCGGACTCCGGGACGACCGCGTAGCGTTCGCTCGCAGAACAGTAGACTCCGATGTAGGGGTTGCCGTCGATGTCGCCTAGTCTAATCATCAGGTCCCTACCCTGGAAAAAACTACTCCTCCGGCAGGGAGACCTCTATCAGACCGTCCTCGAACCTGATCGCCTTGACCCGGACCTTCCGGGGGGGGTTCTCGATGCCCCTTGACCAGATGAGCTCGTTCAGACGGAAGTCTATCCAGACATCCTTCTGCTGCTCTTCTTTGTCCGAGCCCTTGTCGATCATGTGCTGCCGGACGAATTCCTTGATCTCCTTGATGGCCCTCGGTGCGCGCTTCGTTTTCGGGACGTTCCTTGTCACCGTAAGCGGGACTGTGAAAACCCTCTCAAGTTCCTCTACCATGATAACGACCTCACACCTTCAGCTTCGTCCTTCTCCAGTGCCTTCTCTTCGGGTGCCTGAGGAAGCTCCTGTTGGTCCTCATCATGACCCATGCAGGGACCCTCCTGTTGCTCTTCGTGGCCGCCATCAGTCTGAGCTTCCTCGCGTGGGGCTTGTGCTTGGCCATCCGTTCATCTCCTCTCGATCTTGATATCTCGCTTCTGCGGCATCACCTTGCGGAGTATCTGCCTGAGCGTGTAATCGTCTATCTGTTGCGTTATCCTGCCCGACTGGACGAGCATGATCAGCTGGTTCTCGACGCTCTCGACCACGTCGGGGCGCGTCATCCTGAGGTTCGCGAGCCTCTCGCGCGCCTCGGGCGTCAGGATCTGCCGCATGACCATGGCCTTCTGCGCGTCCTGCTGCTTCGCCTGCTCCTGCGCCAGGACCTCTTGCTGCGCCCTGACCTGGAGTTCCTGCAGCTTCCTCTGCCTCAGCGCGTCTAGCTCGTCTTCGTCTGCCATGGCCTCTCACTCAAAGATATTTGGTCAGCTCAGGGTTCTGGGCCGCCATATCCTTGAGTATCTGCGTAGACAGGCCGTCTATCAGCTTTCTCGCCTTGGCGGTCACTACCCTTCCGCCGTCCTTCTGCTTCTGAACCAGCTGGCTCTTCTCCAGCTGCTGGACTGTGTGCCTGGAAATCGACCGCGAACCCCTGACGGCCTTGTTGGGCTTCGAGCCCCTGTCCGCCCTGCCACCATACTCCGCCGCGAGCCTGGTCGTCCCGATCGGGCCGTCGACGTATATCTTCCTCAGGACGGCAGCGGACCTGACATGCCACCAGTCGTTGTTGACAGGGCTCTTCTCCTTGTGCCGCCCGGTCTTGACGAAAGGCGCCCAGTCGGGCGGCGAGATCGACTCGACCTTCTTGAGCTCTTCTGCGAGCTTCTTTATGAGCTTGTCTGCGGGAACATCATACGCTGTGGCCATTTGGATTCCTCGACTAGTGCGAACTTCAGACTACTGGAACATTGCCACTTAGGGTGGCAAACCGCGGATAAGTTGGTACTCATATTTAAATGCTTCTTGCTGTCCAAACGGGCCAGTCGCGGTGCCAGATGCCTCGTCTGGGGGAGTCCCAACCCTGCCGCTCCGGAGAAGGCTTTTTGACGGGCGACCCCTTTGCCGATGGCGTGAAGGTTGTCGTAGGGATAACAGGCGCGTCCGGAATCGTATACGGCGCCCGTCTCCTGGAAGTGCTCGACTGCGAGAAGGTGGTCGTAGTCTCCGCTGACGGCCTCAGGATTGCCAAGGACGAGCTAGGCATGTCCGCTTCCGACCTGCACGCGCTCGCCGATGCGCATTACGGAAACGACGACTTGTTCTCGCCCCTCGCCTCGGGCTCTGTTAAGTTCGACGCGCTCGTGATAGCCCCTTGCAGCGCCTCCACGATGTCCAAGATCGCGTGCGGCATCGCTGACAACTTGATAACCAGGGTCGCGTCCGTCGCGCTGAAGGAACGGCGGCGGCTCGTCCTGGTGGTGAGGGAGACCCCTCTGTCAATGATCCAACTGTCGAACATGGAGCGGCTATCTGCGGCCGGCGCGGTCGTGCTTCCCGCGTGCCCCGCATTCTACCCCAAGCCAAGGTCTGTGGAGGACATGGTCGACTTCGTAGTCGGGAGAGTTCTGGACGTCCTGGGCATGGACAACAAGCTCTACGCGCGCTGGACCGGCAAGAAGACTACTGGAAGTCGTGGATCTCGTCGAACTCGTCGCTGAGGGCCTTGTACTGCTCCTCCGAGAGTTTGGCCCTGTCCACAGTGATGACCACCGTCGAACCGTGTATCGCAGCGAGGTCGTTCAGCTTCTTCGTGAATGACAGGACCTTGTCGAAACCGTTCGCCTCCATGAGCACGTCCAGCCCTTCGACCAGCACCCCTGCCTGCTTCGAGGTCATCAGGAAGGTGGAGGCCATCTCCATCGCGTCTCCCTCGAGGTTCTTCGGGTTGACATTGTCTATGTCCGTCTCGCTGTCGGAGAACCACTTGATCTGGACATCGCTCAGGTCGTAGTCCGAGCGGATCTTCCCTGGGAACTGGGCGGTGAAGCACATGGTGGGCCTGCCAGTCAACGCCATGGCCCGTATCATCATGAAGGCGTTCCTCGGGTCGGCGCCGACTACCAGGTAGTTCTTACCAGGTGCGATCTCCTCCTGGAATGCCCCGCACTTGGTGCACTGAATCGAGTACGAGTCCTCGGCGCCAGTGTAGAGAAAGGTCTCGCCGCACGCCCTGCACTCAATGGACCTCGTCCTCTGCGGGAACAGCAGCTCGCCGCACACGGGGCAGGTCTCGGCGCGCTCGGCGCAGTCCACGTGCATCGTCGCGCCGCAGTTACTCTGGAACAGCTCCAGTCCGGCCTCTATCGGCCTGAAGCAAATCTTGCATATGATCTCGCCCTCGCCCTCTTCGGGCGCCACGAGCGCCTGCTTGACGTCGACGACCGACTCGTCGGGAATCGACAGCGCGGCCCTCCCGTACATGAACTTGGCGATGAAGTACTCGCCCACGACCGCCAGGGGGACCAGGAAGAACAGGTATCCAGCGTAGAAGAGCGAGTTCTGGGACATGAACCCGAACGCGTAGGGCAGCAGGTAGAGCACGAAGAGCACTGCTGTGATCGCGTACGCGGATATCCTGACGGAGAGCAGCGGCTTAGCGTACTTCCGGAACTTCTTCGGGTGAAGCTTCTCGAACTTGTCGAAGTTCTTCCCGGGAGTCCGCATTATCATTATGGCTCCGAGGACGAGAACGATGAACGAGACCACCTGGTTCTCCATGATGGAGAAGCTGCGGTAGGTGATGGTGCCTTCGGCCCTGTCTCCCATGCCAACCTCTCCTTCGAACGAGTACCACAGTATCGTGCCCGTCGGCAACCTCACCCCGGTGATCTCGCCGGTCTCCATCGCCGGGTCGGTGAAGCTGCCAGAGACCAGTGAAGTGACCCTGTGGTCGAGGATCATGGTGCCCTGGAACGTGAATCCCATGATAGATTCCATGGAGTCCGAGATTGTCGCGTAGACGCTCTGGGCCGTCTCAATGACCTTCGTCGAGGACGACCCTGAACCGTGGAAGCTAAGCGAGAACATGAGGGGGCCCTCACTCAGGTAGCCGCTGCCGACCAGACCGCTCGTGTGCGTCACGATGTAGCTGTCGGAGACATCTGAGAGGTCTGTGACCGAATCGATCGTGATGCCCCAGTAGAGCCTGCCCATCAAGGCAAAGGACATGTTCTTGAGGAACTCCCTGACGACTGAGGTGTCGAGGTTCTGCTGGCTGACCGCTCCGAACTCGCTCACGATTGCCTCGCGTATTATTGGCGTGGCGTCGCCGGACACAGTCACCTCGATGTCCACTGACCCGCTGAGGGACGTGACCCCCGAAAGGAGCATGCTGCTCTTGACATTCATGACGCTCTCTTCCTGCGCTGCCGCGGGCGCGGCGGAAGCGCAAACGAGGAACGTCAGAGAAAGCATAGCCGTGAGAAAGACCTTGATCGCCCGCATGGTACCGCCCGAAGATATGCCGTCCGCTGAATCTTAATCCTTTCGTGCCTTTTCTTTCCTATTGATACGCTGCAGCCTTCCGGGAGCGTACCAGTTCCACTTCTGAAGGAGCAGCATGATCGCCGGCACGAGGTATATCCTCACCAGTATCGTGTCTATGAGTATCACGAAGGCCAGGCCGAACCCGAACTCCTGGAGAAGGGCGGTTCCCGAGAGCATCATGCTGCCAAAGGCGCCGCCCATGATCAGCCCGCAGGCGGTTATGATCCCGCCTGTCCGCTCAACCGCCGTCATGATGGCCTCGTCGTCGCTCTTGCCCTTCGAGACCTCTTCGCGGATCCTGGTCGTCAGGAATATGTCGTAGTCCATGCCCAGACCCATGGCTATGACGAACAGTATCATCGGCATCATCCAGAGTACCGGGACGCCTTTAACGAACTCGAAGATGATCATCGTCGCGGCTACCGTCCATGTGACGTTCAGGAGGACCGTCATGATCAACCTGAGAGGTATCAGGACCGAGCCGAGGACGACCAAGAGCACAAGGAATATTCCCACGACAACGACGTACCGCATCGTGGAGAAGTCTGAGTTGACGCTGTGGGAGACATCGCCCATGCTCGCGGTCGCGCCTGCGACCATGACGACGGTCTCATCTCCGAACACCTCGGACTCGGCTGAAACCGCCCGTATGTCGTCTATTGTGTGAATTGAAGTGGTGGTGAAAGGCTCGTCCTGGAGCACTACCTTGAGTAGGATCGTCCTGTTATCGCTGCCAATCGTGCTCAGTGCGACGCTCTCGTATACTGCCGAGTCCCTCGCGGACAGGCTGGCTAGGTACGATTCGTTCACAGGGGTCCCGAACGGCCTCGTCGGCCCTGCGACACTCCTCACGTTCGGCAGGTCCTCCACGAGCTCGGAATATGCCTCGAGCTGAGTGGCCGCCAGAGAGTCCAGCTCCCCGTCCACGAAGACCTCGTCCTCGAACTGAACCACGATGTACGTTGGAAGTATCGTCCCCTGACCGAAACCCGACCCGAGCGCATCCAGGCCCTTCTTGCTCTCGGCTTCAGGAAGACCGGCGATGAAGTCGTAGCTGGATTCCAGGGACAGCGACAGGTATGCGGCGGGGATTGCGACTGCCACTGCCACGATCACAATGCCTTTCCTGTTCTTCAAGGCGAACCTGGCGCTCTTCGCGAAGTACCCGCCACCCTTCGCCTGCCTCTTGCGGTATCTCTCCGCCTCCTGCTCGATGGTGTGAGGCCAGAAGACACGGTCGCCCACTAGCATCAGGAGCGATGGCAGCATCGTGAGCGCGAACATGAGCGCGATGCCGATCGCGATTACCAGCGCCATTCCCATCGACCTCACGAGCGAGTAGTCACCTATCATCAGGGCCCCGAAACCAATCATGACTGCTGCCCCGCTGGTAGCGATGCTTTCCCCGGCCCACATCAGGCTCGTCCGGACGGCCTCCTCCTTCGGCCTGCCCATGACGCGTTCCTCCCGGTACCGGGACATTATGAAGATGCAGTAGTCGGATCCCGCGCCCAGCATGACCACGAGCATGACGATGAGCACGCTGTAGTGTATGCTGAGTACGTAGGTCCCGAGCAAGTAGATGAACGCGGTGCTGACAAGGAACGCCATGCCGACCGTCATCAATGGAATCCACGGAGTGGCAGCTGATCTGAAGTAGGCCCCGACCAGCACCAGGACCAGACCGATTGTGACGATGTCGATCTTGTTTATGTCCTCGTTGACTGCGTCCATCATGTCGACGTTGAGGGCAGGGTCGCCCGTGACGTATACGGAATATCCAGGCCCGACATCGTCCAAGTTCGCAACGACGACATCCCTGACGGCCCTGACATTCGCTTCCGCATCGGGGCTTGAGCTGCCGACGGAGAGTGATATCACCATGAGCATCGTGTTATTCGGCGCGCCGGACTCGGGGTGCATGTTGACGAACTGGCTGACCAGATAATCCGGCATTTCAGGAATGGTGTCGAAGGTGGCCGTTGGGCCGAACACGATGGAATGGGCGAACTCGGCGGATTCCGCCAATGTCGGCGCCGGTCCAAGTGCCCAGATCTGAGCGAGGAACTCCATCTCCAGGCCGGACTCGTATGAGAGCGTCGCCAGGGTCAGCTGCTGCAGGGCGACGCTGGAAGTGAAAGTCTCGACGGTCAGCGCCTGCTGGACCATCATCGCGAACTCTCCCAGCTGTCCCATCGGGGCGAAGAAGAGGCCGGAGACCGCCGAGATCTGGACCCGCAGAGCCTCCGGGTCCAGGGTCTTCGAGGCCAGCCAGGCCGGGTAGAACGCATCGGCGTACCCGAGGGAAATGGACATGTTGGCAGCGTCCAATCCGGAGGCCGCCAGATTCTGCTCGAGCTGGGCGGTGACCATAGAACGGATGGTCAGGTCGTCGAGCGTGCCCGCGTACAGGGTCTCCAGATACGTGTGCGTCTGTGCGATGAAGACCGGGATGCCGTACACCATCTGCGCGGTCCCGTTGACCTGGTCGTACAGCAGGTACGCCGCAGGTGCGGTCTGGTATGAGGTCTGCGTGATGTAACCCTCGACCACGCTGTACAGATAATTGACACTGACGACCCCTTTGAGGGAGCCGCTGGCCGTGACACCCGCATAGAGACTACTAGTGAAGTCTCGCACCTCTGGAGTAAGCACGTCATCGTTCTGAATGACGATCATGATCGTGCTCGGTGGTATCTGCCCTGCGAAGTTCTCGTCTATGATCTTCTGCGCGCTCATCGCCTCGAGCCCTTCGAGGCCGGTCTCGCTCTCGGTGTACACCACGACGTCGCCGATCTTGAAGATCAGGGGGAAGACGTAGAACAGAATCACAATCCACGCAATGATTATCAGCTTGTAACGGCGGGTGATGAATCCTGCGAGGCGCGTGAACATGATGAAACCACCGAATTCCGGAATCTGGGGGGCCCGGGCGGTGAATCCCCTGTAAATCCTATGTCGGTATATTCCTTTCGATACGAATGGTCTGCCCAGAAAACGGCGTTACATCATTCCAGATACACGGCCGGCCTGCCTGGCTTCGAGTACCTGGCCTTGCCTTTGGGATCCACTATGGCGGGATCGTCTGCCCGGCTTATCTCCACTGCGCATCCCAGTTCCGATTCGAGGAATGATCTCGCCGACACAAGAACTGATGTCTCATCTATGACCGCGCCAAGGACCTTCCTGTCTTCGGGTGACGCCTTCATGACGTCCATGCTCAGTTCCTTCGCATAGGACGGGACCTCCTTCTTCGCCGCGGGGTCCTGGATGACCGTCATCGCGCCCTTGATCAGGGACGACATCTCCGGCTTCCCCTTGGGGTCTGCGAGGGCCATGGCGAGCATGTCGTGCTTCCACTTGGGAGCTGTCATGACCACGGCCTTCTTGGGCTTCATCTCGGTGACCTTGACAATCTCTCCGACATCCGTCATCAGTCTCTCTATGAGGCGCTCCTTGGCCTCCTCCTTGACCACGGCGTCATCGACGGCCCCCCGGGGCATCTGGAAGGTGGACACGAACGGTTTCCTGCCCGTTGCCTCCCACATCTCCTCCGCCAGGTGTGGGGTCACGGGCGTCATCAGGGAGACCCAGGTCTCGAGGGCCTTGGATATCACCTGGTTGTTCCTGCCCCCTCTGCGGAGGTACCATCTGAAGTCCTGGGACATCTCGTAGTAAACATCGTTCACGTACGACCTCAGGTCGAATGCATCCATGAATCCGTGAAGTCTGGCCAGCCGGGTCTGCATCCTGGCTGAGAGCCAGGAGTCGACGCTGGACGCCTCGTCCGTGCCCGCGCCAAGCAGCTCGTGGACCTGGGCCCAGATCCGCTCCAGCCTGTCCCTGTATCCGTCGACCTTCTCGTCGTCCCACGCGACGTCGACATAGAGGGACGCGATGTGTGCGTAGAACAGCCTCATGGCATCGACCCCGAACCTTTCCGCAGCATCGGGGATCGGCTGCGCGCCTCCTTTCGATTTCGATATCTTCCCGCCCGTGGCGGTGATGTACCAGTTGACGATTATCCCGCCCGGCCAGTGCTGGGGCCTGAGGATGGCGACGTGGTTCATCAGGAAGACCGGGAAATGAACGGTCATGTGCTCCTTGCCGCCCAAGTTGATGTCCAGCGGATACCAGTACTCGAACTCCGACCTGATGCCTTCCAGAGTGCCGACCGGGAAGCCCGTGCTCTTCGCGGCGGAGGCGGCGTCCCCCTTCCCGAGGATGACGTAGTCGAAGAACTGCTCGTTCATTCCCTCGGGGCGGATCATGCCCTCGTTGGCGTACCGGGATACTACATAGTATACAGGGTAGAGCGTGCTGTCCGCGATTGCCTCTATGATCCATCTCTTGTCGAAAGGGAACCTTGTCCCGAGCCAGTTGCCCAGCCGGACGCACGCCCTCTCGCGGTACCATTCGAGGACGCCCTGGATGTTCTCGTAATACTCCTTGGGCAGTATCTTCATCCTGAGCGCGTGCTCCTTCGAACGCTCTGTGAGTCCGGGGTCTGCGTAGTCTATGAACCACTGGTCGGGTATCTTCTTAATCAGCACCTTCCCGCCGCACCTGCAGAGGACCTCCTCGGACAGGTCGTAGAACAGCCCCGCCTGGCCCGTCGCCAGCATCTCCTCGCGCATGGCGTCCTTGGCTCGCTCCACTGGCTGCCCGGCGAAGTCACCGCAGTTCTTGTTCATGACGCCCTTGTGGAAACCTGTCTTGTAGACTTCCTTGGTGGCATCTTCGAGCTTGGAGTCCGAGAGCGTCGTGATGCCCATTTTCTCGGTTATCTCCACCGCCGGGAGAGGCCCCCAGCCCGGGGTGTCGATGATCGGTATCGGGGCAGCCTCGTCAAGCATCTGCTCAGTTATCCCGTACTTGTCTCTCACGACCCTGTCCTTCCTGAGCTCCACAAGGCCTATCCAGTCCACGGGCGCATCAGATGGGACGCTCATGACCAGGCCAGTGCCGACGCCCGGGTCGCAGAGCGCGGACGGGAAGATAGGGATCATCTTGCCGGTGTACGGGGCCTTGCACCGCTTCCCCATGAGAGACGATCCGTTGGCCGAGCCCTTGACCCTGACCGAGTCCTTCTGCATCTTGAGCTTCTCGGCGGCTTCGCGGCTGACCACCCATGTCTCGCCCTCGACCTCGACATCGACATACTCCACCTCGGGGTTCACCCAGAAGTTGGTCAGCCCGAAGACGGTCTCGGGGCGGAGGGTAGCCGCGACGAGCTTCCTGCCGTCCTCGAAGTCGAACTTGAGGAGAGTGTACTCGAGGACCTCGGCGTCACCTCCCTTGGATATGTCCGTCTCCGAGGCGTCGATTGCCACGGGTCCGTGCTCCTGGCACGCAGGTGCGAAATATGGTCTCTGGATCAGGAGTCCGGCAGCCTTCAGCTTCATCATCTGCCACTCGATGAATTTCGAGTAGTCGGGATAGATCGTGCACGTGAACCTGCGCCAGTCCGACATGAAGCCGAAGCGCTTCCAGTAGTCGTTGATGTAGACTTCGTTAAAGAACCTAACGACCTCCATCGGGTCCTTGAGCTTCTCGAGAGCCTCGTCGGAGACGCCGTTCGCCTTCAGGACGTCGACCACGACAGGGTCCCGTCGTTCGACTTTGCGGGCGAATGTTATCGCGCCATTGCCTGTCGCGTGCGTCCCCACGGGGAACAGTACCTGGTGGCCAGTCATCATCTTGTAACGGACGACCGCGTCGGAAAAGGTGTACCCGCGCATGTGGCCGACGTGGAGGTATCCCGTTACTCCAGGATACGCGAATATCATGAAGAACTTCTTCTTGCCCGGCTGAGGCGTCGATTCGTTGATCTTCGCGTCGTACCACGCCTTTCGCCACTTCGCCTCGATGGCAGAGAAGTCCAAGCTCATCTTTTCAGGCCAGCTGAGGCACAGAATGCCTGCGACCACTAAAAGGTTTCCAGGCGGGGCGACACCGTCGGGGACTCACTTCTGCTTAGTCACTCGCACGAACGTCGTAAGTGGACCGACCGTTGCCGTGATTACTCCAAGAAGGCCCACGAATATACCGGCAAACGCCAGGACGCTGTCGTAACTCTGCGTCCTAGCAGACTCCGCGGACAGCACTTCCCCAGACTCTGATTCTGCCGCCGTGAGGGAGCCTGACGACGAAACGACCGTGAGCAGGAACCCTAGCACGAAGAGGCCGATTCCGACATAAACGAAAAGCGGGCGAGAGCACTTCTGCCCTTCAGCTATGGCTTCACCTGGAGATGATGCCTCTATGTTGTGTCCCCCCGATTGCCCTATGGGAGGCGGCTATTGACCTCATCCGGATAAACCTTCCTGAACGAGTTCCTAAGATCCGCACAGCCCCTGCCAGGATCTATCTGAAGGCTCGCCTCCAAAGGCGCCAGTGGTCCGAGTATGACTTTTTCCGCCAAAATGTGACATTTTGCGACATTATATATACTGAGGGCTGACATATGTTCCTTTTGCGTCAGCAAATCGGGATGGGATGCACACATGAACGACCCGTTGGAGAGCGAACGGATAACTCTGCGGCTCGATGCCGATGATCTCAAGATGATAGACGATTTCATCGCATCCAGCAACGAGTTCTCCAACAGGTCGCAACTAGCCCGCGCAGCCGTGCGCGCGTACATAGAGATGCGCGTGACCGGCGGACAAGGTACGACGAGCAAGCCGAACGAAGTCCTCGTGCAGATTCCGCAGCTCGTCCTCGAGACCATCAGACAGCTGGTAGCCGAGGGAGTATACAGCTCGGTCTCGGAGGCGGTCGCGGACGCGGCAAGACACGAGTTCCTCCACGCGGAGCACGTGGAGGGGCTGAAGAAGGACGCGAACGTGCAGGGGACAGGCTACAAGCTCGTGCCGGGCGCATAAGGCACCGTTTTGACGACGCTAGCCAGTTGTGGAGAGGGTTTCGGACGGGGCTCTCTCCTCGACGGGCCGGAAGGAGACGGAGGCCAAAACAGATGTCGCCTGAAGGGAACAGAACCGAGGAAATCATCAACGCAATCGGGACTAGCCTTGGGGAGCCGTCGATCGCGGTCGTCGGCTGTGGTGGTGCTGGCTCGAACATCGTGCACGGGATCTACTGGAAGTCGAACCGCGTGGAGACCGTCGCCGTCAACACGGATGAGGAGCACCTGAGGAAAATCGACGCGCACAAGAAAGTGCTCATCGGGAAGGACGTCTCGTTCGGAAGGGACGCTGCGGGCTTCCCCGAGGTGGGAGAGCACTGCGCCGAGAAGGCGCGCGAGGTCATACGCGAGGCGCTCAGAGGGTATGACATCGTCTTCGTGGTTGCGGGAATGGGCGGCGGCACCGGAACAGGGGTGGCCCCGATAGTCGCGAACGTCGCGCGCGAGCTGAGCGCTGTCACATTCGCGCTTCCCATCATGCCCTTCGAACACGAAGGAGAGACAAGGAAGCAGGTGGCCGCAAACGGCATCGCCAAACTGAGGGACTGCGCCAGCGTGACCATCGTCCTCGACAACAACAGGCTGCTCTCGGTCGCAGCGGACATGCCGGCCAACGAGGCACTGAGGGTCGTGGACAGATCAGTGCTGAGGATCGTGGAGTCCGTCTCGAGTCAGACGAGCTCATACGTCTCGAGCCTGATGCAGGAGATCATGGGCTACACGGACGTCTTCGAGGAGCCCACGCAGGAGCACCAGATGTCTGCCAGGGATGAACAGTTCATACACGCGGACCTGGACCCGATGATCAACGACTTCGGCCCCAACATGTTCGGATGAGATGCAGGGTCGGCAAGAGCGGGCGCTCGGACCGGATGGATGATGGCCTCCGCGGCCTGAAGTGCCCGAATTGAAACCACTTATTCGTTCACTTCTTCTTCAAAACTGCCCTCGTCATCGCAAACCGTTTCTATCCAGAAGCGTGTTTGGAGTGACCGTGAAGGCAGGGTTCGTCGTCAACCCCATCGCCGGGATGGGGGGTTCGGTAGGGCTGAAGGGCACGGACGGTGCCACCACCTTGGAAGAAGCGGTCTCAAGAGGGGGGCGGAAGGTCGCCCCTGCGAGGGCCGTCGAGGCCCTCGAATCGGTCCGCAGGAAGAACCTGGAGCTAGAGTTCCTCACATGCTCCGGGGAGATGGGAGGACAAGAGCTCGATGCCGCAGGCATCACGCACAAGGTGGTCTACGAACACGGCGCGAGTACTTCGGGGGCTGACACGAAAGCCGCCGTCAAGGCTTTCCTCCAGGCCGGCGCAGAGCTCGTCATCTTCGCCGGAGGGGACGGTACCGCCAGGGACGTCCTTGACGCCGCAGGCACCCGGGCTACGATCATCGGGATCCCTGCGGGGGTCAAGATGCACTCGGCGGTCTTCGCGCTCACGCCACAGACCCTGGGCGACCTCGTCGAGGCCTTCGTCTCAGTGGGCAGGACGCGTGATGCGGAGGTGATGGACGTCGACGAGGAGGCCTTCAGGAGCGGTAGGCTGGAAGTGAAGCTCTTCGGCTACGCCAAGGTACCTGACGACCCGCACGACCTGCAGGCAGGCAAAGCCGTGTATCACTCGGGAAGCGCACACGAAGAGTCGGAGGAGATAGGCCAGTACATGGCTGAGACCATGAAGAAGGGGGTCGCCTACATACTCGGGCCTGGGACCACGACCTGGGCGGTCGCGAAGCACCTCGGCCTGCAGAAGACGGTCCTCGGGGTCGACGTGGTCCTGGACGGGAAGCTCGTCCTCGTGGACGCCTCCGAGGCCCAACTCATGTCGTTCTTGAACCGACACCCTGAGGCAGAGATCATAGTCACGCCCATTGGGGCCCAGGGATTCTTCTTCGGAAGGGGCAACCAACAGATATCGGCCGATGTCATCAAGAGGGTCGGCCCGGACAATGTGTGCGTGATCTCCACACCGACGAAACTCAAGGACACGCGCGTCCTCCGGGTGGACACCGGAGACCGGGCTCTGGACGAAACGCTCAGGGGGCCGGTCAAGGTCACGACCGGCTACAGGCGCAGGAAGCTCGTGAAGGTCGAGTGAGCCTGCTATACTCCGGAGGACTCCTTCGCGAGCAGGAACTTCCACCCGTCGTCGACGGCACTCTGGATCGCCGCGACCTCGTCCTCTGTGAGGTGCGAGAACCTGCCCTGGAGCTTCAGGTACTCCTTGATGGGGACTCCCTTGCCCTTCCTCGTTATCCTGACCCTGCCCTCCTCTATCTCGTAGAGGGGGAACGCGTGAGTGTCGACGGCCAGCCTGGCCACCTCGACCGCCTGGCTCGGGTTCATTCGCCAGCCGGGAGGGCACGGGGACATGGCGTGTATGAACCTGAAGCCCTTGATCGACTTCGCCTTCTCGACCTTCTTGATGAAGTCCTCCGGATGGGCGATCGATACTGTGGCGGCGTAAGGGATCCTATGAGCCTGCATGATAGCCATAATGTCCTTCTTCGGCTCGTGTTTGAACCCGTGGCTGGTCCCGACGGGCGTGGTCGTAGTCCAAGCGCCCCAGGGGGTCGACCCGCTCCTCTGGATGCCGGTGTTCATGTATGCCTCGTTGTCATACATGACATAGATGCCGTCGGTGCGCCGCTCCGCGGCCCCCGACATGGCCTGTAAGCCTATGTCAACTGTCCCGCCGTCACCTGCGAAGCCGACCACTGTGACGTCCTGGACCCCCTTGATGTCAAGTGCGGCCCTCAGGCCGGACATGGCAGCGCCCGTAGCCTCGAAGGCAGTGTAGAGCAGGGGGACCTTCAGACAGTTGCTCGGCCAGTAGCCGGGCATGACCGCCCAGCAGCATGCTGGGATCGACAGGATGGTCCTCTCCCCGAGGCCCTTGAGCAGATACCTCATCACGAGGTTGGCCCCGCAGCCGGGACAGCCAGTCCCTCCAGGGTACGTGAACTCCTCCTCTGGGATGGTCGTCTTCGCCATCACCGCCACCTCCTGGGCAAGCCGGCCACATCGACCCACTCGACTTCTTCCTCGACGCCGCGCCTGGCCATCACTGCAATGTCCTCGAATATCTTGCCCAGTATCTTCGGCGTGATGTCCCGGCCGCCCAGGCCGGCGATGTAGTTCTTCATGACCGGCCGTTTCTGACATGAGTAAAGGGAAGCCTTCGCCTCGGAGAACATCGCCCCGGCAGCACCGAAGGTGAAGCTCCTGTCAAGCACGGCCATACCCTCGACCTTCGACCCCAATGCCCTGAGCTCTTCGTGCGGGAAGGGCCTGAAGGCCCTTATCCTGGCGAGGCCGACCCTCGAGCCCTTGGCCCTGAGTGCGTCCACGACGTCCTTGGCAGTTGCGGCGACGGATCCGGCGGTGACGAGGACGACGTCGGCGTCGTCGCACATGTACTGTTCCAGGAGCCCGCCGTGGCTCCTTCCGAAGACGTTCTTGAACTCCTTCTCCACCGCGAGGAGCCTGTCCCTGGCCTCTCTCATCGCGAGCATGTCCTTGTACCTGAACTCCATGTACTGGTCCGGCTTCACGAGCGACCCGAATCCCCTGGCCTTCCCGACCTCGATCTTCAGTTCGGGCGCATAAGGCGGGAGGAAGGAGTCGACCACGTGCTGGTCCGGGACGTCAACTGGCTCGGAAGTGTGCGACAGTATGAACGCGTCCTCGATTATCATCGCCGGCAGCATGACCTTCCTGCTCTCGCACACCTTGTAGGCCATGATGATCGTGTCGAGGACCTCCTGGTTACTCTGGCAGAAGAACTGGAGCCAGCCGGTGTCCCGCTGCGCGACCGAATCCATGTGGTCGACCCACACGCTCCACGGCGGTGCCATGGCCCTGCTGACGTTGGTCATCACTATCGGAAGTCTGGCCCCAGAGGCCCACATGAGCACCTCGTGCATGAGCGTGAGCCCGTGGGAGCTGGTAGCGGTATATGTGCGCGCGCCCGCGGTTTCCGCAGCTATGCAAGCCGCCATGGCGCTGTGCTCGCTCTCGACGGGGATGTACTTCGCGTTCAGCTCACCGGAGGTGACGAACTCGGCGAGCTTCTCGACGATGGATGTCTGGGGGGTGATTGGATACGCGGCGATGACCTCTGCCCGCGACAGCTTCGCCCCGTATGCTGAGGCATAGTTGCCGGTCATGACCTGCCTCATTGTTCCCCCTCCTTGACCATGATGATGCACTTGGACGGGCATTCGAAGGCGCATATCCCGCAGCCCTTGCAGTAGTCCAGGTCGATGACGGGGATCCCGTCTACGAGCTTTATCGCAGCGTCAGGACAGAACTTCCAGCAGATGGTGCACTTCTTGCACTTCTCCTTGTCCACGACCGGCCTGACGACCCTCCAGAGCCCAGTGATGTTGACCGTGCTAGGCGTGTCCGAGATGGGTGTCAGGGGCAGCTCCTCATGGCTCTTCGTCATATGCTGACCTCCGTGGTCCTATCGAACGCCTCCCTCGCGGCCGACATGTTCTCCTCCTCCTTGACGGGTGCGACCTCGCGTATGCTTTCGAGGATCGGGTCCAGGGCGACGGTCGGGCACATCTTGGCGAACCCACCCATGATGGCGGTGTTCACGATGGGGGCGGTCTGGGAACCGATGCCATGGGAGGCCGCGATCCCGGTCGCATCCAGGACGAAGTATCTGAACTTCGTGGGAAGGCCGAAGAGTTTCTTGCCCTCAGGCCAGTTGATCAGCACGCTCCCGCCGACCTTGAGGCCTTCCAGCACGTCGACGCCCTTCAGCAGGGAGCTGTCGAGCACGACGACGTAGTCGGGCCAATAGATGTTGGACTTGACCCTGATAGGCTTGCTGTCAATCCTCGCGTATGCAGTGACGGGGGCGCCTCTGCGCTCGACTCCGAAGAACGGGAATGCAGAAACCTCAAAACCCATTCTAAAAGCAGCCTTGGCCAGGACTTCGGATGCTATCACGACTCCCTGGCCTCCCCTCCCGTGGAACCTCACTTCGATCAACGGGGACACCAGTTGACAAGATAGCGTCTGTAGGCTATTAAGTATTCACCGACCTACAAGGATGACGGAGTCGCCAGCAGCGACTGGCAACGTTTAGCACGGAGCACGCGAAGGCGGATGAGATTACATACGTGAGATGCGATTCTTCCGAGCGTGAAGAGAGGAATATCGGCGCTCTATGCCAGGACCTTCTGTCACGCGACCGAGGACATCGACAAGGTCCGCGCGGCGTTGACGAACGCGTTCGGTGACTGCGACATCGAGGTCCACCGGACAGCGGGCCATCACGGCAACCCGCTCAGCGTCCTCGAGTGTTCGGTGCAGGATGGCGCGGGCATCTTCGCGTTCTTCTCGAAGCTCGCCGAGGATGACATGAGACAGCTGCTTAGGACTCTGGACGAGCGCATTGACGGTGACTGCAACCTGTTTCTCAGAGTGGACAAGCAGTTGGCGTATCAGGGGATTATCAAGACCGCCTCCGGAGAAGACGTTCTCTCAGTAAGGGCAAAGGTCCAGTCGTTCCCTGCCAGGCGGGAGAACGCAGTCGAGGCAGCGGGGGAATACCTGACAGGCGTCCTCGAGCGCGTGAAAGCAAGCAGTTGACCCGACTTCCACTTCCCCGCGGACGATTCATTATAATAATGATTGAACATCTGCCAATCAGGCCATGCAGGGGTAGCCAAGCCCGGCCAACGGCGCAAGGCTTAGGACCTTGTCCAGCAGTGGTTCCGCGGTTCGAATCCGCGCCCCTGCACCCACGCTCCAAAGACAATAACGCGGGACTGGGTCGGGCGAATGCCCTTCCGTCATGATTCTGTCCTAGAGATCCTGACTGTGTAGACGACGATAAGAAAGATCAGCGCGGTAATCGTCACTAGGAGGATTGCGCCGGTAACCACCTGCCCCTCGTAGAACAGCACCGTCGAATAGAGCAGACCGAGGACGACTGCAAGGGAGCCAAGTGCGCCCACAACAGGATACCTGGAACTCGTCTTCGCCCTCAGCTTCGCCTCGGAGGATTCGCACACATCTTTGACTCTCCCAGTTGAAGGCCCGAAACCTGCCATCGAATGCCACCGCAACTCGATTCATCGATGAGGGCATATAGGTTGGCCCGGGATGCCGAACGACCAGGGTCTCCGCATTACCTCTGCTTCTTCTCCTTCGCGGACGCGAACCTGTCGCATCCTGAGCTGTACTCCTCGGGCGACAGCCACTTCCTGTACTTGCCCTCGGGGAAGCACCCCCGCTGCTGCCCCTTCGCCAGGAACCACTTGCAGCATCTGCAGGTCCTGCCAGAGCTGCGCCTGAGCGAACCCAGGATGAGCATCTCCTCGGGGGTGTATCCCTCCTCGTTCAGGTTCTCCCAGTCGGCCACGATATGTAATCGACGTCATGGGTTATGAGCGCTCCGTCGACCTACTGGTCATAAATACGTCCCAGACGTTCCGTCTGGACGTGAAATTCCTGTACTGTCCGAAGTGCAAGGAGCTACGCGTGAAGGCATGGTACCAGCTCCGGCCCAGCTGCACCAGGTGCGTGGGAGACGCCACAATTATAGTCGTGAAGAACAGCTGGCTCACATATCTGACATATGCGCTCTATGTTACCGTTGTCGGCCTGGTCGCAGTCTCGCTCAGAACTGATGATGACAGTTACCTCTACTGGGGCATCGGATTGCTCGGACTCTCAGTCGTGGCGTCGTTCATTGACATGTCCCGGGCGGAGAAGATTGCCCGCAGGAGGGTCAAGATCACAGGCTCAGACACCGCCTCGTTCAGGAGGAAGGGCTGGATCTAGGACGAGCACGACGACGTACTCCGCTCCGGAACGGCCCGGCAGTGTCATGGAACCTGCGTAAGCGATCGACGCGATATCTGGTGGCCTCGGTATTCCGACCAGGGGCTCGTCAAGCGAGCCGTCCTCGCCGAAGGCCACGAGATGCGGCTCCAACGCGGGGGTGCAAGCAGCGAGCAGAGCGTCGCACAGGACTTCGTTGAACTCAGTGAAGACCACTACTAGCGTCCCCGAGCGAAGCTCGTCTAGCTCGAAGGCCAACACTTCGGAGAACTCCTCGTACCCCGTCAACTCGACCCGAGGGTCGGTTGGCAGCTCCATCTGCCTTCCCACCGACGCTCTCATCAGCGCTCCCAGGAGTTCTATGGGATCGTTCAATCCGACGGGAGCCGACTCATCTCGACCGTCCGCTGCTCTCTGGCTGAACATCATGCCGGACACGAGCAGGGCGGCGGCGAAGAAGACCATCGCATCCAGCAGCGCCAGCTGGGCGGAATCGTCGCGCAGCGGCCTACCACACAAGCACCATCACCTCCACTGCTGAGATCATGCCGTCCGGGCGAACGGCGTTCACGAATCCAGAGGCGAACCCGGTGTTGGCTGCGGCCTCGGGGCACCCAACGGTCGCGCCGCACAACCACACTTGTTCTGGATGGCGTTCCACCACGCTGACGCAGAACTGGCTGTCATGGAGCGCTACTTCTACGATTCCGACCAGGTCGAGACCCTGGATGTGGCCGGTCGTCGGGATGTATCCCATGGTCTCTGGGTGCGCAATCTCTATCAGAAGGCAACCCAGGAGGTCATGTGCGAGAACACCGAGCTCCACCGCATCTCTGTCCTCCTCGGCTTCTGCTGCGGACCAGACGCCGGAGAGGACGATCACGACGACGCCCACCAGTACGAACATGAGCACCGTGAGGTCCTCGAAGAAACCCCCGACCGCAGAATCATCCAACGACATCGAGATTTCCAGCGAGGCCTGGGGCTAGAGCAGCTGCCGTTACATGTAGCATACGGGGCCAGCGACGGTTGATGAGCTCCCGTGGTGATGGAAAGACCCATGAAGCACCGCCGAGGACCGTCCAAGACGCTTGCTCCAGCCCCGATGCCCGAAGTGGCCTGCCCGCACGAGTTCACCGAGGAGGAGGGCCTGCAGCTCGAGATCGACTGCATGGACTGCGCCGGACCGCAGGACCTTCTCAACCGCAGGTGTCTCATGGGCGCTGTTAACGTCATCATGAACGGGTCAATCCCCGACGCTGTAATCCTGAGACGGTTCATCCACAAGCGGTACAGGTCCGACCAGATCCTGATCATTTCGATGGCCGCGTCTGAACTGGGGGGACTCTGCAGGGCACTGTCGTGCGCACAGCCCCCGTCGGACAGAAGGTGTCGGACATGCCCAGCCAGCCTTCCGAAGATGCTCGCCCACCTGAGACAGAGACTGGTGGAGGACCCCACCGCCTATTTCCGGAGGAGGGAAGAGGCCGCTTCTGAGGCGTACGCGCGCGCAGGTGATGTACGATGCGAACAAGCTCGGAGCTGCATCGAACGGGCACTAGCCTCGAGCGAGTTTCACAAGGGGGTGTTGGGCTCTGGGCGAAAGTACGCCGCGTCCCCGGATAATCTCTGAGAGGGCGGCAGCGCTCCGACCTCGGATCAGGACGCCCCCAGTGGCCGAACGAACTGCGTCATGCGACACCCGGCCCTGCTTCGCCTCTTCATGGGTGGAGCAGAGCGCGGCCGGAACTGACGAGGCTGTCGCCCATTACGAAGTCGGAGGCGTGGATGTTCGCGTGCTCTCGCCGCCCAACAGCAGCTACGGACTGTATCTGGTCGCACCCCCCGAATACGGTCTGAACCCTTCGCATCTCCACGCACTGGCAGACGCACTACAGTCAATAACATCGAACGTCCCGGACGGGCTCGACATACTCTCGCTCGAGACGATGCGCCCTTACATCAAGGCGAGGGCGAAGGACGTCCTGTACAAGCACCTTTCCTCGTGTGCACGACCCGGCAGCGCCGACGCGGCCCTCAACGACGAAGCAGAGAAGCTTTCGGAGCTCCTCTGCAAGTACACTGCGGGCTACGGGGTTCTGGAGACCCTCTTGACGGACCCTCTGATCCAGGACATCTACATAGACTCGCCGTCTTGGAAGAACCCCGTACAAGTCGTCCTCCGCTCTGACGCTGGCACGTCTGTCAGACAGAAGTGTCGGACGAACATCTATGTCGGCAGCAGAGACGTCCAGTCGTTCGTGTCAAGGGTGAAGTTCGAGACAGGTCTGCCATTCTCAGAGGCGCATCCCGTGCTCGAGGCGGACATGAGGCGGCTCGGGGCAAGGGTCACCCTCGTGGGGCCTCCGTTGAGCGCAAAGGGCGTTTCCGTCGCGATAAGGAAGCATTCGAGCGACATTTGGACCCTGCCCAAACTCATCAGGAACGGCTCCTTGTCCCCGCTGCTGTCGAGTTTCCTGTGGGCATGTGTCCTCGGGAGGAGGACCGTACTGGTCGCGGGCAGCAGGGGCGCGGGAAAGACGACCCTGCTCGGGGCGATGCTGCTCGAGTTCCCGCTATCGCAGAGGATCGTGCTGATCGAGGACACGCCCGAGGTGCCTGCATCGAAGATGCAGGCGCTGGGATACGACGTCCAGACGATGAGGTTCTCCGGAGACTCCGAGCTAGGCACCGGCTCTGCGCAAGAAGCGCTCAGGGCGAGCCTGCGCATGGGGGAGAGTGCGATCATCATCGGGGAGGTCAGGGGAGCGGAGGCGAGGGTGCTCTACGAGAGCATGCGGGCCGGCAGCGCCGGCTCTGCGGTCCTCGGCACGATCCACGGGAACTCAGCGAGAGGTGTCCTCGACAGAGCGCTCGAGGACCTCGGAGTCTCCGAGAGGGCGTTCTCGTCGACGGACATAGTCGTAGTCATCGGCCTCATCAGGAGCCCGGACGGTACGAGGTTCGCGCGGAGGCTGGTGGAGGTCGCAGAGGTGAGGGATGCCGGGGGGAAGGGCCAGCTGGTCGACCTGTTCACGACCCAGCCGGGCTGCAACTGCGCGAAACCCACCCCGGATTTCTCTCCCTCCTGCAAGACCGTGAAGGGCATCTCAGAGGCGCTCGGGGTCGACCCCGGGTCAATGCTCGATATCATACGCTTGCGTGCGCACGCGGACCAGGCGCTCGCGGAGTCCGACCGAGGAGACAGCATTCACGGAGATGCATTTCGTGTGAGTTCGAACGAGGTGCTGTCCCATCACCTATTCGCACACCGCGACCCGCAGGCGGGCCTCAGAGAATGGAAGGAATGGTTCGATGAGCAGGCAAAGGCCGCATAGATCCCCGGGGCAACGTTACGAGATGGTGTGCATGCGCCTGTGCTCCATCGGGAGAGCGCTCGGCATACGATACAGGAGTCCGAGGAGCGCTTCCGGGGCAAATGGGAGAGCGCTGAACGGCGTCCCGCTCGAGCGCGCACGCGAGTTGTCTGGGATCGACCTGCCCGGCGAGATGGTCGAGGTCGCGTCCAGGGCAGCTCTGGCGCTCACGCTCCTCTCGGCGGTCGGATGCAGTCTCGTGTGTGTTTTCCTGCTCGGACCCGACCTCCTAATCGTCCTGCCTGTGCTGGTCGTCGTCGCACCTCTGCTCGCATTCGAGGCGGTCCACGGACACCCTGCTCGGCTTGCCGCGCGCAGGGCGGAGGACGTCCTGAGGGATTCGATGCGCTGCACCAACCTCATGATAATGAGCCTACGGCACGAGCCCTCGCTGTCGAAGGCGATCAGGTTCGCGTCCAGGGGAGCGAGCGCCTTCGCGCACGAGCTCAGGGGGTGCATATGGAGCGTCATCATGGCAGAGCATGCCAGCTTCGAGGAGACGCTCCAGAGGCTGGGGGACATGTGGGTGACGAAGAGCCCGGAACTCAAGACCTCGCTGGACGCCCTGATAACCGCCTCATGTGAGTCCACCGAGGAGGGCAAGAGAAGGGCGCTCGACAGAGCGAACAACGCCATGGTCTCCGGCGCGAAGCACAGGATAGAAGAGTACGCGCTCTCGCTGTCGACCCCCAGCATGATCATGTTCGGGCTCGGCATACTCCTGCCTCTCATGGTGGGTTCCTTCCTGCCGATGCTCTCTTGGGACCTATGGTCGATGGAGGACATGGGTAGCGATTCTGAACTGATAGGCAGTGGGCGGACGACGCTCCAGACGATGTTCGTCATGAACATACTGTTCCCCGCGGTCGCGTTGTTCGTCGCCCTCACGACCACGTCCAGACACCCCCTACGTGCCAAGGGGAGGCGCGGGACTGGCGCCCTGCACCCTGCCGATGTCGCAGCATGCATCGCCATCTCGCTCGCTTTGGCCGTCCTGTCCGCGTGGGCCCTGGCAGGCCAGCTTAGGGGTGCCGCGGTCCTGCTCAGCGTGACCGTGCCAGGCTCTGCCCTCCTGGTCGCGCGCGGGTGGGGCCGTGGGGGAAGGCGCGCACGCGAGCGTTCCATGGGCGTCGAGGACGCGCTGTTCAAGGCAGGCGCGCGGATGACGGAGGGCGAAAACCTAGAGACTGCTCTCTCGAGGACGGCCTCTACGATGACTGGTGCCAGCGGTCCCGGGCTCAGGGCGCATGTTCTCAGGGCCTTGGCACTGGGCTGGGAGGAGGACCACGCGGGGCGCTCCGGAGAAGACAGTGACGCGGACGGGAACGCGATGGACGGCCTTCGGATGGTGCAGGCTGCGGCGTCCAAGGACGAGGGCGCAGCTGGCATCCTGGCTATGGACCTCGCGGCGTACCTTAAGGACCTCAGGGACCTCGACAGGACGCTCAGGATGAGGCTCAGGCCGATGGTGTCGATGATGAAGATGACGAGCTACGCCCTCTCCCCCGTCGTCCTGGGCGTCACGTTCGCCATATACCTCTCCCTGGGGGAGATCGCTGGTTCGGGCGCAAGCACAGGAGGCGCGGAGGCCTTCTTCCTCGTCCTCGGGTTCTTCCTCGCGGAGACAAACGCCGTGGTGATGTTCTTCGTGTGGAGCTTAGAAGGTGGGAAGAGCACGGGGGAGCTCATGCACTCCATAGGCGCGTGCGTCCTGTCGTCGGAGGCGGTCTACGTGGCAGCATCCTTCGTCGCAGCCAGCTGATGCCGCGACGGTATCATCCGGGCCGCACCTTTCCCCCGATGCGTTCCATGTTCCGCTCGAGGAGCGCAATCTCCTTTGAGTCGAACGCCCTCGGGTCGACAGGGACAATCATGACGGCCCTGCTCTGGGAGATGTGGTCGTTGACCTGGTCGATGACCCTCAGCACCTTGGTGAAGTCGTTGTTCGTGACCAGGTACTCGAACCCGTCAAGGAGTATGATGCTGTTCTCGTGGGCCTCGATGAACTGGATGATCGTGTTCGTGAGTATGCCCAGGTTGGTGGGCGCGATCACGTCCTCCCCTGCCCTCGTAGCCAGCCAATAGACCGGCGTCTGCTCGAGCCCGTACTTCTGCCGGATCATGTCCGGGTGCTGCCGGCTCACAGCAATGCCCATGGTCTTGGTGCCGTCCCGTCCTGCTGTGGAGACGATGTTGACGAACGCGTCGAAGCTGATGTCCGGGGGCGCCTCCTCGACGACATACGACCTCCCCGGGAGGAGGTCGTACTTCCTCGTGATGCCCAGGCCGGCCTCTCCAGCAGACCGCTTGACCTTGGCCTTCCTGGAGAGCAGCCCCATCTAATCACTCCACATCGTCAACACGGAGCTCAGGGCGATTTCGTTGGTCGGCTTCAGGAGGAAGTCCTTTGCCCCGTGTTCGATGCTCTCCTTGATCATCTTCTTGTTGATGATGGAGCTCATCGCGACTATGGTAGCCTTAGGGTCTATGTCCCTCAGCGCTTTCGTCAGCTCCACGCCCGACTTGCCCGGCAGTATCATGTCCACGAAGCAGATGTTCGGCTTCTCCCTCGTGAAGACCTCGACGGCCTCGTTGTAGTCTCTCGCCTCCACGACTTCGTGGAAGCCCACCTTCACGAGTAGCTCTATCATGACCTTTCTGAAGGCCTCGGAATCGTCGACGACGAGTATCTTCATGCGCTCACCCACGCGTGCGCTGCAGATGAACCTGGAGGGTAATTATCGTTGTGCTGGAAGAAGGGAGATGGGCAGGCATTGAACATCCTGGCGCAAGGCCCTTCCGGTTTTCCTTTTCGGAGCACGGCGTCCATTCAAGGTTGCGTGCCATCAAGGAAGGGACTTATATGCTACCCATCTCGTGTTATCATTGGACCGCATCGCTCTTAAACGTTGTCCCTGCCTGGAGCATGCACTGGCCGGGCTCATTCGGCCGATGCGGACAAACATTGATATAGTGGCAGGCGGATTCTTCAATCGCGCCTTTTAGCTGGCATATTTTCGGCGACGGTGTTCATTCATGACGGACATTGAGGATGTCAAGAAGGGTACGACGACCATAGGACTGGTCTGTCAAGACGGAGTTGTCATGGCCACAGAGCAGAGGGCCACGATGGGCACGCTCATAGCTCACAAGACGACGCAGAAGCTGTTCAAGATCGACGACAACCTTGGGCTGACGGTCGCAGGCGTTGTCGGCGACGCTCAGACGCTCGCGAGATACATAACGGCGGAGGTCGAGCTCTACAAGCTCAAGAGGGGACAGCAGATGAGCGTGAGGTCTGCCGCGACCCTGACCTCGAACATACTCGCGGGGAGCAGGTACTACCCATACTGGGTCGGACTCATCCTCGGAGGAGTGGACAGGGAGGGCTCCCACGTCTACGCGCTCGACATGGTCGGAGGGGCGATCCCGGACGACTATGTCACCACCGGATCAGGATCTCCTTACGTCTACGGCGTGCTCGAGGACCACTTCCAGAAGGGACTGGCCGTGAACGATGGCATAGACCTTGCTGTAAGGGGCCTACACGCTGCCATGAAGAGAGACTCCGCCTCTGGAGACGGCTACTCGGTCGCATCGATAACGAGCGAAGGCTTCAGCCAGATCGACGAGAAGGAAGTCGCGAAGCGTTTGGCCAAGATGAAGCTCGCCTGATTTACATAATCCAAAACACTGGGCGTTTCTGCCTACACATATTCGATTGAGTTGAGTGAACGAGATGGGCATAGAGAAATTCCTTGACGAAGCCAGAGAGGCAGTGAAGAAGATCATACCCTCTCACATCGAAGTGACGGACGTCGACTTCGAAGGGCCAGTCATAGTCATCTACACCAAGAACCTGGAGGAGTTCGCGCACAACAACGACCTCGTCCGGCAGCTGGCTCAGAACTTGCGGCGCAGGGTGGCCATCAGGCCGGACCCCGCGATGCTGGCGAGCACGGAGAGCGCGGAGGAGCAGATCCGGAAGATCATCCCGGAAGAGGCAAAGATCACCAATATCTACTTCGACGACGACACGGGGGAGGTCACCATAGAGGCGATCTCCCCGGGGCTCGTGATAGGGAAGCACGGCGTCGTGCTCAACGAGATCAAGAAGGAGATCGGGTGGGCACCCAAGGTCGTCAGGGCGCCTCCGATACCGTCGAAGACGGTGTCCGACATACGGCAGTACCTGAGGAAGAACCAGGACGACAGGAAGGAGTTCCTGAGGAAAGTCGGGAAGAGGCTCATGCGCCCCCGGCTGAACGACGAGACCTGGCTCAGGGTCACGTCGCTGGGCGGTTTCAGGGAGGTAGGCAGGAGCTGCTCACTTCTCATGACCCGTGAGAGCAAGATCATGATAGACTGCGGCCTGGCCGTGTCAGGCGACAACGGCTCGACGCCTTACCTGAGCGCTCCCGAGCTCATGCCGATGGACTCGATAGACGCGGTTGTGATAACCCACGCGCACCTGGACCACTCCGGGCTCGTCCCTGCCCTGTTCAAGTACGGCTATGACGGCCCAATATACTGTACCACGCCGACCAGGGACCTAATGTCCTTGCTGCAGCTGGACTCCATCAAAGTGTCCGTTGGAGAGGCCAAGAAGCCCCCCTACGAGTCGTCGCACATCAGAGACGCGGTCGTCCACTGCATACCGCTCAAGTACGGCGAGACCACGGACATCTCGCCCGATGTCAGGCTCACATTCCAGAACGCTGGCCACATCCTCGGCTCGTCGATAGCGCACTTCCACGTCGGAGACGGCCTGTACAACATCGCCTTCACGGGCGACATCAAGTTCGAGAAGTCCTGGCTGTTCAACGCCTCCGTGAATAAGTTCCCGAGGCTCGAGACCCTCGTGATCGAGTCCACATACGGCGGATACCACGATATGCAGCCCTCCAGGCAGGACGCGGGCAACCAGCTCAAGGAGATCGTCAGGACGACCATCTCGAGGGGCGGAAAGGTGCTCGTACCCGTCTTCGCGGTCGGGAGGTCCCAGGAGGTCATGCTCGTCCTCGAAGATCTCATGAGGAACCACCAGGTCCAGAAAGTCCCGGTCTACCTGGACGGCATGATCTGGGAGGCCACTGCTATACACACCGCGTATCCCGAGTATCTGAACAGCCAGCTGAGGACCCAGATATTCCAGATGGGCGAGAACCCGTTCCTCTCTGACATATTCAAGAGGGTCGACAGCTCCGAGATGCGGGAGACCATTTGCCACGACCCAGAGCCGTGCGTCGTACTCGCGACGAGCGGCATGATGAACGGCGGGCCCGTCATGGAGTACTTCAAGGCGTGGTGCGACAACGAGCTCAACACCATCGCCTTCGCAGGATACCAGGCCGACGGCACCATGGGCCGGAAGATCCAGAAGGGCTGGAGCGACATCACGCTCAACGAGAAGGGCAAACCGCTTACCCTCCACATGAAGATGGACGTCGAGACGGTCGACGGCTTCTCCGGTCACTCCGACAGGAGGCAGCTGGTGAACTACGTCAGCACGCTGGAGCCTCGGCCCGAGAGGATCATCATCTGCCACGGGGAGGACTTCAAGTGCTCCGACCTCGCGAGCAGCCTCTACAAGAAGTTCGGAATCGAGACCAGGGCCCCGATGAACCTGGAGACCATCAGGCTGAAGTGAGCCTCAGTTGGACACTTTAAGCTTCGACCCCTTTTTACCGACGAGGACCACCCTGCTGTCCTCTCTCTCTGCGAGCATCTCGAGCGACAGCCTATCGGCCAGCCGGACGGAGAACTCGCGCACCGACGAGTGTGACGGCATGTTGTCCATCGTCATCCTCGTCCTCGAGTCACCCACGAAGACGTACCCTTTTGGCTCGATGAAAGTCGCCCCCGCGACCTCGTCCAGCTTCGCATACTCGTCCTCCCAACCGAGGTTCCAGTCCTTCACGAGAGTGTGCCTTATGACGGTCCTGGTGCCCAGTGACGGGATCAGCTCTAGCGTCTCCAAGAGGTTGTCCCAGGCTCGAGGGAACTGGGGCACGCAGAGCCTCTCGTAGAGCTCCTTGTTCGGTGCGGCGACCGTCACATACAGCTGGGTCGGCATCACGTCGAGCTGAGCGAGTGCCTTCGGCACAGAGCCGTTCGTGACTAGAAACGTCGTCATGCCCCTCCGCTTACACAGCGCGATGAACTCCCCCAGCTTCGGGTAGAGAGTGGGCTCTCCAGACAGAGATATTGCAACCTGGTTCGGGCTCCTGGCCTCCTCCCAGGTCGCGGGGTCGCACCGGCCGTCTCCCTTGAAGCCTGATACCAGTGACTTCTGCTCCTCGATACACCTGTCTAGGAGCGCCTCGGGCTCCGTGTACTTTGTGCCCCCGAACTCGGTCATGCCATGGTAGCGCCAGCAGAACAGGCACTTGTGGTTGCACACGTTCACGGCGGGGGTCATCTGCATGCAGCGATGGGAGGCGATCCCGTAGAATGCCTCCTTGTAGCAGGGGCGTCCGTAGAGCAGCTTCTGACGCATCCAGTGGCACAGTTTGACCGCTCCGCTCTCCCCGACTATCCTGTACTGCTGCCTCTCCAGATGCTCCCTCGTTCTCGCGTCCAATCCGAGTGCTCCCCTAGAAATGCCTCGCGCCCTTCTTCGCGGCAGCGCGCTTCGGTCGGGACTTCGCAGACTCCTCACTGTCCCAGGACGACGCCTTGGCCTTCGCAAGTGTCTCCTGGACCTTGCTGGAATCTGGCGAGGTCTGGAGAAGGTATGCCAGATCGCCGTCGTCCAGCTCGAAGTCCATGGTGACTCTGAGCAGCAGTTCCGTGTCGTTCTTGACGATTGCGCCCAGGTATGGAAGCGTGGATTCGCTCACGCACTTCCTCGATGTGTGAAGATGCGTCTGCAGCTTGCCTGCTAGAGCGTCTCTCGCAGCCCGCGGGCCTTTGGCCCTCGACATGAGGATGAGGTACCCAGGGAACCTGTACTGGTAGACCGAAGGTCTCGTCCCCTCCTTTCGGGAGAGAACAACTCCACCTGTCATCATCTCTTTCGCGTACGACCAGAGGCCATAGTGCTGCAGCTTTCGCGTCCAGCCCAGGTAGATATCCGAACGAGACAGCGAGTCGAAGGCCCTCGCCATGTCGCCAGGATGATGAAATTCGAGTGGTATGTTCTCCTCTATCCACTTGATGAGATCGTCCGGGGTCTTGTCGATGTCGAAGGTCGCGTCCCGGGCCGAGCGCACCGTGTCCGCGCCGAACATCACCCTCAGAGCTGCATCCAGCTCCTTTTCCTGGTTTCTCTTGCCCATCGAATCTGAGTCGAGCGCAGTCAAGGCCATCTTCCCCTCCGCGAGCATCTGAAGGTCGTTCACGGCGGCCCTGAGGTCGCCCCCGGAGTTCTGGGCGATCTTCGACAGCAGCTCCTCGTCGATGGACACCTTCTCTTTGCTGGCAATCGATTTGAGGACGGAAGTAACGGACCTGTCGTCCAGCCTCTTGAAAAGAGCGGTCTCAGTGAGGGTCTTTATGGCGGGAGACCTGCGGGTGAGCTCGTAGAAATCGTTCACAATCAGTATGATGGGGTGAGCGGACTCGCGAATCGTGTCCACAATCGCCTTCGCGCCGCCGTAGTCCTCCCTTCCGAAGAGGTTGTCCGCCTCGTCAATTATCACGAGCTTCCTTCGTCCCTCGGCGGCGTTCAGGAACTCGCCATCCAGGGTGAAGGTCTGGGCACGTGAGCCAGCGCCGGCCACTTTCTTGATTGATGCCGCATTCCTGTGGTCCGAGGCGTTCATCTCTATGAAGTCCCAGTCCATGTCCCTGGCAAGGGCCAGTGCTGCGCTTGTCTTTCCCGTGCCTGGCTCGCCCCTGAGGGTGAGTGCTTTCAGGCGCGGAGGGCCATGCTTCCATGAATCGGCCCACCGGCGTATCACGCGGATGGCGGCTTCGTTGCCAATGATCTCGGACAACGACTTCGGCCTGTACTTCTCGGTCCACTCGTCCTGCATTCGGATGGAAAGCAGTCGTCTCGTATTATAGACTAATCGTGAGCAGGGCCGGAAGTACGGAAATCCTGCGCGCGGGTGCACCCTCTAACTACAAGATATAAAAGTATACCATGAAAATGTTTGAAGTGAATAAATTTAGCTCAGAACTATCCATCATTCGATAGAACGAAGGAGTTCGTGTGCGTCGGAGCGACGACTTCGACGTCGGCCAGATGCTCCACCTGCTCGCCACCATTTGCAGCTTCCTCGACTTCGAGCACGGTCGGCAGCGGGTGTTTCGAGTACTCCTCCTTCCTGTCGTCGATGTCCATGGTGAGGTATATGGCCGTCACTTCTATGCTTGAGTGGCCGAGGTTCTGCTGGAGCGTCCTGAGGTCGATGCCAGACTTGAGCGCGTAGACCGCGTGCGTGTGGCGCAAGACGTGCGGGTGCCGCTTATCCTTGTCAAGGCCAGTCGCCTCGCCGTAGTTCCAGATCAGGCGCTCGATCTGCCGCCTGGACAGCTTCCCGCGCTTGTTGGAGACGAAGAGCGGATCCTTCCGGATCTTCCTCGTGCCGATGTAGTCCCTCAGCATCGTCTTCGTCCAACTGTTAACGAGAGGAACCTTCCTCCCTTCCTTGTGCCGCTTTGCCTCTTGTATCGTGATCTCGCCCGCCTCGAGGTCCACGTCACCAATTGTCAAGGCTGCGAGCTCTCCGACCCTCATCCCCGTTTCGTAGAGAAGTTTGATAATGAGACGATCTCTCATCCGCTTAGGTGCCTCTAGCAGGGCTTTGAGCTCGTCCTGCTTGAGATACTTGCGCATGCTAGCTACCCATCCCTTCGTCTTCGGACGAATGTCCGACAAAGCATCATTTTGTGTCTATTTAAAAATGTCGCATTTTGGTCCCAAAATGCCCTTCGCCTCTCCGCCCCACCGATAATGCCCCGAAAAACGGCAACTTATACCCTATTTGTTGCCGTTCGCCATAGATTGAGGACCAGGCGCCCTCGCACCAGCACCTCTTTCCTACTCTAGCCGTGCTATGTAGTATCACGGATGACCCCGAATTGGCAAAAACCCCATGAGGGAATGCGAAAAACAGGCTCTCCGAGCGGCAGGATCCCCTATTGCCCCCTACGGGGGCAACCCCGTAGGCCGAATTATAGCTCGACGGCATACAAGTATGTGCCTATTGCTTTCTACATATACAGATATAGTGTTTACATATATTGCCGTCCGACGGCGGCGGACAGCACGTCATTCTGTAGCACAGCCCTCGAGCATGTCATGTCAAAACGTGTCACGATTCTTATTGTTGACCGAAGCCGTCGACCACGATCCGCCCGCAAGCGCCCCGCGGCGGGAGCTCTTGAGTATGTCGTCCGCGCGCCATATGGCCATATGCTGGCTGGGCCGCGGCAACATCCAATTGCCCAGCTGCCAGTCGCATATCCGTGAAGAGCTGGCTCAGAGCTCGAGGTAGTGTTTGGAGCGATGTATGACATATACAAATATAGATGATTCAGCTCGAAAGCCATCTTGTATACCTATCAGATATACACAACACGGATTCTGCTCAGGATGGGACAAAGACGGACGTGTCCGCTGCAGACATGCGACTCGGTCCCGAGATTGCGCATTGGCAGCAGTCTAGGCGACCTTTCTGAGATGCTGGATGGCCGATTCCTCGCAAGCCATTGCCTGTCTCAGCAACGCTGCGCCTTTCTTCCGCTTCGAAGCCGGCATCTGGCCCTCGAATCTGAAAGGGAATATCTTAGTGAATTCGGCCAGAGTCTTCGCCCCTCTTGCATACGATGCTGACGATCTCTTGACATGTTTCGCCTCACTGGCAGGGAGCTTGCGCGCAACTCCTTTCAGGAACACTGAGGATAATCCGCGTCCCTCTTGAACACATGCACCAACGTAGCTGTTGCCCATGTAGTTCTGGGACGACTGCGGGAGCTCCTCAAGTGCCGCTGCCCACTCCTCATATGCTGTTGGCCCGGAGAGGTAGTTTTTCTGTGTCTCGGCGCGTCCTTCTGCAAATCTCAAGGCCCTGGCCAGCGCCGCCTTGCGAGCCTTGGACTGCCTCACCTTGACATTCTTGTCGAAGAATATCGCGTCCACACAGCCAGGTGCGATTAGAGCCTGGTATGGGATAGGCTTCTCGACGACGCCTGGGGTCTGGAGCCTCCTGAAGGTACTGACCAGATACGACTCTCCTTCGTAACCACGCACGATGCCATACTCAGGCGCGCCCAGACCGTACACCACCACTGGCCTGGTGTTCAGGTCGATCTCTCTCTTAATCCTCTCGAACAGTCCTTTGACCACGCCCAGTTCCTCTGGAGTCGGGCCTGAAGGATGGCTCGGGTAGCTGTGAGGGTATTCGAAATTCTTCAAGCGCCAGCCCAAGGACTGGACCGCATCCAGCATCTGAAGGAAGGTTCTGATGTGCATGGCGGTCGGTCCAGATGGACAGGTTTCGCCTCTCGAAACATTGACCAAGAAGGAGTACCCGGTGTAGCCTCCCACGTCTGCAGCGCTGCACTTCGTGCCAAGAGCGTTCAACGATCCGGCCAGTGCCCCAATGAGCGACAGCCAGCAGCCTTGGTATTCCACCCTGTAATCGAGTTCGTATCTGTCGACCTCGACTGGCTGGCCGAATGCCCTTCCATAGCTTCTCTTCATAAGATCCTTTTCCTGGTTCTCGCGCTTCGACGAGCGCCTGTACGTCGAGAACGCTGCGGCCAGCAACTCCTTGCCGTCGGGTGTGAGCTCGTACTTCCCCCTCTTCTGACGCCTCATCAGGCCGTCACCTACCAGCTGGCTTACATGGTTCGCGAGGGCTGTCTTCGAGAGCAGTGTCGCCTGCGACATTGCCGAGAACTCCCCAGAGCCCCTCATCGCAAGAGCCAGTATCTTGACCCTCGCGGGGTTCGCTGCGGACCTGAGAAGACCCGCGATAGCATCAGATGACTCGAATACTGGGCCGTAGCCAGACTTGCGTTCATGAGTGCCTGCCATATCTCCACCTGTCATTTCCATGACGTCCTGAGCCATTCATAAAGGTTTGTATTTTGGTGAACTTTCGTGCTAATATATGTGAACAAACATAATTATGCGCTACGCCATTATATTGCAGAACGCAAATAAAAATATGCCCCACTGACAGTCAAACCCGACGTGCGAGAGAGTGAATCAAAAGGATGAAAAGGACCGAAAAAAGAGGACGATAAGAAGGAGTTTACATCATGCCCGGGGGCATCCCGCCCATCCCGCCCATCCCGCCACCCGGCGGACCGCCAGCGGGCGGGCTCATCTTCTTCGAGGCAATCACGTCGTCGATCCTGAGGATCATCGACGCAACCTCCGTCGCGGACTGAATCGCCTGGGTCTTGACCCTAAGCGGCTCCAGAACCTTGGCAGCCCGCATGTCGGAAACCTTGTTCTGAAGTACGTTGACCCCGAAGTTCAAACCAGTCTTCTTTGAGTGGGCGTTCTTGAGCTCTATCACCACATCGATCGCGTCCATGCCAGCATTCTCTGCGAGCGTCCACGGAATGACCTCGAGGGCCGATGCGAAGGCGTCGATGGCGAGCTGCTCTCGTCCTCCGACAGACTGCCCGTATTCCCTCAATCTCAGTGACAGCTCGATCTCCGACGCGCCTCCGCCAGGGACTATTACGCCATCCTCGGTGGCGACAGCGACGACCTTCAGGGCGTCGTGCAACGACCTCTCGACCTCGTCGATGACGTGTTCAGTGCCGCCCCTGATGAGTATGGACACGGCCTTCGGGTTCTTGCAGCCAGTCACGAACGTCATCTGGGAGTCTGCAATCTTGACCTCCTCGACCTGCTCCGCAGCGCCGAGCTCGGACGACTTCAAGTCGTCCAAGTTTGTGACGACCTTTCCGCCAGTCGCTTTCGCGAGCTTCTCCATGTCGGATCTCTTGACCCTGCGCACAGCGTACAGGCCCTCCTTGGCCAGGTAATGCTGCGCGAGGTCGTCTATGCCCTTCTCGCAAATGAGGACGTTCGCACCGGACTTCTTGACCTTCTCCACCATGTTCCGGAGCGTCTTCTCTTCCTCGTCCAGGAACTTCTGTATCTGGTTCGGGTCCCTGATCTGTATCTTCGCTTCGACCTCGGTCTTCTTGATTTCAAGGGCCGAATCGACGAGCGCGATCCTCGCGTTCTTCAGGACTTTCGGCATCCTCGGGTGGACTCTCTCCTTGTCCAGAACGAGACCCTTGATGAGCCTGGTGTCCGAGATTGCTCCGCCCTGCTTCTTCTCGACCTGGATGTTGTCGATGTCGGCCTTGTACTTCCCGTCCTGCTTCTCAGCGACGGCAGCAACTGCCTCGACGGCGATATCGGCGAGCATGTCCAGCTCCCCTCCAACGCCCTTTCCGGTCATGGCCGTGGTTGCCACGAGTTTGAGGGACTTCTTGTCGGTGGGTGACACCTCGACCCCCATCTCCTTCAGGATGTTGATCGCCTCGTGGGCCGCAAGCCTGAAGCCGTTCGAGATGACCGTCGGGTGGACGTTCTCATCAATGAGCGCCTCCGACTTCTTCAACAGCTCTCCAGCGAGCACGACGGCGGACGTTGTTCCGTCTCCGCATTCGTTGTCCTGGGTCTTCGCTACCTCGACGACCATTTTCGCCGCAGGGTGTTCGATATCCAATTCCTTCAGGATGGTCGCACCGTCATTCGTTATGACGATGTCACCCATGCTGTCCACGAGCATCTTGTCCATGCCCTTCGGACCCAGGGTGCTTCTCACGGCATCGGCGACCGCCTTCGCGGCCATGATGTTGTTGTTGTGGGCTGTTTTGCCCCTTGTCGATTCCGTGCCTTCCTTGAGTACAATTACGGGTTGGCCTCCCAACATTTAGAACTGCCTCCAACTTCGAGTATACTAGAGCTTCTATATAACAGTTGCCCATCATGACACGCGGGGGGTCGACGGGTCCACCGGGCAACCTGGACTTGCCCCCACCAACCCCTTTTCGGGCGAATGTGTAAATCGGAAGGCTGCGATAACTGCATGGGATGACCGAAGGGGGCGGAAGCCGACTGGAGAGGAAGTGGTTCGCTCTCGACGTCGACCAACTGCTCAAAGAACTGGAAACGTCCAGGTCGGGCCTGTCTAGCGAGGAGGCGAGACGCAGACTCGCACAATACGGTCCAAATGAACTCCAGCGGGAGGAACCCAAGGGCGCCTTGTATTACCTTGCCAAGCAGATCAACCAACCCCTCATCTATGTGCTGCTGGTCTCGGCATTGGTGACGGCCTACCTCGGGGAGTGGGTCGACACGACTGTCATTCTCGTTGTCGTTGCGGTCAACGCCTTGATTGGCTACTTCCAGGAGCGCAAGGCCGGCCAGGCGATTGAAGAACTGCTGAAGTACGAGGTCGCATCTGCCAAGGTCAAGCGCGACGGGCATTCGCAAATCGTTCCCGCGCCCCAGCTTGTGCCCGGGGACGTCATCTCCCTTCAAGCGGGGGACATGGTCCCCGCTGACGTCCGCTTCATTGTGGCCAAGGACCTCTTCACGGACGAATCGCTTCTCACCGGTGAGTCGCAGGGGGTGCTCAAGCAGTCGGGAGTGAGCCTAAAAGACAACCCTGTGCCGGCCGACCAGGACAACATGGGGTTCTCTGGCACCTTCGTCGTCAGGGGGCGAGGCGAGGGCATCGTCGTAGCCACTGGAGTGGACATGGAGATTGGGAAGATCACCTTGGAGATTGCCGAGGTGAAAGAGGAGGCTTTTCCTCTGATGAAGAAGGTCGCAAAGTTCAGCAAGTACCTCTCTATCGTCATCGCCCTCGCCGCGGTCTTTACGTTCCTGCTGGGTCTCGCGCAGGACTACGAAGTAACCTACATGTTCAGAGCCTCGGTTGCTCTCGCGGTCGCTGCAATCCCAGAAGGGCTGCCCGCCATGTTGACTGTCGCGATGGCCATGGGGGTCCGCGCGATGGCGAGAAGGAACGCCATCGTTAGGAGCTTACCAGCTGTGGAGGCTCTTGGGAGCACGACGACCATCTGTTCGGACAAAACCGGCACACTCACGATGAACAGAATGGCAGTCGTGACGGGGTTCGTGGGCAGGAGAGAGTATGAGGCCGACACCCCGATGTACAGGTGCATCCGGCACTGTGATTACCCTGGGCCGGTGCAACCCGAACACGAGGGCGACCTTGTCGAGGCCCTCACAATCGCTGCTCTCTGCAACGATGCCACTGCCAAGGATGGCAAATTCGAAGGTGACCCGACCGAGACGGCGCTCTTGCTCGCGGCAACCTCCGTCGGGATTGCGCCCACCATGCCGAGGCTGGACGAGATTCCTTTCGAGACGACGAACGGTTACATGGCGACTCTGAACAGGGGTGACTCGGAGAACCTCGTGCTCGTCAAGGGTGCGCCCGAACGTGTCCTCCCGAGATGCACCTCGGAACTGGTCCGCGGGGAGGTCGTCCCGATAGACAAGGCAAGGCTCAACACAGAATTGGAAACACTCGCCGGGAGAGCGCTAAGGGTGCTGGCTCTTGCCAGGAAGAAGGTGCCCTTAACAAGCCTGAAGCTTGAGAAGGGAGACCTCGACCATCTGACATTCGTCGGACTCGTCGGCATGAAAGATCCTCCTAGGCCGGAAGCGCGTGAGGCAATCGAGGCGTGCAGGTCCGCTGACATCAGAGTCATAATGATTACAGGAGACCACAAAGCGACAGCGAAGGCAATCGGTGCAGAGATCGGCATCGATGGGAGGAGCAGGGGGGTAGTCACCGGGGAGGAGCTCGAGGCAATGGCCGACGCTGACTTCGAGCGCGTCATCATAGAGACCAACATATTCGCGAGGGTCACCCCGGAGCACAAGCACAGGATCGTGAAGCGGCTGAGGGAACGGGGCGAGATCGTTGCCGTCACAGGCGACGGCATCAACGACATCCCTGCCCTCAAGGCAGGCAACATTGGCGTGGCCATGGGACTCAGCGGCACGGATGCGGCCAAGGCGGCTGCTGACATCGTGCTGAGAGACGACAATTTCGCCACCATCGTGGCTGCAATCGAAGAAGGTAGGGACGTCTATTCGAAGCTGCAGAAGATCATCGCGTGGACGATCCCCACGAACATCAGCGAAGCGATGATGCTATTCATCGCCATTCTGCTCGGGGCGGTCCTGCCGCTCCTGCCGCTCCAGATACTGTGGATAAACCTTGTGACCGCGATAGCGCTTGCAATTCCCCTCGTGTTCGAGGTGCGTGAGCCGGGGCTTCTTGAACGTCCCCCGGTTCCACCGAACCAACCCCTCGTCAACTCGGTCATGGCGCGGAGGTTCACACTCGCAGCCGCGATCATGATCATAGGGACCTATGGCATCTTCACGCACTACGTCAACCAAGGCTCGTCATTGGAGCTGTCCCGCACGGTTGCGATGAACACCCTTGTGTTCTTCGAGATGTTCTACCTATTCAACAGCAGGTCCTTGACTGAGTCCATGCTGTCTACGGGCCTGCTCTCCAACAGATGGATCCCCGCCGGGGTGGCAACTGCCGTCGCGGTCCAGCTGGGAGTGACGTACCTGCCTGGGCTCAACGAAGCCTTCGAGACGACGAGCATGAGTGCGATAGACTGGGCGACATCAGCGGCAATCGCCAGCTCAGTGTTCTTCGTCATCGAGCTTGAGAAATGGCTGTCGAAGACCTACTTCGGTGCGAAGAAGTCACCGAACAGGTCGTGACGCTCCACTCTCAGAAAGCCGCTACCAGCTCCAGTCCCTTCTCTGTGCAGGCACGGGTGAGAACGTCCCGGACACGGACGATATCCGAAGCGGCTGGACGCGCGAACGGCCCTCGGCCCGCTGCGACCAGGCGGGAGTTCAAGCGCGCCCCAGCAACCGGTCGCGGGTTGTACATGTCCCACATGATCCTGTGCACACCGGCATTCTCCGCCCCAGCGACGAGCGATTCCAGCAGACCGTCCTCGTCCGAAATGCCCGGCAGGATCGGGGCCGCCATCAAGTAGACTTCGACACCAGCGCCTGAGAGGACTCTCAGCGCATCGAATCGCATGGAAGGCGAGGGAGCCCCCGGCTCGATAAGCGCCGCGATCTCTGGGTCCACGCATCCGACGCTCATGCCCACCTCGGCCCCTGCCCAGCCTCTTAGGAGGTCCAGGTCACGGAGCACAAGGGGAGATTTCGTCAGGATGCTGATGCTCGCATTCTTGTGTCTTAGCACCTCGAGGCATCCACGCGTCAGCCGGTACTCCGCCTCGAGTGGCTGGTATGGGTCCGTCACCGTCCCTATGCCGTAGACCCCTTTCGGACTCCGGCGGAGCTCCTTCTCGAGCACCTGGACTATGTTGTACTTGACCTCGCAGACCTCGCCCCAAGGCCGCCCCAACTCGAACCTGGTCACGTCCTGAGCGTAACAGTACGAGCAACGATGGGCACAGCCCCTGTACGGGTTGACGGCCCAGTCGAGGCCCGGCAGCCTGGACGGGGATGCAGCAGTCTTGCACTGGACCATCCTGATCTCCAAGGGCTCAGCCCCACGAATCGTCTATCCTCTTCTGATACAGCGCGTCCTTGAGGATTGCGCTATTCCTGATCCATCGCGAGATTGGGATGTCCATGAGCGTGGATACGTGTGTCAGGGCCTCTTTGAGTGTCCCGAACTTCTTCGGCCTGTTCCTGAGCGCCGCCCTGACGTTCTCCCTCACGTTCCATACGCCGACCGGCAGGATGTATCCTGGATGTGCCTCCCGGAATATCGACACACCCGCCTGATGACGCTCGCGCTGGAGCAACTCGTTGACGGCCAGGCGGGCGGAGTAGTAGCAGCCCCCGATGCTGGCATAGGTGGTCCTCCCGTCGAAGTACTCATGGTCCCCCATGATTGCAATCTTGTCGCTGTACGGGTTCCAAGCCGTGTTCGGATACCAGGCCTCGATAAGCTCGTAACGCCAGCTGGTAGGCATCATCAAAATGGACCATCTGTTGTCCAGCTTGCACTCCTCGTATACCCGGTACTCGTTGATCGTCGGGTAGGTCTTTGTCGTCTCGAGCATGTGCAGTCCGAGGTTTGAGTCGACGGCCGTTATGCTCCACCTCGTGGGCACGAACTTGCGCTTCTTCTCCAGCCCGAACGCCCCCACGCTGAACGCCCTCTGGATCTGCGACACCAGGGCACCCTGCTTGTACATCCTGACGACTGCGTCCTTGGCCTTCATGTCGGTGTCGAAGAAGGCGCTCTCGAGCCTGCTGTCGAACCTGAAGTTCCCCACATCGAACTTGCGGATGGGGGCGGACGGTCCGAACGGTTCAGTGTCGTCGTTGACGGTGAGCCGCCCCTGGGGCTTCCTCTGGAACTCGGCCTCTACCTCAGGCGGGCTTCGCGCCAGCGCGAGGTCCCTTGTGTGCATGACGACCTTGTCCGATGTCTCCACGTCGTGGACCTTGACACGGTGCATCCCACGCACGAGGCACGAGCGAAAGTCAATGATGTCTTCTATGGACAGACCCGTCCATCTCTCAGGGGTGTCAATGAGGGACGTGTCACCGTGGTACGGTGGTATCATGGGGCCCACGGAGACGCTCGGATATCCGAACCTGCCTATGAACACGCTGGGAGGGCTGGCACCGTCGATGGTCGTGCTGTTAAAGGACTGCTTGACCTTCGAGGCTGAATAGAACCGCGCGACCACAGGGCACCTGTCCTTTCCGCACAACAACTTCGAGCCCTTGCAGTACACGCACATCGAGGAGCGGCTCCTGATGTCCTCCGTCGAGAGTATCTCCTCGAACATGGCCGAACTGTCGAGCATCGTCTTCGAGCGGCTGAACGATGATAGGTCCATCCCAGTCCAGTATTGCGCACCTGCGTTATTAACTCAGACCCAAGGATGTGCGAAAGTGGTTCGGCGGGGGGCTGAGCCAGGCATTCTAACCTTAAACTAGATATATTGTCGAATGCTTCTCAGCGACGCCGGATTGGGGGGTTTGTCCGAAAGATGATGGAAGCAGTGCTCGCTCTGAAGATTCCGCAGAACTGGATGAGCGAGATCCCGCAGAAGCATCCTGTGACCATTCGCGTCATCGACAGAGTCCCTTACTCGGAGAAGGGCGTCAAGGACCTCGTCGAGATTGCGGGTCCCGAGGATGTCATGGCGGAGGTACTCGACGACATCAAGAAGAACCCGCTGGTGGCCAAGGTCGAGACGACCATAACTGAGCGCGGCAAGGTCATCGGCGCGGTGACAACGGCGCGGTGCGAGATTTGCAGGATCCTCACCGATTCTGATGTGTTCCTCATCTCCGCAGAGTCGAAGGGGAGCGGCAAGGTGGAATGGACGCTTGTCGTCAGCGACAAGAGCGTCCTGAAGGGCATATTCGACCACTTGAAGACGAAGGGAGTAGAGAGCGAGCTCGTCAAGCTCACGAAGATAGACGACAAGGAGAGCCTCACGGAGAGGCAGGACAAGATTACCCACGTGGCGTTCGAGAGAGGTTACTTCGACTACCCGAAACGCATAAGCCTCAGGGAGCTGGCAAGGATGTTCGATGTATCGCCTTCGACGTTGTCCGAGATACTCAGGAAAGGGCAAAGGAAGATCGTCCTGGACTACTTCAAGAAGCAGCGCCAGTCTATCTAATACCACATGGGAACTGCGTTAACTTAATCTAGTGAATCGAGGGTTACAGGGCAGATTGCCCCGAAGGGAACTGGGACGAGCGATGGCGAAAGAAGAAGAGGTCATATCAAAGCTGCGTGGGATTATTGACCCTCACACCAACATCAGCGTGTACGACATGGGCCTCATATCGGAACTGAAGGTGTCGAAGGAAGCAGTCAGCCTCACTTTCAGGCCGACGTCCCCGTTCTGTCCGCTCGGAGTCCAGCTCGCGCACAACATAAAGCGGAGCGTCATGTCCATCAAGGGCATCAAGAAGGTCGATGTGAAGGTCATAGGCCATGTCCAGGAACAGATGATAAACAAGTCCCTGGCAGAGCTGTGACTTCCTCCTCGCCCGCCTGGTCGTTCACGCGCCGAATTTTCTCGCTCTGTCAGCGACTCCCATTAGTATTGGCATCAGGTCCGTGCCGCGTATCCTGCCCAGGGCGCCAGACGCGACCGATATCTCGTCGAATTCCTTGACGCCGTCGACCCTCGAGCCCCCGCCTGAGATTGTCAGTGGGACCGGGTCAGCGCTGTGCTCCTTGACGGACACCGGGGTAGAGTGGTCGCAGGTGAGCGCGACCACGACGTCCTCGTGGATGTCCTTCAGCACCAGTCCGAGCATCATGTCGATGCTCTCTACAACGCGAACCTTCGTCCTGAAGTCCCCGTCGTGACCGGCCACATCGCCCGCCTTCACGTTCACGAACACGAAGTCGTGGGTCTCCAGGAGTCGGAGTGCGGCCACACCTTTTGCCCTGTAGTCGGTATCTAGTCCGCCGGTCGCTCCAGGGACGTCTGGGACGGTCATGCCGACCATCCTGCATATGCCCTTGACGAGCGTCACTCCAGCGACGGCCGCGCACTTCATCCCGTAGAGATCGTTGATCGGCTCGAGCTCCTTCAGGCTACCTGCGCCCCTCGGGAGTATCGCGTTTGCCGGAGGGAGGCCGTCTTCAACCCTCTTCTTGTTGACTGGATGTGTCGACAGTATTGTCGCGGACCGCTTCACGAACTCGTTCACGACCCTCGCGGTCTTCTCTGCGCCGGGGACCATCGGCCTGGACACGAGCACCTTGCCCTCGTGGTGTGGGTCGACGTCCGTGACCCGGTGGTCGAGCCCAACACCCTTCAGTACCAGCACGCCCCGGTGCTCCGAGCCCTCCTTGAAGACTGTGGAGACGTCCTCGATGGTCATCCCCGTCACCGCCTTCGCGAGCTCGCCTGTCCCGGTCTTGATCCTTCCTGCGCGCCTGTCGAGCACATTGAACGAATCGTCGACCGTGGCGAAGTTGCATCTGAATGCGACGTCGTCCCTGCTCACATCGACCCCCGCGCCAGCAGCCTCTATCGGGCCCCTGCCCGTGTACACCTTGTACGGGTCGTACCCGAAAAGTGCCAAGTGAGCCGTGTCGCTCCCCGGTATGACACCGTGCCCGATGATGTCCATCGTGCCGCTGATGCCGTGCCTCGCGAGGGCATCCATCGCTGGCTTCCGGGCTGCCTGAAGGGGGGTCTTGCGGTCGAACTCCTTCACGGGCCTGTCCGAGAGTCCGTCGCACACGATCAGAAGGATCTTCTTGGCGGCCATGCTAGCATTTTCGGAATGGTTCTGGGCGTAATTAACCTATTGAGCAGACCAGAAGTCAGAACTGATGCGCCGCGAGAGGACTGGCGCCGAGGGGGAGATTTGAACTCCCGTGGTGACGAGCACCAGTAGCTCTCGAGGCTACCGCCTTAAACCGAGCTTAGCTACCTCGGCATCTAGCCAGACGGAAAGCGTTATTACGAGTGCCCATATTAACGCTGTCGGTAAAGCCATGAAAGTCACCGTCCAGCTCCTACCCGGCAAGAAGAGGGCGAAGGCCCTCGAGCTGAAGAAAGGGGCCACTGCGGAGGACGCGATACGCGCGATGGGGTTGTACCCCGACGCTTGGATACCAGTGCGGGGGGACGAGCCGATACCCGTCGACGAACTGCTCAAAACCGGGGAGAGGCTGAAGCTCGTGGCGGTCGTGTCTGGCGGGTAGTTGCCCCGGATACTGGCACGCTCATTCCCATTATTATAGTGCACATGCAAAAGTATTTATCAGTCGGCGTGTTAGTAGTCTCGAAGAACAGCGCATCATTCCTCAACTGACATATCATCAGATAATCGAGTGAGTGTCTCTGAGGCGGCCGGCCAATAAGTGGCCAAGGACGCCTCTCAGAACAGATGACTGTCAAACCCTGACTGGAGGCAGAGCCCCTAGGGCTTGCCCGAAGAGCCGAAGCGACAGCCGAGGGGAAAGGACAGAAGCTGTTTTTCGACAAGGACGGAAGTGCGAGAATGGACATAGACCCAAGCACAACAAAATACCTGATTCAGGCTAGACTCGCGACCGATGGGATCGTCGAGAAGCCCGACATCGTAGGCGCCATCTTCGGACAGACCGAGGGACTGCTCGGCGACGAGCTAGACCTCAGGGACCTGCAGAAGAGCGGCAGGATCGGAAGGATAGAAGTCGAGGTCACATCGAGCAAGGGCAAGTCCGAGGGCACAGTATACGTGCCTTCGAGCCTTGACCAGGTCGAGACGGCGATACTTGCGTCTGCACTGGAGACGATCGACAGGGTCGGCCCGTGCAAGGCTAGGATCAACATCGAGAAGATCGAAGATGTGAGGATCTCGAAGCGGAACAAGATCGTCGAGCGCGCGAAGCAGCTGCTCAACGAGCTGATGAAGGCCTCCAAGGTCAGCGGAGTGGACCTCGCGGACAGCGTGAGGCAGTCCGTCCAGATAGAGGAGGTCGTGCACTACGGCAAGGAGAGGCTGCCCGCCGGACCGAACATAGACGATTCTGACGCGATCATCGTGGTCGAGGGCCGCTCGGATGTACTCAACCTGCTCAAGTACGGAATCAAGAATGTCATAGCGGTCGAAGGGACCAACGTCCCCCAGTCGATCATCGAGCTGGCAAGGGAGAAGGTCGTGACCGCTTTCGTCGACGGTGACAGGGGTGGCGAGCTCATCCTCAGGGAGCTGCTCCAGGTCGCCGAGATAGACTTCATCGCGCGCGCGCCAGCGGGCCAAGAGGTGGAGGAGCTGACGCAGAAGCAGATGGTCAAGTGCCTCAGGAACAAGGTGCCCGGGGACCAGTTTGCAGAAATGCTCAACATCCAGCAGCCTCAGGGCCGGAATGGCTCAAAAGAGGGCAGGGAAGAGAGGCGCGACAGGGACGAGCGCAGGGGCAGGGACGACGAGCGCGAGAGGCACAGGGACCGCGAGCCCCGCGAGCAGAGGGAGATGAGGGAGCGTGAGCCGCGGCCCCAGCCGAGGCCCGAGCGGCCGAGCGCCGCTTCGAACGGCGTTCCGACCGCGTTCCAGGGGGCGGCTGGAGCCGGCCGCTCATAGGCCTGCAGCAGGGCTCGCGTCCCGCCC
>ERZ1649853.28-NODE-28-length-64658-cov-8.056035_pt1 | contig 64658 bp, 47 predicted proteins | sample MGYA00575353_ERZ1649853 | MGnify/ENA primary metagenome ERZ1649853 (study PRJEB40853, sample SAMN11349654) | freshwater sediment metagenome | isolation source: river sediment | host: Sediment | place: India: Okhla Barrage, New Delhi | collected 2017-02-21 ...
TGTGCGCGTCGTCAACCACCAGCAGACCGCCGCGCATGGAGTCCTCGGTGAACGACGTGTCGATCCGAGTGGTCGCCTCGAACGAATGCGTCACGTTTTCGTGCAGGTAGTGTGCGCCGATCTCCCGGGGCCCGAGAGCCGTTCCGGGGTCGCCTTCGATGTGAAGCCACCCGGGCGTCGTGAGGCCGACGTCGAAGGACCCGGAGCCCGCAGTCGGGTCGTTCGTCCAGGCCATTCTGCTGGACAGGACCAGTCCGTCGAATTCGCTCGTGAGCGCGGAGTATGTCCCTGTCGACCAGGTCGCGGACACGAAGCTGGCGTTCGTTCCCGGCCCGAGCAGCGAGGACTCGTAAAGGCCCTGCTCGCCTTCGAGAGTGTAGTTGAGCGCGAGCCTGGGTTTCTCCAGCGAGTTGACGTTGTCATCGGAGCTGGTGAATGTCTTGATAGAGTCTTCCACAGTCGATTGGGAGATGATGATGATGCCGAAGTTGGGTATCCTCCCTGTCTTCCAGGAGTCGACGAGCCTCGAGAGGTCCATGCCATGCCACCCCGCCTCGTTCGCAACGCTCGCGGAGCAGTAAGGGACCGGGTCGTAGTCGCCCCCAGGGATGTCCCACTTCTTGCCAAGTATGCAGAAGTCCCAGCTCGATTCGTACTCCGTCCAACCCTTGGTGAGTGCGTATACGCCGATCTCGTTCACGGGGTCCCGGCCGCTCTTGAGATAGAGCCATATGGTGGCATTGATGAGCACCGCGCTGGACGGGATGGACGTGAGGTCGAACCAAATCAGCATCCTCTGGGACTTCCCCAATTCGCCGTCGAGCACGATGTTCGTGCTGGTGCCGTAGTTGTTGTTCGGGACGTCCTCCCTGATGTAGTTGTCCACTCCTTCCACGCCGGGCGAGAGCACCCTGCTGGTCACTGCAGGCGCGCTCAGGTCGACCGTTATGGATCCCGGCGCGCTCGTGATATCGATGTTGGTCTGCGTGATGCCCATCGCGTAGTCGGCCGGAGAATCCTCTCCAGCGCTCTCCGAGTTCCACGCAAGGCTCCCGTAGCCGCCCGCGACCGATGTCCCGGTCAATACGTAGTCCGCGGGGTCGTCGTAGTTCCACGTCAAGCTCTTGGTCATATCGGGATTGCTGCCAATCACCGGGTCCGCGGACGACGTGCTAGATGCGAGGATGGCGACGGGCGACAGCATCATCAGCACGCACAGAGCCGCTGCTAACCTGCAGCGTGGCGTCCGGGCTGAAAGTGGAGCGCTGTCTGAGCCTGATGTGAGAGAACGCATGGGCTAGGCTCCTTCCTAGTGATACAAGGCGAAAATACTCCCTCCGTCGCTATATATACCAGCAAGACCTCGTTCTCGAATTTGAGAATGCTGCTGGCCCCGAGTGCCATCTTGTCCCCAGATCCCCATTCTCAGCCAGATACCGATTGGCCAGGCGAAAGGCTAAGTAGAACGAGTAAAAGAGCGCCCCATTAGGTTTCGGCCAGGGTCCCGGTCAAGCTCTCCGGTCTGATCTCCTTCCTATTCCCTGTCTTCAAGGGTCATGTTGGGATGCTTCGCGAGCCAGCGTTCCTGGTTCACTCGCAGGTGGTCGATTGCGGTCTGCTGGCCCTTCATGGCCTGTTCGGGAAGGGTCGAGTCCTGGTCCATGTGGTCTTCGTGTACCTGGATGGAATTTTCCAGGGGTATTTTGACGACACTGGCCGTCACACCGCTCCCGGCGGCGCCTGTGACGGCAAGCGCCACTATCACTACCTTCAGCAATGGAATCATCTGATCCTCCCCCAAGGCTGCTGACCGACAGTCTTGTAGCTGCGGCCATAAGAGGTTTGTAGCACAATCTCCGAAGGGTGCCGCCGACATATACTGACTACCGCTGAAAAGTGTCCATCAGGAAGCCCTTCACGGCCCCCCAAGCCGTCCTCAGGCCCCTGAAAGCCTCCCTGCGGAAGACGGCCATTACGAGCACCCCGAGCAACAGCAGTGCGGCCCCCTCCCCGGACAAGAAGCTCGTCGTGCCCATCTCCTCCAGGGGCCGGACGCCGTACTCCATGTCGATCCTGAAGTTGATGCCTCCCTGCAAGTTGAACTCGATCTGCGGGTCGAAGTAGAACTGGTCCGTCGTGAAGGGGTATAGGAACGCGACACCGCCTAGGTCGAGCACGAGGTGCGAGAGCAGGTAGAAGAGGGCTATCATCGATGCGAGCGCCCACTCGGGCCTGTACTTCTTGGAGTACCATACAAGTCCTAGCGGGGCGACCAGGAGCGGTATGAAGCTGTGGAAGAGCGCCCTGTGGAGCCCGAACAGCGCGTCGAAGTCCGGAAGTATCGCAAGAGGCGCGAGCAAGATGGCCTTCCGGGAATCCACCTTGAGCGCCAGCAGGAACAGGAGGGGCAGGAGCAGGTGCAGAACTGGGTCCATCGCACTGCCGGGAAAACGCGTCCAAGGCTAAGAAAGCATCCATCTCCCCGCGCCCGTCCAGCACTCCGCTCTGTAGGCCATCGGCACAAACTCTTTATTGGCCCTCGGGTTTGACAAATCGAGGAAATCGAGGACGGGAGAGAATGGCTATGCACAAGATGACGGAGAGGGACTTGAACGAGGCCTATGCAGGCGAGAGCATGGCCTTCATGAAGTACAACATCTGGGCCGACAAGGCCGACCAGGAGGGCAGGCCACAGATCGCGAGGTTGTTCCGCGCCATAGCGCAGGCCGAGAAGGTCCACGCGACGAACCACTGGAGGACGCTCGGGATGGTCCAGGGCACAAAGGACAACCTGCAGCACGCGATCGACGGCGAGAACTACGAGGTCGACGAGATGTACCCCGCGTTCAAAGCGGTCGCCGAGCTCCAAGAGGAGAAGGGCGCCGTGAGGAGCACGTACTGGGCGCTCGAGACGGAGAAGGTGCACGCGCAGATGTACGCCAAGGCCATGGGCTCCGTCGAGCAGGGCAAGGACGCGAGCTTCGGCGAGATATGGGTCTGCCCCGTGTGCGGATACACGGGCGAGGGCGAAGCGCCGGACCTGTGCCCCGTCTGCAACGCGAAGAAGGCCACCTTCAAGAAGTTCTGAAAACGCTCCTAACCAGATGGTCGGGGGGAGCGTCCCCTGCCCATCATCATCTTCTTGTCAATATGCGTACAGTAATGTACACACAAGTAGCTTATAGTACATAGATGTTATGCGGCACCCGATGAACCGGAGGGGTTGTCTTTGGCGCATCTGAGACGCGCCCGGACAAGCAAGCGCAGAGCAGTCTATCGCTCACTACGAGCGTCTCAATAGAGGACGACCTGCGTTTGGACCCCCTTTCGATCTACTCCTCGATGAGGGAGCAGTTCGAGGGCGAGAGCTTCCTGCTCGAGTCCGTCGAGGGAACGAAGAGGACTGCGCGTTACTCGTTCATCGGCTTCGACCCGATCTGCGTCCTGAAGGCGAAGGACGGCATCATGGAACTCGACGGCGAGACGGTCAGAGTCGAGGATCCGTTCGAGTCCATGAGGGACTACTTCCGCACGATCCGCTGCGGCACGTCCGAGCTCGCGCCGTTCTCCGGTGGGATGGTCGGCTATGTCGGCTACGGGATGGTCCGGTACTTCGAGGGCATCCGAGAGCCGATGTCGGCGGACGGGTACCAGCCGGACATGTACTTCGTCGTGCCGAGGCACCTTGTCTGCGTCGACCACGTCAACAGTCGCACCCTCCTGATCTCCCACGGCAAGATCGCAGACCTCAGAGGCGCGTTGTCGTCTGCGCGTAAGAGCGCTCCGACCGAGGTCGTCATAGGAGAGGCGCGGCAGAACACCTCGAAGGAGGAATTCGAGGATATGGTGTCCGCCGCGAAGGGGCACATCGCAGAGGGGGACATCTTCCAGGTGGTGCTCTCCAGGCGAACTGATTTCCGCGTGCGGGGCGACCCGCTGGAGATGTACCGTGCGCTCCGTCGCCTCAACCCGTCGCCTTACATGTTCTACCTCGACTTCGACCAGAACCAGCTCCTGGGCTCGTCCCCCGAGATGCTCGTGAGGCTCGAGGGCAACAGGCTCACGACGAGGCCACTCGCGGGCACCCGGCCTCGGTCCCCCGACCCCGAAGAGGACGAGAAGCTCAAGGTCGAGATGCTCCTGGACGAGAAGGAGCGCGCCGAGCACCTGATGCTCGTGGACCTACACAGGAACGACATGGGCAGGGTCTCCAAGTTCGGCTCGGTGAAGGTGACGGAGCTGATGGCAGCGGAGAAGTACTCTCATGTCCAACACATCCTGAGCAACGTCGAGAGCGAGATCCTGCCGGACAAGGACGCGTTCGACGCGCTCAGGGCATGCTTCCCCGCGGGCACCGTGACGGGCGCCCCCAAGGTGAGGGCGATGCAGATCATATCGCAGCTCGAACGCGCACCGAGGGGACCGTATGCGGGCGCAGTCGGATATTTCGATTTCACGGGCAGCATGGACTTCGCCATAACGATCCGTTCGATCTCCGTGGTCGGCAACAGGGCGAGTGTCCAGGCGGGCGCAGGCATCGTGCACGACTCAGTTCCCGAGAGGGAGCACGCAGAGACCGAGCAGAAGATGGGCGCGATGCTCTCCGCGATCCAGTCGGCGGGTGAGACGAGATGACCAGGATCCTGATAATCGACAACTACGACTCCTTCGTGTACAACATCGCGCAGTACCTCGGCGAGCTAGGCGCCTCCTTCGTCGTCGAGAGGAACGACTCAGCCCGCCTCGACGAATACATCGGCAAGGTCGATGGCTATGTCATCTCTCCGGGCCCAGGCCATCCGCGTGAATCCGGAAGGAGCCTGGAGGTGCTGTCCAAGGACGGGTTCGGCAGGCCCGTCTTGGGCGTCTGCCTCGGGCACCAGGCGATAGCACATGTGTATGGGGGCAATGTCGTGAAAGCCTCAGAGGTCGTGCACGGAAAGGTCAGCAGGATCCGGCACGTCCCGGATGCGCTGTTTGAGGGCGTGCCCGAGGTTTTCAACGCGACCAGATATCACTCGCTCCTCGTCGACAGGGAGTCCTTACCCAGCTCATTGGCCGTTCTCGCCGAGACGGTGGCAGGGGAGATAATGTCCCTCAAGGTGCGCGACAGAGAGATCTACGGTGTTCAGTTCCACCCGGAGTCGGTCATGACTTCGAACGGCCGGAAGATCATGCACAACTTCCTCGGGATGTGTTCGCGATGATCAGAGATGCAATCGCAGACGTCGTCGACGGCAAGAACCTATCCACCGAGACCGCACGGTGCGTGATGTCGGAGATGATGTCGGGAACCGCGACTCCGAGCCAGATGGCCGCCTTCATGACCGCCATGCGAGTGAAAGGCGAGACGGAGGAGGAGCTGCTCGGTTTTGTCACCGAGATGAGGGCTAATGTCACGAGGATATCCGCGCCGAAGGGCTCAGTCGACCTGTGCGGCACGGGCGGCGACGGCATGTGCACCCTGAACGTGAGCACGGCCGCATCGTTCGTAGTGGCGTCCGCAGGAGTGCCCGTCGCCAAACACGGCAACAGATCGGTCTCCAGCAGGTCGGGCTCCGCGGACATGCTCGACGCGCTCGGGATCCCATTCGACCTCCCCCCCGCGGCCACCGAGGAATGCATCAACTCAATCGGCTTCGGTTTCATGTACGCTCCTCTCTTCCACAAGTCAATGAGGAACGTGATGCCGGCGAGGAAGGAGATCGGCATCCGGACCTTCTACAACATACTCGGGCCGATGTCGAACCCCGCGGGCGTGGACCACCAGCTCATGGGGGTCTATGACTCTAAACTGCTCCCTAAGATCGCAAAGGTCCTTGCCGCACTCGGGTCGAAGAGGGCCATGGTCGTGAGCGGTGCTGGCACGGACGAGATAACGAGTTCCGGAGAGACCAAGGTTGCGGATGTGAGGGCAGGCGTTGTGAAGGAGTACTCGTTGTCGCCAGAGGACTTCGGGGTGCAGACATCCGAATTGACGGACATAGCGGGAGGCTCGCCCGCCGACAACGCCCGGGCAGCGGTCCGCATCCTGCGCGATGCTCGAGCCCCGGGGAGCGAGGTAGTTCTCATGAACGCGGCCGCGGCGCTTCACATCAGCGGCAGAGCCGTCGACCTCGAGGAGGGAATGGAGGTCGCGCAACATGCAATCGACACAGGCGCTGCGTTCGCCAAACTGAATCTGTTTGCCGAGACGGCCTCGAAGCTGGAGGCGCGCATCCAGGCGCACTGTGAAGTCGAAGCGCTCCAGGACAGGCGGCTCATGAGAGACACGATGCGCGCTCGGAGCGCCGAGCTCACGAGACGTCTGATCGAACAGATTGATTCGATGCCTTTGGGGCGGGTACACTTGGCCGGTCTGGACGGGCAGCTGTTCAGCAGTCCGAGCGCCCTCACAGTCCTCGTCCTCAGGCGGCTCAGAGGAGTCCTCGCGGACGGGACGGTGTGCGGCCAAGTCAGTCGCTCAGTGTCCGCGAGCCTGTCCCGTGCGCTCTCGTCCTCCGGTGTCTCGGTGATCGGCGAGTACAAGCCGCGTTCTCCGACCTCTCCGCCCCTTTCCGTGCCGCCTGACCCCGAGTTGGTGTCGAGCGTGTTCGCGGAATCAGGGATGGCGGCGGTCTCGGTGCTTCAGGAGCCTGAGCACTTCGGTGGGAGCCAGGATCTGTTTGCCTTCTTCCGCTCGAGGCTCGACCTGCCGATGCTGTTCAAGGACTTCGTTGTCACGTCTCAACAGGTGGAACTGGCGCAGAAACTCGGCGCAGATGCCGTGCTCCTGATCGCGAAGGCCTTGAGCCGACCTTCGCTCGACATGCTCATCGAAATCACGACGGAGAAAGGCATGGAGCCATTGGTCGAAATCCACGATGCTTCGGATGTAGGCAAAGTCGAGTCACTCGCCAACCTAGACATGGTCGACATCCTGGGATTGAACTGCCGTGACCTGGGAAACCTACAGCTCTCGAGGACAGTGTTCGACGAGCTCCGTGACTCGCTCCCTGCGGGAAAGCTCGTCATCGCTGAGAGCGGAGTCAGGACTGGTCGGGACATGACGCGCCTTCGGGGATTCGACGGGGCACTCGTCGGATCAGCTATCATGCAGGCGGACGACATGATGTCAACTGCGAAAGAGCTGGTCGGCGCGGGCAGGGGCGTGCGGAGATGAAGGTCAAGGTGTGCGGGATAACGGACGCCAAGGACGCAGCCATGTGCGAGGAGCTAGGAGCCGACGCGCTCGGTTTTGTCCACGTTGAGGGTCGCACGCGCAGCCTACCCCTCGATCAGATTGCAGACGTGTGCTCGACGTTGGGCCCGATGACGACCAAGGTGCTGGTGTGCAGCCCGATGAGCAAGGACGAGGCGCTTCGTCTGTTTGAGAGAGCCGAGGCGGACGTGCTCCAGCTCCACTCGCTGGAACCGATGGACGTCCAGTGTCTGAAAGACGAGGGGGTCCGTCTGATACGCGCAGTGAGGCCGGACCGCGCCGAGGCCTCTCGTTTCGTCGAGTCCGTCGATGCGCTGTTGTTCGAATCGGGCGAACCGGGCACCGGGAGGGCGTACGATTATTCCCGCGTGCCAGTCAGCGTGTGCAAGCGGCCAATCATCGCCGGCGGCCTGAACCTCAACAACATGCGCAGTGCAATCGCCATGAACCCCTATGCGCTCGATGTGTCCAGCGGCGTGGAGGACGCTTCAGGCAAGAAGGACCCAGATCTTGTCGCTCAATTCGTCGCGAGGTGCAAGGAATGACAATGCCGCGCGATTTCGGGACTTACGGTGGGTTCTACGTTCCTGAAGTGCTCGTTAGCGCGCTCAAGGAGCTTGAGGATTGCTATGCAAAGCTCAGGGATGACGAGTCATTCCGATCCGAGCTGTCCGCGCTGCTGTCTACATATGCCGGGAGGCCGACGCCGCTGTACTTCGCGCGGCGGTTGACGGAGCACTCAGGGGGTGCCCGGATCTACCTCAAACGGGAAGATTTGGCCCACACAGGCTCGCATAAGATCAACAACGCCCTCGGGCAGGCCCTGCTCGCGAAACGCATGGGCCGGAAGCGCGTGATCGCGGAGACAGGAGCCGGTCAACACGGGGTCGCGACCGCGACCGCGTGCGCGCTCCTGAGGCTCGAGTGCGAGGTGTTCATGGGCGAGGTCGACACTCAAAGGCAACGGCTCAACTGCTTCAGGATGAACCTCCTCGGGGCGAAGATCAGGGTCGTCAAGAGCGGTTCGAGGACTCTTAAGGATGCAATCAACGAGGCTATGCGCGAGTATGCGGCCACTTCGGATCATACCCACTATCTCATCGGCAGCGTCGTGGGCCCGCACCCCTACCCCACGATGGTGCGCGACTTCCAGTCTGTGATTGGGCGGGAGGCGCGCGCACAGCTCTTGACAGAGTCGGGAAGCCTTCCGGACGCACTCGTCGCATGTGTGGGCGGCGGGAGCAATTCGATCGGCCTGTTCCATCCGTTCGTCGACGATGCGGGAGTGCGCATGTTCGGGGTCGAGGCGGGCGGCAAAGGCCTCGCCACAGGCAGGCACTCGGCGAGCGCGACCGCAGGCACGGAAGGGGTTCTCCACGGAGCGCGCACGTTGCTGCTCCAGGATGACGACGGGCAGGTGGCGGAGACCCATTCTATCGCAGCCGGGCTCGATTATCCAGCAGTCGGTCCTGAGCACGCACATCTCATGCGCGAGGGCAGGGTGGCCTACTCCGCGGTCACCGACGACGAAGCGCTCGAGGCGTTCCACCTCCTGTCGAAGCTCGAGGGGATAATACCCGCGCTGGAGAGCGCGCATGCAGTCTACTCTGCAGTCAATCTAGCAAAGGCGATGAACCCCAGTCAATCGATTGTCGTGTGCCTGTCGGGCCGCGGCGACAAGGACGTGGCCCAGATCGCCGCAGCGGAGGGGATGTGATGACGAGGATCGCTGACACATTCCGGAGACTCGAATCTCGCGGTGAGGGGGCGTACGTCCCATACGTATGCGCAGGCGACCCGAGCCCAGCGTTCACCATCAGCCTCGTGAAGACTCTGTTAGATTCTGGTGCCGACATCATCGAGCTCGGGCTCCCGTTCTCGGACCCCATAGCCGACGGACCGACTATCCAGGCCGCCATGGGGAGGTCGTTGTCGTCGGGGATGAAGGTCGGTGATATCTTCGCGACAATCTCCTCGGTCCGTTCATTGGGCCAGGACCACCCGATTGTCTTGATGACCTACTTCAACCCAGTGATGAAACTGGGTGTGTCTAAGTTCTGCAGGAGACTCGCATCCTCCGGAGGGGATGGAATACTTGTCGTCGATCTCCCCCCGGAAGAGTCGTCTGAGCTCGAGCAAGCTGCGAAGGAGAACAACCTCGACATCATCCGGCTCGTGGCACCGTCCACCAATGGACCGCGCATCGACGAGATACTTGCGAAATCATCGGGCTACGTCTACGCGGTCTCTGTTTCAGGCGTAACTGGAGCGAGGGATAGGCTGGAATCGTCCGGCCTGGAACTCGTCAACCGCGTCGCGTCAAGGAACGCGTTGCCGGTCGCCCTGGGTTTTGGGATATCCAGGCCCGAGCATGTCCGTCAAGCCATGTCGGCGGGCGCCTCCGGAGTCGTGGAGGGCTCGGAGCTTATCGCAATGTACTCCAGGAGTTCCGGAAATCCTGAGACCGCCCTGGAGATGATCTCGAAGCATGCCCGCGAGATGAAGGAAGCGACGGTGCGCGGCAGAAAATGAAATCGGAGGAAAGGGTTTCCGCATCTCTGCGCATCAGTGTGGGATGTTCTTCTCGCCCTCTGCTACGAGGTCTTGTAGGTCCCTCTTCAGGTCGCCGGCCAGAGGCTCTGGCTGATGGGTTTTCAGAATCTCCTTGGCCTTCTCCCTCGCGTGCTCGACGGCACCCTTCGCACCTTCCGCCTTCCAGGTCTTGTATGTCTGCCCGTCCGTCACCACGGGCTGCCACATCTGCCGGAAGTGGTCGAGCGTATGCTTCTTGCCCATGTAGTGGCCCTCGTGCCCGACCTCCATGATCACATCTAGCGGCATCGAATCGCTGTCGACCGGGAAGCCCTTGAGCATGTCGGCCATCATCGTGAACATCTCGTGGTCGATGACCAACTGCTCGTAGCTCAGCACCGTCCAGTTCTCGAGCAGCCCGGGTCCTGAGGTCATGTCAGCGCCCGACAGATACGCGATGAACGCTGAGAAAGCCTTCTCGTACCCTGCCTGCACGTCCGGAAGCTTCGAGCATGTGCCCCAGCCGCCGACGAAGATCGGGATGTTGTAGTGCTTGGCCATCTGCACATGCGCGGCCCTGACCATGTCCGCCGCCGGGAACAAGCCCTCGAACAACCCGCTCTGGACGTCCATTGCCATCGGCTCTGTGCTGTAGCATAGCGGTGACCCGGGCGCGGCTAGCTGTAGCACGGTCGCGAGCGCGATAACCTGCGCGTTGCCGAGCAGCGTCGCCCCTGCAACAGTCATCGGTGCGGTCGCACCTATCAAGGGCATCGCCATCAAGAACGGCGGGCACCCTGCCCTTGAGAACTGTATCGCAGCGTCCGTCGTCATCCCGAGCACCATCGGGCTCGTGGTGCATGTGAGACTCGAGATGATGGGCCGCTTCTTCAGCTCCTTCATGCCGCCTACGACGGCCGCAGCCATCTTGATCTCGTAGATGGCCTCCTCCTTCTGGTAGGTCGAGCCCGTCGTGAAATGCTTCTCGCAGTTCTCCAGCGATGCCAGGAACTCGTGAACCGTGTGCGCGTGCTTCGGCACTTCCAGTGGCGTCACGAGCGGGTTGTACATGTGCATCATCGGGAGGTAGTCGACTATCTTCGCCGAGTCCGCCACGTCCTTCAGCGTCGAACCGCGCCTCTGACCAGTCTCGAGGTCGATCGTAGCGACACCTACTCCGTCCGTGCACGCGTAGCAGTGCTTCCCGTCTAGCACGAAGTCCAACTTGGGGTTCCTCGCGGCCATCGTGAACTCGTGCGGGCACTTCTTCAGGCACTCCTCGACGAGGTGCCCGGGAATCTTCGCGACCTTGGTCTTCTCGTCCACTTCCGCTCCCGCGTCCTTGAGCAGCCTTCGTCCCTCGTCGCTCACAACCTTGATGCCCATCTTCTCGAGCAGATTGAGCGAGTTGGCATGTATCGCCTCGGCGCTTTTCTGCTCCATAACCTCGAAACGCTTCATTCCGAGAGTCCCTATCTTGAACTCCTTGGCCATCGGTTCACGCTCCCTTGCCGAGGAGCCGTCTTGCCATAACGACTGCGCTGTTCGCGTCGGAGGAGTAGTGCGCGCCTATCTCCTTGGCCCACTCATCGGAGACCGCCGCTCCGCCCACCATGAGCGGCGCCTCGATCCCTGCCGCCCTGAGGGCATCGACTAGCTCCTTCTGAACGTCGACTGTGGTCGTCATAAGCGACGAAGCCCCCACGAGGCCAGCCCCGACCTCCTTTGCCTTCGACACGAAGTCCCCAGTCGGGACGTCCTTGCCGACGTCGTGCACCTCGAACCCGCCAGCCTCGAGCATGATACGCACGAGGTTCTTGCCGATGTCGTGGATGTCCCCAGCGACGGTGCCTAGGACGAAGGTCGCCTCAGAATGCCGCTTCTCCTTGCTCGCCTTCAGCGCGGGCTCGAGGACCTTGATGGCCTCCTCCATGATGCTCGCGGCGTAGATTAGCTCGACGACGAACATCTCCTTGCGCGCGAATTTCTCCCCGACTTCCCTTATGCCCTTCGCGAGGCCGTGTTCAATCGCCTCGACAGGGCTCATACCGGCCGCCAGCGCCTTCTTCGCCGCCTCGACCGCGGTCTCCTGCTGCAACTCTTTGACGCCGTTCTCCAGCTCGTTCAATATTGATTGCCTGTCCGCCATTGTCTTCACCTTTGCCTTGTCGGACTTGAGATGAAATCGTTCAAGTCTGCTTGTCAAGAGGTTTGTAGCTGATAGTTGAGAATCACTGTAGGTCCTTTCCGACCTGGACGCCGGCTCCGCGGTGAATCAGAAGCAGCAGGAGAGGCGAGATTGTCTCTGCCAGGTTCAAGCTCCTCCTCTTCGTCATCGGCTCAGTCTCCTGGTCCGGCGCGGATTTCCGGACTGGATTGATATTGCGCAATCCGTACTTAATGCTTGACGAGATAGATATAGCGGCAGAGCGATGACTTTCTCGGTGGGTCGAAATCATGGTCGTTGTCGTTCCTGTAGCTCGAGCATTGTCGCCAATGGCTATCGTCTTAGCCATGACGATTGCCGGATCGTCTCTGTCGGTCTCTGGAGAGTTTTCGGATCTGCCTGTGGATGACCTCGAGTCTGCCTGGGCGGCTGCAGAGGCTCTCTCCTACACTCCGCATCCGAGGATATCGATCAACGGTGATTCTGACTTCGCGAGCCAGGCTTCGGGTAATTGGCCTGGCGATGGGACTGCGGAGAATCCCTATCTCATCGAGAACTACAGCATCAGCGGGTCGGATTACAGGAACGCGATATCTGTTGGGAACACAACGGTTCATTTCGTAATCGCCGGCTGCTATCTCTACGACTCGGTCGAATGCGGGATACTCTTCTACAACGTGCTCAATGGCGTGATTGCTGACAACACTCTCTTCTCCAACTATCCTTACGGCATATGCCTTGAATATACAAATGACACGACCGTCACGAACAACAGCTGCTCGTTGTCGACCTACGGGATATTCCTTGGTTGGTGTGAGAACTGTGTCTTGATTGACAACTCATGCTCTGCCAGCACTGAGGGCATTCATCTCGAGTACTCTCCATACATCGGCAGCCCGGGCGACCCTATCGGCCACAGGGGCAGTGTGCTCATCAACAACACTTGCTCCGCTAACTCGGCAGATGGCATCTATCTCCGTTATTCTAGCATTTCGGTTTTGTCGGAGAACGACTGCTCAGGCAATTCTGGATCGGGGATACGCCTGTTGGCGTATTCCATGATGAACGGCCTCATGAACAATACCTGCTCTGGGAACATCCTCGCGGGGATCGAGCTCTCTGATTCGGAGTTCAACAACATCATGAACAATTCATGTGTCGGGAATGGCGGGCGCGGCATTCTCCTCTCGTACAAGAGCGATAACAACACGCTCAATGGCAACATCTGCTCAGGCAACGAGGTTGGCATCGAGGTCGACTACTACGGAGGCAACATAGTCATCGGCAATGATTGCACATACAACACGGACTCCGGCATCTACTTGGTGGGCTCGGATGGGAACATGATCTCGGGCAACGACTGTTCGAACAACCTGGGCTATGGGATACACTTCTCCAATTCCGACGAGAACGATGTCCATGACAACTTGTGCTCGGACAATTCTGCATCCGGCATCTACCTGGATCAGTCGAGCAGCAACGACCTCACTGCCAACTACTGCGATTTCAACGTGCTTTCCGGAATAGCGATCATAGACAGCGTATACAACAGACTGAGGGCGAACCTGATGGTCGAAGACGGCGTTTACCTTGACGGCGACAGTCTTCAGGAATGGGCCCTGCAGGACATTGACGAAACGAACCTGGTCAACGGCAAACCGGTCTTCTATTTGGTCGATGGAGTTGGTGGGTCGGTTCCGTCCGGCAAGGGTCAGGCGATCCTCGCCAATTGCCGGGATGTGATCATCGATTCCCAAAACTACAGCCATGGGTCCATCGGAATCGAGCTCGGATTCTGCACGGACATCACCGTGACTGACTGCATGTGCTCTTTTGAGGCCATGTGGGGGCTGTACATGTCTTATTCTTCCTCATGCAATGTCTCAGATAGTCGGTTCACGGAAGAAGCATCGTACGGCGTGTTCCTACGGTACTCAGACGACAACCAGTTTGCTGGCAATAACTGCTCACAGAACGTACGAGGGATGATCTTGCTCGACTCGAGCCGGAACTCGATATCGTTCAATGATTGCTCCTTCAACACGGAATATGGGATGTGCCTGTGGAACGCGCATTACAACATCGTGAGAAACAACAGCTGCTCCCGGGGCATGACGGGAGTTTATCTTGAGGGCTCATCGAACAACATCATCCTCAACAATAGTTGCACGCACAACTCCGGGCATGGAATTCTCCTCTACCGGGACTCCAACTTCAACCTCTTGGCCGGAAACCTGTTGTTTGGCAACAATGACTTCGGCGTCTCGATCGAACTGTACTATGACAGCATGGGGCACAGCTATGTCTACAGCTGCTACAATACGATATATGAGAACATCTTCGTGGGAAACAACGGCGCGCAGGAAACCTACGATCCGACCCACATCCAGGCGAGTGACGAGGGCTGGGGGGTAACCTACAACTACTGGAACTCGACGACCCGTGGGAACTTCTGGAGCGATTGGCGATCTCCCGACTCCAATGGAGATGGGATCGTGGATGTTCCATACTACATCTCCGGAGGCTCTATGGGCGGGACCATCGCGAGGGATTACTTCCCACTGACAACATCACCCGAACCAGTGATTCCCGAGTTTGGCGTGCTTGTCCCGGCCTTCCTTGCGGCCGCGCTGTGCCTCATCGTCTGCGCTTTGTGGCGGAGGCAATCACGCCGGTAGGACGCTCTTACCGGATAGGGTACGTCAAAATATACATAAGCCGGCAGAATGTCTTGGCCACCAACGGAGGGAAAACGTGGACGATGTGAAGACATTCAATCTCCCGAAACTTGCGTATGGTTATGCGGACCTCAAGCCCCACATTTCTGAGGAGCAGCTAAGGATACACTACGAGAAACATCACCAGGGATATGTGAACGGCGCGAACGGCATCCTCGCTAAGCTGGACAAGGCGAGAGCCGATGGAGTCGACTATGACGTCAAGTCGACCCTGAAGGAGCTGTCGTGGAACGTCGGTGGGCACGTGCTGCACACACTCTTCTGGGGCAACCTCGCCCCGACGGGAAGAGGCGGTGGAATGCCGGGCGGGAAGCTCGCGGACTGGATAACGAAGGAGTTCGGCTCATTCGATCGGTTCAAGAAGGAGTTCACGACCGCCGCGAACAGTGTCGAGGGCTCGGGCTGGGCCGCGTTGGCGCTCGGAGCTCAGACGAGCAGGCCGTACATCATGCAGATCGAGAAGCACAACGTGAACGTGATGCCTACGTACACCGTGCTCATGGTCGTCGATGTGTTCGAACATGCCTACTACATCGACTACAAGAACGACCGCGGCAAGTTCGTCGAAGCTTTCTGGAACCTGGTCAACTGGGACGAGGTAAACAAGAGGCTCGAAGGACACTCGTAAACCATTGTCGGCCTTTCTGGCCGACCCGCTGTTTCTGATTTTTCGATAACATAATTAATCAGTGCCTGCATGCCCGAACGCCGTAAGGTAGGAGGACTGAGTTCGTGGCGGTCGCAAGGCTGAGGTTTTTCGACAAGGGCGAAGAGGACCTGGTACACCAGCAGAGCATAGAGTGCCTGGAACGGATTGGAGTCATGGTCAAGAGCCAGAGCGTTCTGAAGATGCTCGAGAAGGCTGGAGCTACGATCGATTTCAAGAAGGAGATCGCGCGGCTGCCCGAATCGCTCGTCAAGGCGTCTATCGCGAAGGCCCCGAAGAGCTTCATATTGGGCGCGAGGGACCCCAAACACGACAAGCGCGTCCCTGTCGAGGCGTATCCGCTCCTCGCGACGACCGGACTCGCGGTCTACACACACGATGTCAACACGGGACAGAGGCGCTCGACGACAAGCAAGGACCTCGCTGACTTCTCCAAGCTAGCAGATGCGATGAATGGCGTGGACATCTGCTGGACGACTGCGACGGCCCACGACGTTCCGCAGACATCGCTGGCGGTGAGCTCGCTCTGGACCGCGATGCAGAACAACACGAAGCACGTCCAGGTTGTCCCGGCGACCCACGGGGCCGCAGACGCCAGGAAGCAGGTCGAGCTGGGGTCGCTCATCGCCGGCGGGCCGGACGCGCTTAGGAAGAAGCCGTTGTTCTCCGTCATCAGCTGTTCTATCGCTCCGCTCTGCTTCGAGAAGGCCGAGATCGAGGCGCAAGTCGAGTTCGCGAAGGCGGGCATACCCGTGGTCTCGATGTCGATGTCCATCTCGGGCCTCTCGTCGCCGGTGACCATCGCGGGCACTATCGAGAACGTCAACGCGGAGAACCTCGCGAGCCTCACGATCTCGCAGGTGGCATCTCCCGGGGCGCCGTTCATCTACAGCTCCGAGTCCGCGCCGATGGACATGGCGACGGGCGTCATGGACTATATCGCGTACCAGCTCCCGCTCATCGCGGCCGGAGCTGCGCAGATGGCCCAGAGGTACAGGATCCCGTCGCACGCATCCAGCTGGGGCTTCGAGACCGTAGAACCCGGGAACCAGGGCTCCCTCAGCGAATCGCTCAGTGTCATGCTCAACACCTTCACCGGCACCGATTCGATGTCCGGCGCGGGGAGCCTCGACCATGCCAAGGGTGCATCGTTCGAGCAGGTCGTGATGGACTCCTACATGTGGGAGGACATCAGGACGTACATGCACAAGTTTCCGGTGACCAAGGAGACGATAGCGCTCGACGTCACCGAGGCCGTGGGCCACGGGGGCACCTTCCTGAAACACCCGCACACCGCCAGGAGCTTCAGGAGCGAGACATTCCCAAGGGACAAATCGAGGAGGCATTGGCAGGCGACGCTGTCGACAGCGATGGCGTCGGAGGCGAGGGAGGTCGCCAAGAGCGTGTTGAGGGAGCACAAGGTGCCTCCGCTCGCGCCGGAAGTACTCATGAAAGGCGGGGAGCTAGTGAGAGGGTACGAGCAGGAAGCTGCCCGTTAACACGCGTTCGGCGGAAAGGCCTTAATAGCCGCCTCCGTAATGCCTGGCCGAGAGCTGTCTAACTTGGGGATGGAGCACAAAGAGACCGACCTATCGAGATACACACGTAGGATGCGCGCTCGAAAGGCGCGGGCGCTCCATCACAAGTCGCCGTACCCTCACTGCGACCTCCCGAAGACAGGGTTCTTTTCGTGGGTCGGTTTCCCGTTCGCATCGGTCTCCGTCCTGGTGATACTGTTCACACTGTTCGCGATGTCAATGATCCGGGGCGGCTGGTCGTGGTCCAGCTGGACATACGCGTTCTCGTTCGCGATCCTCGTGCCCCTCATCGCACTCGAGGTGAAGCGGAAGGCGGTCATCTCGGGCGGGGCGGTCATGTTGCTGTTCTTGATGGTCCTCATCGACGCGGGCATGCCAGGCATGTTCGGCTACAGTCCGTCCGACTTGAACTGGTACGACAACATAGCCCACTACCTGGGAGCCCTCGTGCTGACGCTGTTCATGTGGTCGTTCCTTTGGTGGACAATAAGCTCCTCGGGACCGCCCAAGGAGAATGGACACCGGAAGTTCCTGTTGACCATAGTGGCGATGATATCCGTGTCCGTCGTCTTCGAGTTCACCGAGTTCTTCAGCGACATCCTGTTCGGCTGGAGGAACTTCCACCCAGGCATCGACACTGCAGGTGACCTCATATTCGACCTGGCAGGGATATTCACGGCGGCCCTTATGATAGGCAGGCACCGCGTGAGCGCCATCAGACGGCCGTTCTGGCACGCCGACTTCGCGGCAGCCTAGACCATCATAACTTGCCGCGCTCGACCTTCTCGACGGCGGCCATCAACTCGGACGCCTTCACCTTGTCAGGCATGTTCCTGCTGTTCCAGTCCTTCTCGGCAGCGTATTCGACGGCCATCCTCAGGGCGGCTTTGGTCAGCTCCCCGAAGGCCCTGAGCTTCGTCGGCAGGCCAATCTTGTCGCACCAGTTCACGACCTGCTGGACCTCGTCCCGGGGGCGGTTCTCGTAGACCATCTGGACGATGGTGCCGTACGCGACGATCTCACCATGCTCCCCCTTGACCTGTCCTGTCCTGGTGAGGCCGTTGTGGAACGCGTGGGCGAGCGCGCAGCCCGTGTTCTCGAACGCCATCGCGCTCGACAGCTTCACAGCCTCGATGACGTCGTCTACATCCGTGGAATGGTTCCCGTTCTTGACGTCCGTGATGGCCTTCAGCCCGTGCTCCATCAGGCCCTTGTAGCATGCGTCCGCCAACGCGAGTGCCGCCGTCGGAGGCGTCTCGGCGTCCTTCTTTTTCTGTCGGGCCTTCGCGTAGGCCTCGGCTTCGAACTTGGTGGACAAGGCGTCCCCCATGCCCCAGACCATGTACTTCGAGGGCGCGTTGAAGATGACCTCGGTATCCTCTATGACGACCACCGGGTTACGCGGGAGCGCGATCACCTCGAGGAACCTGTGGTCGTCCGTGTAAACGACTGACTCAGCGCTCGCATCGGCGTTCGTGGCGCACTGGGTACCCACCGTGATGGACGGCAGTTTCAGCTTCCAGGCCACAGCCTTCGCGGTGTCGACTGCCCTGCCGCCCCCTACGCCTACGACGAAGTGCGGCTTCAAATGCTTCCCCTCTTCCGCAAGCCTCGCGATGGTCGCGTGTGTGCAGTCCTTGATCGAATCGTTCCACCCGACAACTTCGATTCCGTTCGACACGAGCGACTTCCGTATCCTGTCCCCCGCTGCCGTGAGCGCGCTCGCGCCGCCTACCACATATCCCTTGTCCCCGTACGGGAACGCCTTCTGGCCCAGGTAGTAGATGGCCCCCTTGCCCTGTATGTACAGGGATGGCGTCACCATCTTCCTGATTTTGATCGGCTCGAGCGTCGTCATGGGATATCCTAGCTCCTAACTCCTTTCAGAAACCTGCTGCTAGGAGAACCAGTAGCGGGTACTAAAACACTTTCTTTTATCCTTGGTACGCGATGCCCTTCCAGTCTGGTGGGAGGAGCAGTTTGGAGCAGAAGAGCGGGTGCGGTTGCGGAGGTTCCGAGTCTCTGAAGGACAGGACGAGGGCCAAGTACGATGAGCAGTGGAAGGAGCAGGACCTGCAGGGCGCAACGGGCAGGCGGAAAGCCCTTTCCATGGTCGCAGACCCGCTCTTGTCCCTGGTCCAGTCGCTTTCGGGCAAGGTCGTTGTGGACCTGGGGATAGGCACCGGCAGCCTCGCGTTCCGCGCATTGGAGCTCTCTCCGCCGAAACAGATGGTGGGCGTCGATTTCTCAGCGCCGGGCCTATGCCTCGCGAGGAGCATTTCGAGACAGCCTCGGTTCGAGGCCAACGACATCGAGCTTGTCAGGGCCGACCTGGAGCGGATACCCCTGATGAACCGGTCGGTGGATGTCGTCCTGAGCCAGGCCACGATCAACCTCCTCCCGGACAAGCCGACAGCGATGAGGGAGATAGCTCGCATATCAAGACCAGGGGCGAAGGTTGCGATCTCGGACGCGTTCCGCACTGTCAGGTCCGAGTGCGACGAGTCGTGGGAGCAGTGCATCGCCGGCGCGGTCACGGTGAGCGAATTCTCGACTCTGGCGCTCAGCGCAGGTCTCATCATAGCGGGCCAGGTCGACCTCACGCAACAGGTGCGGTCCCTCGTCAGCTCCAAGAGATGGGATTGGCCGGAGTTCATCAGGCACAACATGGACTACAGGGCGTTCCTGATGACCAAGAGCTGACAGACCCCGCTGACCGTTGACTTCTGTGGCAACTTCAACGAAAAGCTGATATGCTGGGGTCGCCGATGAGCCATCTGGACTTGGGTGGAGCCTTCCAGGGGGAAGAGCGAATGATAGCACATCGTCACAGGGTGTTCTCGGTAGGTCTAGCCGTGCTCGTTGGAGTTCTGATGTCAGTGCCCGCGGGCCTCTACTTCGGTGCAGAGGCCTCGGATGCTAGGCAGGCGGAGGAGACGGTTCTGCGGATGGGGTTTCTTCAGAACGTCGACAGCTTGAACCCATATATCGGACTCAACCAAGTCTCTTTCATTCTCTACAGCCTAGTCTATGACTGCCTCCAGGGAGTCGGCAATGACCTGTCTCCCACACCAAACCTCGCCAAAGAATGGTGGGTCGTGCCGGAGACGGACCCACTCATGGTCGCCTCGGGAGAACCCTACGGCTCGGTCTGGCAGTACAACCTCACCCACAACGCACTGTGGACAGACGACGAACCTTTCACCGCAGACGATGTCGTCTGGAACATCAACCTCCAAGCGCAGAATTACGTCGATATGTGGGCGTATCAGCCGTATGCGTTCTACATGAGCTTTGCTGAGAAGGTAGACGATTTCACCGTGCGGGTCCACTTCGCGGACCGTACTACGGGCGACCCGATGCCCGCGGCGTACGGATATCAGCTGCAGATTCCGATGCTTCCGAAGCACGAGCTCGACTGGATGGACGCCACTCAGCTGGGTTTCTACTGGAACGGGACTCCTGTCGTCGGGACGGGCCCGTTCATGGCGACGGACCAGATCATGAGCGAGTACTTGGCTGGAGACAACATTACACTCCTGAGGAACCCGAACTACCACGGCTTCGCGGACTACGGGCAAGTCGTGCACTTTGACAAGCTCAAGTTCGTGTTCTATCACGACTCCACGGCCATCTCGTTCGCACTCCAGACCGGGGCATTGGACCTCGCCGTGGTCCCGCCGCAGACCTACGCCGAACTCAAGTACGCGGTTCAAGGCGGGGCCCTTCAGGACGTCGACGTTTTCGACGGAGTCCGGCCCGACAACTACTTCACCTATCTCTTGACGAACATGGATTTCGCGGGCCCTAACCCGTCGAGGCTCGACCCCGCCATCAGGCACGCGTTCGCCATGGCCACGGATAAATCGTACATAGTGGACAACTTCTACCTTGGGCTTGGGGAGGAGGGCTCGACGCTCATCTCCCCGGCGAACGAGGCATGGCACTATGAGCCGGCCTCCGGAGAGCGTTTCGAGCTAAACAAGACTGCAGCAGCCGCGCTCCTCGAATCGTCCGGGTACGTTGACACCAACATGGACGGGATCAGGGAGTGCACCGCATCCAGCTTGGCGGTCCAGCAAGGTTGGGTCATCGAGGGCAAGCCGCTCACGTACACACTCCTGGTAAGGCGGGAGTATCCTGAGGAGAAGGAGATCGTCCAGTACCTCCAGTCTGAATGGTACGATATTGGCGTCAACATCAACTATGTGGTTGTGGATGAGTCAGAGCTAGCGTTCCATATCTACTCCTACACCTACGACATCGCCTTGTGGGAGTGGAGCGCGGACCCGGACCCGAACTACATCCTGTTCACTCAGACTAAGAACGCGTGGAACGGATGGAGCGACACGCGCTACTTCTCCCCGTCATATGATGAGAACTACACGGCGTCCGTCCGCGAGATCGACCCTGGTCAGAGAGGATTATACGTCGACAACTGCCAGAAGGTGCACTACTACGACTGCCCGTACATAGTCCTCGCCTATCCCAACCAGACTGTCGCGTGGAGGACGGACACATTCACTGGGTGGGGCGACTGGTCCTCAGAGCCCGGAAGGAGCGTGTTCTGCGCGTGGAGCGGCAACCCGCTGTACTTCGACCTCATCCCGCTAGGCGGGGAGAATACCGCTCCGTCTATCGAAGGTGTGCTCGTCAACCCGAACCCGGTTGCCCCGGGCGAGACGACGCTCATCGAGGTCTCGGCCATCGACTACGACAACGACTCCCTGATTGTCACGATCGATTTCGGCGACGGCACGACCGATGTCGCGGTATCGGAAGGCAGCGGAGCCGGCCAATCAGCCTTCTTCAACCACTCCTACGGATCCCCTGGACTGTATTCCATCCGCGTCTGGGCGAATGACAGCTACGGTCCCGGGACGCACAACAGCTCCGGGTATTTCGAGAACCGCGTGATCGTGTGCGAAAACGGCGAACTGGGGATTTCCATCTCTCCTTCACCCGTCATGGTCGAGGCAGGAGGACTGGTCTACCTCACCTCCGATGTGGAGTTCCCGTATGACCCTGACCCGCAACTGCCGGGAGCGCATTACCTGTGGTCTGTTGACCCTGTCGGCTTCGGCACGTTCGACTACAGGGCGAGGAAGACCGCGAACTTCACCGCAGGTGCCGTTCCTGGGAACGGGACGATCTCGCTCGATGTCATCTACTACGATATTGTTCTCAGCGCATGCACCAACCTGACCATCGAGCCCGCTCACCTGTCGCTTGTGTCCGTCACACCCTCGGCTGTCATCATGCTCCCTGCAGATGTGCGGGAGTTCACTGCAAGGGCGTATGACTCCGCGGCGCAGCAAATGCAGAATGTCACGTTCACCTGGACTGTCGAGGGGATGATGCCAGGAGACTACCTGCTGAACTCAACCACTGGATCCACGGTCTCGTTCTCGCCACTCGTCGAGGGCTTGGCGTGGTTGAATGCGACCGCGACGGTCGACGAGGTCACAAAGACGGGCTCTGCCATGGTTCTGTCCTCGTCCCTGGCGACCCAGAGGAACATCCAGTATCGCTGGTACGATATGTTCAATGTGCCTTTTGGCGAGTGGTGGGAGATGAGGTGGATCGTCTATCAGGGCGAGCAAATCGTCAGCAACGAGTATCCGTACATATTCCGCCACTACGGGATGCCCGAGGGCAACACGAAGCTGTACTCCAACATGAGGCTGAACGTCACCGCTGAAGACGTGACCGAGGTCAGCATGAACGAGAACCCGGAGTTCCTGCCCCTGCACGGTTCCTCGGTCGGCGGGACGGCGGTGATAGACTGGTATCTCCAGTACCTGACAACTGAGGAGATGGAGCGGTTCCCGGGCGCGACGTCCGCCTGGAACGACGGTTGGGTCGTGTCGCTCAACGGGACCGTCACTCTGGACGAGCAGGCGGCACTGTCGGTGCTCGTCGGCCTCACCCCCGAGGGGTTCGACGACTTCTCGACCTGGTGGGTGGCTCACGAGGACGCTGTCACGACCGACTTCGCCGATTGGTTCGCCTACGAAGCGGGGAAGGACAGACTCGACATCTACCCGATGTACGATTACATGTTCACCTTGCTCGCCTGGAACCTGGACGCCGATAAGGTCGGAGACAACGTGGTCCTAACGTACGACATGGCCAGCTGGGGCATGGAGGCGTTGATGACCAGGTGGCTCCACGAAGCCTTCCTGCCCACCGAGTGGTACTTCGAGGACATGGACTTCCACGCAACCATCGGACCGATCTCATCGGATCTGGACATCGACACGGTTGTCGCATACGCTGTCTATGCTTGGGAGACCAAGGACGAAACGGCAACGCCGTGCTGGGTCTGGGAGGCCATGCTGGGGGACTACGTCGAGTCTTATCCGCCGGAGTTCAAGGAGTCCGACTTCAACGAATACTCGGACGAGGAGCTCCTGTGCCTGTCCCCTGGAAGCTACTGGTACGGAGAGATGCTGCCCTACGACTACACACCGGGCGCATGGAACCTGTCTGAGAACGAGACGCTCACGTTCGAATGGCCGGCAGGGGACCTACAGTTCGAAGTCCATGCGGGCCCGGGCGTTGTCGTCAACATCACCTCCCCGATGATCGTCAACTACGCGGAGCCGATGGAGTCCGACAACTCCGATCTGTCACCTGGAGAGGTTCACATTGACAATCTGGCACGCGAGGTAACCTATGTGGGCCCGATAGACATGTGGACCTGGTCGAAGACACAGACCTCTCTCGCGCACGATTCGCTCCAAGACGAGTGGGATAGGCTCGGGCTGCTCCCGAGGGGTGTGCCCTACATCGAGTTCAGCCCCCTGAGCTACCAGCTCGAGCCTGAGTACCTCACGGTGGACGTGCCGGACCTGCCGATATGGAACACTCCGGCGGACGTCATGGTCACATGCTGGAACGAGGTAGGGCAGGTCGAAACGACGTACAACGGCACCGTCACCTTCAGCTGCAACAGGACGGATGTCGTTCTGCCAGCCGACTACTCGTTCTCTCCGGCGGACGGGGGCGTCGCCGTAGTATCGGGCCTGGTATTCACGAGCGTTGGCTGGTACAACATATCTGTCACGGACGTCGGCACACCGTCGATCTGCGGCTACGAGACCGACATCCTCGTGCTTCCTGCGCCTCAGGTTGTCGACCACTTCGTAGTCGAAGTGCCAGGCGTCGGAGGGCATGTCGTGTCTGGCCTTCCTGCGGAGATCCACGTGACGGCATACGACCAATACGGCATGGTCTTCGAGAACTACTCCGGCACGGTCACGTTCACGACCGACGCTCCTCCGGGAACATACTTGCTGCCAGCGGATTACGCGTTCGGCCCAGCGGTGCACGGCGCAGCTGTCATAACCGGACTTCTGTTCAACGAGCCCGGGACCTACACCTTGTCTGTGGCGGACACAGTCGTCACGAGCGCCACCGGTTCGACGACGGTGGTTGTGAGAGGTGAGACCGAGACAACTTACAGGCTCTACGACATGTTTGAGCAGCCCTGGGGCGAGTGGTGGCCATGGAGGCTTGCGGTTTACAAGACCGACATCATCCTCAACAACGAGCCACACGCGTACACCATGGTCTACAATCCAGACATGAAGAACCGGCAGGGCATCATCATGGCACCATACCGCTGGAACACGACCGCGACGGGCCTCTCCGCACTCAGCGTAGACGCCCCGGAGTTCATGCCGGTCATGGGCGCGCCCGACCTGCCAGGTGCGAGCGCGCACCTGGACGTGTACTTCGAGTACCTCAGCTGGGATTGGTGGAACAACTACTGGTTGCCGACGTGGTCCTCGAACTACTTCTGGACCCTGGGCATGGACGGCATCATGGCCAGCCAGACTAGTGATGGCTACTACCTCGGGACGGTCTACACCGCGACGATGAACCGCGCGGCCGCGGAGACGTGGCTGAACCTCCCAGAGGACGAGGTCGACCCGGTCGGTTGGTGGGCCGCGAACAGGGACACCTACAAGGATGCGTGGATCGACTGGATACTCTACGAGGGCAACGTCAGGCTGGACATATATCCGGGGTACGAATGGCCGTATATCGACATCGGCACATGCATGGACCTTGAGCTACAGGGCGAGGACATCGTGCTCAAGATCGGGCACCTGAACTGGGGCTACGAGGTCCTGACGGCGAGGTGGATGACGGACATTGCGGCGTGCACGCACGAACCCTACTGGGAGGATTACACGCTCAGCGTCGAGTACAAGAGCGATTACGCAGACCTCACCGCGGACGGCGTCGCACAGTACAACCTGCACGCGGTCAAGGCAAACCAGACCGAGAGCGACGCGGCATGGGTGTGGGAGCCTCAGAACATCGACTACGTTGCGATGGACGGCTCGGACTTCACCCCGTGGGAGTACCTGACCTACCAGAGCTGGAACTCGGGCGACGCATACTTCGGAACGGAAGTTCCATACGACTTCACGCCGACGTACTTCAACCTGACGTCCTACATGACGCTCACGATTCAGTTGCCTCTGGGAGACAGTGTCATTGGGTACAGAGGTGTGCCGCTTCCCTACGGAACAATCTCCGCCCTGAAGACCGGTGACGATACTGCGTACAAGTCGATAGAGGTGCGCGGGAGGATGTGGCTCGACTACTACATGACCGGCTTCGGGCCGGACGCTGCTAACCTCACCCGCATGTACGACGACCTCTCGCGGACTCTTGTCATGGGCGGGCCGTTCGATTTCGACAACTACCACCACGCAACGGGCGAGCTGTACCACAGCGCCCCGTGGATCGAGTTCAACGTCGCCAATGGGACAGTGTTCGACGGCCCCCCGACGGCCAATGCTGGGGATGACCAGATGGCCCTGGGCGGAGAGCCCGTGACCTTCAACGGATGGGCCTCGTCAGATGACTTCGGGATCGTCAACTGGACCTGGAGGTTCTGGTACGACGGCGCCTGGATGGAACTCTACGGTCCGGAGCCGGAGTTCACATTCTGGTTCGAAGGGGTATACGATGTCAACCTCACCGTGACGGACTCGATCGGACAGACCGGTCTGGACCTGATGACGGTCACGATCAGCGGCTTCATACCAGAGTTCGGGCCGATGACGATAACATTCGTCGTCTTGGCGGTTGCGGCCTCGATCATCTTCGTGAGGTCTAGGTTGAGACGTCGGGAAGCCTGACGGCCGGTGGCATCTCGACTAGTCCTCTCGTCGAGGAGGCCAAGCCCTACTTGGCACTCTCAGCGCCCTTCAGGGATGGCGCCGTAAGGTATGAGACGGCAACGAGGACAACTACTGATACTGCGACGACCGGGATCACCGGGAGGAAGCCAAGGGCCGCCCCGCCCGGAATGATCCCGTAGTAGAACCCGACGTACGTCAGTTCACCGGCTAGTATCGAGCCGATGCATCCCCATTTGGTCACCCTCTTCCAGTAGAGGACTGCCACAGTTGTGGGGAAGAGCACCGCGAGCCCGGTGAAGGTCGTCTTCGTGAGCGTCTCGAATAGCGTCTCCACGGAGGTGAGGGCGAGGCCGAGCCCGAGGAATGCGAGGACAACCACTATCAGCTTCCCGACCACGAACTCCTCCTTCGCGCTCGCACCCTTCTTCAGCCATTTCTTATAGACGTCCCTCGTCAGCATGGAGCTGAGCACGAGCAGTTGCGAGTCCGCAGTGGACATGAGCGCTGCGAACGCCCCCGATAGCATGATCCCGAGCACCCACGAGGGCGCGAACTGGTCGACCATCATCGGGAGGATGTTGTCCGGCTCCTTCCCGGTGAGTCCTGGGAACTCGAGGTTCCCCCAAGCCCCTATCAGGACGGGCAGCAGGAACATGACTGCGGTCATAGGCGCGTACATGATCATCGATATCCTGATCGACCGCTCGTCTCTCGCGGCGTAGAATCGCGAGAACAGCTGCGGGAACATCGGGTCGCAGAGCGTCCACAGGACCATGTAGCTGATCCAGATCTGAGGGGTGAAGAGCTCGCGGCCCCCAGGCCTAGTCACGAGCTCGGGGAACTCCAAGGCCAAGCGCGAGTTCGCCTCGGAGAAGCCCCCGAGGCCTGCAGAGACGATGCCGACAGCGGCCAAGAGCGTCACTAGCATCAGCACGCCCTGGAGCACATCTGTGTACGCGTCGGCCCTCATCCCGCCAACGGTCACATAGACGAGTATGACCGCGGTCACGATGACCGCGCCCAGCTCGTATGAAACCTCCCCATCGGTCAGCTGGTTGATCGCGATGCCCCCACCAATCGCCTGAGTGGCGAGGTAAGGAAGCGTGAACACGACCATCACAGCCAGGAAGATGATCCTCAGCGAGTCCGAGTTCATTCTGTCCCCGATCAGCTCGGGGGGTGTGATGTACCCGTGCTCCTTCCCTAGCCTCCAGACCTTCCTGCCGACGATGTAGAACGAGATGGCCATGAAGCCCGTCCCGAAGGCCATGATCCCGTAGTACGCGAGACCGAAGTTGTACGCTGCACCCGCGAACCCGAAGAAAGTGAACGCGCTGAAGTTGGTCGCGGCCAGCGAGAGGAACAGCACGACGGGCCCGATGCTCCTCGATGCGACGAAGTAGTCCTCCGAGGTCTTGTGCGAGACCCTCCAGGTTAGGAATCCTATCGCGAGCAGGGACCCGAGGTATACGATGAACAGTCCGACCGAGAGGGCGTTCATCCGCTGCCCTCCTCAGAGCTGGTCCAGTAGTATTTCGCGAACAGCAGGAAAAGCACGAAGAGAACGGCCTCAAGGGCTGCTGTGTAGACGATGATGTAAGGCAGGCCGAACAGAGACGGTCCGACCCAGTCCCAGGCCCAGAGGTCGATCGAGAACACGAAGAGCGTCCCGAATGCCATCGCCCAGAACCACTTGTTCCTCAACAGCTTCACGCCGCCAGCCTCCACCGGCGCGTTTCCTGGTTTTCGAGGCTGGAAGCGCGGAAAACAGTGCCTCTGTTTCCCGCCGAATGCGCAGGCCGTTAATGAACCTTTCCTGCCTCGGCACCCAATAGGCGTAATGTTCTTATCTGCTCATGCGCTGGTCCAGCCATCAGGTGGGGAGATTGGTGCTTCCGGAGCTGCCGAAGGAGGTCGACAAGGACGCTCATGCATGCCTCCAGTGCGGTTACTGCAACTTCGTCTGCCCGATCCAGCTCAACGACGACCGCGGATTCGAGTCCTGGCGCGTGCGCGGCAAGATGTATCATCTGAAACGTTACGCGCACCCGGGCACGTTCGACAGGATTCTGAGGATAAGGCCGGAGATCACGCCAGAGTTCGTCGAGCGAGTCTACAACTGCACCGCGTGCGGCTACTGTCAGCACGTGTGCCACGCAGGCATCAAGTTCAACGACCGCTGGGAGCAGGTCAAGGAATGGTTTGTCCAGAACGGGTACGGCCCGCTCGAGAAGCACAAGCACCTGAGGACGAGGGTCATCGCGAAGCACAATCCGTACGACGAGCCGCACGAGATGCGGGACGCTTGGATACCGTCCAATGCGAAGCGGTCCAAGAACCCGGAGGTGCTGTACTTCACGGGGTGCACGGCCAGCTACAGGCAGCAGAAGATCGCCCAGGACGCGACAAGGGTCCTGGACGCCGCGGGTGTGGAGTACGACATCCTGGGCAAGGACGAATGGTGCTGCGGCTCCCCGCTCATCAGGACCGGACAAACGGACGTGGTCACGAACGAGGTCGACGGTCTCGTGAAGCACAACTTGAAGGAGTTCGAGAGACGGAACGCGCAGGTCGTCGTCACGGCCTGTGCCGGGTGCTTCATGACGCTGAGCCACAACTACCCGATGTACGCGGGCAAGCTGGACTTCAAACTCTATCACCTCACGCAGTTCATAGACCAGCTCATATCCGACAAGAAGCTCGAGCTGAAGAAGCCGCTCCCGAAGAAGGTCGCGTACCACGACCCCTGCCACATCGGCCGACATTTCGGCATATTCGAGGAACCTAGGAGGATCCTCAAGTCGTTCCCGAAGTCGACCTACATCGAGATGAAGCACAACCGGTACGACTCGCAGTGCTGCGGGGCTGGAGGAGGGTACAAGATACAGTTCAACGACCGCGCAGAGCACATCGCGTCGCTCAGGGTGCAGGAGGCAGAGGGCCTGGGGGCAGAGATGCTGGTGTCCGCGTGTCCTTTCTGTGTGACCAACCTAACTGGAGGAGTCAAGGTGTCAGGGTCGAAGATGCAGGTGGCCGAACTCGTGTCCCTGGTCGCGGACTCGGTCAGCCCGTGAGCCCCTCCTGAGAAGGTATTTATCCAGCACTACACCATTTTCGGACGGTCTAGGATGCGTTCACTTCTTCTGTTCAGGTTCGGTTCACGGGCGCGGTCTACCAGCTGGGGCATCGCACTGTGCACTATGTTCATCGTCGCGAGCTTCTCTGTAGCGGACGGACTGAGGACGTCGACTGAGAACCTCGCAGACAACTTCTCGTCCGAGTATTCGCTTGTGACGAAGCCATCTCCAACAGGTCTGGAACAGTTCGATCAAGAAGACATGCCAGAGGGGTTGGCCGTCGCTGGCGGCATCTTCGTCGATGCCGGCATCGCGGGCTCGGAGAACCGGGTCACCGTGTTCGCGTTCAACGACTCGAGCTCCGTCCTCGACGAGGCATTCTCCGTGTCCGGTTCGAACGTCCTTGCCGGTCAAGGATACGACTACCCCGCGGAGCTGACTCTGGTCTCAGCCACATCTGTGACCGTCAGCGTCGCAGGGAGGTTCTCATCGTCGATGTTCCCATCCGCCTGGCTGCTCGGAGAAATCGGTCTGCTGAGAGAGCTCTCGTCCTTCTCCACCGGCTACAACTTCGCGATCGCACGAGACCTCGGAGCGGACCGTATCAGCAATCTGGAATCCTCCGGATTCTCTGTGCAGCCGATGGTGGGCATAGTCGAGTTCCTGGATTCCGGAATCGAAGAGATACGGGCGGACGCAACCTGGGTGCTCATCCCGTCTGCGTTCGTGATCGCCATCCTTGCGTACAGCTTCCTCGGCTCCGAGACCTTCGACCGGAGGCATGATATCGGAATAGTCAAGACCGTCGGAGCAGGCAGATGGAAGATCCTCTACTACTTGATGCTGAACGCGCTCGTGATCAGCGCCTGGGGAGGCGTGCTGGGAGTGGCCCTGGGGATCATGCTGTCTTACGGGGCCTCGACCTTCGCATCGGCATTCTTCACGTCTGTTTTCGTCATCAAGGCGAGCGTCCCGCTCATGGTGCTCTCCTTCGCGGTCACCGTGCTCGCGGGCATGGTCGGCGCCTTGCTGCCGGCCGTGAAGATGACGCTCACGAAGCCGGTTGACGACCTCAAGGAGGTGACACCGTTCGCCTGATCCGCATTCGGGCGATGGTGACCGTCGCCCTGGCGATCACGATCTTCACGAGTTCTGTCATGGTCCTCTCAGGGCTGCGCTCAGCTCCAGGGGCGTTCGCCGCGGGCGAGGGGTTTGTTGTCTCTGACAACACTGCCCCGACTATATTCTCGAGCAGGATCAGCACGGAGATGGTCTCCGCGCTCGAAGCCGCTCCTGGAATCACGGGCGCAAGCCCGGAGGTATTTGCGTTTTCGTCCTATAACGGCGCATCTTTCGTGCTCAGAGGCGTCGACATTGAGCGGCTGAACGAGACGGGCCCGGCCTTCGATGACTTCTATCTCGCCCCCGGCGAGTCGACAGCGCCGAGGTCAAGCGCGCTCGTCGGGTCGAATCTCCTCGACAGGCTGGGCATCGACGTGCCGGCCTACCTCCCGCTGGTCGGCAGCTACTCGCCCAAGGTGGAGCTCGTGAAAGCGGTGGGGCACTTCTCGACCGGGACATCGCTCGATGACGAGCTCCTGGTGTCCCTCGATGTCGCGCGTTTCCTGTCGGGCATGGCCAAGGACACAGTGTCCATAATCCGTGTCTCTGCCGACGACCCTGAATGGCTGGCAAGTGTACTGTCCCCTGAGAACGCGAGGTTCACGCTGTACGACCTGCACACGTCGAAGAGTGAAACTTCCCCGGGCGAGAGCGTCTCGATGTCGTTCAAGGTCCGGAACTGGGGAGGCTCGCGAGGGAGCACCGTCGTCCAGATATTCCAGTCATCAGCCCTGATCGGAGAGGAACAGGTTGTCCTGAACGGCTCGTCCTCAATCACGATGGAGCGCACGCTCGTGTTCGACGAGCTCGGCGAGGAATCGATGAGAGTGTCGATAGCGGGCGACTTCCCAGTCAGCCTGTATGCCAACTTCACAGTGGTAGAACCATACCTCAAGGTGTCGGCCCCGTCGAAGGTCCTTTTGGGCGGGAACCTGAACGTGACGGTCTCCAGGTCTTCCGGGCAGCCCGCATCCGGAGCACTCGTCACTTTTGCGTCCCTTAGCACATATGCCGATACAGAGGGCAGGGCGTCCTTCGTCGCCGTGTCCTCGGGCTCGTGGACGGTCCGAGCGAACCTCTCAGGAATTGTCGACGGCACGGCCCAGGTCCAGGTCCTGGACCCTTCGGAATATCCGGACGAGTTCGTCCCAAGCATAGTCGATTTCACTGTCCTTCCTGAGGTCCTCAAAGAGTCTGAGACCGCAAAGTGCGTCCTCGTCGTCCAGAACACGGGCTCCAGGTCGGGTTACTTCGTCGTCGATGTCATGGTCGACGCTCTTCCTCACATATCCATTAACACCTCGCTTGCGGGCATGGGCTCGGCGACGGTGAGGTTCGACTTGGCCGACCTGTCTCCAGGGACTCACACAACCCAGGCAGGAAGCTTCTCGAGACAGGTCGTGGTCGAGCCGTGGATAGCAGAGAACCCCGACCTGGTCGAACTGGTCGTCCGCTACGGTGGCACGACGTCTCTCAGCGGCTATGCGTCGATCCCGATCTATCAAGCTGCGAAGATCTCCGAGGGTAACGTCGCGGTTGCGCTGTTCGCCATCGGGACCATCTCGGCTCTTCTGTCGGCGCTCGCGATATCTTCCGTCTACGCCAAGGAGATTCACGAATCGAGGCGGACCTTGGGCATCCTTAAGACAATCGGAGCTTCGAGGTCCGCAATCTGGAGGCTCGTCTTCCCTCAGGCGCTCGCCAGCGCCATCGGAGGAGCTGCGGTCGGCGTGGTCTGTGGAATTGTCATATCGAGCATCCTGACTTCATCAGGCGTGGTCTGGATATTTGGGCACGAGCTCGCCAGCTCGCTCGATCCGCAACTGGTGCTGTTGATAATCGCGGGCACCATAGCGATCAGCCTGGCAGCCGTGCTCGTTCCATCTGTTGCAGCTTCGAGGGAGTCGGCCATCCACTCTATCAGAAAGGGCGATGCGGATTCAGAGCCTGCTTCTTTATCGGTCGAGATGCTGGATGACTAGGTCTCGGTGACTGTGAACCACAGGTGTAGGTTTCCATACAGGTATGGCGGGTTCTCATCGTCCTGGATGTACAGGTCGAAGTCCACCCGGAAATAACCGATCATGGTCAGGTTGAAGACAAAACTCTTCGTCCAAGTCTCTCCGCGTTCGAGGTCGACCGAGAAAGTCTGAGTGTCCCTGTCTCCGAGGGCCTCGATCCCGTAACCGATGACAGTGAAGTTCCTCAGGCCTTCCTCGCCGTTCTTGACGTGGATGACCACCGTGAGGTTCGTCCCCAGAGGCCTCATCACGTCTGTGATGACCTGGCCGTCCTCCCCGGTCATCGCGAAGTATGTCCGCGACGGGTATTCGGCCGTCAGGACGAGCCCGAGCGATATGCCGGAAACCACGAGCGCTGCCGCGAGCATCGCCGCGACAACCTTGTCCATTTTCTGCCTGGGCTCGCGTGCTGGAGCGGCTTCCTTATCTTTCTCCGCCGTCTTCGGCGCCTTCTTGGGGACGAAGGTCTCGACTGCGACCGCGCCCAAGGCGAAGACTATCAGCGACAGGCGCGTCGTGTCCGAGTCTAGTCCTATCGGCGTGAGCACGAGGATCAGGCCGAGGAATATGATGACCAAGATGCTGAGGCCGAGGCTGAGGACGAACTTCGTCTCGGGCGAGGTGTTCCTCCAGAAGAACAGCCTCACCACTGCGAAGCCCGGGATGAAGAACATGTAGGGTAGGCCGAATACGAACGCCAGTGTGCCCCCTTCGAAGAAGAACAGCACGAGCGTCGCTAAGACCGAGAAGGCGCAGACCGCTATCCTCTGGCCGTTGTCGGTCTCGAGGAAGGCCAGCGCCCTGTCGCCGAACGGCCTGCCCTCAGCTGATGGCTCCGTCATCTCGCGGTAGAAACACCTCAGGGCTATATGTTCTTGTTCAGTAACCCGAGTGCCCCAGGGGCCAGTGGCTTGCGCGGTCAGACAAGGGGCTCGTCTTTATCCTTTTCCGCCCGGGTTTGCGAACGTCAGTTCGCAAGATGGCAACCTATATAAACGGTCAATCCAATCTTCACATCCCTCAGGATTCAGTACTCTCCTGTTATCGAAGGTAGGTGCGACAGTGCCGAAGAAGAAACCCGTTGAGGAGAAGGTCGTGGAGATCGCAGAGGACGAAGGCGAAGAAGTCACTTGTCCTGTCTGCGGCAAGCCCGTCGGCCTTGATGTCGCCACCTGCCCCTTCTGCGGGGCCGAGTTCGAGGAGGAAGAAGTCGAGGAAGTCGTGGAGGCGGCCGAGGAGGAAGAGGTCGCAGAGGAGGCCGAGGAGGAGCAGGTCGAAGAGGCCGTCGAGGAAGAGGAGGAGACCGCAGAGTGCCCCGTATGCGGCAAAATGGTCAGCCTCCTGGTCTCGTCGTGCCCCAACTGCGGCGCTGAGTTCGAGGAAGAGGAGATCGAAGAGGTCATCGAGGTCGTCGAGCCGGAGGAGGTCCAGGTCGAGCGGCCTCAGTCCGTCGAGGAGATCGAGGAGGAGATCGACGAGATCCTCGTCGAGGAGCGGCCTGCGGCGGTAGTATCCGCGGTCGGGCCCCCGACCCGCATCACCGACCTCAGGGTCATCGGCGCATCGCTCGTAATGCTCGGCATCCTGGGCTCTCAGATTTCTTTCATGATTGACTGGTATTGGACCTGGGTGCCTCCGATAGGGGACAACCTCGTGTTGTTCGTGCTGATACCGGTCGTGGTCATCCTCGCGGGGCTCGGTGTGTTCGTCCTGATGAAGCGCAGAGGGACCCCGAAGAAGAAGTCCTCGAAGGTCCCATGGGTGGCGCTGTCCTTGTTCTTGTTCGGGATTCTCGCGCTGATAATGGTCATGCTCTGGAACCCGATCAACACCGCCTTGCAGGACTCCAACCTGGGCGTCGGGGGCGCGTTCGTCGCCATGCTCATATTTGGGGCGCTCGCGGTGTTCATGGGCAGCAAGACGGCGACGCCGAAGGGCTCGTACTAGCGGGCTATTCGTCTCAGCCCCCCGCAGGTCGTGCCGAGAGCGGGGTACGTCCGAATATCGGAGTTGGTCCAGCCCGCGTTACGAACTTCGAACCTCCGACCTGCGATGGTTGAAATATCACGGCGAATATTATCCGCCCGTGAGCCTCGCCTGAGGCATACGTCTCCGGTGTGGTGGGGACCATCCGAAGACGCATTGGGGCAGGATGGCGGCCCCGGGAGGACTTTTTCCAGCGGCGTTAGGGACGGTTCGCGAGGCCTACGCACCCTTCCTTGGATACCTTTTCCTAGCTCACACGAGCATCGCTGTCTGTGCATACCAGCGCATCCAGCACGGCCGGCAACCGATGACCAAATAATTATATACTCATAATCCTATATATTGAGAGCGAAAGCAGAAGGGATGGACCAGCTTGCGCATTGCGCTCAATGCTCATGCGCGACCACCTTTTGCGGACACGCATATGAGAACAAGGAGTTGAGCACGATGGAGAAAAGGATACTCGCGATAATGGTCACGCTAGTGGTCGTAGCCGCGCTCGTGGTCGGCTTCGTGATGATCGCCGCAGGCGGCGGAATACGCATAGGCGGCGGTGGCTTCACGGATCTGTTCGACGACCTGGACTATACTGGGAACGCAACGACCGACCAGCAACTCTCCATTCCATCTGATTGGAGTGGCGACACGAAGGCTGTCAAGGACGTCATAGTGGACATGACCTACAGGGAGCAGGTTGTCAGCCAGACTAAGACTCTGTTCTACACCACACTGTACTTCGTCTACCTAGGAGACAAATGGAGCAACCCGCTGGTCGGCGGCCAGAGCTTCGAAGTACCCACGGCCTACAATGACCATGGCGACCTGTGGCTGGAAGTGGAACACGGAATGTTCTCCGTGACTGTCGAGACGGTCACAAACCTGTCGGAGGACTTCGGCATTGGTGATTCGATAACTCTCGAATCCAAGATCGCCTTGAACAGCAACGCAATCCTCTCGTTCGGCGCATGGAGCGTCAAGGGCGTGCTGTGAGGCCGAAGAGCACCTGCACAAACACTTCCAAACCCCTCAGCTTTTCGAAAACACCCGTTCTGGTTCGGTCCTCCGACGTCTGGCAAGGCCCGTCTTTCGCGCGCGGGCGCTATAATAACGTTGTGCTGGCTCACATTATCGAAAATGACGTGTCTATAGAAAGGCTATTATAATATACTCGCGAAATCGCTAAATAACACGCACACGCGCATGCGAGAACAGGGCTACCGGGCTTTTATGGGCAGGTCCATTTAAGCACGCTTTGTCAAGCGCACGTGATTCGAGCGCAAGAGAGGGGGGTAGAGCCTCCCCTGAAAGAGCGGTGCCAATCCACATGCCGAACCACCACGAGGAAGGATCGTGCCCGAGAGGACAAAAGGCGCGCGCGACAGAGGCGAAGCTGTCCAGAGCCCGAGAGGCATCACTAATGGCATCCGCCCAGTCGGCACCAGTTCCTCGAACGGCAGATCGAACGGCCTGAGCAGGGACGTAATTCTTCTCAGCCCCGCAGGGATGACCAACGGCCGCACCAACGGACGCATCAATGGCCGGACGAACGGGCGCACGAATGGCAGATCCAACGGCCGCACAAACGGGAGGACGAACGGCCGCATCAACGGTCGCACCAATGGGAGGACCAACGGCCGTACCAATGGCCGCACCAACGGGCGCACGAACGGTCGCACCAATGGCCGTACGAACGGCAGGACGAATGGCCGCACGAACGGCAGGGTCAACGGGAGGGCCAGCGGCTCCGTAAACGGCATACGGATGGGCCGCACGAACGGCGCCTCCAAGAGTGGCGGCTTCGTGAACGGGTTCGTCAACGGGTCCGGGGCGGTCAACGGCTTCAGGCTTTCATACCACCAGCGCAAGGTCAGCTCCATCAGCGTCGACCTGAAGCGGAAGCTCGTAGTTGTCGCGATCTTCGCGGCTATCCTGGCGGTGGCCCCGTATGTCGTCGTCTACTCGTTCCCGTCCCAGGAGGTCGAGATCGACGGGTACTTCATGGACTGGCTGAAGGCCCAGGTGTACAAGGACACCCCCGATTCCGAGAACCCTGACATATCGATCACCGCGTACAGCATGAAGTACGACAGCAGGGGCAGCTACTACTACATCGCCACGCAGGGCCAGATGTTCAACGGCAGGGACGGCGGTTCCGACGGCTTCTACATCTTCATCGACCGGGACGACAAGGCGTCCAGCGGCTATCTCGCGGACGGCCTGGGCGCCGACTCCCTCATAATCCTCGAAGGCTGGAACAAGACGAACATGAAGGCAGAGGTCCACGCGTTCTCCTCCGAGGCCAGCCAGCACGACTTCGGAGGCTTCTCGCTCGTATCCCAGGCCAAGGTCGGCTTCTACGGCAACAAGGTCGAGGTAGGGGCCTCGGTGATGGTGGACGACGACTCGCGAGTACTGGTTGTGTCCCGCCACACGACGACTCCGCTGGACGTCTCAGAGGTCAGCTTCAGGACTGAGGGGGCCGCAATCGCGGTCGTCGAGGATCACAACAGCCCGGATGTGTTCACCTCGAGCCTGCACCAGAGGGTCCTCACACTGAACATAACGGCCAAGGGGGCCCTCACGACGGTCAACTCTCTCGCATTCAACTTCCTCGGCAATGCCACACCATTCTCCATATCAGCCGTGGAGGGACTGAGCATCCTCGGCAGTTCCTACACGAACACTATCATGCTAGACAGCCCGCTCGTGCTCAGAGACGGGGACCGGAGGAGCGTCGATATTTTGGTGGACCTGTTCGGCGCTGTGCGTACGAGCTCCTTCGGCCTCGAGCTCAACCGCACGAGCGGGATAACGGCGGACAACGACGCCTCCTGGAGGATTAACACCGTCCAGGAAGGCGCCAGAGTAGGCTACGTCGCCGATGCGCCTGGGAGGATCGCGGTGGACGGTGCCTTCGCAGACTGGACACCGAGAGCTCCCTTGCGCGACCTGCTCGGCGACGCCTACTCACCAACCGCCATGGACAACAAGAGCGGGGACGTGGACATCAGCGTGGTCAAACTTGCCTCGACGGTGGACACGGCCTCGTTCTACATGTCAGTCAACGGCACGATGCTCGGCGGCACGAGCGTGCCCTCCGACCTCGTGAGGTTCGTCACTCCCGGGCCTCCGGCAGAGAATGTGACCAACATCTCCACGATCCCGGAGCCGATGTACGGTGCGGACTTCGCGTTCGTGTTCGTGGATGCTGACCACGATCTCAGCACCGGGTTCGAGTACGGCGGCTCGGAGTTCGCGCTTTCGGTCGCCGGCAAGGGCAACTCGATCTGGGCGAGCAAGTGCTACGAGTACACGGGCTCGGTCTGGGTCGAGAGGGGCGCGGTCGAAGCGGCTATCGACTCGTACCAGATCGAGGTCAGCGCGCCGTATTCAGCTCTCGGACTCGTCGCGGGCAGCACTTACACAGTGACATTCATGATGGAGGACTGGAGCGGCCGCCAGGACGAGGTCGCAGTGCCTCTGCCTGCCAGAGTCACGGCCGGGACGAGGGCTTACGGCGGCATCGTCATCAACGAGATCTACAACTCCGCGCCTCCGACGGGTAGCAACGACTGGGTCGAATTCTATAACACCGGGACAGAGCCCATTGACCTCACTGGCTGGGTACTCTATGGTGATGGTGTCGTCCTCTACACCTTCCCGTCAATCATCCTTCTCCCAGGCGAGTTCTTCGTCGCTACTGGCCTCACACTGGCCAAGACGATAAACTATGTACTTTCCGATAACACGGGATCCATCGTGGACGAGGTGGCCGTCCCATACTGGACGGTCAAGTCGTATGGAAGAACCGGTAGCCCTCCGTATGCGACCTGGTCCACGATGCGTCCTACACCTGGCTCTATTAACGTGGGCCAGGTTCCAATTCCAGAGTTCAGCGACCTGGTTCTGCCCTTAGCGATAGTACCAATAATGCTGATCGCGATGCGGCGTGCTAGGCTGGCAAAGACTCGAAAGACGAGCGAGAAGAGGGGATGAGCTACAGTGCAGGGTTCGAGGCAGGGCAACTCGCAGCGCTCCTCAGCGAACAGCCTCCTGCTGTCCAATATGCTGAGGCCGTTCCGGGAGCAGTCTGAGTCGGAGCTGCCGTTCGTGCCCTTCGTGGGCGGCCCGCGGATGTTCATCCTGCTCCTGTACGCTTCGGTCGTCGTCGTCACCGCGGTCGAGTACTTCATCAGCCCGAGGCTCTGGCCGGGCACATGGGAGATCTACAACTCATACGTCTTCGTCGTCACCGGCGTGTTCGTGTTCCTCGGCATGGTCATGCTGTTGTCCACCGAGCGGGAGACCTCGGACGAATACACGCTCCCGATACCGAAGCACGTCCTGGGCACAGCGGGCTTTGTGCTGCTTGCAGCGTCCGGTCTCGCACTCGTCTACTGGGGAAAGGACATCGGGGCATGGGCGATACCCCTCAGCATCCTGCTTGTGTACGGGTTCCTGATGATGCTCATAGGTGGCAGGGGCTTCGAGACCAAGGAGAGCATGAGGCTGACCCTCTTCGGCACTGGCCTCGTGCTCATGATACTAGTGCCAGTTCACGAGGCCTTCGGGGTCGCCGAGGCTCCGGAAGGCGAGTTCTATTTCTTCACATTCCTGAACCTGGTGCTGTTCATATCCGGCATGACGCTGGCGCTCGTCGCTGTCCAGGCCCTCCAGACCAGGGACGGTTTCGTGGGGGCATGGCTCCTTGGCGCGATGGCCATATTTCTGATAGCCTTCCACGAGCAGCTGCACATAGTCGCGTCTGGCACCTATTCGCCGTACGACCGCGGCCTGGCGCTCATCGGCATCTCGTTCTCGTTCCTTCCCCTGGCCATGTACTTCTGGCGCGAGAGGGTGTATTTCTTCCTCTGGCGCAGGCTGAACAGCGCCAACTCCCTGATACAGGACGGGAAGTACGACGAGGCCCTCAAGCAGGCAGAAGCAGCGATACGCCAGTGCTCCCGGGTGGGCATAGATGACAGGTTCGCGCTCCCCTGGAGTCTCAAAGCGGATGCGTTATATCGTATGAAGGACTTTCCGAAGGCGATGGTGCACTACGACACTGCTCTCAGGATAGACCCGAAGGACAGCACGTCGTGGTCCCACCTGGGCAACATGTACGCCATGGAGGGCAAGCACGACGAGGCCCTCAAGGCATTCGACCAGGCCATCAAAGTGGACCCGACTAACGGCCCCGCATGGAACAACAAGGGCGTGGTTCTCCAGACGATGACCAGGTACGAGGAGGCCATCGTCTGCTTCGACAAGGCCATCCAGTTCATGGAAGACCCGTTCGACCCGCACATCAACCTCGCGAAGCTGTTCTCCAAGCTCGGGCACACGACGGACGCGCTCAAGCACTACCAGGCCGCGCTCGCCCTCAGGCCGAAGAGCGAGATCGCGAACGAAGGAGTCCAGAGGGAGTTCCACAGAGGCAAGTGCATGGACCAGATCAACGGCTGGGAGCAACTCGGCCTCGACACATCTTACCTGAGGAACCTGCTTGAGGAGGACCCGAAGAACTTCGTCAAGAAGTCCAAGGAGTTCCTGAAGAGCATCGCGGAGCTGAAGACGCCTCTCGAGGTCGTCCCTGCGAAGGAGCACATCGACATGGCCTCCGCGCTTCAGACGGTCGTCAAGATGACCGAGGGCGGAGGCGCCACGGTCGAGCAACTGGAGGAGTGGACGGGGCTGGCCAGGAAAGACCTCGTACTGCCGCTCGCGCTGCTCGTGGAGACCGACAGGGTACATTTCAGGACCGACGGGTCGAACCAGCTATACGTGGCCAAGGGCAAGCCTCCGGAGAAGCCCCCGGCGCCGCCACCGCCACCTCCTAAGCCGGTCGTAGTGGCCCCGCCTCCCAAGGAGGAGCCTGAGGAGAAGCCGGAGCCGCCCGCTCCGAAGCCCGTTGTGGTGCCGGTCGAGAAGCCGGTTGAGAGGCCTGTCGAGAGACCTGTGGAGGCAGAGACGCCGGTCCAGAGGCCTGCCGTGGTCGAGAGGCCAGTTGAGAGACCTGCCGAGAGCGTGCCGGAGAAGGTGTTCGAGGCTCCGAGAGAGCTTCCGAAGCCCGCTCCTGTCGCGCCGCCTGTCGAGGAGCCCGCGAAGGAGCCAGTGAAGGCATCGCCTGAACCGCCTGCGGTACCGATCGAAGAGCAGGAAAGAATCATGATTGACGACGAGGACGAGGTGGACGAGAACGCGATCGCGTGCCCCCTCTGCGGCCTGCCAGTAGGGCCGACTGTGTCCTCGTGCCCATACTGTGGCGCCGAGTTCGCTGAGGCAGGCACGGAAGATGTCGTCGTTCCGGACATCAAATCGTTGGGCAAGTTCGAGCCCAAGCCTTCGTCCGAGCAGAGGAAACGGGTCGTGCTCGCCCACAAGAGACGCCCCGAGCCCAAGCCTGTCCCCAAGCCGGTCAAGAAGGAGGCTCCGAAGCCGAAGGTCGCGCCCAAGCCCGAGCCGAAGCCTGTCAAGGTCGAGAAGCCCCTGAAGAGGTTCGAGAAGAAGCTCGTCCCGAAGAAGGAGGTCAAGCCGGAGCCGAAGGCCGCGCCTAAGCAGGAGAAGAAGGTCGACAAGAGGGCGGAGAAGAAGCTCCTCAAGGCCCAGAAGAAGGCCGAGAAGAAGGAAGCGAAGAGGGACGAGGGGAGGCTCCTGAAACCCGTCAAGAAGGAGCCTGAGAAGCCGGCGCCCAAGCGCGCGGAGAAGAAGCCGGCGGAGCCGGTGGAGGACGACAAGAAGTCCCCGCCGCATCGGGAAGTCATCAAGGTGGAGCCAACGGCTGGCATTCTGTTCTTCAGACGGAAGAAGAAGTGAACCTTCGGGGTTGAGCGCCCGGTCAACGGTCTGCAAAGGATTACATAGCACAGCCTCAATCCATGGTCGGGAGGACTGGGCTTGGTGAGGTTTCTATCGCTGGTCAAGTACCCTCTGGAGTCCGTGGCTCGGAACAGACGTAGGTCCCTGTTCGCCATAACAGGCATCGTGCTCGCGCTGTCGCTGATCTCGGGCTCGTCTATCGCGGTGGACTCCTCCGCCTTCGGGCTTCTTCGCGCGGCTATCGAGGACATCGAGGTAGACATGGTTGCCTACGAGTCGCAGTCGGACTTCGTGACTCGCAGCCAATCGTACTTTGATACGAGGACTGGCGTGATCGAGAAGATACAGTACGTCGAGGAGTCAGAGCCGATTGTGACGGTCGACGGTTGGAGCTTGCTCAGCCCCTCCGCGTTTACGGACTTCTACAGCTACCCATTGGTCTTCCTCTCGGACAACGACACGGAAACCTTGGACGCCTATCGGATTGACGGAAGTCTCCCGGAGCCGGGTACGGTGGCAATTTCCGCGTACGTCTCCGGGACGATGGGCGTTTCAGTCGGGGACGACCTCACCCTGTGCATGCACAAGCTCTCGTTCGACTGGGACCCTGTCAACTACACGTACGTCCCGAGCACATCCGAGTGGCTGAACCTCACATTCGAGGTCTCCAGGGTGTGGACGCAGGACACGAGCGTGCACGAGGACGTCTACTGGGGCCCTGGCACCGGTATCAGCTCAGACATGGTCGTCGTCAGGTACAGCGTCAACCCGATTGTGATGCTCCTTTCGGACATGGACGAGGTCATGCCGGGACTGGACGCCCTGGAGCCGGGAGCATACCCCTATTACGAGTATCTTGTCTGGGTCGACCGGGACGAGATCATCAGCCTCTCGGACATTCAGGGCACAGTCGACAGGCTACAGTTCGTGGAGCAGCGCATCAACATGGCGGGGTCGGTATACGGATTCTACTTCTCCTCTGACATGCTCGTAACACCCCTCTACGAGCTGGGTGGTCAGCTCGAATACATGAAGGTCATATTCATCGTGCTGTCGCTGCCCGTGGTCGCTCTCGGGACGTATCTGTCCGTCGTGGGCGTGGACCTCGGCCTGAACGAGAGGCGGAGGGAAATAGGCATCCTCAAGTCCAGGGGAGGCAGCAACAGGCAGGTATTCTCGTTCCTGTTCCTGGAGTCGTTGATACTCGGCGTGATCACGGGACTCCTGGGGCTCGGCCTAGGCGTGGGCGTGAGCAGGTTCCTGCTGGGCATCGCCGTCGGGTTCAGGACCGACTTGTCGACCTCTCCTGAGCTCACCGATCTGAGCATCAACTCGAACACGATCCTTCTCTCGATAGGCTTCGGCGTGTTGCTGATGTTCGTCTCGTCCTACAGACCTCTGAAGAGGGTCTCCAAGACAGAAGTCGCCGAAGCGCTGCACCACTACTCCCCCTCTATAACGCAGATAGGGTACAAGGCGCGCACGGACCTCATCCTCCTGGGTCTGTCCGTGCTGAGCATCGTCTCGATGTGGCTTGGCGCCGAGAGGCTCTCGGAAATGAGAGGGTCGTTCCTCGTGCAGATGATCCTGATGCTCGTCGTGCTGGCGGGCGTGGTGATATTCCCGCTCGTGCCCTTCCTGCTGTCGCTCAGCGTCGTAAGGCTCGTGACCAGGGGGTCCAGACAACTCTACTCGAAGCTGACGGTCATCGTGAAGCCCTGGACCAAGGAACTCCATTACCTCGTGGACAAGAACGTCGTCCGCAACCCGAGGCGCGCGTCCAATCTCGGAGTGATAATATCCCTTGCCCTGGCCTTCGGGCTGTTCATCTCTGTCACCATGGAATCGACGATCGCTTACGAGAGGGAGTCCGTGAAGTTCGAAGTGGGCAGCGACGTCAAGCTGACCGCATACACTTACTCGTGGAGTGACCCGTACAAAGAGGGATCCATGGGCGTCGACCTCTCCTTCCTGGACAACGTGTCCGTGGTCGACGGCGTGGACAGTTCCACACGATTCGCTTTCGTCCAGCTCTCGTCTGCGTCTTACTACTTCAGTTGGTGGGCATCGGCCGCCCTCGTGGACCCCTCAACATACATCGCGACGGTTCACCCCTCGGACTTCTACTTCGAGGGGCCAGGCGGAGACCTGACCGACCTCGAGGAGAACGGCACGGTGCTCCTCATGTCCGAATGGGCAGATTGGCACGGGATCGTCGTGGGCGACCTGCTGCACGCGCAGTTCTCCACGAGCTACTGGAACAACGGCACATATGTGGAGTCCGTCTGGGAGTTCCCTCTCGAAGTCGTCGGGATGGTCAAAGGTCTGCCCGGCCTCAGGTACCAGAACATGTATGTTTCCTGGGACACTCTGAGCTTCATTCCTGAAGTCAACTTGACCTCCGGAGGAATCGAGGTAGGATCGCTTATCGACGCAGACCCGGACTACGATGTCCATTCAGTGGCTGACGACGCGGCGCTGGTGTACATGCACGGCGGCAACGTCACGCCGCAAATTTACATCATGGAGGACGAGCTGGAGCTTCTTGGCTCGGACGCTTTCTTCGGCCCGCTCTCCGATTTCCTCTACATGGAGTACGCTCTTTCAATAGTCATAATGAGCGTCGGCGTGGGCCTGATAATATTCGTTGCGGTTTCGGACCGGGAGGTGGAGCTCGCCTGCATCATGGCCCGCGGCTGCTCGGGCTCGCAGATGAGGAAGATACTGATGGGCGAGTCGATTTCTCTCATGGTCCTGGGGCTCATCGTCGGCGCGTCGGTCGGCCTGCTCACATCGTTCCTGTTCAACGAGCTGTTCTCTGTCGGGGGCGAGGGCGTGGTGCCCAGAGAAATGGTCTTCACAATGACCAGCTGGATCATAATCGGCGTGTCAGTGCTTTCTCTGGTGGCCTCGTCGTTCATCGCGACGTCCAGGGCCGGCAGGATCAGGCTCGCTGAGGTTCTGAGGGTCAGAGGTGGTTGATTTGGGTGACTTGGTCGTGAAGGACCTGATCAAGGTTTATAAGACGGGGAAGTCAGAAGTGATCGCGCTCAGGGGACTGGACTGCACGATCAAGGAGAACGAAGTCCTGGCCATCATGGGCCCGTCGGGCTGCGGCAAGACGACCCTTTTGAACATCATTGGTGGCCTGGACAGGCCAACGGCGGGGTCGATTATGCTGGACGGCGTGAACCTCGTCGACCTCAACGACGCGCAGCTCGTGAGGCACCGGCGTGAGGGAGTCGGGATAGTCTTCCAGTTCTTCAACCTCGTGCCGACCCTGACCGCGCGCGAGAACGTGGAACTGCCGATGAGACTGGCAGGGAAGAGCCCTCAGCAGATGAAGGAACGCGCTGAAGCGCTGCTGACCCTGGTGGACATGAAGCCGAGGGAGGCTCACAAGCCGGACGAGCTCTCCGGGGGAGAGCAGCAGAGGATAGGTCTCGCGACCGCTCTCGCAAACGACCCGTCGATAATACTCGCCGACGAGCCCACGGGCGAGTTGGACACCGTGACTGGGCAGCAGATTCTGCACCTGTTCAAGAGGCTCAGGGACGAGTACAGGAAGACCATCGTGATAGTCACGCACGACCAGAGGATAGGGCAGATCGCGGACACGGTGATGACCATCGTCGACGGGAGGATAACCAGCACGATGACTGGGAAGGAGTTCGCCTCAAAAGTCGCCCTGTCTAACCAATCTCCAGCTTCCCATTCTTGAGCAGCGTCGCGAGCGCCTCGTCGATGGCTTTCTCGCGCTTGTCCTTGTCGTCCAGGGCCCTCCTCGCGGCCACATTGACGTCCCGGACCGCCCTCTCCTCCTCGAAGCGCTCCATGCGCTTCTCCTTCCGGATCTCGAGGACCTTGCCGCGCAGCTCCAGCGCCTTCTGGTGGACGCCGTCCGCCTCCTCTCTCAGCTTGATGAACTCCTGATGCTTCTTGTCGGCCGAGGCCCTCAGCGCAACGAGTTCCTTCATGAACCCAGACGCCTCTTCGTGCGCCTTGTGCTGCTCCTCCGACAGACGCACGACCTCCGCATGGGACTTGTCGGCCTCCCTGAACAGTGCGTCGATTGACCGGTCCACGTCTTTGATCTCCTTGAAGACCTTCTCTTCCTCGGAGAGCGTCTTCTTCAGCTTGTCGACCTCGGCGGTCTTCGCTTTGATGGCTTCAAGCAGCTTCCTTTCGTCCGGGATCGTAAGGGGGACGGTCTGCTGCCTGAGGATCATCTCCTTGACCTGCCTCTCGGCGTTCCTGATCTCGTCCTTGAGATCGCCCATCGGCTTGCCCTTCATCTTCTTCTTGTATTCGATGAGTTCCTTTGCCTTCGCCTGCAGCTCGTCCCTACGCTTCTTGTGGACGCGCATCTCCGCCACGAAGGCGTCCCTCTTGTCCCTCGCGGCGTTCATCTGGTCCTGGAGATCCATCTTCTGCTCGTTCAGGCTGTCCCGCTCGGACCGCAAAATGGCAGCCTGATCGTTTATCTCGTCCCTCTTGTTCAGGAGGGCTCGGAGCTTGAGTTCCGCGCTCTGAAGCTCGCTAATCTTCTTAGGCATCCAATCCGCCAGTTCCAGTGCTTTTGCACGGGATACAAGAGGTATGCTATAAGTGTGTTGTCCCCCATGCCTCATCGGGTTGAAATAGCCACTCATCGTTTTCCTCCTGGGTCGTGGAGGAGTTGGCATATGGCTAGCGTCCGAAGACCACCAAGGGAATGGCTCTCCAGTCATCCCGCTCTGATAGACCCGAGCATATCCGCTCTGGACATCGACGTCGACACTGCGGTGATCTGCTCGGTCGAAGGATTCTATCCGGAGCTGCTCCGGCGTCTGGGGCAGGTCGCTTCACGAAACGCCCCACCTTGCAATGGTGCGGAGAAAGGCCGCGTCGCGAAGGACTATATCATCTACAAAGCGGGCGTGGGCGCACCCGCACAGGGTATGCTCATGGATACGCTGATAGCGTCTGGAGTCGGACGCTTCATCGTCACGGGCGTCGCGGGTTCGCTGACCCCGAAGTGTTGCATCGGAAGCATCGTCATCCCCACGTGGGGGATTCGAGAGGAGGGCACTTCGCACCATTACCTAGCAGCAGGTGTCGTTCCGCGTCCATCGAGCTCGTTGGTCAAGGGCCTGAGGCATGCGCTGAGCGATGAAAACCCCGTGTTGGGAGGTATATGGTCAATCGACGCGCCATACCGCGAAACCAGGGACAAAATCAAGGAGTATTCTCGATTGGGAGCGGTCGCCATCGACATGGAGTGCACCGCCCTCATGTCCATCGGCATGGCGCGGAAGGTCAAGATGGCAGCGGTATTGGCCATCACAGACGAGCTCTGGGGTCCGGAATGGGTGCAGGGATTCGGCAGCAAGAAGGTCTCGGCGGCGAGGAAGGCGATCTGCGGATCTGTGGCGAGCATCCTCGAACGTTAATCGTCAAGCGGCGTAGCGATTCCCACGCCAGGCCCCTTCGGAGCCTCCAGATAGCCGCTGTCGAACCTCAGCCCTGAGGTCGGGTCGTCGACGATGTTGAAGTGCGAGTCGAGGTCCGCATATTTCACGTTCTCCGAGCTCAACGCGAAGTGCAGGCCCGCCGCAATCGAGAGCTGTATCTCTCCCATGCACCCTATCATCGTGCACATGTTCGCGGCCTCGGCGAACTTGTTTATCATCACCGCATCGTTGATCCCCGCGCTCTTCATGAGCTTGATATTGACCATGTCAGCGATGCCTCCGCGGGCGACCTTGCGCGCGTCGAGGACCGACTTCACGCACTCGTCGGCCATGATGGGCACATCGCTCTCGCAAGTGACTCTCTTCAGACCGGTCAGGTCCTCCGCCTTAACGGGCTGTTCGACGAAGACCACGTCCAGGGTCTTCATCTCCTCGCAGAACTTGATGGCCTGCTCGACCGTGTAGCCCTGGTTCGCGTCCACCCTGAGTTCCACCTTCGGGCCGACGGTGTCTCTGACAGCCGCGACGCGCCGAACGTCCTCCTGCAGGTCGAGTCCGACCTTGATCTTGAGCGCCCTGAACCCGGCCTTGTAGTGCTTGAGGGCCTTCTGGACGGTGACCTCTTTCGACTCAATCCCGATGGTCATGTCCGTGAGCATCCTGGTCCTCTCGCCGCCGAGGTATGCGTAGAGCGGTTTCTTCTCCCGCTTGCTCAGGAGGTCGAACAGGGCGATGTCGATTGCGGCCTTCGCGGCGGTGTTCCCGTCGGCGACCGCATCCAGCCTAGTGTGCAGCTTGTCGGGGTCGTTCTCGTCCGTGCCCACGAGCTTCTTCTGAGCGGACGCCAGGAACGCCTCTATCGACTGCCTCGTCTCGTGGGTCACGTTGGTCGGGTTTGCGTTCCCGACGCCGAACATGTCCCCTGAGACGATCTTGACTATCACGTTGTCCTCAACATCGGACGAACCGCTGGCTATTCTGAAGGTGCTTGCCCTCTTGTTCACGAAGGTCTTGAACTGGATGGAGTCTATCATCTAGCATGGCCCCTGCTGAATAGCTTGACCGCGTTGATGTCCTTGGGAAGCTTCATCGCGCTGGCGACCGGGTTGCACTTCGTCCTCAGGAGATATGCGATGGGCGCGACGTCGGTCTCGGACAGGGCCTCGAAGTTGGCCATCCCTTTCGCGATGACGAGGTCGGCATCCTTCAGGAGTTTGCCGAAGGGCCCCTTCATCGTGCGGAGGTCTATCCCTACCGCGAACCCGGGCGCCTCCACGACCCTGTCCACGATCTCATCTATTCCCAGGCCGACGATGTCCTTCCTCGTCGCGTCAGTGAGAATCGGTTTCTGCTTGACGACGAATGTGAGGTCTATATCGAACTTCTTCAGCTCCTTGAGCGCCAGCCTGTCCAGCACGACCTCTCCGCAGTTGTCTCCGAGGTAGATGACCTTGTCCGCTTCCTGGAGCAGCTTCTTGACTTTGGGAGTGTCGTCGTGGTCAAGACCCTCGGCGAGAAGGTTCCTGAACTCCTCCTTCAGCTTCGAGGGATGGTCGTATCCGGTCCCTATGCCGAAATCGAGGACGTTGCCCACGATGGCGCACAAAAACGATGTTCTGAGCGGGTCCTTGGACGCCTTCACGAGCCTCTCAGCACCCGGGTAGAGCTCGAGCGCGATCTCGTTGCTCTTCCTCTTCAGCGACTTGTAGGGGTCCTCGGTGCCCAGGATCCTGTAGGTCTCCCTGTGCACTTCAGTCGCCACTGTCGCTGAGCACACACTGTCCCCGAAGAGCTCGCCCATCATCAAAGCGGCGTTCCTGACAGCATCTACAGATTTGGACGGCCTCGCCTCTTTCGTCTCGAATAGCACTCGCCCGATCAGGCACGGCACGCACTCAGGAGCCATCTTCATGGCGGATGCGCTAATCTTGGTACCCGTATAAAAAATGGAGTCTGGCCTCTCTCGGAGAGTAGGTCGTGCCGAGGAGCGATTGCCAGCTGCGCAGTTTGATATGCCGTCCCTGCCTTATCCACTAAGGTCCCGCAGCAGGTGGTCTCGGTGGCGGTCACAATACGGAACATGAGGGTCGAGGACCTCGTGGATGTCAAAGGCATCGACCTCATCTGCTGGAACGACCTGCTAGAGAAGCAGTACGGAATCCGGGGAAGGGTGTCCCCCAGAACGGACCAGAACCTGATCTCATACCTCCACTCGGATGTCGGCGGAGCGTTCGTCGCATACGAGCAGTTCGCGGGCATCATCGGATATGTATTCTCACACACATGGGGCTCGACCGGCTGGGTGGGGCCTCTGTCAGTGCTCACTTCGTACCAGGCGAGAGGCGTCGGCAAGGAGCTTCTGAAGCATTCCCTGAGGTACCTTGAGGACCAGGGGTGCGTCGATATCGGACTCGAGACGATGCCGGAGAACATCACGAACCTGGGTATGTACCTCAAGGTGGGCCTCCAGCCCGAGGGCCTGATAGTCGTCTTCGGGAGGAGCCTTGAGCACAAGGAGCTCGAGGACGAACCTGCCGGTGAACTGAGCGTCGAGCGCCTGTCCGAGTCGATGGTCCAGGAGCACATGCTCGGGCAGATAAGGAGGATCTCGGACGCCCACAGACAGGGCCTGGACTACTCGAAGGAGATCAGGCTCACGAAGGAGTTCGGGTTCGGGGACACCATCGTGGCAACCTCGAAGGACAGGGTAGTCGGGTTCAGCATCGTGCATACCGTCCAGAGGAGGGCGAACATGGTCGGGGGCGCCGTCAGGGCGCTCGTGGTCGAGCCGAAAGCGAAGCCCGAGGTGCTCGAATCGCTCCTGGCCACATCGGAACTGATGGCCGCAGACGCAAAGCTGAAAGAGATAACGATCGCCGTCCCTGCGGCCTGCAGGAGGGCGATAGACTCCCTGTTCTCCAGGGGCTATCAGGTCGTGCAGTCTTTCGAGAGGCTCATGTACCTGGGGAGCTCGGGCATCGACGAGAAGTCGTTCAACCTCTGCACATGGTCAGGCTGAATCACTTGATGATGCCCATCTCGGTCAGCTTCTCGGGGAGATAGGTGTCCGTCACATAGTCCAGGCCGTACTTGGCCAGCGCCTGCTGCTCGGCCTTCTTGCCGATCTCCAACATCAGGTCTATCTCGTGCTTCCAGAACTCGTCCTTGAACCTCGGGTCGGTCTTCTCCGCGTTGAGCGCTTGGATGTCCTTGTCGTTCAGCTTGTCCGTCGGGAGTTCGTAGTTCAGGATGTCCGAGGCGGTTATCCCGATGAACTCGGCCGTCGGCGACGCGAGGTACTCTGAGAGGTGCGCGGTCTTGATTGCGCCGTATGCGAGCGATGCGTGTATCCTGAAGCTCCAGGGGTCGCCGTCGGTGAACGTGCACACGGGCAGCTTCATCTCCTCGTTGACCCGCTTGATGAACCGCCTGGTGCTCCTGGCGGGTTGGCCCTTCAGGTGCACGAGGACCGCGTGGGCGTCCTCGTCGAACTTGTTCTCGACTAACCTGTCGAACATACCGCCGGTCTCGATGGCTATCACGAAGTCGGCGTCGCAGTCGATGAACTGGATCTTCTCCTTCTCCACGTTGTAGGGTATCCCGTACCCGGAATCGCCGACATCGTCCCTGCAGTTGATCTTCTTCTTCTTGCCCTTCCTGTCGGTCTCCTGTATCGTGATGTTGCCCATGACGCGCGCGCCGTCCTCTTCCGGCCTGAGCTTGAAGTCTTCTCTCATGCAGTTCGTGATGATTTCGAGGTCCTCGGCCAGCATGTTCGACTCGTCCTGGGCGGAGAATTTCGCCTTGGCCCAACCCTCGGAGATGTAGTACATCTCCCTGAGCGTCGAGGATTTCTCCTCCTTGATCATGTCTTCGATGAACTCGAGCATGTACATAGTGCGCAGCAGCATCTGCGCCCCGGTCAACTTCTTGGCCGAGCGAGCGCCCATGGCCTTCCCGTACTTCCATACGGCTGTCTTGGGGTCGAACCGGATGTTCGTCTTCGTCCTGAGCGGGATCATCATCTTCGGTATCTTCCCGTCGTCTATCTGGTCGTACACGCTCCCCGCCAGCTCGGTCAGCTTCTCAACGGCCTTCTGGTGACGCTCGTCATTCTTCATTGTTTATCACCTCCGCCCCCTCGTCGTAGTCGACCTCTCCTTCCTCCCCCTCGGCCGGCTCCTCAGGGCCCTCCTCTGTTATCTTCAGGTGCTCTAGGTCCCAGTCGCCTGGCAATACCTCGACTCCTATGACGGATGCGGGGTCGATGCCGCTGACGTAGATCTCGTTCTCGTCGTACTGCTCTGCTGACACGCCGACGAGGTCGAAGTTGAGCTCGAATATCTCCGTGGACGCGAGCCGTTTGATGTCCCATGTGACCTTGTTCCCGTCCCTCATCTCGATGGGCTTCTCCTTCAGGGTCTTGGGGTCGATCTTGTCGTAGGGCACGAGCATGTGCAGGTGGAAGCTCTGTGACTTCGGGGTATAGTTGTATATCTTGACGGACACGTGCTGCCGATTCTTCTCGGACTGGACGTCGTCGTCTATCCATACCACGTTCATGATCTTCGTTATCGTTCCTGACAGCTTCGGCACGGGCTTCCCGACTATCTTCGCGCTCTTCTCTGCTATCATCGGTATGATGTCCTGGACGATCTCAAACTTGACCTTGGTCTTGCTCCTCTTCGCGGCCTTGTTCAGGTGCGTCTTCAGCCGCCGGGCGCAAGCCTTGAGTGCCAGCTCGATCTCCTCGCGTATCTCCGGGACGTTGGCCACTGCCTCCTTGGATTCGGAAGTGAACGGTATCTTGGTGGATGCCACGTGCACCAGGATTATCGCAGGCCCGAACGGGATCCCCTGCCCACCGCGCTGCTCAAGCCCGTACCTCCTCCAGTCGACGGCTTCGATGGACTGGGTGATGGCGCATGCGCCCTGCTGGTACATGAGGGGGACCCTGTTCGCGAACCTGAGTATCTGGACGGGCTCCTCCTTGTTGAGCTGCCCACCGTAGACGATGCCGACCTCGACTATGAACGGGTTGCCAGCGAACACCCGGGGCTCCCTGGTGACCGGAGGGGCGTAGAATTCCGCCTTGATGCTCCCGAGCACGTTCTTGAGCCCCTTCCTGATGAGCGTCTCCCCGATCGGCGAGAGGCAGTCCGTCTCCGGGGCCATGATCTTGACCTTCTTGATGGATTCGAGGATCGCCCCTGCCTGCTCGAGCGTGAGCTGGCTCGGTTTCTGGTCCGGGGGTACTCCTGCGAGCTCGCATATCTCCCGCGCGACCCTGTAGGATATCCTCGAGAACTCCGTGTTGAGGAACGATGTCATCTTCAGGGACTCCGTGTACTTCGCCATGCTGAGGAGCTCCCCGAGCTCCACGCCCTCAGGGTGCGGGTTGATCTCCTTGGTCGGAGGGGGCACCTGCTCGGAGGCCCGCTCGAACACGACCGTGTTCCCCTCCGGTGGAATGAACGTGATTCTCGCGTGGGGGTTGACGATGGCCACCCCCTTCAGGTACTCGAACACCGACTGCTTGCCGGTCACGTACTTGCCCTTGACATGGACCTGAAAGCTGGTCCCGTGCGGGCGCTCCCATATCACTCTGTCCTCGCTGATCATGTCCGGCTTGTTCTTCCTGGTGTCGAGTATTAGCTCGCACTGGTAGGCCGTGTCCTCGTCCGATATCTTGGACTTGACCTTCGTGGCCTTCCCGGTCGTGAGCTGGCCGTACATGACGACTGCGGACACGCCTATGCCTTGCTGCCCCCTCCTCTGGGCCCTCGTGTGGAACCTCGAACCGTAGAGCAGCCGGGCGAACACGTTGGGCACCTGCTTCTTGACGATGCCCGGTCCGTTGTCCTCGACGGTGACCCTGTATTCCGTGTTGTCTATCTTCTCGACCTGCACGAGCAGGTCCGGGAGCACGCCCGCGTCCTCGCACGCGTCCAGGCTGTTGTCCACTGCTTCCTTGACGGTCGTGATGAGGGCGCGCGTGAGTGAGTCGAACCCGAGGATCTGCTTGTTCTTCTCGAAGAACTCGGAGACCGCAATCTCCTTCTGTTTCTTGGCAAGCTCGTGAGCTATGGAAGACAATCTACTGCGCCTCCGGTTTCGGTGCAAAAGCGCCTAACTGACCAGTGCATCCCAGGCGGTTGAAATAGTTTACCGAGATAAATACATGTTTGTGGCTTAGAGGCCCTGGGATGGGGTGCCAAGTCCTAAGGCTGGCTATATCTTCCTCATGAACTTGGGGTAGCCGTCCTCAATGTCCTCCTTGGTCTCAGGTCCCTTGGGGGTGCCGGGCTGGCGCTGGCGCCGGTTCCTACCGATTCGGAGATCCATCACGTCCAAGTACCACTGAATTGCGAATGCTATCGGCACCATCAGGAGCACGAAGTCGGCAGCTACGGCCGCGATGAACCACGGACCATAGGGTCCGGTGATGCTATAGACATCCGTGTCGAAGGCATAGTCGAGCATCAGCACAACGCCGTTGCCAGCCTCATCGTAGACAGTGATGTAGATTGTGGTGGTGTCATACCTGCTCGGTTTGGTCACCTCAACCGAGTAATCTGCCTTGAGCCAGTACCAATAGGTGTGCTCCGGGCTACCCGTCATCATAAAGGCCAACCCGCTCATGTCATCGTGCACCGTGATCGACACAATTCTGGCGTCCTTGGTTATCGTCGAATTGGTGGGCGGGTCGACGCCATCAATAACTGGCGATACCTTGTCTATCCAGACTCTCTTTGTGACTACTTCTTCGAGGTTATCCAGCGCATCGGTCGAGTAGAATTCGAGAGTATGGCGTCCGTCTGAGGTCACATTGAACACAGTCTCGTATTGTAGCCACTCCCCGCCGTCGATTCTGTAGTAAGTGCCCACCGTGCCGCTCAGCGAGTCGTACGGCGTGAGTTCTACAGAGACATTTGCAGAGAACCAGTCAGATGAGGACCACCCGTAGTATATTGCGGGCTGTTCAACCAGTTGCGCGACGGTCATCGGAGGGTCTTCATCTACGACTGGAACCGCGTTGACCAACGGGTAGCTGTCCGTGGCTTCTCCCACGGAGAATGGCATATCTATGATGCCATCAGAGCCTGGCTCGTCTTGGTCCGGCCCCGAGAACAAGTCGTCGCCGGCAAACGCAGACCAGTGGTTGCCTCCTGTCGGGTATCCGTCGTCGAGAAGCACGGTGTCGGAGTCACTGAAGTCCGCAAGATACCCGTTGATGAGGTTGTTGCCGTAGACGACGCTGTCCTGAGAGTACAAAACTCCGATCTCGTTGTTTCCAGAGAAAGTGTTCCATCTGATGACTGCATCTGATGTTTCGCGCATCAGAAGCGAGTCGTTTGAGAACATGTTCTCTTGAATCATCACGTCGATACACCGAGATATCTGAACCTCATTGTCGTAGTAGTAGTGGTTCTGCTCGGCGAAATTGTCGCCTATGCGGTTCAGTTTTAGAGTCAGGTTGTCAATTCCATAGAGTGTCAGTCCAAGTCCAATTGTTTGGGAGTAATAGCTTGTCTTGCCTTCGGATACCACATTCCCAGTTATGTTGACAAAGCTGCCTTCGTTTATCCAGATTCCAGAGTCATCGGCGCCAATTATGAGATTGCCTTCCATCGAGAGATTGGCGACGTCCCGTGCTTCTACCTTGGCGTCACCGTAATAATAGGAGTAGAGGTCGTTCTCCTGGTTCAGAAACAGATTCCTGGCGGCCAGGCAGTCTTCGACGTCGCCAAGGTAGACGCCGCACCCGTTGAATCTGTTCGCCTCAATCAGCACATCCGTCGTCCCTAGCGCCACCACACCTGCGGCGTAGCCGGGCCGCCACAGCTCGTTGTTCCTGATTACAATCTGGTTGGATAGCACCGACCTTATGTGGTTCAGGCCGCTGCCTGCTCGGAATGTGCAGTTCTCAATCAACACAGCTGAGGAGCAGGCTATCCGTATGGAACTCACGCCCCCGTGCCCGTATCCGAAGTGCGAGTTACTGACTGTCGCTTCCGTAGTGTTGTCTATGGTTATCCCATGCGCATCACGGATGTTCGTCATGCGAATTCCTTCACAGAGTACCTGAGAGCAGCGTTCGAAAAGGATGCCTGAAGACTGTATCTGTGGGACATCGGAGACTCCATCGAGTTCGTTCACTATGTTGTGTGAGACGGTGCTCCGCGCGCAGCCGTGGAGGATTATCCCTTTGTCCCAGACGTCGTTGAAAGTGTTCTCCTGGATGCAGCTGCCATTCACGTCCCACATCTCCACGCCTATCTCCAGGAGGCGGAACGTGTTGCGCACGATTTGAATCTGGCCTTGACCTTCGACGGCGGGACACCGCGCGAGGATTCCCATGGCGCTATAATCTGCGAAGTAGCAGTCCTGGACCGTGCAATTGGTCGTGTTGTCGAGGACGACTGCAATATCGTAGTCTCCATCAAGTGTGAGATTGCTGACTACGAAGTGCGAAGTTGTGTTCCTGATCCATACCCCGACATCGGTGTCAGTCACGACACACCAGCCATCTATTACGTAAGGATCATCCCGAGCACCAGTTCCTCCGGTGACACCGTTGTCTTCCGTGAATTGGTCGTCACCCTCGATGGTTATCGAGGCTCTCAGCTCGCGGAGGGGCTCCTCCGCCATCGCATCAGCGACCATCAAAAGCGGTGTCAGGATCAAGAAAGCGGTCGTGCAAACCAAGGCAATAACTCTCTTGTTCATGGAGCTCCACCCACCAGCCCATTCGATTTCGGGATTAGCGAAATCTCTGCCGGAACGAGTCTACCGTCACTTGCGCGACTAGCCAGTCCCTCGCTCCGGCTTGGACACGCTATGGTCTCGACGGGTATAAGAAGATGCCACAGGCGTGCCTAGTCGAACTTCTCGCCGCACTTGGGACAGACAGTGGCGTCTCCAGGCACGTCCGCGCCGCACTCGGAGCACACGAAGCTCTCCTTCTCGAGCCCCATCGCCCTCGCGAGGCTCGGGACCTTCGTCTCGTCCTTGGGCACACCTTCCTGCTCCTTCTCGCGCTCGGTCACGGCCTTCTCGTACGCGTCCACCCTCATCTTCCGCGCGCGCCTGGTCCACCAGATCATCAGGATAAGCAACAGGTATATCGGAAAGACGCTGAGATAGGACTGCATCATCGCAGCCGGGAACACGGAGGTCATGATCGCGACCGTGTCTTTCGAGACCGGCCCGAGGTCTCCCACGACGGTCCAAGTGCCGTTCACCCGGGCCGCGAAGGCGTAGATGTTCATGGGGTTGCCGACAGTGGTCTCGTAGAAGTAGTCGAACGATGTTGCGTTCACGTAGCTCCCAGGCACAAGGTGCATCGTCACGTTCATGTCCGGATCGGTGAAGTACCCGACCCCCACCACGACGACCCGGATGTCCTGGAGCATGCTCCAGTTGGCAACGTTGACTGTGACTGTGAAGTTGTATACGGTCGACTCGTCGCCGTTGAAGGGGGTGACTATCCCGTCGCTGATGATGCTCTTCTCATCTTCTATCACTGGCGGGTCCATGTTCTGCCAAGTGTACGGCAGATACACCGTCAGGACCGCCGCGAATACGAGAGCTGCGACCGCGCCGATCAGGATCAGTTTCTTGATGTCCTTGATGCCGAAGTACCAGAATATGCCCAGCATGGCCAGAGGCGTTATTAATCCGCCCAGGCAGAAATCGGAGAGGTAGGCGACCACTAGGAGGTATATCCCAGCTGTGAGAGCGATCCCGGCGGGAATGACAAAAGGCGTCTTCTGGAACTTCTCGAACCACGCCTTGAGGATCTTCTCGATTCTCTGAGCTGGAGTTTCCATCTTTTGAGGCAATTGGCTCCCCCCATAAATAGTTGTGTCCAAGCGGCCCGTCTCTTGATAGCAGTTATATAGTGGAGTCCCCAATCGTTGGCCCTTCTCTGGGAGGCCCATTGATGAAGACCGCGGTCATAGCCATAGGAGGCAACGCCATCCTTCGTTCCGGCGAGAAGCCTACCCAGGAGAACCAGATGCGGAACGTCGCCGTGACCGCCAGGGGTATGGTCGACCTCATCCAGAGGGGCTATGACATCGTCATCACGCATGGCAACGGTCCCCAGGTCGGAGACATTCTTCTGAGGAACGAGATCGCCAAGAACGAGATACCTCCGATGGGCATGGACGTGTGCGACGCCGAGAGCCAGGGCCAGATAGGGTACATGATGCAGCAGGCTCTGACTTCAGAATTCATGGCAAGGAAGATGGACAAGGTCGCGGTGTCGCTGATAACCCAAGTCTTGGTCGACGAGAACGACCCCGCCTTCCAGACTCCGACGAAGCCGATAGGCAAGTACTACACCGCCGCGGAGGCGAAGCAGCTGGAGAAGGATAAAGGCTGGACGATGCAGCACGACAAGAAGCGCGGCGGATGGAGGCGGCTGGTGCCCTCACCTGACCCGATCGGCATCGTCGAGTACACACCCGTCCGCAGGCTTGTGTTCGGGGGCGAGCACCAGGCCGAAGTGGTCATCGCATGCGGCGGTGGCGGAATACCCGTCGTGCTGAGGGACGGAAGGTACGTTGGCGTCGAGGCAGTGGTCGACAAGGACCTCGCCGCATCGATGCTCGCGGTCAGCATCAAGGAGAAGTTGTTCGTGATCGCGACCGATGTGGAGCACGTGTTCCTCGACTTCGGCACCATCGATCAAAGGCCGTTCATGCGCTCGACCCTGGCCGAGGTGAAGAAGCTCTATTCCCAGGGACAGTTCCCGCCGGGCAGCATGGGTCCGAAGATTCTCGCGGCCATCAGGTTCCTTGAGGGCGGCGGGGAAGAGGTCATCATCTGCTCGCTCGAGAACCTAGCCAAAGCCGTCGAGGGGCAGGCTGGAACTCATATTTACCGGGACGGCATTAAGGCTTGAAGCAATGGCCAACATCGAAGAGCAGATCAGGGAGATAGAGGAAGAGCTGGCCAAGACCGACTACAACAAGAAGACCCAGCACCACATCGGCAAGCTCAAGGCCAAGATCTCGCGGCTCAGGGACGAGGCGGAGCTGCGCCGCTCAAAGGGCCCGAAGACCGCGGGATACGCTGTGCGGAAATCGGGGAACGCCACGGTCGCCCTGGTCGGGTTCCCGAGCGTCGGCAAGTCGACCCTTCTGAACAAGATAACGAACGCGCAGAGCGAGGTCGCTGCGTACCAGTTCACGACCCTCACGGTGGTCCCGGGGCTGATGGAGCACAAGGGCGCGAAGATACAGGTCCTCGACATGCCCGGGCTCATCAAGGACGCCTCGAAGGGCAAGGGCAGGGGAAGGGAGGTCCTGTCCGTGGTCCGGTCCGCAGACCTCATCCTGCTCATGATAGACGTATTCGAGACGAACGTCCAGGTTCTCGTCGACGAGCTGAAGACGGCCAATATAAGGCTCAACCAAAGACCACCGGACATCGTCATCGCCAAGAAGAACCGGGGCGGCGTCATCGTCAACTTCACGACGAAACAGTCGACCCTGGACGAGGAGCTCGTCACGGACATGCTGAACGAGTACGGCTACATCAACGCAGACATCGTGATCAGGGAGGACATCGTCGAGGACCAGCTGATCGACTACATCTCCGGCAACAGGCTCTACATGCCCGGCCTCGTGGTGATAAACAAGACGGACCTGGTCCAGAAGGACTACCTGAAGCTGATAGAGAAGCGCCTCAAGGGCTGGAAGATCATCCCGATATCGGCGGAGCGCGGCGTCGGGCTGGCCAGGCTGAAGGACGAGATATACGACGCGCTCAAGTTCATCCGCATCTACATGAAACCGCAGGGGAAGGAGGCGGACCTGGTCGAGCCGCTCGTGATCAAGGACGGCTCCGACATAGGAATGATATGCGACTCGATACACCGGGATTTCAAGAGGAACTTCAGGTACGCACAGGTCTGGGGCAAGAGCGCCCGGTTCCCGGGACAGATAGTCGGCCTCGACCACAAGGTCGTGGACCAGGACATAGTCACGATAATCGTCAAACGCTGAAAATTCAAAGTGTAAGGGGTTTGAGCTTGGTGAAGAAATCTCCCGGGCCTTACTTCTTCATCAGCTTCATGAATCCGCCGCCCTCGTGGATCTCTAGATCCTTCTGGGCGAGGATCTGCTCGAACTCGGGCCAGTCGATCACTTCTACCCGTGGGCTGCCGCCCCGGGTGAACTCGATCTCAGACGTTCCTCTCACCTTGCCGGGCTTGAGGCTCTTCTCAGTAGCGATCTGCTTTGCCCTGTCGAGAGATATTGGCTTCATTGGCACGTGCATCCCTCCGTGTATCGGAATCTCACTTCCGACAGTCAGTAGATTGCCGTCCGACATATAAATCTCTTACGCCAGAACGTCACTTTTCGGTGCTGGATGGGTGTCAGACAGCTTGCTGGCCCCGCTCAGAAGAGCACGAGGAGCATGAGCGTCGACACGAACAGGGTGAGCATCGCGATCGGGAATCCCACCAGCGTGAACTTCCAGAAGTCTATCTCCACGCCCTTCGCCTCGGCCTTCTCCACGACTATGACGTTCGCTGCTGCGCCGAGGATAGTTGCGTTGCCAGCGAGTGTGGAGCTGGACGCGAGTGCGAGCCAGAGCTGATGGTCGGTTATAGGGATCATCTCGCCGAGCAGGAGCACTGCGGGCACGTTGCTAACCAGGTTCGACAGGAGCGCCGAGAGGGCGGTCAACCAGGCGACCGTCGGCTTCTCATCGCCTCCGAACCCGGGGAAGAAGTCGCTTATCTCGCTCAGCAGCGTTGAGTCCTTGACCCCTTGGAGCACGACGAACAGCCCGACGAAGAACAATATGATAGTCCAGTCGACTCCCGCGAGCATATCCTTGGACTTCACATCTGTCACGAGCGGCAAGGCGAACAGCGCGACGACGCCTGCGATGAACGCGATGACCGCTATCGGCGCGCCGATGACGTGGTTGAGCACGAACGCAGCGAATGTCACCGCCGTGATTCCTAGGAGGAGGTGCAGGCCGTTCTTCCGCTCCTTCATCTTCCTGATGCCCGAGGTGCTTGACTCGTCGCCCTTCACGAGCTCCTCTTCGAAGGCCGTCCAGCCCTCCGCGAGAATCCTCCTCCTGAACTCCTGGGCGCTGCCCTTCTCGATGTCCTTCCTGAAGACGAGGTAGAGTACCGCGATGGCCATCAGCATGCAGACTATGGAGACCGGGAGCAGCCTCGCCGAGAAGTCCACGAAGGACATGCCAGTCTTCGTCGCGATGTACGCGTTCTGCGGGTTGCCGACCGCGGTCGCGACGCTGCCTATGTTCGCGGCTATGGCCTCGGCGACGAGGAAGGGCACGGGGTTCGACTTCAGCATTCTGCAGGTCCTGATTATGATGGGCGTGAACAGGAGCACAATCGTGTCGTTGAGAACGAGCGCCGAGAGCGCGCCCGTGACCACCATCGTGAGCACGAGGAACATGAACTGGTTCTTCGAGTACCTGATCATCCTCAGCGAGACCCACTCGAAGAACCCGCACAGCTCGAGGCCCGCAACGAGGATCATCATGCCCACGAGCAGGACGAGTATGTCCATGTTGATGGCCTGGAGCGCCCTGCTGGGTTCGACAACCCCGAACACGATCATGAGTCCTGCGCCGATCAGGGCCGCTGCCGGTCTGTCTACCTTCACCTTCGGGAACCTGCGGACGGAGATTAGCGCGTAGGTGACCAGGAAGATTGCCAGCGCTATCCACAGGGTCTCCATCGGTACGTCCGAATTTCGAGGACCCTTATCAACCTGAGCATCGGAAACGGGAGGCTTCCGTGATTACCCGGGCTGAGGAGCCTTGCGCTTGCCGTCTCTCGACAGCTTCAGCAGCACGAATCCGATGAACATGAACATCGACACGAGCACGAGTGCGAAGCCGTAAGCCGACTCGAAAGGTATGCTGAGCCCCTCCTCGAGGTTCGTGTACAAGCCTCCGATCCAGGTGTAGAACGGCCACATGACAAGGATGTTCTTTGTCACACGGAACGCGACCGCGAAGGTGATGCCCAGGATGAAGAGGAGCAGAAGCTCTTCGGCCTCCATGCCGTATCCTATGTGGTAAAGGGAATAGAACGCAGCTCCGAGGACCACTGCAGGAATCGCCCCGAACGCCCTGTCCAAGCTCAGCTGTACCCACCCCCTGAAGAACACCGCCTCGAACAGGCCGACCGTGATTGCCATCATCAACAGCGGGAACAGCTCATCGAACGCCGGCAGCTCCAGCTCAGCGAGGGTCCCCATGTAGGTGACCGCACCGAGCAGCCCCCCAAGCGCCAGACTGACGAGTGCGTGCTTCTTCGTGATGCCAGTGTCTGCGAGCGGCCTCTTCTTGAGCACCGTGTTCCAAACTACAGGTAGAACGACTCCGATGAGCAACAGCGAGACAGGCCCGTAGAGGATGAAGTACGGTGCCACGTTCTCGCTGGTCACAACGTTGAACGCCGTGTACAAGACCGCAACGAGCAGCAGGTAGGATCCTACCACGATTGCGAGGTCCTTCGACGGATTCCACCTCATTCTGACGGCTTCTCTCAACCCGTCGGATATCGTCTGTTTCAGCCCTATCCCATTGCCAGCCATGCGGGCGAGTATGAGCTGAGCTTCAAATACAATTCGCTTAACAGCGTGTCAAGTTCTGCGATACGTTTCCTTCGCAATCCCTATCGTGTGGGGCATGCCAGTTTCCAAAAGGATTAAGACGAAGTTACCCGTTCTTGCAGCAGATGATTCAGAGGCCAAGGGGCACGCGTGATTTCGGTCCTGCAGACATGGCCAAGCGCAGGAAGATCGAACACGGAATGAGGCAAGCATGTGCTAGGTTCGGCTTCGGCGAGGTCATGACGCCAACCTTCGAACACTCGGAGCTCTTCACGCTCAGGTCCGGGCAGGGCATAGTCGACGAGATGTACATCTTCAAGGACAAGGGCGACAGGGAGATGGCCCTCAGGCCGGAGATCACTGCATCGGTCATCCGCTTCTTCGTGAACGAGATGTCGACCGCCCCGCGTCCTCTCAAGCTGTACTACGTCGGCAACTGCTTCAGGTACGAGAACCCGCAGAGCGGGAGGTACCGGGAGTTCTTCCAGCTGGGCGCCGAGCTCGTCGGCTCAAAGAACCCCGAGACGGACGCCGAGGTCATCGCGCTCGCCATCAACTGCATCCGGTCCGCTGGCCTGGAGACATATGTCGTCAGGATAGGACACATCGGCGTCCTGAAATCCCTCGTGAACGACGAGGTCAAGGACCCGAAGGTCGCGGCGGAGATCCTCAGGATGATAGACAAGGAGGACTGGGATGCGTTGGGGGACATGTTCGATGCCCGGGCCCTCCCGAGGCAGCTGTTCGACAAGATCACCGCGCTGGCGGACATCAAGGGAGAGCCCGAACTGCTCAACAACCTCGACCAGTCAGAGGCCGCAGACTATCTCAAGGAGGTCTTCAGCGTCCTGAAGCTCTACGGCATCGAGGACGCCCAGGTCGACCTCGGCATCGTGCGCGGGCTGGACTACTACACGGGGATGGTCTTCGAGATAGACGCGCCCAGGCTGGGCGCCGAGAAGCAGATACTGGGCGGAGGGTCGTACACGCTTTCCGAGCTGTTCGGAGGAGAGCCCGTGTTCAGCACTGGCTTCGCGATAGGCATCGACAGAGTGCTTCTCGCGGTCGAGGCGGAGAGACAGATCGAGACTGGTGCACCCCTGGACGCGTATGTCATCCCCGCAAAGGAGGACATGCGTAAGTACGCTTTCGGAATCGTGGCCAGGCTCAGGTCGCAGGGCCTTCGGGCCGATGTGGACCTCATGCGCAGAAGCCTGAGCAAGAACTTGAAGTACGCGTCATCTGCGGGGGCGCGGTTCGCGGTCATAGTCGGGAAGGATGAGATGGCGAAGCGGTCGGTCACTTTGAGGGACATGAAGTCCGGCGAACAGAATGTCGTCCTCGCCGACGAAGTGTCCTCTGAGATCGCGAAACGCCTCGTCTGATGGGGCGCTTGTGATGCAGGACGAGGAGGAACCAATGTCCGAGACGGAGGCGGAGGAAGAAGCCCTTGAACTCGAGGCTGAGGTCGACGACCTGCCTCGAGGCCCCGGTGTGATGCCCTGGCTCATACCTGTGCTTATGGTCGCGGCCTTCTTCGCGTTCGTCGTCGTGCTCGTGCTTTTCGTGTTGTGATTCGAAAAACAAGATGATGTCCATCCGAGGCGAACGTCCCCGGATGGGTTGGAGTTTTTCAGATGCCTACGGGTAGAAGCCCCTGAGCTTCGTCGCGTCTGCGACTCTCTTCACTGCGACGAGGTACGCTGCGTCCCTCATGTTGCACTTGTGCTTCTCGTGCATGTCCCACACCTCGTGGAACGCCGCGGTGATCTTCTGGTCGAGGCGCTCGTTGACTTCCTTCTCGGTCCAGTAGTAGTTGTAGTTGTTCTGGACCCACTCGAAGTAGCTCACCGTGACACCGCCCGCGTTCGCGAGGATGTCAGGCAGGACGAGCACGCCGTTCTTCCACATTACGGCGTCCGCATCGAAGGTCGTCGGACCGTTCGCGCCCTCGCCGGAGATTCTCGCCTTGATCTTGGCGGCGTTGTCCTTGGTGATCACGTTCTCGAGTGCGCAGGGCAACAGGACGTCGACCTTGAGCTCGAGTATGGCCTCGTTCGAGATGGGCTTCGTGCCGGGGAACCCGACGACGCTGCCGGTCTTGACCTTGTGCGCCCAGACCTCCTCGTACTTCAGGCCCTTCTCGTTGATAATGCCGCCCTTGGAGTCGGTCACAGCGATGACCTTGGCCCCGAAGTCGCGTTCGATGAGCTTGTGGGCGAACGCTCCGACATTACCGTATCCCTGGATCGCGACGGACGCGCCCTTCAGGTTCATGCCGATCTTCTTCGCGGCCTCTCTGACGCAGAAAACGAGGCCCCTCGAGGTCGCCTCAGGTCTGCCGAGCGAGCCTCCGATCTCCCGTGGCTTGCCGGTGATGACGCCTGGGACGGCGAAACCCTTCTGCATGCTGAACGTGTCCATGATCCATGCCATCTCACGGCCGCCCGTGTTCACGTCGGGCGCCGGGATGTCCTTCTCCGGCCCGATGATGATCGATATCTCGGATGCGTACCTGCGCGTCATCCTCTCGATTTCACCGACGGACATGGTCTTGGGGTTGCATATGATGCCGCCCTTCGCACCACCGTAGGGGATGTCAACCGTCGCGGTCTTCCAAGTCATCCAGGATGCAAGGGCCCTGACCTCATCGATGTCCACCTGCGGGTGGTACCTGATGCCGCCCTTGTATGGGCCACGGGCTTCGTTGTGCTGGACTCTGTATCCAGTGAAGACCTTGACCTTTCCATCATCCATCTTGACCGGGAAGTTGACTGACAGTTCCCTCTTCGGGCTCTTCAGGACCTCGATGATCCCAGAGTCGAGACCGAGGGTCTTCCCCGCCTTGTCGACCATCTTCCTCATTTCCTCAAACGGATTCGCTTTGCCTGCCATTCTAACACCATTGGCCTATGCATCCCGGCGCATGGGCTGCTCTCGCCTAGGATGATTGTTAAAGCGCATTACTAGAATGAATTTAAAGGTTCGCCATTAACTAGGCTCCCCCGACTGAAGGAGTGCGATTTCCTGAGGGTGGTTCTTAAAGGTTCTTCGAACGACGTGCCACAATCTTGGAATTAGTTGCCAAAACACCCTCTCTCCAATGAATTCTTGCGTGCCCGACACGTGCCCTTTCGACACCACCCTCCGAAAACCACGCGCAGCCCGTCCGTTAACGCCGCTAACGGCGGGCGATGTCGAACCCTATCAAGATGGATGCCAGCTTCGGGTCGTCCTTGAAACCATAGGCCCTCCTTATGTACAGGTCTCCCACGGTGGAAGGACTCGACGAACAGACGTTTCTGACGCCGCCAACGGCCTCGACCTCCTTGAAAGGTATGGGGGGCAGAAGGAACCTGGCACCTTTCCCCGAACTCCTGTCGGCAAACACAACGAAGTCCTTGCCCAGGAAGACGAGCTTCTCCTTGCCCTTCGCCTCGAACTTCTCTCCGGGCAGGATCTCACGGCCAATCATGACGCCCTCGTCGTTCACCAGCTGGACCGTGGCGTGAGGAGGCGCACGGAACCCTTTGTCCTTGATGATGCACGCGA
>ERZ1649853.29-NODE-29-length-63726-cov-16.557381_pt1 | contig 63726 bp, 53 predicted proteins | sample MGYA00575353_ERZ1649853 | MGnify/ENA primary metagenome ERZ1649853 (study PRJEB40853, sample SAMN11349654) | freshwater sediment metagenome | isolation source: river sediment | host: Sediment | place: India: Okhla Barrage, New Delhi | collected 2017-02-21 ...
CACGTCAACCGGGAGCGCCTCAAGCGGCTGTACCAGAGCCATCATCCCCGCGCGTGAGCGGCGCGGGCGGTTGAGTTCGCGGGGGGCGGGGGGTAGGCTCTGGGCATGATCCTGGTCACGACGCACGAGACGGCCGATTTCGATTGCGCGGCCGGCATGCTCGCTGCGTCGCTGCTCCATCCCGGGGCGGTCGTGTCCTTTCCGGGGGCGAAATCGCCCGGAGTCAAGGCGTACCTCGACGCCGAGCTTGGTCTCCTCGAGGAAGTGCGGCCTCGGGACGTCCCCCTCGCGGAGGTGCGCACGCTGGTCCTCGTGGACACGGTGTCCGGCGACCGGATCGGAGGTTTTCGCGATCTGCTGGAGCCCGGGAGGGGCGTCGACATCGTCTGCTACGACCACCACCCGGGAAGCGCGCCCCCTCCCGGGGCCGAGGTCCACTTCCGCAGGACGGGAGCCGTCAGCTCCCTCATGAGCCTCCTGCTCCGCGAGCGCTCCATCGTCCCCTCGCCCTCCCAGGCGACGTTTCTCCTGCTCGGCGTCTACGAGGACACGGGAGGGTTCCTCCACGCGGGAACGAGCGCCGAGGACTTCGAGGCGGCTTCCTGGCTCCTCGAGCGGGGGGCGAGCCTCGGCCGTGTCTCGAAGGCCCTCGCCCGGGGCCTGACGCCCGACCAGGTCGACCTGTACCACGCCCTCCTGCACGACGCGCGGCCCCACCGGGTGCGCGGGCAGGAGGTGGTGCTCGCTGCGGCGACGACGGACCGGTTCGTTCCCGACGCCTCCGTCGTCGTCCAGCAAGTGGTGCAGACGCTGGGCGCCGACCGGGCCGCTGCGCTCGTCTCGATGGACGACCGGATCGTCCTGATCGTGCGCAGCCGCACCGAGGACCTCGATGCCTCCCGGGTCGCGGCATCGCTGGGGGGCGGGGGACATCCCGCCGCTGCGTCGGCCATCCTTCGCGGCCGGACCCTGATCGAGGCCAGGGACGAGCTGCTGGAGGTCCTCCGGGAGACCGTCGTCCCGACGGTCCGAGCGCTCGACCTCGCAACTCCCGTCCTCTGCGCGGCGCCCGCCGATGCGACGGTGCGGGAGGCGGTGCAGCTCATGAACCGGCATCACGTCGATGCCCTTCCGGTCCTGGAGCGGGGAGCGGTCGTGGGGACGATCTCGCGGCAGATCGCCGACGCGGCCCTCCATCACGGACTCTCGGAGCGGAGCGTGCGGGATCTCGTGTCGGCCGGGGTGGAGATCGTGCCGCCCGAAGCCGATCTCGAGACGCTCGAGCGCCGTCTCCTCGCACGCAACGTCCGGTTCGTTCTCGTCGGGGACGGACCCTCCCAGATCTCGGGGGTCGTCACCCGCGCCGCTCTCCTGCGCCGGCTCTACGAGGGACGGACCGGAGCCCTTCGCGCGGACTCCCCGCGGGGAGCGGAGGGGGGGGTGGACCTCGCTCCGGCGATCGAGAAGCGCCTCCCGGGGCCGGCCGTGAGCGTGCTGCGGGCTCTCTCGGAGTCCGCCCTCGCGGCGGGAACGCGTGCGTATCTGGTCGGCGGCGTAGTGCGCGATCTCCTGCTGCGGCGTGAGAACCACGATCTCGACGTGGTCGTGGAGGGCGACGCATGCGCGCTCGCGAGGAGCCTCCACGAGCGGCTCGGCGGCCGGCTCCGCGTCCACGAGGCATTCCAGACCGCGGTGCTGTTACTGGAGAACGGGCTGCGCGTCGATCTCGCAACGGCGCGCACCGAGCATTACGAGCGCCCCGGAGCGTTGCCCGAGGTGTCTCCCGGGGGCCTCCGGCAGGACCTGTTCCGGCGTGACTTCACCGTGAACGCGCTCGCGATCGGGCTCACGGGGAGCGATTTCGGGAGGCTCACGGATTTTTTCGGGGGCAGGAAAGATCTCCTCGAGGGGAAGATCCGGGTGCTCCACGGGCTCTCGTTCATCGAGGATCCCACGCGCGCGCTGCGTGCCGTGCGCTTCGCGGTGCGACTGGATTTCGAGATCGCGCGCGAGACAGCGCATCTCATCCAGGTGGCGGTCCGGGAGAAGGTGTTCGACCGGCTCTCGCCGCTGCGGCTCCGGCGCGAGATCGAGCAGATGCTGGGCGAGCGGCGGCTCGTGCAGACGGTGCGGATGCTCGTGCAGTTCCGCCTCGTGCCGTTGCTGCATCCCGACCTCCGGGTCGCGCGGCGCACCTATGCGAGGCTCGCCCGGGCCGAGGAGGCGCTGGCCTGGTACCGTCTTCTGTACCGCGAGGAGAAGTGCCTGGAGTGGACCGTCGCCCTCGGCGTGCTCGCCGAGGACTTGGCGGGCGAAGCGCGGACGGCTCTCCTCGATCGCCTCAGGCCGGGGCGCCGCGCGCGCGCGCTTCTCGAGGACGCGACGGAGCGGGTCCGATCGATCTGCTCGCGCCTGGCCCGCAGGACGAGGCCTGCGAGCGCCGTGCACGATGCGTGCCGCGGACAGCCGGTGGAGATCCTCCTCCTCGCCATGGCCCTGACCGGGCGGGAGGAGACGCATCGGGCGCTGTCGCACTTCCTCGCGAAGCTTCGGGACGTGCGCCCAGACATCGGGGGCGGAGATCTCCTCGGGGCGGGGGTCCCGCGCGGGCCGGACGTGGCCAGGGGGCTCGAAGCGGCGCTGCGGGCGAAGATCGACGGGACCGCGCCAGGGCGGGAGGAGCAGCTGGCCGTCGCCCTGCGGGCCCTCCGCGCTTGACATCGACGACGGGAGTCGTCTATTTGTGAGGGCCGCGAGAGGTCCCGACGAGCGCCGCCCCTGGCGGCCTCCGGGGGGGCGATGGCCGAGCAGGATGGCTTCGAGGCGGCGATCCTCGATCTCGAGAGGCGGATCGAGTCGCTGTCCGGAATGGGCGAGGATCTCGGAATCCGTCGCCAGAGGGAGAAGCTCGAGCGCGAGCTGGAGGAGACGCGGGCGCGCGTCTTCGCTTCGCTGACCCCTTGGCAGAAGACGCTCGTCGCGCGGCATCCGAAGCGTCCGTACACCCTCGACTACGTGCGCCACCTGGTCGAGGAGTTCGTCGAGATCCACGGAGACCGCCGGTACTCGGACGACCCCGCGATCGTGTCGGGATTCGGCCTCTTCCGCGGCGATCCCGTGGCGGTGATCGGGCACCAGAAGGGGCGCGACACGAAGGAGAAGATCTACAGGAACTTCGGGATGCCACGGCCGGAGGGGTACCGCAAGGCGCTGCGCGTGATGCGTCTGGCGGAGAAGTTCGGCAGGCCGATCCTCACCTTCATCGACACGCCGGGGGCCTACCCGGGAATCGGGGCGGAGGAGCGGGGCCAGGCCGAGGCGATCGCGCACAACCTCAGGGAGATGGCGAAGCTCCGGGTCCCCGTGATCGTGACGGTCACGGGGGAGGGGGGCAGCGGAGGCGCGCTCGCGATCGGAGTGGGCAACCGCGTGAACATCCTGGAGTTCGCGGTCTACTCGGTCATCAGCCCCGAGGGATGCGCGGCGATCCTGTGGCGAGACGCCTCGCGGAACCGCGAGGCCGCCGGGGCGATGAGGATCACCGCGGCGGAGCTCCTCGCGCTCGACGTCGTCGACGAGATCGTCCCGGAGGCGCCGGGCGGGGCCCACTCCGATCCTGCCCGGCAAGCGGCGATCGTCGGGGACGTCCTCGCGCGCCAGCTCCAGGATCTGCGGCGGCTCGAGGGCGGCGAGCTGATCGCGCAACGGTTCGAGCGGTTCCGGAAGCTCGGGAGGTTCACCGAAACCCTCCCGTGAGGCGGGGCTCCGGCTCAGCTCCGAGACCGGCGCTTCACGTCCTCCCAGATCCGGTCCATCCGCGCGAGCCCCGCTTCGTGCACCGGAACGCCGCGGCGCTCGAGCTCCGCCTCCACCTCGTGGAAGCGCGCGGCGAACTTGCGGTTGGCGCGGTCGAGCGCCTCCTCCGGGTCGATGCCGAGCCTCCGCCCGAGATTCGCGGCCGCGAACAGGAGGTCGCCGAGCTCCTCCCGAATCGGCTCCGGGTCGCCGCGCTCGACGGCGCGGCGAAGCTCCCCGGCCTCCTCGTCGATCTTGTCGAGAACCCCGCGGTCGTCCGGCCAGTCGAACCCGACGCGCGCGGCCTTGGTGGAGAGGCGTTGCGCCTTCAGGAGCGCGGGCAGCGCGAGGGGAACTCCCGACAGCACCGACCGGCCGCCGCCGCTCTCCTCCGCTTCCTGCTTCTCCTCCCGCTTGATCTCCTCCCAGCGGCGCAGCACCTCTCCCGTGGTTTCCGCCCGCGCGTCTCCGAAGACGTGCGGGTGACGTCGCAGCATCTTCTCTCCGATGCCCCGGACGACGTCGGACGCGGTGAAGGCGCCCTCCTCGGCGGCGAGCCTCGCCAGGAAGACGATCTGGAAGAGGAGGTCGCCCAGCTCCTCGCGGAGAGATCCGGGCTCCTCCCGATCGAGCGCGTCGACGACCTCGTAGCACTCCTCGAGGAGGTAGCCGCGCAGCGAGCCGTACGTCTGCTCGCGGTCCCACGGGCAACCGCCGGGGTCCCGCAGCCGGTCCATGATCGCCACCAGGTCCTCGAACGTATCGGTGCGCATCTGCGTCGTGCCTCCGTCTTGACGATCCCGGAACCCCGGCACCATCTTTGATCGCGGTCACGCCGGGCCGCGAACGGACGTCGTGAGTGAGAAACCGATTGAACGCCGAAGAACGGGGATGGTACCATCCGCCGGCGCTCGGAGCGCCGGGGGCCGATCGAGGGAGGCGAACATGGGCGACGGCGACCGGGGGGACGGCCACGCGTTCAAGGTGAGCGACCGGAGAAAGTTCACGGCCGACGGGGAGCTGCGCGAGGGGGCCGCGGACGATCCGGAGAGTCCGCCCGCCGCGGGATCTCCCTCCTCCGAGGGGCAGCGCGGCTCCCGCGGCGACGCCGGGTTCGAGCGGCAGCCGCTCGAGGAGCCGACCGGCGTGGATCTCACGATGCTCTTCAGCGCGATGGCGCAGCAGGCGCTCCGGTTCCTAGGCGAGATTCCGAATCCGGCGACGGGGAACCCCGAGGTGGATCCGGAGCAAGCGCGCCTGCAGATCGACATGCTGGAACTCCTGCGGGTGAAGTGCCGAGGCAACATGACGCCCCAGGAGGAAGCGCTGCTCGACCAGGCCCTGTACCAGCTTCGGATGCTGTTCGTCGCCCGAGCGCAGCGAAACCCTTGAGACGCGACGCCATCGGCTCCGCCCCGGCCCTCTTGCGCGCGGACGCGGAGCGCGCCGCCGGAGTAGGGCGTTGCGCGCGCTGAGCGCCCTCGCCCTCCTCGCGATCGCGGGCCTCGCGGGGGGCCCGGCGCCGGCGGCCGACGTCGACCGCGGGGTGATCCGTCTCGAGGCCGCCTCCTCCGACCGTGCCGCGGAAGGGGGCAGCGCCCTCGGGGACGCTCCGAGGGCATTCGATTTCGACTCGTTCCAGGCCCGTCTCGAGGGGCTCTGGTTCGAGCGGAAGGCGCTTCTCGCGGAGGGCCGCGAGGCCGACGCCGCGCGGCAGGCGGACCTGATGCGAGCGTTCTGCGCGGAGGAAGGGGTGCAGCGGGTGCAGACCTTCGCCTCGGCGCTGATCGCGGAGGCGAGGCGCGATCTGGAGGAGGGGAGCTACGAGAAGGCGCTGCGCTCCCTCGATCTGGCCGAGGCGTTCGATCCAGGCCGGGCCCAGACGCGGATGGCACGCGCCGCGGCGTACTGGCGGTCGGGAGGAGGCGTCGTCTCCGCGATCGTGGAGTGGGCGCGGGCGATCCGGGCGCAGTTCGCGGCGTCGTGGCGGGATCTGAGCCTCGTCAACGAGATCGCGTTCCTGGTCCTCGCGGCGCTTCTCGGGTGCGCCGTGATCTTCGCCGCGCTGTGCGTGGCGCGCCACCAGGTCTCGATCCGGCACGAGATCTCGGAGGCGCTGGGGGCGAGGGGACTGGAGCGGTGGTCCCCGCCGCTGGAATGGGCGGCGCTGCTGGCGCCGCTCCTGACCTGGGCGGCGGCCGGCTGGACCGCGCTGTACTGGATCCCGCTGGCGTTCCGCCCGATGCGCCGCGCCGAGCGCGCCGTGGGGATCGCGTTCCTCCTCGCCACCGCGACGGCGGTCCCCGCCTACCGCCTCGCGGTCGCGCTGTACGGCGTGAGCGTGGACCCGCTCGTCCGGACGATGGTCGCCGCGGCGTCCGGAGTGTACGAGCCCGAGCGCGTGGTGGAGATGGAGCGGCTTGTGGAGGATCACCCGGACGAGGCGATCTACCGGTTCCTCCTGGCGGGGCTCCACAAGAACGGGCGATTCTTCGAGGCGGCTCATGAGCAGTACAAGCGAGTCTTGGACCTCGAGCCCGCCTCGTTCCCGGCGAACGTGAACCTGGGGAACCTCTTCTTCCAGACCGGCCAGTACGCCGAGGCCTCCTCGTACTACCGGAAGGCGCTGGAGGCGCAGCCGGGCTCGGTCCTCGTCCTCTACAATCTCCATCTCTCGCAATCGGAGGCGTTCGACTTCCGGGGCGCGGAAGCCTCTCTGAACCGGGCCCGGGAGATCGACGCCGGCGAGATCGCGGCCCTGCTCTCGAGGAAGGGGGCGGGGGAGCGGCCGGGGGTGGTCGACGCGAGGATCGGCACCGCCACGATCCTGAAGGCGACGCTTCAGGGCTCCAGGCTGGGCGGCTGGCTGAAGAGCGGGCGGGCGTCGAGCTGGTGGCGCGACGCAGCGCGCGAGCTCGTGAATCCCGTGACCTTCGCCGCGGCCCTGGCTCTCGTGGCGTGCGGGATCGCCCTCGCGTCGACCAGGGTGTCGCGCCCCGCCTCCCGGTGCCCGCGCTGCGGAAGGCCGCTCTGCCCGCGGTGCAAGAGCGGGCGAGAGTCGCATGCGTACTGCTCGCAGTGCCTTCATCTCTTCGTGCTGGGGGACGGGCTCGCGCCGGAGACGAAGACCCGCAAGCTCTATGAGATCGAGAGGCACGAGCGGATGGGAAGGCTGGGCAGGAGGCTGTGCGCGGCGGTGCTCCCGGGGGCCGGCCACGTGCTGCGGGGGCGCCCGTGGGCGGGGTGCACCCTCCTGTTCCTCTGGCTGCTCGGCTGGATCGCCTGGGCGCCCGCGTTGCTCGTGCTGGCCGAGCGGGCGATCGGGGCGGCGGTGCGGCTCGACCTCCTGCGGCTCGGGGAGGTTCCCGCGGCGTTCGCGCCGGCGCCCCTGGGGGTCCTCGCCGCGCCCCTCCTCGTCGCGGCTTGGCTGGCGGGGAACGTCCGGCAGGGCCGGAGAGGGGAGGCGTGACGTGGCGCTCGAGGGGACGCTCACGGACTTCGGGCTCGCCGACATCCTCCAGCTCATCGGCATCCAGCGGAAGACCGGGGTGCTGACGGTCGAGAACGAGGAAGACGCGGTCGTCGTGCGGTTCCTCGAGGGCCAGGTCGTCGGCGCCGACACGCGCCAGAGAAACATCGAGAATCTCCTCGGCTCGGTGCTCGTCAGCACCGGGCGCATCACCGAGGCCCAGCTCCAGGAGAGCCTCAGGATCCAGAAGGGCACGCTTCAGCGCCTGGGCTACATCCTCGTCCAGTGCGGATTCGTCGGCGAGGAGGACCTCCAGGAGGCGCTCCGCGTTCAGGTCAGCCAGATCGTGTACCGCCTCTTCCGATGGCGTACCGGGCGCTACCACTTCGCCCCCTCGGAGCACGTCGAGTACGACCGCGAGAACTTCGTTCCCATCAGCGTCGAGACCATCCTCATGGAAGGCGCGAGGATGGTGGACGAGTGGCCCATCATCGAGCGGAGGATCCGCTCCGGCGCCGTCGTCCTCCGGAGGACGGCCGCCGGGGAGGCGATCGAGGCCCCGGTGCGCTCGATCCTCGAGGCGGACATCGATCTCGTGGGGGCGGGCGGCGGGAAGGAGGAGGGCGAGATCGTCCTCTCCCCGGACCAGCTGGAGATCCTGCGCCTCGTGGACGGCCGCTCGACCGTGCGCGAGATCGCGGAACGGTGTCCCCTCGGCGAGTTCGACACCTACCGGAACCTCTACGAGCTGCTGAACCGGAACCTCGTCGAGGAGGTCCGGGCGCCGGTCGGGCTGGAGCCGCTGGTGGCGCGGGGAGCCGGGGAGCGCTTGGCGGGGCACGCGCTCGCGCTCCTGGTGGGCGCCCTGGCGCTGTTCTCCGCCTCCACGATGCGCTTCAACCCCCTCACCCCCTGGGCGCTGGAGGGAGAGAGCGCGGCGAGCGAGCGCCTGCGCGGATTCGCGAGCCGGGCACGGATCGGGCGGATCGATCAGGCGCTGCAGGCCTTCTACCTCGATTTCGGCTCCGTTCCCGACGAGCTGGCGATCCTGCCGCGGACCGGCTATCTGGGGCCGGCGGACCTCCTGGACTCCTGGGGCCGGCCGTACGCCTTCGAGAGGACCTCCGCGGGATACCGGATCGCGGGGCTCGACGGGGAGGGCCGGGTGCGCCCGGAAATCGAGGTGCGGCGATGGTTCACCGCCGCCCAGAGGCTCGTGCTGGAAGGGCCGGCGTCGCTCCGTCCTTGACACCTCCGTCCGAGGGTCTTAAGGAGGGGGTCCACGGCTCGGGATCGGCCGGCGCCGGGGAAGGAGCGTGCCCATGAGCAAGATCATCGGAATCGATCTCGGGACGACGAACTCGGTGGTCGCCGTGATGGAGGGCGGCAAGCCGGCCGTGATCACGAACGCGGAGGGGAGCCGGGTGACGCCGTCGGTCGTCGCGGTCACCGACAAGGGGGAGCGGCTCGTCGGCCAGGTGGCGAAGCGCCAGGCCGTCACGAATCCGGAGAACACGGTCTACTCCATCAAGCGCTTCATGGGCAGGAAGTACGCCGAGGTCCAGGAGGAGATCCGGATGGTGCCCTACCGGGTCGAATCGGCCGACAACGGCGACGTGCGGGTCTCGGTGCAGGGGAAGCCGATCTCCCCTCCGGAGGTTTCGGCGATGGTGCTCCGGAAGCTCAAGGAAGCCGCCGAGGCGCACCTCGGGGAGCCGGTGACGCGGGCAGTGATCACCGTCCCCGCCTATTTCAACGACGCACAGCGGCAGGCGACGAAGGACGCCGGCCAGATCGCGGGCCTCCAGGTCGAGCGGATCGTCAACGAGCCGACCGCGGCGGCGCTCGCCTACGGTCTGGACAAGAAGAAGGACGAGACGATCGCGGTATTCGACTTCGGCGGGGGGACCTTCGACATCTCCATCCTCGAGGTGGGAGAGGGGGTGGTGGAGGTCAAGTCGACGAACGGAGACACGCACCTGGGCGGGGACGACGTCGACCAGAGGCTGATCGACTGGATCGTCGCGGAGTTCCGGAAGGACCAGGGGATCGACCTCTCCCGGGACAAGATGGCCCTGCAGCGGCTGAAGGAGGCGGCGGAGAAGGCGAAGTGCGAGCTGAGCTCGGTCATGGAGACCGAGATCAACCTGCCCTTCGTCACGGCGGACGCCTCGGGACCGAAGCACCTCCAGATGAAGCTCAATCGGGCCAGGTTCGAGTCGCTCGCGGACGAGATCCTGCAGCGCACGCTCGCCCCCTGCCGGCGCGCCCTGGCGGACGCCGGGATCGAGCCCTCCAAGATCGACGAGGTCGTGCTCGTGGGAGGCTCGACGCGGATCCCGAAGGTTCAGCAGATGGTCCGGGAGTTCTTCGGGAGGGAGCCGCACAAGGGAGTCAACCCCGACGAGGTCGTCGCCGTCGGGGCGGCGGTGCAGGCCGGAGTCCTCGCGGGCGACGTGAAGGACATCCTCCTGCTGGACGTGACGCCCCTGTCGCTCGGCATCGAGACGCTGGGAGGGGTCTTCACCCGGCTGATTCCCCGGAACACGACGATCCCGACGCGCAAGAGCGAGATCTTCTCGACGGCCGCCGACGGCCAGACGAGCGTGGAGGTCCACGTTCTCCAGGGCGAGAGGGAGATGGCTGGGGGGAACAAGACTCTCGGCCGCTTCCACCTGGACGGGATCCCGGCGGCGCCCCGGGGGATCCCCCAGATCGAGGTGACGTTCGACATCGACGCCAACGGGATCGTGCACGTGTCCGCGAAGGATCTCGGAACAGGGAAGGAGCAGAGGATCGCGATCACGGCCTCCTCCGGCCTGTCGAAGGACGACGTCGACCGGATGATCCGGGAGGGGGAGGCGCACGCGGCCGAGGACCAGGCGCAGCGGGAGCAGGTGGAGGTGCGGAACCGCGCCGACCAGCTCGTGTACCAGACCGAAAAGACGCTGGCGGAGCACGGATCCAAGCTGTCCGCGCCGGACCAGGAGCCGGTGCGGGAGGCGATCCGCGAGACGAAGGAGGCGCTGGAGAGGGGAGACCTCTCCGCCGTGCGCCAGGCCGCCGAGAAGCTCGAGAAGGCCGCTCACCGCCTTGCGGAGGCGATCTACCGCGGGGCGGCGGCGGGGGGGGAGGGGGCGCCGAAGGGGTCTCCGGATGCCCCGGGAGCGGGCAAGGGCGACGACGTGATCGACGCCGAGGTCGTGGATTCGGGCGACCGGCGGTCGAACTGAGGCTGCGGGGCGCCTCGGGCGCCAACGGCCCGGAGGGGAGATGGCTCAGCGCGAGTGGGATCCCTTGAAGGAGTTGGTCGGCGTCCAGCAGAGGATGAACAAGCTCTTCGAGAGCGCGCTTGCGCGCACGAACTTCGACGCCGAGGGGGAGATCGGGGGCTGGTCGCCTGTGGCGGACGCGTACGAGACCGACCGGGCCATGGTGCTCCAGATCGAGATTCCCGGAGTGGACCAGGGCGCCTTGGACGTTCGCGTGGATCGCGACGAGCTCGTCGTCCAGGGCGAGCGACGCATGGACCGGGAGCCGTCCGGCGAGTACCACCGCGTCGAGCGGTCGTTCGGGAAGTTCTCGCGGCGATTCGCGATCCCGCCCGGAACGGATCGCGAGTCCGTCGAGGCGGTCTACCGGGACGGCGTGCTCCGTGTGACGCTTGCGAGGAGAGGCGGCGACGGACGGGCGATCAAGGTCGCGGTCCGCTGAATCTCGAGCCGTTTCCCCCGCCGCGATCGCGCCGGCCGCGCGCGACGCGCATGCTATACTCCCGCCGCTCGTCGGGGGAGGCATGGACGAGGAACGCGAAGAATCCGGCGGTTCCGGTACGGAGTCGCTGAAGAAGTATCTGCGGGAAATCTCGCGCCTCCCTCGGGTGACCGCCGAGGAGGAGCGCCACCTGGGTCGCCGCATCCAGAAGGGGGATCCGGAGGCCCTGCGGAAGCTCGTCGAGGCGAACCTGCGGTTCGTCGTGTCGTACGCGAAGCGCTACCGCGGATGCGGGCTCTCCTTCCTGGACCTCATCAACGAGGGGAACATCGGCCTGATCGAGGCGGCGAAGAGGTTCGATCCTTCGAAGAACGTGAAGTTCATCACCTACGCGGTCTGGTGGGTGCGGCAGTCGATCATCCACGCCCTCTCCGACCAGAGCGGGGCGTTCCGCCTCCCCCAGAAGCAGGCCAATCTCCTGTACCGGATCGGCAAGGCGCAGTCGAACCTCCGCTCGAAGCTGAAGCGAACGCCTTCCGCGGAGGAGATCGCCCGCCAGATGGAGGTCAGCGTCGAGGACGTCACGAATCTCCTCCAGGTGTCGGACGAGAACGTCTCTCTGTCCGCGGTGATCGACGAGGAGCACGAGTTCCACCTGTCGGACAAGCTCGAGCAGGGGATCATCCCTCCCGCGGACCTGGTCCTCCTCCGCCACTCGCTGAAGGGGCTCTTGCGCAAGGCGCTCGACGATCTCGACGAGAAGGAAGAGCGGGTGATCCGGCTCCGGTTCGGTCTCGACGGGGCGGACCCGAGGACGCTCAAGGAGATCGGGGAGATGATGAACCTCTCCCGGGAGCGGATCCGGCAGATCGAGGCGCAGGCCATCGAGAAGCTGAACCGCTCGCAGAAGTGCCAGCGGCTTCGTGGCTATCTCAACTAGCGCGAGGCCTCCCCGGACGGAGGGCGGCATGGACACGCCGTGCCCCGCTTGCAGCGGAACCGGTTTCAGGATCGTGGAGCAGGGGGGCGGGACGACGGCGGCGGTCCCCTGCGAGTGCGGCGTGGCGGGGCGGTCGGCAAGGCTGCTTCGCGCCGCCGGCATCCCCAGGCGCTACGAGCACTGCTCCCTGGCCGATTTCGAGATCCACGACCCGAGCCACCAGGCGGCGCTGCAGGTGGCTCGAGAGTGGGTGGAGCGCTGGCCGGACCGCGTCGAGCACGGGCTCCTGTTCCTGGGGGAGCCCGGGACGGGGAAGACCCACCTCGCGGTGGGGATCGCACGCGCGCTGATCGAGGAGAAGGGGGCGCGCGTGGTCTTCCGGGAGCAGCGGCAGCTCCTGAAGGAGCTGCAGGCGACGTTCGACTCGGGCTCCGCGCGCAGCGAGTGGGACGTGCTGGCGCCGGTGCTCGAGGCGGAAGTCCTGGTGCTCGACGACCTGGGGGCCGGGCGGACGACGCCCTGGGCGCGCGACGTGATGCACGACCTGATCGCCCATCGCTACAACGAGCGCCTCCCGATCCTGATGACCTCGAACCGCCCGACCGGGGAGGAGCGCGACCCTCGGGCCCCGGCCGACCCCCTCGAAGGGATGACGCTGCGGGATCGCCTGGGAGAGGCCATGATGTCGCGTCTGTACGAGATGTGCCTCATCGTCCACGTCCGGGGAAAGGACTTCCGGCGGGGCGTGCTGCACGCGCGCCACCGGTTCTGAGACGGCCCGATCGGCGGAGGAGGGAAGACATGGCGCAGGACCCGTTCCGGTACGTGCTGTACGAGGTGCGAGAGCGCGCGGCCTGGATCACCGTGAGCCGGCCCGAACGGCTGAACGCGCTCGACCGGCAGACCGTGACCGAGATCGCGGCGGCCGTGGATCTCGCGGTGGCGGACGACCGCGTGGCCGTGCTGGTGCTGACGGGCGCGGGGGAAAAGGCGTTCGTGGCCGGGGCCGACATCGCCGAGATGAGCGCGATGAGCCCGGCGGAGGCGCAGGAGTTCTCGCGCTTCCTGCACCGCGCCCTCGACCGGATCGAGCGTTGCCCGAAGCCGGTCGTCGCCGCGGTGAACGGCTTCGCGCTCGGGGGGGGGTGCGAGCTCGCGATGGCGTGCCACGTCCGGATCGCGTCCGAGACGGCGCGGTTCGGGCAGCCCGAGGTCAACCTGGGGCTCATCCCGGGGGCCGGCGGGACCCAGCGGCTCCAGCGGATCGTCGGGAGGGGGCGAGCCCTGGACCTCATCCTGACCGGCGACATGGTCTCCGCTCCCGAGGCGTTGACGCTCGGCCTCGTCACGCGGGTGGTGGCGCCGGAGGCGCTCGCCGCGGAGACTGCCTCGCTCGCCTCCAAGATCGCGGCGAAGGGGCCGAGGGCGCTGGCGCTCGCTCTTGAGGCGGTGCTCGCGGGCGGAGAGATCGCCCAGGAGGAGGCGCTTCGCCTGGAGTCGTCGCTGTTCGGACTGTGCTTCGCGAGCGAGGACATGCGTGAAGGAACTCGCGCGTTCCTGGAGAAGCGCAAGCCCGCCTTCACCGGCCGGTAGCCTCGGGTGACGCGGCTCAGGTTCTTCCGGATCCTCGTGCCGGCGCTCTTGCTGCCGTTTCTGCTTGTGCTCGCCCTCATGATGCGGGAGCGGCCTGCGCCGACGATCGACGAGGTCCCGAAGGGCTCGTTCGACGGCCCGCGCGCCGAGAGCATCGAGCTGACCGATCTCGCCGGAGGAGCGCGGCGGCTGGCGGTCAAGGTTCGGCGGATCGAGCAGGGGGAAGGAGGGCGGCTCCGGCTCGAGGGGATCGAGCGCCTCGTCCTCGATCGCGAGGGGGCGCCGCCCCTGGTCGTGCGCGCGGAGCGGGGCGATGTCGACGGGATGCAGGGGCAGCGCCTCTTCCGGCTGGAGGGGGGGGTCCGCGTGCAGGAGGAGGGGAACGCCGGGTTCCTCGTATCGCTTCCCACGCTGGAGATCGACGAGGCCTCCGGCGAGGCCCGATCGGTGGGGGAGGTGCTCCTGGAGGAGGCGGGCCGCAGCGGCCGCGCCGCGTCGATCGTGCACGGGCTGCGCGGGCAGCCCACGGAGATCGGGGGCCTCGAGCTGTCGGGGCCGGATGGCTTCTCCCTCACGTGCGACAAGGCGCTCCTGCGGGATGCGGCGCGGGACGTCGAGTTCCGCGGCGAGGTGCGAGCGCGGCGGGGAGGCGTCCTGCTGGACGCCGGCTCGGTTCGGATCCTGCGGGACGCTTCGAGGCGGATTCGCGAAGCGAGCGCCGCGGAAGGAGTCGCGGGATCGAGCCGGGAGCCCGGCGTCCCCGAGATCCGGTTCTCCGCTTCCGGCGCCCGGCTGAAGTGGGACGAAGCGGGCGATCCGATCGCGCTGACGCTCGCGGGAGAGGCGAGCGTGGAGCGAGGAGATTTCCGCCTCATGGCCGCGACCATCGAGGCGCTCCGGAACGGAACCGGGTCCGGCTCTCCCTGGCGCGTTGGAGCCGCCGGCGGCGTGCGCGCGAGCGGGACGTGGCGCGGAGGCCCTGCGCTTCTCGAGGGGGAGCGTCTCGTCGCCGAGATGAGCGCCGAGGGATCGCTCCTCGGCGCGGAGATCGAGGGAAGCGCCGGGTTCGAGGGGACGGACCTCTCGGCCGAGGCTGCGAGCATCCGAGTCGAGCCTTCGCCCGCTCCGGGACGCGCGACGCTCCGATCGGGGCCGGATCGGCGCGCGCGGCTGGCGCGCGAGCGCAGCCGGGTTTCCGCCGACCGCATCGAGACGGATCTCGAGGGGAGCGGGTTCCGGGCGCAGGGGCGGGTCGAGGCGACCCTCCTTGGCGCGACGGGTCGAGCCGGCGCGCGGCCGGCGGGGGGCGTGTTTCGCCCCGGGGACGCCGTGCACTTCGTGTCCGGCGCGCTGGAGGGGCGGGCGGCCGACGGACGCCTGGTCTTCGAAGGAGCGGTGCGAGGATGGCAGGGGGAGCGGAATCTCTCCGCGGACCGCGTCGAGATCTGCGATCGCCCCGAGGAGCTGCGAGCCTTGGGACGAGTGGCCACCCGCCTGCCGCGGATCGCCGACGCCACGACCTCGGAGTCCGACTACGTCCGCATCGCGGCGGATCGGCTCGACTACGCGGCCGAGGAATCGCGCGCGGTGTACACGGGGCACGTTCTCATCCGCCAGGCCGAGGGATGGCTCGAGGCCGAACGGGTCGAGGTGGCCCTCGCCCCGGGCTCGGAGGGGCTCCGCGAGATCACCGCGAGCGGCGGAATCCGCCTCGAGTTCCGGTCGCCGGACAGGAAGGGGATGCCGGAGCCCGTGGTCGGAGAAGGGGACCGCGTCGTGTATTCTCCGGGGGAGAGGACGGTGCGGCTGATCGGCGAGGCGGCCCCCGCCACGCTTCGGAGAGCGGGTCCCGAGGGGGGAACGACGAGCGGCCGAGTCTTGCGCTATCGTCTCGACGCGGGCACCATCGAGGTGGAGTCGGGCGACCGCAACCGGGCACGGATCCGAGGCGCCCAGGGTTGAGGACGGAGAGGATGCAGCCGGAGGAGCGGCGGGAAGGGGATCCCGGAAGCGTAGGGCGGGGCCTGGCGGCGCAGGGCCTCACGAAGACCTACCGGCGGCGGACGGTCGTGGACGCCGTGTCCGTGCGGATCCTTCCGGGCGAGGTCGTCGGGCTCCTGGGGCCGAACGGCGCGGGGAAGACGACGTCGTTCTATCTGATTCTCGGTCTCGTGCCTCCCCAGAGCGGGAAGGTGCTCCTCGACGGGCGAGACATCACGCGCTTGCCGATGTACCTCCGCGCCCGGCAGGGGATCGGCTATCTCCCCCAAGAGCCTTCGATCTTCCGGCGCATGACCGTCGAACAGAATCTCCTCGCGATCCTCGAGACGCGCCGCGTGCCCGGGAACGGGGGGCGCCGACGCTGCGAGGCTCTCCTCGAGGAGTTCGGCCTGACCCGGGTGGCCCGGACGCCAGGCTTCGCGCTCTCCGGCGGGGAGCGCAGAAGGGCGGAGATCGCGCGGGCGCTCGCCGCGGAGCCTCGTTACATGCTGCTGGACGAGCCCTTCGCCGGGATCGACCCGATCGCCGTCGCGGATCTCCAGAAGATCGTGGTTCGGTTGCGGGACAAGGGGATCGGCGTGCTCATCACGGACCACAACGTCCGCGAGACTTTGCAGATCACCGATCGGGCCTATATTATCAGCCAGGGTCGCATCTTCCGAGACGGAACGCCCGCGGACCTGGCCGCGGACGCGGACGTTCGCAAGATCTACCTGGGAGAGAACTTCCGGCTGCAGTGAGCCGGCGCGTCGCGAAGGCGTATGGCCCTCGAGCAAAAACTCAGCGTCCGGATGAGCCAGAAGCTCATCATGACGCAGTCGCTCCAGCAGGCGATCAAGCTCCTGCAGATGTCGCGGCTCGAGCTCGCGGACGAGATCCAGCTGGAGCTGGTCGAGAACCCCGTGCTCGAGGAGGCCCAGGCATCGGCGGAGCGAGCCGAGGAGCAGCCAGAGCAGCCGCGCGACGATCCGTTCCCGGAGATCGACTACGAGTCGTATTTCCAGGACGTCGACGGCGGATACGTGCCTCGCGCGCCTGTGGATCGCAGCGAGGATCTCCCGTCGTTCGAGAACGTGCTGACCCGTCCGCAGAACCTCGCCGACCACCTCACCTGGCAACTGGGCCTGTCGACCTCCTCGGAGACGCGGGCGGCGGTCGGCCGCGCGATCATCGGGAACCTGGACGAGGACGGCTACCTCCGCGCGTCGATCGAGGAGATCCGGCGGATGGGGGACTTCCCGCTCGAAGAGGTGGAGGCGACGCTGCGGATGGTGCAGCGATTCGACCCGGTCGGAGTGGCGTCTCGCGATCTCGTCGAATGTCTCACGATCCAGCTCCACCACCTCGGGCAGGCCGGCACCGCCGCCGAGACGATCGTGCGCCACCATCTCGACAAGCTCCAGAACCGGAAGTTCCGCGATCTGGCCGAGGTACTCGGCCTCGATGTCGAGGACGTGATGGCCGAGATCGAGATCATCCGGCACCTCGATCCGCGCCCGGGCAGGAGATACGGGGACACGAGCAGCCGTTATGTGGTGCCGGACGTGTACGTCGTGAAGGTCGACGACGAGTACCAGATCCTGCTGAACGAGGAGGGGCTCCCGAAGCTTCGGATCAGCCCCCTCTACCGCAGGATGATCGAGCGCGGCAGCTCCTCGTCCACGCCGGCGGACGCGAGGGAGTACGTGCGCGGGAAGCTCCGCTCGGCGTTTCGACTCATCAAGAGCCTCGAGGAGCGCCAGCGGACGATCTACAAGGTGGCGCGCTCGATCGTGTCGTTCCAGCGCGACTTCCTCGATCACGGGATCGAGCGGCTGAAGCCTCTCATTCTCAAGGACGTGGCCGAGGAGATCGGGATGCACGAGTCCACGGTGAGCCGCGTCGTGAACAACAAGTACATGCACACGCATCGGGGTCTCTTCGAGATGCGATTCTTCTTCCACAGCGGCATCGCTTCCGTGGAGGGGGGGGAGAGCGTCTCGTCTCTCACCGTCAAGGAGAGGATCCGAAAGATCGTCGGCGGCGAGGACGCCCGCCGCCCGCTCTCGGACGCCGCGATCGTGGACGTGCTCCGCGCGGAAGGGCTGCAGATCGCACGGCGCACCGTCGCGAAATACCGCGAGGAGCTCCGGATCCCGGCGTCCAGCGCCCGGAAGAGCGCGCCTCGCTGAACCCGAGCCGGATCGGAGGGGAATCCATGAAGATCGACATCACCGGTCGCCAGGTCGAGATCACGCCCGCTCTCAAGGACTTCACGGTAGAGAAGCTCAAGAAGCTGGAGAAGCTGCTGGACGGCCCCCTGGAGGTCCACGTCGTGCTGGGGGTCGAGAAGCACCGCCATCTCGCCGAGATCCAGGTCCGCTCCCGGACCGCGGTCCTGTCGGGGACGGAGGAGACGGGGGACCTCTACGCGTCGATCGGGGAAGTCGCGGACAAGCTGGAACGGCAGGCCCTGCGGCACAAGGAGAAGGTCACCGAGAAGAAGCGTCGCGAAGGGGCGCGCGCCCCCGAGGTCGCCCGGGCGATCGGGGAGGAGGCGGCGGGGGAAGAGGCGCCGGAGGAGCGCCCGGCCCGGATCCTCCCGAGCGAGAGGTACCGCTTGAAGCCCCTCTCCGCCGAGGACGCCGTGCTCGAGCTCGAGGGAACGGGGGAGGATCTCCTCGTGTACCGCGACGACCGCACGTACCGCGTCAACGTCGTCTATCGCAGGAAGGACGGGAATTTCGGGCTGATCGATCCCGAGTTCTGAGCGCGAGCGCGGCCGCTCGGGCCTTCTTGACCCTCTTCGGGGTCCCTGATAGCTTCTGAAATCGCGCCGCCGCCGGTCCGGTCGGGCGGGGGCGGGGGAGTGTTGGGCGTGCCCGGCGGCCGGCGGAAGGCGAAGGCCCGATGAGCCAGGAAAGGCGGATGAGACCGGCCGAGCCGCGGGCCTCGGCCGGAACCGATCGCGAGTTCTCGACGGTGTCGGGGATGCCGATCGACCGTCTGTACGGTCCCGAGAGCCTCGGGCCCGACTGGAGGTTCGAGGAGCGGCTCGGGGGGCCGGGGGAGTTCCCGTTCACGCGGGGGATCCACCCCACGATGTACCGCGGGCGCGTCTGGACGATGCGGCAGTTCGCCGGCTTCGGGACGGCGGAGCAGACGAACCGGAGGTTCCACTACCTCCTGGACCACGGGCAGACCGGCCTTTCCGTCGCCTTCGACCTGCCGACGCTGATGGGGCGTGACAGCGACGACCCGATGTGCCGGGGAGAGGTCGGCAAGGAGGGGGTCGCCGTCGACACCCTGGCGGACATGGAGGCCCTCTTCGAGCGCATTCCGCTCGACGGGGTCTCGACGTCGATGACGATCAACGCCCCCGCGGCCGTGCTCTTCGCGATGTACCTGGCCGTGGCGGAGAAGCAGGGGGTCTCTTTCGATCGGCTCGCCGGGACGCTGCAGAACGACATCCTGAAGGAGTACATCGCGCAGAAGGAGTGGATCTATCCGCCCCGTCCGAGCCTGCGGATCATCACCGACCTCCTGGCGTTCTGCGCGGAGCAGGTCCCGCGCTGGAACACGATCTCCATCTCGGGCTACCACATCCGCGAAGCGGGCTCGACCGCGGCGCAGGAGCTCGCGTTCACCGTCGCGGACGGGATCGGGTACGTGCAGGCGGGGATCGAGGCGGGGCTGGACGTCGACGTCTTCGCCCCGCGCCTTTCCTTCTTCTTCAACTCCCACAACGACTTCTTCGAGGAGATCGCGAAGATGCGGGCCGCGCGGCGGCTCTGGGCCCGGATCATGAAGGAGCGCTTCGGCGCGAGGGATCCGAAGTCCTGGATGCTCCGGTTCCACACGCAGACCGCGGGATGCTCCTTGACCGCGCAGCAGCCCTACAACAACGTCGTGCGCGTCACGGTGCAGGCGCTGGCCGCCGTGCTGGGGGGAACGCAGTCCCTGCACACGAACTCCCTCGACGAGACGCTCGCGCTTCCCAGCGAGGCGTCCGTCAGGCTCGCCCTGCGGACTCAGCAGATCCTCGCCGAGGAGTCCGGCGTGACGAACACGGTGGACCCCTTGGGCGGCTCTTACTTCGTCGAGGCGCTGACCGATCGCCTGGAGGCGGAAGCGCGCGCGTACCTCGCGCGCATCGACGATCTCGGCGGGGTCGTGGCGGCGATCGAGGCGGGATTTCCGCAGCGGGAGATCGCGGACGCGGCGTACCGGTACCAGCGCGAGATCGACGGCGGCCGCAAGACGATCGTCGGCCTGAACAAGTACGTCTCGGAGGACGCGACGAGACCGGAGATCCTCAAGGTGGACGAGGCGGTCGAGCGGACGCAGGTCGAGCGCCTGCGGCGCTTGCGGGCCGAGAGGGGCGCGGGCGCGGTCCGGGCGAGCCTTGACGCCCTCGTCGACGGGGCGCGGAACGGAGGCAATCTCCTCCCTCTGATGCTCGACGCGGCGCGCGCGTACGCGACGGTGGGGGAGATCTGCGGCGCCCTCGTCCCCGTGTTCGGGCGCTACCGGGAGGTCTCCTTCCTGTGAGGAGGCGCGCCCGGCGCGCCTCCCGACGAGGGTCGAGATGAGCGAACCCAGGAAGCTCAGGCTGCTCGTGGGGAAGGTCGGCCTCGACGGCCACGACCGGGGCGCGAAGGTGATCGCGCGGGCGTTCCGCGACGCGGGGTTCGAGGTGGTGTACACGGGTCTGCACCAGTCGCCGGAAACCGTCGCGGCGACCGCGGTGCAGGAGGATGTGGACGCGGTGGCGCTCTCGATCCTGTCGGGGGCCCACATGCACCTGTTCCCGAGGGTCATCGAGCTCCTGCGCGAGGCGGGCGCGGGAGACATCCCGGTCTTCGGCGGGGGGATCGTGCCGGACGAGGACATCCCCGCGCTGAAGGCCGCCGGGGTTCTGGAGGTCTTCACTCCGGGCACGTCGCTCGACGCCGCGGTCGAATGGGTGCGATCCCATATCCGGCCGCGCCGGGTCGCCTGAGCGGGCCGGGGAGCGCGGAAGAGGACGGCGCTCGAGGGAAGCGAGGTGCGGGATGTCCAGAAGGATTCTGGTCGCTGACGACAGCGTCACGATTCGCAAGATCGTGGAGATCACCTTCAGCGACACGGACATCCGGGTGGACGCCGTCGCCAGCGGTGCGGAGGCGCTGGAGCGCTTCTCGGAGGCGCCGCCCGATCTGGTGATCGCGGACGTCGTGATGCCGGGGCCGAGCGGATACGAGGTGTGCGAGCGGATCAAGGCTTCCGCGCGGCCGGTGCCGGTTCTCCTCTTGGCGGGGACGTTCGAGCCGTTCGACAGGAAGAGAGCCGTCTCGTGCGGCGCCGACGGTCATCTCGTCAAGCCGTTCGAGTCCCGCACGCTCCTCGATCGCGTCGCGGACCTGCTCTCGCGAAAGGAGGCCGCGCCCCTCCCGGTTCCGGAGGCCGAGGCTCCTCCGCCGAGCGAGCCGGCCCTGGCGAGCGCGCGGATCGGAGAGCCGCTCCCGCGCGCGCCGTGGGAGGTCGGTGCCGCCGCGCCCGCGGAGGAAGGCGGGGCGAGCCCCGCGGCCGGGCCGGAGGCGGCCGCTCCGGCCGACGGGCAGGCGTCCCTCGGCGCGGAGGAGGAGGTCCTTTCCTCCGCCCCCGCGCTGCCCTCGGGGGAGTTCTTCGACGCGGTGGTCCACGAGGTCGTGCGACGGCTTTCGAAAGACGTGGTCCAGGAGATCGCGTGGGACGTGGTGCCGGATCTCGCGGAGACGATCATTCGCGACCGGCTGCGCGACATCGAGCGGGAGGAGCGCGAGCGCGGGTGACGTGGGAGGGGCGCGGCGATGCCGCCGCCCGGGAGAGGAGCGGTCGAGGTTCCGATGGAGATCGAAAAGGAGTTCCGCCCGGAGAAGGTCGAGGCCCGGTGGTATCGGGAATGGGTCGAGAGCGGGCTTTTCTCGGCGCACCCCGACTCCGGCCTCGAGCCCTGGAGCATCGTGCTCCCGCCTCCCAACGTCACCGGCGCCCTGCACATCGGGCACGTTCTGAATCACACGCTCCACGACGTGCTGGCGCGGCGGAAGCGGATGCAAGGGCGGGACGTCCTGTGGCTTCCGGGGACCGACCATGCGGGGATCGCCACGCAGACCGTGGTCGAGCGGGAGCTCGCCAAGGCGGGGACGGACCGCCACGCTCTCGGGCGCGAGGCCTTCGTGGAGCGGGTCTGGGAGTGGAAGCGTACGTACGGGGGGCGCATCGTCGAGTCGCTCAAGGGGCTCGGATCCTCCTGCGACTGGACCCGGGAGCGCTTCACCCTGGACGAGCGGCTCTCCCGCGCCGTGCGAGCGGCGTTCGTGCGCCTGTACCGGGAGAACCTGATCTACCGCGACCGCTGGATCGTGAACTGGTGCCCTCGCTGCCACAGCGCGATCTCGGACCTGGAGACGGTGCACCGGGAGATGCGGGGAAAGCTCTACACGGTGCGCTATCCGGCCTCGGACGGGAAGGGCAAGGGGGTGCAGGTCGCGACGACGCGCCCCGAGACGATGCTCGGGGACACGGGCGTGGCCGTGCATCCGGACGACGAGCGCTTCCGGTCGCTGATCGGCCGGCAGGTCCTGCTCCCGATCGTGGGGCGGGTCCTCCCGGTCATCGCCGATTCGTTCGTCGATCCGCAATTCGGAACCGGGGCGGTGAAAGTCACTCCCGCCCACGATCCGAACGACTTCGCGGCGGGGAGGCGCCACGGTCTGGCGGAGATCGTCGTCATCGACACCGACGGCCGCATGACGGAGGAGGCGGGGGAGTTCGCGGGGCTCGATCGGTTCCAGGCCCGCAAGAGGATCGTCCAGCGACTCGAGGAGCAGGGGCTTCTCGTGGCGACCACCGAGCACGAGCACGCGATCGGGCACTGCCAGCGGTGCGGAACGATGATCGAGCCGCTCCTCTCGACCCAGTGGTTCGTCCGGACCGCGCCGCTCGCGGCGCCCGCCATCGCGGCGGTCGAGGAGGGGCGGACGCAGTTCGTTCCCTCGGCGTGGGCGAAGACGTACTTCGAGTGGATGCGGAACATCCACGACTGGTGCATCTCGCGACAGCTCTGGTGGGGGCACCGGATCCCCGCCTGGTACTGCGACGCCTGCGCGACCGTCGAGGTTTCGGAGGAGGACCCCGCAGCCTGCCCGCGTTGCGGCGGAGCGCTGCGACAGGACGAGGATGTCCTCGACACGTGGTTCTCCTCCGCCCTCTGGCCGTTCAGCACGCTCGGATGGCCCGAGCGCACGCCGGATCTCCAGAGGTACTACCCGACGACCCTCCTGATCACGGCGTTCGACATCATCTTTTTCTGGGTGGCCCGGATGATGATGATGGGCTTGAAGTTCATGGGGGACGTCCCGTTTCGCGAGGTCTACATCCACGGCCTCGTGCGAGACGCCTCCGGACAGAAGATGTCGAAGTCGAAGGGGAACACGATCGAGCCGCAGGAGCTGCAGCGGCGTTACGGCACGGACGCCGTCCGGTTCACGATGGCGATCCTCGCGGCGCCCGGGAACGACATTCCCCTCTCGCCGGAGCGCATGGAAGGGTACCGCGCCTTCGCAAACAAGCTGTGGAACGCGTGCCGGTTCGTGCTTCTCCGTCTCGGCGACGCCCCGAGGCCTCCGCGCTTCCGGGAGGAGGACCTGACCCTCACGGACCGGTGGATCCTCTCCCGGACCCACCACGTGGTGCGGGAGGTGGACCAGGCGCTCGACGAGTACCGCTTCGACCGCGCGGCCGATGCTCTGTACCACTTCGCCTGGCACGAGTTCTGCGACTGGTACATCGAGATCGTGAAGCCGGACCTCGCGCCGGAAGAGTCGGCCTCGCCGCGCGCCGCGACCGCGCGGGCCGTCCTCCTCGAGGTCCTCGACACCCTGCTGCGCCTCCTGCATCCCTTCGTTCCGTTCCTCACGGAGGAGCTCTGGCAAAAGCTGCCCCATGAGGGGGCCTACCTGGCCTCGGCGCGATGGCCGGAGCTCGACGAGCGGCGCCTGGACGTCCGGGCCGAGAGGGACGTCGAGATCCTCCGGGACCTCGTCGTGAAGATCCGGAACCTCAGGGCGGAATCGAACATCGACCCCGCCAAGCGAATCGAGGTCCTCGCCCACGCGTCGAGCGCGCGCAACGCGAAGTTCGTCCGGGAGGTCGCGCCCCTGATCGCGAGCCTCGTGCGCGCCTCCTCGGTCCGGGTGGTCGACGGCATCGACTCCGGCGTCGTTGCGGCGCGGTGCCTGGTCCGCGGAATCGAGGTCGCGCTCCCGCTCTCGGGCCTCCTGGACCTCGACGCGGAGCGGGCCCGCCTGAAGCGGGAGCTCGGCAAGGTGGAGCAGGAGGCGGAGGAGCGCGCCAGGAAGCTGGGGAACGAGACGTTCCTCCTCCGCGCCCCCGCCGCGGTGGTGGAGAAGGAGCGCTCGCTGCAGCGAGAGATTCTCGAGCGGAAGAAGAAGCTGGAGGGCGCTCTCGCAGTGCTCGGGAGCGGGGAGGCGAGTTGAAGCCGCCCCGCCTCGACCTCGACGCCGTGCGCCGGATCGTCCGGGCGGCCCTGGAGGAGGACCTGGGCGAGGCGGGGGACCTCACGACGACGGCGGTCGTTCCGGAGGCTCTCCGGGGCACCGGGCGCCTGGTCGCGCGATCGCGGTTGGCGGTTGCGGGCCTCGCCGTGGCGGGCGAGGTGTTCGCCGCCCTCGACGAGACGCTTCGCTTCGAGGCCAGGATCGAGGAGGGAGCGGTCGCCGAGGCCGGCGCCGTCCTGGCGGTGGTCCGCGGGGCTGCGCGGCCGATCCTCTCGGGCGAGCGGACCGCGCTGAACTTCCTGGGGCGGATGTGCGGGATCGCGACGGCCGTGCGGGATGCCGTGGCCGAGATCGAAGGCACGGGCGCCACCGTCCTCGACACCCGGAAGACGGCGCCGGGCCTCCGCATCCTCGACAAGTACGCGGTCGCGGCAGGGGGAGGACGAAACCACCGGCGCGGGCTCTACGACGAGGTGATGATCAAGGACACGCATCTCGCGGTCGCGGGCCCGGTCGGCGCGGCGGTGCGCCGCGCTCTCGCCGCGGGTCACCCGCCCGCGATCGTGACGGTCGAGGTCCGCTCGGAGCGGGAGATGGAAGAGGCGATCCGGGCGGGGGCGACCCGGATCCTCCTGGACAACATGAGCCCGGCCGCGCTGCGAAGCTGTGTTCGAGCGGCCGGCGGCCGCGCGCGACTCGAGGCGTCGGGGGGATTGAGGCCTGGGAGCTTGCGGGAAGTCGCGGAGTCCGGGGTCGATTTCCTGAGCCTCGGCTGGCTCACGCACTCCTCTCCCGTCGCGGACGTCGCCCTGGAAATGGAGGCGGAGATCTGACGCCGTTCGACGCCGCGAGGCTCGCGGATCTCCTCGCCGGGACGAGGTTCGCGGGGCGGCTCGTGCTCCTGGGGACCGTCGACTCGACGAGCGACGAGCTGCGCCGACGTCTCCGGGAAGGGGACCCGGCGGGAACGGTCGTGATCGCGGAGGAGCAGACCTCGGGGCGCGGGCGGCTCGGGCGTTCCTGGTACTCGCCGGGGGGGGAAGGGCTGTACCTCTCGGCTTCGTTCCGGTCGGACCGGCCGCCGAGGGAGCTCCCGCGCTGGGCGATCGCTGCCGCTGCTGCGGCGTGTCTCGCCTGCCGCGGGGTCGGCGGCGCCTCCTACGCGGTCGAGTGGCCGAACGACGTGGTGCACAGGGGCCGGAAGGTCGCCGGAACGCTCGTGGAAGCGCGGGTCACCGGCGAGGCGGTGGAGGACCTGATCGTGGGCACGGGCGTCAACGTCAATCAGGAGGCGGGGGCCTTCCCCCCGGGCCTCGCGGGCCGCGCGACCTCGCTCCGCGCGGAGATCGGAGGACCGATGGTGGATCGCGAGCAGGTCGCCGCCGTCTTCCTCGATCGGCTCGACGAGCTCTCCGCCGCGCTCGAGAGGGGGGAGTGGGAGCCCGTGCTGTCGCTGTGGCTGACTCTGGCTCCGGACGCCGTGGGCCGTCGCGTCCGGGTGCTGCCGGGGGGCGGCGCGCCCGAGTACGACGGGGTCACGCGCGGGCTCGATGCGTGCGGCGCGCTGGTGGTCGAGGATTCCTCGGGCCGTCTTCGTCCCGTACTCATGGCCGATGCGGTCCGCTACGGGGAGGTCTGAACGTGCTGCTCGCAGTCGACGTCGGGAACTCGCACACCGTCCTCGGGCTCTTCGAGAAGGACGACCTCCGGGCGCACTGGCGGATCTCGACGAGGAGGGGCGCCACGACGGACGAGATCGGGGTCCTCGTGCGCGCGCTGTTCCTCGGAGCGGGAATCGATCCGACGGCGGTCGGCGCCGTCGCGGTCGCCTCCGTCGTGCCGGACCTAAACCGGGCGCTGGCGACGGCGGGCGAGCGGTACTTCGGACGCGAGCCGCTGTTCGTGGGGCCGGGGGTCCGCACCGGGATGCCGATCCTGTACGAGAATCCCCACGAGGTGGGAGCCGACCGCATCGTCAACGCGGTGGCGGCGCTCCAGCGCTTCGGGGCGCCCGTCATCGTCCTCGATTTCGGCACCGCCACGACGCTCGACGTCGTCAGCGGGAGAGGGGAGTACCTCGGCGGCGTCATCGCGCCCGGGATCGGCGTTTCCGCCGAGGCGCTGTTCTCGCGCGCCGCGCGCCTGTCCCGGGTCGACATCAGGAGGCCGTCACGCGTCATAGGGAGGACGACCGAGGAGAGCGTGCAGTCCGGCCTCTTCCACGGTTATGCGGCGCTCGTCGAGGGGCTCGTCGCGCGGGTCCGCGAGGACCTCGGCTCGCCTGCGAGCGTGATCGCCACGGGAGGATTCGCGCCCGTGCTCGAGGAAGCCCTCCCGTCGCTCCAGGCCGTGGATCCCCATCTGACCCTCCACGGCCTGCGCATCGTGTGGGAGAGGAACCGCAGGTGAGATTGCTCTTCGTGTGCAGCGGCAACATCTGCCGGAGCGCGATGGCAGCCGCGTACGCGAGGGACCGGTTGGCGCGCTCGGGCCTTTGCGGGGTGGTGGTGGAATCGGCGGGGACCCTGGGGCTCGAGGAGGAGCGAGCGTCTCCCGCAGCGGTCCAGGTCCTGCGCGAGGGGGGCCTCGACCTGTCGGGACACCGGTCGAGGGGGTTGGAGAGCGTGCGGCCGTGCGCCGCGGAGATCGTGATCGGGATGGAGCGGTCGCATCTCGAGGCGGTGGAGAGGCTGTGCGGGACCTCGGCGCAGGAGCGGCATCTCCTGCGCGCCTTCGAGGGCGGCGCGGATCCGAGAGGCGGCGCGCCCGATCTCGAGGACCCGATCGGGGGGCCGATCGAGGGGTACCGCGAGTGCTTCGAGGCGATCCGGGCCTGCGTGGATCACCTCGTGGCGCGCCTCGAGAGGGGTTCGTGACGGTTCGGGGCGGTGGAGCGAGGGCCTACGCCCGGGCCGTCCAGCGCGCGGTCGAGGCGCAGATCGGCCGCCCCTCGGTCCTTTCCCCGCGCGACTGGGCGTACCTCTCGGACTGGTTCGCTCGCGGGGTTCCGCTCGACATCGTTTTCGATGCGCTGAGCGAGGCGACGCGGCCTCGGCGCTCCCCGCGGCGCCTCTCGCTCGGGCACCTGGCGCCCGCCGTCGAGGAGGCCCACCGCGCGTGGGTCGAGGGGAAGGCGATCGTCCGCGACACGGCCGAATCCCCTCTCCCCTCCCGGGAGGAAGTGCAGGCGATCTGGTCCGCTGCCGCGGCTAGGTGCGGGGAGAGGTTGAAGGACGCGATCGAGGGATCGACCGCGATCCTGCGGCGTGGCGGAGATGCCGAGCGGGCGGACGACGCGCTCGACGATGCGCTTCCGGGTTGCGCTCCGCCGGGCCTCTCGGATCGCGCTCGCGCCGAGGCGGGACGCGCTCTCGCCCCTTTCCGCGGTCGCATGAGCGCCCCGGCGTTCGAGGAGACCCTGCGACGGGCGGTGGCGGATCGCCTGCGCCGCCTGCTCGGCCTGCCGAGGGTCGCGCTGACGCGGCCCCCGCTCGACCCCGGGGATCGCGGGGACTGACCGATCCGGCCTACAATGGCGGCGTCCCGGCCTCCGGGAGCCTGCCGGTTGTCGCTCGAGTTCCGGCCGCGGCGTCCCGCCGTTCCCGTCGCGATCGCGTTCCTGTGCGGCGTCGCATCCGCCGACCGCGAGGTGCGCCTCGGCTTGCCCGTCGCGCTCTTCGCGCTGTCGCTCGCCGTGGTCGTGCGCAAGAGGGGAAGGGGCGCGATCCTCGGCGTCGCGGTGGCGGCGGCGGCCGCTCTCGGCGGGGCGTGGCGCGCCGACTGCGCCTGGACGGGGGCGGAGCGGCGCATCGACGCCTGGCTCCCGCGAGACGGTGCCGCGATCGAGACGAGCTTCGTGGGCCGAGTCGTCGCCTCGGCCGAGCCCGCCGGGTTCGGCGAGGCGTATCTGCGCGTCCGCGGGGAACCCAACGGCGCTCGCGGAGAGGGGGCTGCCACGATCTCGGTTCGGGTCCCGGCTCGCGCGGCCGGGATCTCTCCCGTCTCGGCGCTGCGGCGAGGCGACGAGATCCGGCTCTGGTGCCGGCTGCGGCGCCCCTATCCCGCCGGCAATCCCGGGGCGCGGGATCCTCGCCGCGGGCTCCTGGCGCGGGGCATCGACGCGACGGGGACCGTGAAGAGCACGGTGCTGGTGGAGCCGCTCCGCGGGGGAGCGCCCGGGCTCTCACGAGCGCTCGACTCGCTCCGCGCCGCGTGTCGACGCCGCCTCGATCGGGCTCTCGGCTGCGAGGGGACCGCGCGGGCGGTCGCGGGGGCCATGCTGCTCGGAGACCAAGGCGCGATCGAGGGCGTCACCTGGCGCCGGCTTCGGGACGGGGGGCTCGTCCACGTCGTCTCGATCAGCGGCCTCCACGTAGCTCTCCTCGCGGGCGCGGTCCTCGGGGCGATGCGCCGCATGGGACTCGGGGAGCGTGGAAGGTTCCTCGTGGCCCTTCCGCTGCTCGGGAGCATCGTCGTTCTCGCCGGCGGAGATCCGCCGGTCCTCCGCGCCGCCCTGACGAGCGCCCTGTGCGCCCTCGGCCGCGCGGCGGGGCGCAGGGGAGAGCCGATTCAGGCGCTCGCCGTCTCGGCCCTGCTGCTGGTGGCGCTCCGCCCGTTCTACCTCGCCGACATCGGCTTCCAGCTCAGCCATGCCGCGACGGCGGGCCTTGTCGGCCTCGGTCCCGTCGTGGCGAGGAGGATACCGGTCCCGCGGTCGCTCGGGATCGCTCTGGGAGCCTCGGCGGGGGCCTACGTGGCCACGTCGCCGCTGGCCGCGTGGCACTTCGGGAGACTCGCTCCCGCCGCGCTCGTGGCGAACGTGGCGGCAGCGGCGCTCTGCGCGCTCGTGCTCGCGGCGGCGACACTCGCGGCTGCGGTGGCCTCGATGCCGACGGTGGGCCCCCCTGCGGCCGCGCTCGCCGAGGCTGCGGTCTCGACCCTCCTCGATGCGGCCGATCTGGCGTCGGGGATCCCCGGCGGCGCCCTGCGCGTCCCGTTCCCGGGTGCGATCTCGGTGGCCGCCTGCTCGCTGCTGGTGGCGGCCGCGATCGGGGCGCCTCGATCCCGCCGGGGAAGGGGAGCGGTCGCGCTTGGGCTCGCGCTGGCCGTCCTCTGGATCCACGTCGGACCGCCTCCCGACCCTGCCGACGGGGAGATCCGAGCGGACGTTCTCGACGTGGGGCAGGCCCTGGCCGTCGTGCTGCGCGGACCTCAGGGAAGGTTCCTCGTCGTCGACTGCGGCGGGACGGCCGGGGGCCGCTTCGACGCCGGCGAGCGAATCCTCGTCCCGTGGCTTTCGCGGATCCGCTGCCGCCGTCTCTCGGCGCTGGTGCTGAGTCACGGCCACGACGATCACGCCGGCGGCGCCGAATCGTTGATCCGCGAGGTGGAGATCGGGGCTCTCTGGGTGCCGCTGGGCTGCGGCCGCGACCCCGCGATCCGCCGCGCCGTCGACGAGGCCCGACGGGCGGGAGCGGCGGTCGTGGGAGTGGCGACGGGGCAGACGGAGGTCGTGGCGGGGATCCCGATCGAGGTTCTCTTCCCGGAACGCGGGCCGGATTCCGGCACGGGCAACGAGCGCTGTCTCGTTCTCCGGGCCGGGCGGGCGCCTGCGCGCCTGCTTCTTCCTGCCGACCTCGAGGGCGCTGCCGAATCTTCGCTGGAGGCCTCGGGCCTCGCGCTCCGCTCCGAGGCTCTGGTCGTAGGCCATCACGGGAGCGCGCGAGCGAGCTCCGGCGCCTTTCTCGACGCGGTCGGGCCGTCGCTGGCGGTGATCTCCGTCGGAGCGCGGAACCGCTTCGGCCACCCGTCGCCCGAGGTTCTCGACCGTCTGCGGTCGCGCGGGATTCCGGTCTACCGCACGGACCGGAACGGCCTGGTGCGTCTCCGGGGCTCGCCGGAGGGGTTCGAGGCGGAGGTCACCAGCGGATCGGTACCGGAATGAAGGAGAGGAGGAAGACGGCCAGCAGCAGCCATGCCACGAGGCGCCTGCGCGGGTCGAGCGTGACGATCTCGTCGGAGAGCCTCGGATGACGGTCGCGCATGAGAATCAGGATGACGCACCAGAGCGTGTACGCGGAGAGGGCGCGATCGAGAATCGTCCGAACGACCACGAATGCGAAGAGGGCGGCGATGGTCGTCCATGCCATCCGGCGGTGCAGCGAGGCGGAGAGGGCGTACACCGCGTGGCCGCCGTCCAGCTGCCCCGCCGGGAACAGGTTGAGAGACGTCACGAGCATGCCGAACCATCCGGCGAGATAGACGGAGCCGACCGCAAGGTCTGCGCCGCCGTAAAGGAGGCGCTCGAGCGCCGCCGACACGAGGGGGGAGCCGAACTCGACGCCGCCTTCCGCAAGGCTGGGAGGGATCGGCCTCGCGCACAGCAACCCGATTCCCGTGAGCGGGAGCGCGACGCAAAATCCGGCCAGGGGCCCGGCCGCCGCGACGTCGAGAAGGGCGCGGCGGTCCGGAATTCTCCCCCGGATCCGGATCACGGCTCCGAAGGTTCCGAAGGGCGGCGGCCCCGGGATGAAGTAGGGGAGGGTCGCGCGAATGCCGTGGCGCCGGCACGCGAGATAGTGGCCCATCTCGTGGGCCCCGAGGATCGCGAGGACGGACAGCGCGAAGGGAAGCCCACGGGCGAGACGCCCGGGTTGCGCGATCGCGATCGCGAGGGCCTCGATCAGCGATCCGGCCTCCTCGTAGGCCCCCTCCCACAGGCTCCCGGAGAACATCACGGTGAGGGCGGTCGCCGCGAGGAGCAACCCGTGCACCCACGGGCGGTCGGGCGCCGGGCGCGCGCCTCCCGGTGCCGGGTACGGTTCCCCGGGGTCCGGGGTCGGGAGGGGAAGCGGCGTGTTCGGCGGAGCGTCCACGTTCGAGGGGTCCACGCCCGCGCGGGCGTCGAAGGTCGCAGTATACCAGCCGTCGCGCGGCTGCCGCGGGACGGTGGCCTGTGTCCATCGGAGGGGACGGGACGATCTCGACGGAGGACGCCGGAGTTCTCCGTTCCGTCTCGGCGGCGAATCGGAAGCGCGGTACGTGGATTGCATCCGCCACAACCTTTCAGGAACGGTCCGACCCCGAGGAGGTGACCCCATGAGGCGCCCGAGGCTGCTGGAGACGCTCCTGCTCGCCGCGGCGATCGCGGCTCTCACGATTCCCGCCGCCGAAGCGGGAGGAAGGGCGACGAGGACCCGTCCCGGAGCCGGCTCCTCCGCAACGCCCGCCTCGCGCGTCGCCTCCGGAACCGCGACGTACGGCTACACTCGCGGGAGCGTCCGCCCCTGGGGGGCGTACTACTCGTACTACCCCTATCACACCGGACTCTGGGACTGGTATTACGAGCCATGGTGGTCGCTCGGAGTGTCGTGGGGCTGGCCGGGCTGGTGGTACCCGTACTCGCCGTGCTGGTCGGGCCCGTGTTTCTCGGACGGAGAGGCTTCCTCGTCTGCGCCCGGTTTCGTCGAGACGGCGGTGGCGCCGAAGCGAGCGAAGCTGTTCCTCGACGGCGAGCCGATCGGAGAGGCTCGCGACTTCAACGGAACGTGGGACGTTCTCCCGCTGGATCCGGGCAGCCGGGTGCTCCGCTTCGAGGCCGAGGGCTACAAGACGCTCGAGGTGACGCTCGACGTTCGCCCGGGTCGGCACTACCGCGTCGCATACGCCCTCGAGCTCGGAGAAGGTCTCGATCCGCGTTCGAGCGCGCCGGCGGCGACCGCGATGCCTCCGGATGCGGGGGCGCGCATCGAGGAGCCGATTCCGCCCCCGGAAGGCGGGATCGCCCGCGGCCTGCTGCGGGTGCGCGTCCGGCCCGACGACGCAGTCGTCTATCTCGACGGCGAGTTTCTAGGACGGGCCGACGAGATGCGGAGGCTTCACGGAGCCCTGCCGGTGGCGATCGGCGAGCACCGGATCGAGGTGGTTCGGCCGGGGTTCCGAAACGAGCGCCTTCGCGTGGAGGTCGTTGCGGACGAGCCCGCCGAGGTCGATCTCTCGCTGGAGCCGGCGGAATGACTGGAGCCGCGGGAAGCGGCATCAGCTCTCGGAGCTGAGGCCCCTCAGGTTCTTCCCCGGCTTGAAACGGATCGTTTTCCCGGGCGGGATCCGCACCTCGTGACCGGTCCGAGGGTTCCGCCCGATTCCCTTCTTCCGAGGCTTCACCTGGAAGACTCCGAATCCCCGGAGCTCGATCCTCTGCCCCCGGGTCATTGCCGTCTTCATCGCGTCGAAGACCGCCTCCACGGCCTCCACCGCCTTGACCTTGGTGATCTCCGCTCGCTCCGCGACGCGGTTGATGATGTCGGCCTTGATCATCCGGAGAACCTCCTCCGACGCCTCTCGGTACTGTACGGGGGAGCGGGGTCGATGTCAAGGGGGGCGACCCCGTAAGTGCGCACGGGCGAGGGGTTTAGGGGCGGATCCCCTTGTGCGCCTCGTGCACGGCATGGTACGGTGGACGCCCATGTCCTCCCCGCTCGTAGCCATCGTGGGCGTGCCGAATGTGGGGAAGAGCACGCTCTTCAACCGCCTCGTCGGGAGCCGCCGCGCCATCGTGACCGACGAGCCGGGGGCCACCCGCGACAGGATCTACGGCGTGGTGACGCGCGGCTCCTCTCCGTTCCGCATCGTAGACACCGGCGGCCTCGCTCCGGGCGAGAAGAGCATCCCGCTGGCGCGCGAGATGGAGATGCAGGTGGAGCGCGCGATGCGCGAGGCGGCGCTCGTCCTGTTCGTCGTCGATGCGCGAGCCGGCCTGACGGCGGCCGATCGGGAGGTGGCTCTCCTCCTCCGCCGGCGAGGCCTCCCCGTCGTCGTCGTCGCCAACAAGGTGGACGTCCCCGAACGCCCGGAAGCGGCCTTCGAGGCCTGCGAGCTCGGCTTCGGAGAGCCCGTCCCGGTCTCCGCGGAGCACGGCCTGGGCATCGAGACCCTCCTCGATCGCGTCGCCGCGGCCCTGTCGGGGGTGACCGTGATCCGTCCGCCGGAGGAGGAGAGGGCATCTCCGGTCCGGATCGCCATCGTCGGTCGCCCGAACGTCGGAAAGTCGTCGCTCCTCAACGCATTGCTGGGCGACGAGAGGGCGCTCGTCAGCGAGATCCCCGGAACCACCCGGGACGTCGTGGACACCCTCCTCGAGCGCAATGGTGCGCGCTACCTTCTCCTGGACACGGCCGGCCTGCGGCGCCCAGGGCGGCGGCGCGCGGCGGCGGACGCTCTGTCCGAGCGGCGCGCCCGGGAAACGATCGAGCGGGCGGACGTCGTCGCCGCGGTTCTGGACGCCGGAGGCGGATTCGTCGCCCAGGATGCCCACATCATGGGCATCGCACGAGAGGTCTCGAAGCCGATCATCGTGGTCGTCAACAAGTGGGACCTCGTTGCCGGCCGCGAGGAGGCGGCCAAGGCATGGGAGCGGGATCTCCGCAGCCGCTTGCGGTTCGCGCCGGGATCCCCCGTCCTGTTCATCAGCGCGAAGACCGGACAGCGAGCGAGCCGCCTCCTCGAGACGGCGGAAGAGATGCACCGCCTCGGAGGGATCCGGGTGCCGACTCCGGAGCTCAACCGATGGCTCGAGGAGGTCGCGCGAAGGGAGCGCGCGGCGCCGGCGAGGGGCCGGAGCCTGCGTCTGTTCTACGCCACGCAGGTGGGCGTCCACCCGCCGCGGTTCCTCCTCTTCTGCAACGACGCGGCGCGAGTGCATTTCTCCCTCCGGCGGCAGCTGGAGTCGAGTCTCAAGGAGCGGTTCGGCTTCGGCGCGGTTCCTGTGCGCCTCCGCTTTCGAAGTCGCAGGGAGAAGAAGCCGTGAGCCTTGCAGCGCTCCAGGTCCCGCGTCTCCTCTGGCGCGCGGGGGTCCGGTTCTTCAAGGACGGCTGCCTGGACCTCGCCGCCGCGGTGGCGTTCTACTCGCTCCTGGCGCTCGTCCCGTCGCTGTACCTGCTCGGCGTGGTCGCGGGCCGGATTCTCCCCATCACGGATCCCACCGGGGCGGCTCTGGCCAGGATGGCCGACTTCGTGCCCGTGGACGCCGCCGCGATCCTCGTGCGCTTGGGAGAGCGTCTCCCTCGCCCGGGAGAAACGGTCGCCGTGGCGATCCCCATCCTCGTATGGATCGCCACGACCGCGTTCACGACCCTGGAGGGAGCGATCAACGTCGCGTTCGGGACCGTGCCGGAGAGAAAGTACTGGCTCTCGCGTCTGAAGGCCTTCGCGGGAGCCTCCACCGTCACGGTCCTCCTGCTCGTCTCGCTGCTGGCGAACCACGCGGCCGCGTGGCTCGAGCGCGTTCGGGCGCGCGTGGGGCTCCCGCCCGCGTTCGGTGCGGGGGTTCGATGGCTTTCCTACGTCGTGATGCTCCTGGTCGCGTACGCGACGTTCACGACGTTCTACAAGATGCTGCCGCGAGGCATCGTGAGGTGGTCGGCGGCCGCGACGGGGGGCGCATTCGCCCTGGGGCTCTGGGAGGCGGCACGGAGGGTGTTCGGATGGTTCCTCCTCCAGTCGCCGACCTTCGGCCTGTTGACCGGGACCCTCGCGGGGATCGTCGCTCTCTTGCTCTGGGTCTACACGGCGGTCGCGATCTGCCTCTACGGGGCCGAGATCGCCTCCATCCTCGACGGCCGGCGCGGTGGCGGACGGCTTTCCCACGGAAGCAGGCCCCGCGCGGGCGCCCGCGTCCCGGTTCCTTGACCGGTTTGGGGGTGGAATATATGTTCGACGCGGCGGTCGGCCTCCCTCAGGAGGGGTAGCCGCGGATCGCCCGGGGGATCCTCGCGATGGTGCTCTTCAACTACTCGACCCGGGAGCTGACGGCGAAGATCGTCTACTACGGTCCGGGGTTGTGCGGGAAGACCACCAACCTCCAGTACGTTCACGCGAACCTTCCCGAGAGCGTCCGGGGGAAGATGCTCTCGCTGGCGACCAAAACGGATCGGACGCTCTTCTTCGACTTCCTCCCGATCGACCTCGGAGACATCCGAGGGATGAAGACCCGCGTGCAGCTGTACACCGTCCCGGGCCAGGTCTTCTACAACGAGACCCGGAAGCTGGTGCTCAAGGGAGCGGACGGGATCGTGTTCGTCGCGGACTCCCAGGAAGCGATGATGGGCGCCAACGTGGAGTCGTTCCGCAACCTGGAGGAGAACCTCCGGGGCCACGGGATGCGGCTCCAGGACATGCCGCACGTGCTCCAGTTCAACAAGCGGGATCTCCCGAGACTCTCGAGCATCGAGGACCTGAACACGGCCATCAACAAGTACAACGCGCCGTTCTACGAGTCGGTCGCTACGACGGGGATCGGCGTGCAGGACACGCTGAAGGCGGTGGTGAAGCTCGTGCTCCTGTACCTGACCCGCAAGTACGAGCCGGAGGCCCGGGGGGCGTCCGCGTCGCCGGGCAGGACGACGGCGGGGAACGTTCCTCGTGCGGTTCCGGTGCCGGTGGCCGTCGCCTCCCCACCCACTCCGCCGCGACCCGTTCCGCCGCCCGCGGCCTTCCCCGTCGCCGCGCCGACGCCGGGCACAGGACGGCCGCGGGACGTCCGCTCCGTTCCTGTGTCCTCGTTCTCCACTCCTCTCGAGAACCTGTCCTCGGCGATCGAGGAGGAGCGGCCGTCGGAAGTCTCCTCCCCCCCGCCCCCGGCGAGCGCCGTGGCGCACGGAGAGGACGTTCGCGCCGACATGAATTTCGGCGACGAAGAGATCGACCGTCTCGTCGACGAGGTCGAGGAGACGGACGGCATCGCCGCAGCGCCCGCGACGGACGACGTCGATTGGAGCGCCGTGGCCGAGCGGGCGGTCCCGGAGGCGGATCCGGGCGAGGACGCAGGCGCCCCCGTCGCCGAGGAGATCCCGCTCGAGGCGCCCGGCGACGGCGAGGATTCGCTCGAGGAGCCGACATGGGCCGCGCCGTCGAGCGCGCCCGGGGAGCCGCTCGCTGCGGCTCCCGAGGTCGCCGCGGAGTGGAGCGTCGCGCAATCCCCGGAAGAGATCGCCGACTCCCGGCCTCCGTCCCCTCCGGAGCCGGCCGACCTGCCGGGGGCCGCGTTCGAGGTGGATCTCGGGTTCGACCCCGCATTCGAGGAGGAGCGAGAATCCTCGGGCGAACGGCACGCCGTCCCGGCGCACGAGACCGTGGACGCGGATCTCCTCGAGCCCCTGGAGCCGGAGGCGCCCCCGCACGAGGAGGCTCTCGGGAGCGTCCCCGTCGGGCCGGGCGACCTCCGCAACGAGGAGCCGGCGGACGTCCCGGTCGTCCTGCGGGACGTCGCCCGCCCCGAGGACCTGTTCCACGATCCGAGCCTCGAGATCGCGCGTCTCGAGGCCGGGGAAGCGCGAGAGATCGTGGTTCCCGTGGAGATCGGCCGTCCCCCCGACGTGCAGCGCTTTCGCCTGTCGATCAGCCTCCGCCTCGACCGACTCGACTGATCCCCGGGGGGAGGCTCCGCGGCGTCTTTGCGCGCCGACGGGGAGCGCGCACAATACGGGCATGCTCCAGTTTCGAGGCAGGCTCCGATCCGTCCTGGGGATGGGCGGCGGGCTCGTCCCGCGGGCCGTTTGGCTGGGAGCGGCGCTGCTCCTTTGGCCCGCCCCGGGGGAGGCCGCGCAGAGCCTCTACGAGTGGATCGCGACGGCGCCGGTGGTCGCGGCCGGCACGGTCGAGCACGACGACGGGAAGTTCCTCTCCGTGCGTCTCGATCGCGTGTTCCGCGGGGACCCCGAGCCGGGCTCTCTCGTGCGCGTGGACCTCCGCCGCGCGAACCGCGAGCGGGAAGAGTGGCGAGAGGCGCTGCGCCTCGACGAGGGGACGCGGCATCTCTGGCTGCTCCGGCGCGAGGAGGATCGGAGAGGCGAGGGGCCGCCGGCGTTCGCCCTGGTCCGCGGCGTCGAGGGGACCAGGGAGCTCCCGGCGGAGGGAGACGCTCCCTGGCTGGAGGCGGTGGATCGCCTCGTCGCGATCCAGGCGCTCCACGACGAGTTCGGGGCGTGGAAGGCCTTCCGCGGCATGCTGGAGGAGACGAACCCGCTCCTGCTCGAGACCGCCCTGGATCTCTTCGTGAAATTCCGTCGCGGCGATCCGGGCCTGCTCCCGCTCCTCCTCCCCCTCTTCGACCATCCTCGTCCCGGGCTGCGCGCGCGCTGCGCGCGCCTCGTGGGACAGATCGCGGAGAGCGAGCCGTCGGCCGCCGCCCTGGAGGCGAGCGGGATGCTCCCGGTCCTCTACGGCGCGGCCCGGCGCGACCCTTCCCCCGAGGTCCGAGAGGCCGCGACCGGAGCGATCGGGGCGGTGCGGGGCCGCGGCTCGGAAGAGGTGCTGGCAGAGATCGCGAGGGAGGATCCCGAGCAGGCCGTGCGCTACGAGGCGGAGAGGATCCTCTTCGACCGGCGCAGGATCCAAGGATCTTCGGACCCTTAAGGGCGGCCCCGATCTCCTTGAATTCCACGGTTCCGGAGTAGAATGCGGCGCCGGAGCGCAGGAGCGCTCGAGGTGGGTGCATGAGCACGAGTCCCTTCCAGAACTTCATGGTTCGGTACGGCGCGGCCGAGCGGATCTTCACCGAGGGCGACCTCGCTACGACGATGTTCATCGTGCAGTCGGGAAAGGTTCGCCTGTTCCGCATGGTGGACGGCCAGAAGCGCGTCCACGGCATCATGGAGAAGGGCGATTTCTTCGGCGAGATGTCCATACTCGAGGGCCTTCCCCGGACGGTGTCCGCGGAAGCGGTCGAGGACTCCGAGCTCATCGAGATCAACAGCATGACGTTCGACAAGATGATCAAGGGGAACATCGAGATCGCCATCCGGATGCTTCGCAAGCTCTCGATTCGCCTGCGAGAGGCGGAGAAGAAGATCGAGACCCTCCAGGCCGCGGAGGGGCGCCCGCCCCTCGTCGCGAAGATCCCGCCGGCGCCGCGGGCGCAGCCGGACGGGCGGACCGAGGCGGGCCCGCGCCTGGAGATGGAGGACGAGGAGGCGAAGTTCTTCCCCCTCGCCGCGACGGAGACCCTCATCGGTCGTTACGACCCCGTTACCGACCTCCGGCCCGACGTGGATCTCACCCAGGTGGACATCAAGCGGAGCGTTTCGAGGCGTCACGCCCGGGTCGTGCGCACCGCGGACGGGCATGTGATCACGGAGGAGGTCGGCGCGCTCAACGGCACGTTCGTCAACGGGGAGAAGCTCGTGACCGGGAAGCCCCGGCTCCTTGCGGACGGGGACCGGATCGGCCTCGGCATGGTCAAGCTCGTGTTCCGCGCCTGAGGGCCCCGTGAGAGCCCTCGCGCTCGCCTTCCTCGCGCTTCTCGCTTCCTTCCTGCCGGGACGCGCGGACCCCAGGCGGCTCCCCTGGAGCGTGGACGTCGCCGTGGGGTGGGGCAGGGGCCCCGGCTCGCGCTCCCTCCTCGAGGAGACCGAGGCGGCTCTCCTCTCGGAGCTCCGCGGGCGGGGTTGCTTCCGGGAGTTCCGTCCGGTCCGGACGGGGGAGGAGGGGCCGGCCGCGGGGATCCTCCTTGAGCTGACGATCTCGGACGTCGAGGAGGAGACCCGTCACGAGCAGAGCATGGCCGAGCGCCTCGCCCCGACCGACCCCCTCGCCGCCGCGCTCGGCCAGGCGGCCGTCCTCGAGGCGGCCGTGCACCTGCGCCTCAGCGTGGTGCCGGAGGGGATCGCGCTCCGGGAAGAGAGCTTCCGCGAGCTCGTGATGAGACGCCCGGCCTCGCCGGGGGAGGACATTCACGCGGCGGCCCGGGACGAGTTCGCGAGGGAGGTGGCGCGGCGCTCGCGCGCCGTCCTCTGCAAGCGCGCTTCCGCGCGCATGGAGGAGCGCATCCGGGCCGCCCTGGGAGCGGCGCCGTGAGCCGGGCTCCGCGCGTTGACCGGCGCTCGGACGCGTGCTAATTTTCGGCCTCGTCGCAGCGGCTGCGACACACGCCGCGGGACGGCGTTCCTCCGCGGGCCGGGTCGGCCCGCCACCGCAAGCGGGGACATGGAACGGGCATCGCGACCGCGGATCCTCTCGGGGATGAGGCCCACCGGGCCGCTGCACGTCGGCCATCTGGTCGGAGCCCTCGAGAACTGGGTTTCCCTCCAGGGCTCGTACGAATGCTACTTCGCGATCGTGGACTGGCACGCGCTCACCACCGAGTACTCCGATCCCTCGGCGATCCGGGGATACGTCCGCGAGGTCGCCCTCGACTGGCTCTCCGCCGGCATCGACGCCGAGCGGAGCACCGTCTTCGTCCAGTCCGCGGTCCCGGAGCATGCGGAGCTGCACCTGCTGCTCTCGATGATCGTGCCGCTCCCCTGGCTCGAGCGCGTCCCGACCTACAAGGAGCAGCGGGAGCAGCTGCAGGACAAGGACCTCAACACGTACGGCTTTCTGGGCTATCCGCTCCTCCAGGCGGCGGACATCCTCGCGTACCGCGCGGAGGCCGTGCCGGTCGGCGAGGACCAGGTGCCGCACGTCGAGCTCTGCCGGGAGGTCGCCCGCCGGTTCAACCATCACTACGGCGCGGTGTTCCCCGAGCCCCAGGCCCTGCTCACGCCTACGCCCAGGGTCCCCGGTCTCGACGGACGGAAGATGAGCAAGTCGTACGGCAACGCGATCTTCCTCTCGGAATCCCACGCAGCGATCGAGGACAAGCTCCTGCACCGCATGGTGACGGACCCTGCGCGGAAGCGCCGGCACGATCCGGGGAATCCCGATCTCTGCCCGGTATTCGACCATCACGAGGTCTTCTCTCCTCCGTCCACCGTCGAATGGGCCGCGGGAGGATGCAGGACCGCGGGCATCGGCTGCCGCGACTGCAAGCAGGCGCTCCTCGAGCGCTACCGCGAGCGCCTCGACCCGATCCGCGAGCGCAGGGGGCTTCTCGTGAGCAAGCCCGGCGCGGTCGATGAGATCCTGCGGCGCGGCGCGGAGCGAGCCCGGGCGTCCGCCGCGGAAACGCTCCGCGAAGTGCGCTCGGCCATCGGCATCGCGTGATGGACGCTCCTCGCGGCGGCGCGGACCCGTCCCGGCGCCCCGAGCCGTCCGACGGAGAGTATCGAGTGAGAGTGGGAGGGTTCGAGGGCCCCTTGGACCTCCTGCTCCACCTCGTGCGCATCAACGAGGTGGACATCGCGGACATTCCGATCGTCGAGATCACCTCGCAGTACAACGCGTATCTCGACCTGATGCGGGAGCTGAATCTGGAGATCGCCGGCGAGTACGTGGTGATGGCGGCGACCCTGATGCACATCAAGTCGAGGATGCTCCTGCCGGTGGAGGCGCCGCCGGACGGGGAGGCCCCGGGCGACCCCCGCGAGGAGCTCGTGCAGCAGCTGCGGGACTACCAGCGTTTCAAGCAGGCCGCCGAGAACCTGCAGGCGATCGACAGCGTTCGGAGCCTGGTGTGGACGCGCGAGGGAGGGCCTCCCCCCGAGTTCGCGGGCGAGGAGCTGCTGGTCGCGGATCTCTACGATCTCATCACGGCGTTCCGGCGCCTGCTGGGGCGGCTGGACGAGGACACGCGCTTGCGCATGCGGCGGGACGACGTGTCCGTGGCGGACAAGATCGGGTGGCTCACGGACCTCCTGGAGGGCTCCGGGCCCCTCGATCTCCTGGCCGTCCTCGCGGCGATCCCGGACCGGCTGCACCGGATCGCAGCGTTCCTGGCCGTCCTCGAGATGATGCGCCTTCGTCTGGTCGTCACGTTCCAGCGGGAGATCCTCGGAGGCATCTGGATCGCGCGGAGGGAGGACCTGGCGCCGGCAGGGGAGGCGTCCGAGGAGCAGCCGCCGGGCGACGGGGGCGAAGGACCGGCGTCGGGAGGAGAGAGGGGGAGGGAGTCGTGAGCGAGGATCTGGCCCCGAGGGCGACGGAGGAGGCGCTCGTGGCCGCGGTCGAGGCGGTGCTCTTCGCAGCCGCGGAGCCCGTTCGCGTCGAGGAGATCGCCTCCGCGTTCGAGGGCGAGGAGCCGGCGCACATCGAGGCCGCGCTTTGCGCCCTCTCGCGCACGTACGACGAGAGGCGGAGCGGTCTTCGTCTGGAGCGGGTGGCCGGGGGCTTCCGTCTGGCGACGCGGCACGAGGTGGGCGCGTGGGTGCGGCGGTTCTTCCGCCAGCGCAACCGCACGCGCCTTTCGCCCGCCGCTCTCGAGACGCTCGCGATCGTGGCCTACAGGCAGCCCGTGACCCTGCCGGAGATCCAGGCGATCCGGGGCGTCGATCCCGGGGCGGCGCTCAAGAGCCTGCTTGACAAGAAGCTGGTCCGGATCCTCGGCAGGAAGAAGGTGGTCGGGAATCCCTTGCTCTACGGGACGTCCCGCAACTTCCTCGTACACTTCGGCCTCAACGGGCTCGAGGACCTCCCCTCGATCGACGATTTCGAGCAGTTCCTGGGCGCGATCGACGGCGCTCCGCCGCCGCTGTTCGGGAATGCGGGGGAGGGGGCGGACTTCGAGCCGCTGACGCCGGAGGAGGCCGCGGCGTTCGGCTCGGTCGCGGGCGAGGAGGCGGGAACGGAGGAGACGGCCGGAGAGGCGGAGGGTCCGGCCGGGCCCCCCGGAGCCGAGGGGGAGAACGAGGCGCCGGAGCGGGCGTGAGAGAGCGGCTCCAGAAGACGCTGGCCCGGGCCGGGGTCGCGTCGCGCCGCGCCGCGGAGCGCCTGATCCTGGAGGGGCGCGTCACGGTCAACGGCGCGCAGGTCACCCGCCTCGGGACCTCCGTCGACGCCGTGCGGGACGCCATCCGGGTGGACGGGAAGAGGATCCCCGCCCCTCCCCGCGGGCACACCTACCTCATGCTGCACAAGCCGCGCGGATACGTCACGACGCTCCGGGATCCCGAGGGCCGGCCGACCGTCCGCGACCTGCTCCCGGGGGTCCGGGCTCGCGTCTTTCCGATCGGCCGGTTGGACTACCAGACCGAGGGGCTGCTGCTGCTCACGGACGACGGAAACCTCGCTAGGGACCTGATGCGTCCCGCGAGCTCGGTTCCCAAGACCTACCTCGCGAAGGTCCGGGGAGAGCCCTCCCGGGAGTCGCTCGCCCGACTCTGCCGCGGCATCGACCTGGACGGCCGGAGGACCCGGCCCGCGCAGGCCTGCGTGGTCCGCCGGGGCCTCAACGCGTGGGTGGAGATCACGGTCGTGGAGGGGCGAAAGCGCCAGGTTCGCAGGATGCTCGAGGCGGTCGGCCATCCCGTCGCCCGTCTCCGGAGGGTCCGATACGCGGGGCTCGGCCTCGGAAGCCTCGCGTCCGGACGCTTCCGGGAGCTCGAGGCCGGGGAGGTCGAGCAGCTCCGGCGCGCCGTCGCCCCGGCGGGAGCGCGAGTCGGCGGGGCGATGGCCGGACGCGGAGGACGCTCGGAGGGCCGGCCGGAAGGAGGCCGCCGCCCCAAGGGATCGGATTCCGCCTAATCCCCTGATAACTCGACGGTTCTTGACACGGCGCGGCTTCTTCTCTACGATGTCGGATTTGTCGGCGCGCTACGCGCGACCGGCAGCCCGGCCCGAGCGGCCCGGCAACATCGAGAGTGACGCGTCCATGACGGTGTCGCTCGCGCGCAGGAGGTCAGTCGTCCACTCATGAGCACCCAAGAGAGATCGTCCGAAGCCAACGAGAGCGCCCCGATGCAGGACGCGCCCGATCCGGCGGCGAGCCCCGCCGCGGCCGTGGCGCCCGGAGACCAGAGCGCCGCCGAGCCCGAGTCCCTCGACGAGATCGAGGACTTCGGGAAGGCGTTCGCGCAGTGGGAGGGCGGCCTCAAGCCCCTGAAGGAAGGCGAGGTCGTTCACGGGCGGGTGATCAAGATCCTCGACAAGGAAGTGATCGTCGATGTCGGCTACAAGTCCGAAGGGGTGATCGACATCGACGAGGTCCGGGGTCCCGACGGCGCCCTCACCGTCCAGGAGGGGGATCGCATCGAGGTCCTGCTCGAGAAGACGGAGAACAGCGACGGCTACGTGGTCCTCTCGCGCGAGAAGGCCGAGAAGATGAAGATCTGGGACGAGGTCGAGCGGGCCTACGAGACGGGAGAGCCGGTCCTCGGCCGCATCGTCGACCGGATCAAGGGAGGACTCAAGGTCGACATCGGGGTCCCGGCGTTCCTTCCCGGCTCCCTCGTCGACGTCCGGCCCGTGCGCAACCTCGACTCGCTTCGGGGGCAGCAGCACCGGATGCGCGTGATCAAGGTCAACAAGCGCAGGGGGAACATCGTCCTGTCCCGCAAGGCCGTTCTGGAGGAGGAGAACGCCGAGAAGAAGAAGAAGACGCTCGCGGACCTCGAGGAAGGGAAGGTCCTCCGCGGCGTGGTGAAGAACCTCACCGAGTACGGCGCGTTCATCGATCTCGGCGGGATCGACGGACTCCTGCACATCACGGACATGGCCTGGGGGCGCATCGGCCATCCCTCCGAGAAGTTCCAGATCGGGGACGAGGTGGACGTCGTCGTCCTCAAGTTCGACCGCGAGAGAGAGCGCGTCTCGCTCGGGTTCAAGCAGCTCCAGGAGGATCCCTGGGAGACCGCCGCGACGAAGTACCCGCCGCAGACGCGAATCCGCGGCAAGGTGGTGAGCCTCACGGATTACGGCGCGTTCGTCGAGGTCGAAGAGGGGATCGAGGGGCTGATCCACGTCTCCGAGATGTCCTGGACGAAGCGGGTGAAGCATCCGTCGAAGATCCTGACCGTCGGGGACTGGGTGGAGTGCGTGGTCCTCGACACGGACCAGGAAGGACGCCGCCTGTCGCTGGGCCTCAAGCAGACCGAGCCCAATCCCTGGGACCTCATCGACACGAAGTACCGCGTCGGCGACGTGATTCGCGGCAAGGTTCGGAACATCACCGACTTCGGCGCGTTCGTCGAGGTCGAGGAGGGGATCGACGGGCTCGTGCACATCTCCGACCTGTCCTGGACCCGCCGCGTGAAGCACCCGAGCGAGGTCTTCAAGAAGGGGGACGACGTCGAGGCGGTCATCCTCAAGATCGACTCGGAGAACCAGCGGCTCTCCCTGGGAGTGAAGCAGCTCCAGCCCAACGTCATCGAGGACTTCTTCCGCAGCCACGGGGTGGGGGACATCCTGACCGGGAAGATCGTCCGTCTCACCGAATTCGGGGCGTTCGTCGAGCTCTTCGAGGGGATCGAGGGCCTCGTGCACGTCTCCGAGATGGCCAAGGAGCGGATCGAGAAGCCCGAGGACCTCTTCTCCGTGGGGCAGCAGGTGCGGGCGAAGATCATCAAGGTGGATCCTCTGGAGAAGAAGATCGGCCTCTCGATCAAGGCGGCTCTCGACGAGCCCGAGGAAGCGGGAGTCGACTCCTATCGCGTTTCGCAAGAGGGAGACGGGAGCGCCACCCTGGGGGACGTCATCTCGCCGGACCTCTTCCGGCCGCGCGCGGGGGAGGAGGACTCCGGGCGGGGAGCGGAGTGAGGTAGACTGGGCCGCGGCGAAGGGGGCACGCCGGTGGGAATCGAGACGAGCGGCGCCGCCGGAGGGCGGGCGATGACCAAGGCCGACTTGGTCGAAGAAGTCATGAAGGTCTCGAGCCTCAGCAAGAAGCATGCGGAGATCGTGGTGAACACGGTCTTCGACGCGATCGTCGAGGCCCTTCAGCAGGACGACAAGATCGAGCTCCGAGGATTCGGGAGCTTTCGCGTTCGCCGGCGCCGGTCCCGCCAGGGAAGGAACCCCAAGACGGGCGACCGGGTCGCCGTTCCGGCCAAGCGCATCCCGTACTTCAAGCCCGGGAAAGAGCTGAAGGACCTGATCAACGGCGAGGGCGGGGCGTCGCCCCCCGCCGGCGGGCGGGCGGCGGCGGACGCCGCTTCCGACATCTGACGGGGCGGACGCGCCGCTTCCCCCGCGGGCGGGGCCGGGGCCGGTTTTCGATGGACCACATCTTCTCTCCATGGCGGTACGCGTACGTGACGTCCCGGAAGGGGGACGACGGATGCGTGCTGTGCGGGATCGGGGCGGCCGCGCCGTCTTCGGACGAGGAGAGCCTCGTCGTCGCGAGGGGGGACCAGGCCTTCGTCGTGCTGAATCTCTATCCGTACAACTCCGGCCACCTGATGGTCGTGCCGTACCGCCACGCGTCCCACCTGGGCGACCTGGACGCCGCCGTACTAGCGGAGATGGGGCGCCTCGCGGCCCGGGCGGAGGCGGTGCTGGTCGAGGTCTATCGGCCGGACGGCGTGAATCTCGGGATGAACCTCGGCAAGGCGGCGGGGGCCGGGATCGAGGACCACCTCCACCTGCACGTCGTGCCGCGCTGGATCGCGGACACGAACTTCATGACGGTCGCCGGCGAGACCCGCGTGCTTCCCGAAGGGCTGCGCGAGACCTGGAGGAAGCTTCGCGGGCGCTTCTGAGGAGCCGCCCGTGCCCGCCAAGCCGGACTCCGTGGCCCCGCCGGGCGCCCCGAAAGGCACCTACCGCATCGAGACGTGGGGGTGCCAGATGAACGTCCACGACTCGGAGAAGCTGGCGGGGGCCCTCGAGGCGGAGGGCTTCGTGCCTGCCCCGCCGTCGTGCGAGGCCGACGTCGTCCTCCTGAACACGTGCGCGATCCGGCAGAAGGCCGAGGAGAAGTTTTTCTCGGAGGCGGGGCGGCTGCTCGCGGGAAAGCGGAGACGCCCCGGCATGATCCTCGGAGTCTGCGGCTGCGTGGCGCAGGCGGAGGGGAAGGCGCTTCTCGAGAGGGCGCCCCACGTCGATTTCGTCCTGGGCCCTCGCTCCGCGCCCGCGGCCGTCGCGGACCTCGTCCGGCGGCTCCGAGCCGGGGACGAGTCCGCGAGAGGGACGGTGAACCTCGAGCTTCGGGACGATGCGGTCCGGTTCCCGTTCGATCGGATCCGGCGGGACCCCGGGTCCCCCGGCAAGGCCTACGTCACGATCGTCGAGGGGTGCAATCACCGCTGCGCGTTCTGTGTCGTGCCGAAGACGAGGGGGCGGGAGGTCTGCAGGCCGATGGGCGACGTGCTGGCCGAGGTCCGGGCCCTCGCCGCCCGCGGCGTCCTCGAGGTCGAGTTCCTCGGACAGACCGTGAACTCCTATCGAGACGAGGACGGCCGTCGTCTCGGAGATCTGCTCCACGCCGCCGCGGAGATCGACGGACTCCGGAGGATCCGCTTCACGACGTCGCACCCCGCCCAGATGACGGACGCGCTGATCGATGCCATGGCGGCGGCGCGGCCGAAGGTCTGTCCCTACCTCCACCTGCCGGTGCAGTCGGGATCGAGCGCCGTCCTCTCGGCGATGCGCAGGGGCTACGATCGCGACGGATACCTCGGTAGGGTGGCGCGACTGCGGGAGAGGTGTCCCGGTGTCTCCCTGGGGACCGACGTCATCGTCGGCTTCCCCGGAGAGGGGGAGCCGGAGTTCCGGGAGACCCTGGCGCTTCTCGAGGAGGTCCGCTTCGACACCGTGTACGCCTTCGCCTACTCGCCGAGACGGGGGACAGCCGCGCACGAGCTCGCCGACCTGGTGACGCAGGAGGTGAAGCTCGATCGGCTGGCCCGGATCCAGGCGCTCCAGAAGGAGATCCAGGCCGAGAGGAACCGTCTTTGGCTGGGGCGCACCGTCGACGTGCTGGTCGAGGGGACGAGCAAGAGGCGGTCCTCCGAGGCCTCGGGCCGCCTCCCGGAGAACCGGGTGGTCAACTTCGAGGGAGCGGCCGCACCCGGGACGATCGTCGCGGTCGAGATCGTGCGGGCCTCCGCCTATTCGCTGTGGGGGCACCGAGTTCCCCGCGAGCCTTGACCGCCGCGAGAGCCAACGTATAATTTTCGGGCAGCTTCTCGGGGACGCCCGCGGACGCGAGGGAGGGCACGATGCCGGTCGAAATGAAGATCAAGGGCCTGATGGTCGATCCGGTGTCGAACATGCCCATCATCATCCTCCGCAAGCCCGACACCAACGTCGTCCTGCCCATCTGGGTCGGGATCTTCGAGGCGAACGCCATCGCAATGCAGATCGAGAAGATCCAGTCGCCCAGGCCGATGACCCACGACCTCCTGAGCAGCGTCATCTCGAGCCTCGACGCCCGTGTCGAGAAGGTTGTCGTGACCGAGCTGAAGGACAACACCTTCTTCGCAGTCATCCACCTGCTTCGCGGCGTCACCCGCGTCGAGATCGACGCCCGTCCGAGCGACGCCATGGCGCTCGCGCTGCGCGTGGGAGCTCCCATCCTCGTCGAGGAGTCCGTTCTCGAGCGCTCGACGATGAGCGGGGAAGAGCAGGACGTCGACGAGACGGAGCGCCTGCGTCGGTGGCTCGAGAAGGTCGACCCCGAGGAGCTCGGGAAGTACGAGATGTGAGGAGGGAAGGAAAGGGTGCCGACATTTTTGTCGGCGCGCCGACAGCCTAGCTCCCCCTCGAACGCCCGCCGCGCACACAGCCTCTAGTTTTCCGCCGCTTGACAACTCCCCGCGCGCCCCGTACACTCCGATTCCGGTCCGACCACCGCAAGGCATTGTGGCCCATTGATGAGCGTGTCCCACATTCAGCGATGCCGACCGGCGCAAGCCGCCGTCACGCCTCGAGGGTGACATGGCAACCATGACCATCGCGGTCGCGAACCAGAAGGGCGGCGTGGGGAAGACGACCACCGCCATCAATCTCGCCGCCGCTCTGGCTCACAAGAAGAAGAAGACCCTGCTGATCGATCTCGATCCACAGGGAAACGCCACCCTCTCCTTCATCGATCCTTCGACCGTGGACATCTCCGTCTACGAGCTCCTCGTTCAGCCGGGCACGGGCCTCCAGGACGTCGTGCGGACAACCGCCGACCGCAACCTCGACGTCCTCCCCGCCAAGATCTCGCTCGCGAAGGCCGAGGTGAAGATGGCAGGGGAGTTCGACAGCCACTTCCGGCTGAAGGACAAGCTCGACCCGTACCGGCCTCTTTACGAGTACGTCGTCGTCGACACCCCCCCGACCCTCGGGATCCTCACGGTGAACGCCCTCGTCGCGGCGTCGCACCTCCTCGTGCCGATCCAGTCCTCGTACTTCGCCCTCGAGGGCACCGACGACCTGCTCGAGACGTACCAGAAGATCAAGTCGCGGCCGAATCCCGGGCTCGAGTTCCTGGGTGTCGTGATCACGCTCCACGACAAGCGCACGATCCTCGCCCGCGACATCCAGCGCCAGATCCGGGAAGTCTTCGGGGAGAAGGTCTTCCGCACCATGATTTCGAAGAGCGTCCGGCTGGAGGAGAGTCCAGCCTACAAGCAGAGCATCTTCAAGTTCGCCCCGACGTCCAGCGGTGCGATCGAGTACTACAGCCTTTCGGAGGAGGTGATCGGCCGTGTCTAAGCTTCGAGGGCTTCCGCAAGAGAAGACGATGCGCCACGACAGCCATTTCGTCGACGAGATCACGTCCACTCGAACCGACGCCGTAGGGCGGCTGATCGACATCCAGCGGATCGAGCCCAACCCTCATCAGCCCCGGAAGGACTTCGGCGATCTCACCGACATGGTCGCGTCCATCAAGGAGAAGGGGATCCTGGAGCCGATCCTGGTCCGAGGTCAGGGGGGCCGCTTCCAGATCATCGCGGGCGAGCGCCGCTATCAGGCCGCCAAGCTCGCCGGACTCCGGAACCTTCCCTGCATCGAGGTCGACGTCGACAACCGCGGCATGCTGGAGATCTCGCTGATCGAGAATCTGCAGCGCAAAGATCTCCATCCCTTCGAGGAATCGGAGGCGATTCTGAGCTTGAGTGATCAGTTCCGGTACACGCACGAGGAGATCGCGAGGAAGCTGGGGAAGTCGAGGCCGGTGATCACGGAGGCGCTCAGCCTGTGCAGGATTCCGCAGGAGGTCCGGGATCGATGTCGGCAGGCCGACATCACCAGCAAGTCGATGCTGCTCCAGGTTGCACGGCAGGACGGGACGGAGGCCATGCTCCAGCTCGTCGAGAAGATCGCGGGCGAGGGACTGACGCGGGAGGAGGCTCGCCGCGTCGGGAGCCGCGCGTCGGGCCAGGGCCGGCGGGCGAAACGGTTCGTGTACCGCTTCAAGCCGGAGGACGAGGCGTTTCATTTCATGGTGAGCTTCGCGCGCCCGAAGGTGGACAGGACGGAGCTGATCGAGGCGCTGCGCGGCGTTCTCGCACGGCTCCTCGCCGAGGATGGCGGAGAGCGGCCGGTGGGGGCCGCGGCGTCGAAGGGTTCCGCGCAGGTTCCCGCCGGGACGTCCTAGGAACGGGCAATGGATCGGATCGGCGCGGGCTTGGTCTTGATCTGAGTTAACATAATGTATCTTATCGGACATTGGGGATCTGGCCCGCCGGCAGCGTCGTTTTCGCGATTTGCCCCTTCCCGGTCCCCGGCCCCGCTCCCCCGCGCCGTCGTTGACACCCCCTCCGGCGCTTCCTAGACTCCTTTCCGATGCGGCGCTCGCCCAGAATCTTCGTGTACCTCCTCCGGGAGCTGGTGGGCCCGACCCTTCTCGGACTCTCGGTCTACGGCTTCATCCTCCTGATGAACGCCTTCCTCCTCGTCGCGAAGGTGGCCCTCTCCAAGGACCTCGGCTGGGAGACGATCCTCAGGCTGTTCCTCTACGAGATCCCCACCCTGCTCGTCCTTGCGATCCCGATGGCGACGATCCTCGGCGTCCTGATCGCTTTCGGCCGCCTCTCCGCCGACCACGAGGCGACCGCGATCCAGGCGGCGGGTCTGGGGCCGGCATCCCTCCTCGGCCCGGTTGTGGTTCACGGGACCGTGCTCGCCCTCGTCTCGTTCGGCACGTACGCGCTGGTGGTCCCGGAGACCGCCTACGCATCCAGGGCGCTGAACGCGCAGGTTCTCCTCGCGGGCGGCATGGGAACGAACCTGACCCCTCGCGTCTTCTACAGCGATATACCCGGCTACGTTCTCTTCGCGAGCGAGATCCGCCCGGGAACCCAGGGGAAGCTCGAGGGATTGTTCGTCCACCAGGAGCAGGGCGAGGGCGGCCGCACCTTCTCCTTTCTGGCCCGGAACGGCGACCTCTACCGGCCCCCTGGCGACAACCAGCGTCTGATCGCAGACCTTCGCGACGGCGTCTGCCACGTCTACCGGACCGATCGCCCCGAGTCGTACCGTTTCTTCGAGTTCGAGCGCTATCAGGTTCCGATCGAGCCGCCGGCCTACTTCAAGGCGCTCTCGGAGCCTCCGCAGCGGGCTCCGCAGAACCGGAGTTTCGGGGCGCTGTTCGAGGACCTCGGAGCGATCCGAGCTTCGCGCGACGACCCCAGGATCCGGGGCATTCGTGCCCGAGGCGTCGAGATCGAGATCCAGCAGCGCATGGCCTTGCCCGCCGCGTGCCTGCTGTTCGCGATCCTAGGAGTGCCCCTCGGTCTCACCCGCGCCCGCTCCGGCCGAGGCGCCGGATTCGCCCTGAGCATCGCGGTCACCCTGGTCTACTGGATCCTGTTCACGTCCCTCCGGGACCAGGCGAGCCAGGGCAGAATCCCCCCGTTCCTCGGGGTCTGGGCGGCCAACCTGGCGGTGGGAGCCTGGGCCGCGTGGGCGTTCTGGCGTCTGCGGCCGGGTGCCGGGGAAGAGGGCGCCCTGAGCAGGCTGGCGGCGCGTCTCCGGGGGACCGCCACGAGGGTCCTCGGCCGATTGCCCGGCGCCGCCCGTTCTCTCCCCCTCTCCCCTGCCGACGACACTGTTTCCGGCCCCGCCCTGAGCGGCGAGGCGCCTTCGTGGGCCTGCGACGACAAGGCGTCGCGGCGTTGGCTCGGACTCGTCGACCGGCATATCGGCGCCCACTTTCTCCGTGTTTTCGCCTATTCTCTGCTCTCCGCGTACGCCATCTTCGTGGTGGTCGAGCTGCGGCAGCTCCTGGACGGTCTCATCCGCTTCCGGCGCCCCCCGGGATTGCTGATCGAGTACTTCAAGTACTTCGCCCCGGGAAAGCTCGGCCTCATCCTGCCGGTCTCCTGCCTCGTCGCGGCCGTCGTCGCCTTCACGATCCTCGGTCGCTCCGGAGAGCTGACGGCGCTCAAGGCCTCGGGTACCAGCATGCGCCGCGCCACCTTGCCGGTCCTCGCGCTCACCCTCGCGCTCTGCGGCGTCTCCTTCGTCATCGAGGACCAGCTCGCCCCCGTCACGAACCAGAAGGCGCTCGCCGTGCGCGACCGGATCCAGGGGAAGCCTCCCCGCACCTACGGCATGCCGGCCGGCGGCCGCTGGACGTTCGGGAGCGCGAACCGCCTGTACCACTACCGCCTCTACGACCCGAACCGCCAGATGTTCCAGGGGCTCAGCGTCCTCACCATCGACCGGGAAACCCCGAGCATCCTCGAGCACCGGTTCGCGACACTGGCGAGATGGAACGGCCGGGCATGGGTTCTCGAGAAGGGGTGGCGGCGCACGTTCCCCGCGCGCGGGTCCGTCGGGGAGTTCGAGACCTACGACGAGGGCGAGGTGTGCGCCCTCGATCCTCCGGAAACCTTCGGCCGCAGGGAGGCCGTGCTCAACATCGGCGCCAATCTGCCCGACCAGATGAGCGTCGCGGAGATCCGGGAACAGGTGCGGTCGCTCCGGGACAGCGGCTACGATACGACGCGTCTCGAGGTCGCCTTCCACTCGAGGATCGCGCAGCCGCTGACTCCCTTCGTGATGGTCCTCCTCGGCCTCCCCTTCGCGTTCCAGGTGGGGCGCCGGGGCTCACTCTACGGGATCGGCATCGCGCTGCTGCTCGTGATCGTGTACTGGGCGACCTTCGCCGTCTTCAACGCGCTCGGGTTCGAGACGGTCCTCCCCCCGGTGCTGGCGTCGTGGGCGCCGAACGTGCTCTACGGGTTGCTCGGATCGTACCTCCTCCTGTACGTGAGGACGTGACGGCCCCGGCGCGGCCTCAGCGCGGCGCTTGCGACGCGTCGAGGGACCGCACCATGTCGATCGCCCTCCGGACCTCCGTCTGGGTCGGATCGATCCGCAGCGACTCTTCCCAGGCGCGAAGCGCCTCGGGCACCTTCCCGAGCCTCCGGTAGCCCTCCCCGGTCGCGTTCCACAGCATCGGGTCCCGAACGCCCGCGGCGCGCGCCTCGTCGAAGTACGAGATCGCCCTCCCGGGCCGGTTCGCCTCCAGTTCCTCGATGCCCGCCTGCAGGAGAGCGCTCCTGCGAGAGCGAGGGTCCGCGAGAGCGCGGGCGATCTCCGCTCGGGCCTCCTCCGCCTTGCCTTCCTTTCGGAGAAGGAGGGCCAGATTCACCATCGCGTCCCCGTAGTGCGGGTCGAGATCCAGGGCCTTCAGGAGCAGCTCCCTGGCCGCGTCCAGGTCCCCCTCCGCGATCTCCAGTCCCGCCAGATTGTTCAGCGGGGACGGATAGTCGCGATCGAGCTTCGCCGCCCGCGACCAGCTGGTCCTCGCATCCTCGGTCTCTCCCCTCGAGAAGAACAGGCTCCCAAGATTGTTGAGGACCACGGCGTGATTCGGCGATCGCGCAAGGGCTCGATCGTAGAGCTCGATCGCCGCCTCCCCGTCCCCGCGGTCCTGATAGACGAGCGCCAGGTTGTTGTAGGCCCCCATGAAGTAGGGGTCGGCGTCGATCGCCTTCAGGTACCAGGCCGCGGCGCCGTCGAGGTCCCCCCGCGAGCGCGCGAGGTTGCCGAGGTTCGCCCTCGGCTCGGCGGCATTGGGGTCCAGGTCCGCCGCGCGCAGGTACCACGCCTCCGCCTCGGCCGCCCTCCCCTTCTTCTCGAGGACGAGGCCGAGCGTATTTGCGACCTCTGCCGCGCCCGGCTCCGCCTCGAGGACCTTCCGAAGGTGCCGCTCCGCGCCGTCGAGGTCTCCCGCATCCACGCACAGCTGGGCCAGCTGGTGCCCCGCCGAGCGCCGGGTCGCGGGCGCCGTTTCGGCCTTCTCGAGGGCGGCGCGCGCCCCTTCGCGGTCCCCCTGGACCCGGAGGGCGGTCCCGAGGTTCACGAGGAGGACCGCGTTGCGCGGCTCCGCCTCCAGCCCGGCGCGGAACTCCGCGATCGCCGGAGCGACCTTCCCCTGCGCGAGGAGCGCGATCCCGCTGTTGTTCCGGGTGGTGACGGGGACCGGGGCGCCGTCGGAGCCGTCCAGGTAACCGAGGTTCCGGAGCTTCTCGCGCAGCTCCGCGGCGTCCGGATCCACCTCCGGCAACGCCCCGGGCTCCGCCGGCGGAGCGGCTCCGGCGCGCGCCGGTGCGTCCTCGCGATATCGCACCGGCTGGCCCTCGAGGAAGTCCGGCTCGAGCGCTCCCGTGAGGACGGATCCCGGCCAGGAGAGCGGCACCGGCTGGCCGAAGAGCGCCAGGATCGTCGGCGCGATGTCGTACACGCTCGCCTGGTCCAGCTGAGCCCCGGCGCGCACGTGCGCGCCCCACAGGACGAGGACGCCGAAGCGGCGGTGCCAGTCGGCAGCCGGTCCGTGCCCGACACGCGAGTCGGTCGTCAGCGGCCGCGACGCGTCCGCCGCGAAACCGTGGTCGGAGAGGACCATGACGGTCCAGTCCCGGCCGCGGCCCTCCAGCAGGCGCCCGACCTCGCGATCGGCTCTCTCGTAGTAAGCGTCCACCACGTCGCGGAACGACTCGAACCGTCCCGGATCCACCCCTTCGAGCCTCGGCGGCCGGTAGGGCATGAACAGGTGGCCCACGGTGTCGGTCCCCTCGAGGTAGACCGACTCGAAGGCGACCGGCATGCTCGACCGCAACGCCAGGGCGACGTTCATGGATGTGCTCGTGGCCGCGAGCACCGTCCGGAAGTCGTCGAGGAGCTCTCGCTCCGCCGCGGCAAACTCTTCGGGACGCGTCCTCGGTCCCCGAAGGTATTGCCGCACCTCCTCCCACGGGATCGAGTCCGGGGACGCGATTCGAGGCCGCACCACGCTCTCGTAGAGTTCCGCGGGCCAGGTCTTGCCCTTCGCGTCTCCCGCATCCGGGCGGGCGCCGAAGAGCTGATAGGCGACCCGGTCGGTCACCAGGTACCCGTCGACCGGGTCCGCGGGCCAGGTCGCCCACCAGCCGACGTTGCCGATCCGCACCCCCGCGTCCGACAGCATCTCCCACACCGCCGGCACCTTCCGCTGGCGGGACGTCACCGGCTGCCCCGGCCCCCCTGCGGGATCGGGAACGAGGAAGTCCATGATCCCGTGGCGCGCGGGCTCGACCCCCGTCGCGATCGTCGTCCAGACGACCGGCGAGAGCGCGGGGCTGATGGTGAGCAGCTTCGCTCGCACCCCTTCGCGGATCAGCCTCGCCAGGTTCGGAAGCCGCCCTTGGGCGAGAAGCGGATCGAGAATCGCCCAGTCCGCCCCGTCGAGGCCGACGACCAGGAGGCGCGTGCCGGGCGGCGCCGTCCGCGTGCCGGGCGGCACGGTCCGGAGCTCGAAGCCGTCGACACTGAGATCCACGAGCTCGACTCCCCGCTCGAGAAGCGCCGCGCCGAGGTCCTTTCCCAGCCTGTGGCTCACGCTCGCGCGCATCGGCTCGCGGGGGTTCCAGGAGCCGTTCGCCAGCATCCCCTCCCGCACCGCTGCGAGGATGACGCCGCCGATCCCGGAGCCCGCCGAAGCCCGAAGCGCAACCTGCCACCGGTCGGGGAGCACCCGGACCCTGGCGCTTCCGCGAAGACCGAAGCGGGATCCGTCCTTGCCCACGAGCCTGGCGTCCCCGGCGCCGGGCAGAGGGACATCGGTCGGCGTTGCGGGGAAGCGCTCGAGCCGCAGCAGCCCGGGCGGAACGATCGCGATGCTCCCCGAAACCCGGCGGGGAGCCACCGGCAGGAGATCCCCCGAGATCACGGAAATCTCGGCGGCGGGATCGAGGTGCCGCAAGCCCGAGCCGATCCACCCGAGGGCCACGACCGGCACGACGAGCGCCGCCAGCCGCAGCGCTCGACGGCCGGCTCCCGCCGAGCGAGGCGCCTCGCCCTCCGTCATCCCGGGAGCCCCGGCGACGGGAGCGCGACCGGATCAGAGTCCTGCGGCACGGCGAAGAGCCTCCGCCAGCCGGGTCGACTCCCAGGTGAAGGTCGGCTCGGAGCGGCCGAAGTGGCCGTAGGCCGCCGTCCAGCGGTAGATCGGCCGCCTGAGGTCGAGGTGCGCGATGATCCCCGTCGGCGTCAGCGGGAAGTGCTCCCGGATCAACTCGACGAGCCTGCGCTCCGGGAGCTTCCCGGTGCCGAACGTGTCCACGGCGACCGAGACGGGATCCGCGACCCCGATCGCGTAGGCCAGCTGCACCTCGGCGCGCTCCGCGAGCCCGGCCGCGACGACGTTCTTCGCGATGTGGCGCGCCATGTACGAAGCCGAGCGGTCCACCTTGGTCGGGTCCTTGCCCGAAAACGCGCCGCCGCCGTGATGTCCCATGCCCCCGTACGTGTCGACGATGATCTTCCTCCCCGTCAGGCCGGTGTCGCCCTGGGGCCCGCCGACCTCGAACACGCCGGTAGGATTGACGTGGATCTTCGTCTCGCGGTCGAGCATCGCGGGGGGGATCACGGGCCGGATCACCCGATCGAGAACCCCCTCGCGGATCCGCGCGTACGCGGTCTTCCTCGCGTGCTGGCTCGAAACGACCACCGCCTCCACGCGCAGCGGCCGGTCCCCGTCGTACTCGACCGTGACCTGCGACTTCCCGTCGGGCCTGAGGAACTCGAGCTCTCCGCTCTTGCGGCACTCTGCGAGGCGGCGCACGAGGCGATGCGCGAGCATGATCGGGAGGGGCATCAGCTCCTCCGTCTCACGGCACGCGTAGCCGAACATCATCCCCTGGTCCCCGGCGCCCCCGCCGTTGACGCCGATCGCGATGTCCGGCGACTGCTCGTCGATGGCCGAGATCACGGCGCAGGAGCTGAAATCGAATCCGAAGGCGGGGTCGTCGTACCCGATCTCCTGGATCGTCTTCCGCGCCACCCGCGGGAGCTCCACGTAGCTCGATGTCGTGATCTCCCCCGCGATGACGCAGAGCCCCGTCGTCAGGAGCGTCTCGCACGCGACGCGTCCTTCGGCGTCTTTCTCGAGGATGGCGTCGAGGACCGCGTCGGAGATCTGGTCCGCGATCTTGTCGGGATGCCCCTCGGTCACGGACTCGGAGGTGAACAGATGCCGCCCCATCACTCCCATGCCGTACTCCCCTCGCGAGGCGCGACGGGACCCGCCGCGCCTTCTCCCGAGCGACGACCGTCCTCAAAAGGGGGCAGTCTACCATCCGGGGTTCCCCGCATCAACGACCGCTCCGCGCCCGGTACCGTACCGACCCGGGACCCGCCAGCGACTCCAGCGCCTCCGAGAGCGCGCGCGAGGGGGCGACGCGAAGCGAGGGCTCGGCGCGCGCCACCATCCGGTACTCGCCCGGGCGGCTGACCTCGAGGTACAGCGGAACCTCGCCCCTGTGTTCCGAAACCGTCCTCCGGAGCGCCTCGACGGTCTCGTCGTCGAGGTCGGCGGCTGCGAGCCGGAGCTGCACCGCCTCCGCCTTTCTCTCCCGCAGCCCTTCCACGAGACCGACATCGTCCGCGTGGATGCGGATCCGATCCTCGTCCACGTCCAGCCTTCCCGTCACCAGCACCGCGCGGTCGTTGTCCAGCAGCCCCTGGCAGCTCTCGTAGGCCTTGGGAAAGACGATCACCTCCACGACGCCCTGGAGGTCCTCGATCTGCATGGAAGCCCACCAGGAGCCCCGCTTCGACCGGCGGCGTTTCAGGTCCGACACGATCCCGGCCACCGCCACCTCGCTCCCCGGAGGCGCATCCCGGAGGTCCGCCGTTGCGTGCGTCGCGAAGTCCCGGATGACGTCGCGGTGCGCCTCGAGCGGGTGCCCGGTGACGTAGAAGCCGAGCGTCGCCTTCTCGTGGCCGAGCCGCGTCCTCTCGTCCCAGTCGGGAAGCTCCGGGAGCCTGTGCTCCGCCGATCCAGGCGCTCCCGCCCCGCCTCCTCCTGCGAACAGGCTCCCCTGCCCCGCCTCGCGCTCGGCCCGCCGCTTCTGGCCCCATTCCACGGCCGTGTCGATGGCGGCGGCGAGCCGGCTCCGCGCCGGCCCAAGGGAGTCGAGCGCTCCCGACTGCACGAGGGCCTCGAGCACCCGCTTGTTCACGAGCCGGGCGTCGACCGCCTCCGCGAGCTCGAACAGGCTCAGAAAACGCCCGCGCTCCGCTCTCGCGTCGAGGATCGACCGGATCGCGCTCTCCCCCGCGTTCCGGATGGCGCTCAGCCCGAAACGGATCGCGTCCCCCTCGACGGTGAAGTCGAGCCCCGAGGAGTTCACGTCCGGGGGCAGGACACGGATCCCCATCTCGCGACACTCGTTGATGTACTTGACCAGCTTGTCGGTGTTCCCCTTCTCGCTCGTCAGCAGCGCCGCCATGAAGTGGACCGGCTCGTGGGCCTTCAGCCACGCCGTGCGGTAGGCCACCAGGGCATAGGCTGCGGAGTGAGACTTGTTGAACCCGTAGCCGGCGAAGTACTCCATGAGATCGAAGACCTTGTGGGCGTCGGACGCCCGGATCCCCTGCCGGCGCGCCCGATCGACGAACTTCTCCCGCTCGGCGGCCATCACCTCCTTCTTCTTCTTGCCCATGGCGCGCCGGAGGATGTCCGCCTCGCCCAGCGAGTAGCCTCCCATCCGAGCGGCGATCTGCATCACCTGCTCCTGGTAGACGATGACGCCGTAGGTGTCCCGCAGGATGTCCTCGAGGAGCGGGTGCGGGTAGAGGACCTTGACCTTGCCGTGGCGCCGCTTGATGAAATCCTCGATCAGTCCCCCCCCGATCGGTCCGGGGCGGTAGAGCGCGTTCAGCGCCACGAGGTCGCCGAAGCGCTCGGGCTTGAGGTGGCGCAGGATGTCCCGCATCCCGCTCGACTCGAACTGGAACAGGCCCGAGGTGCGCGCGCGCGAGAACAGCTCGTAGACGGCCGCGTCGTCGAGCGGAAGGGCGTCCATGTCCGGCCGCCGTCCCGTCGCCTTCTCGATCGAGTCGAGGGCGTCGGAGATCAGCGTCAGCGTCTTCAGGCCGAGGAAGTCCATCTTGAGGAGACCGATCTCCTCGATGTCCCCCATGGCGTACTGGGTCGTGATCTCGTCGTTCGTCCCCCGGTAGAGCGGCGCGAACTCGACGATCGGACGCGGCGCGATCACGACCCCCGCGGCGTGCGTCGACGCGTGGCGCACCAACCCCTCGAGCCGCATGCCGACGTCGAGGAGCTGGCGGACCCTGGGGTCCGACTCGTACGCCTGCTTCAGGGCGGGGACCTCCTCGATCGCCCCCCGGATCGTCACCTCGGCGCCCGGGCGCTGGGGAACCATCTTCGCGATCCGGTCCACGTCCGCGTAGGGGATATCGAGCCCGCGCCCCGCGTCCCGGATCACGGCCCGCGCGGCCATCGTCCCGAACGTGATGATCTGCGCGACGTTGTCCCTTCCGTACTTCCCGGTGACGTACTCGATGACCCGGTCCCGGCCCCGGAAGCAGAAGTCGATGTCGATGTCGGGAAGGGAGACGCGGTCCGCGTTCAGGAACCGCTCGAACAGGAGGTCGTACTCCATCGGATCGATGTCCGTGATCCGCATGCAGTACGCCACCAGCGATCCCGCGGCCGAGCCTCGCCCCGGTCCCACGGGGATCCCGCTCTCCCTCGCGAACCGGATGAAGTCCCACACGACCAGGAAGTACCCGGCGAACCCCATCTTCCGGATCGTCGCCGCCTCCTGCTCGAAGCGCGCGCGGTACTCCTCGAGGGAGTGGCGCAGGGTCCCCGCGTCCTGCTTCGCGCGCCAGCCCTCGGTCCTCTCCTCGAACCCCTCCCTCGCGACCCTCTCGAAGTACCCGTCGAGGTCGTGCCCCTCGGGGACCGGGAACTCCGGGAGTTGCCGCCCCCGCTTCTCCAGAACGAGGCGGCAGCGATCCGCGACCGCCGCGCTGTTCGCGACCGCCTCCGGGATCCAGGAGAACAGGGCCGCCATCTCGGCGCGGGACTTCAGGTAGTGCTGCGGAGTGTATCGGATCCGGTCGGCGTCGTGGACCGTCTTCCCCGTCTGGATGCAGACGAGAACGTCGTGCGCGAAGTGGTCCTCCGGAAGGAGGAAGTGGCAGTCGTTCGTCGCGACGAGGCCGATGCCCAGCTCGCGGGCCAGGCGGACGAGGCCCTCGTTGACCTTCCGTTGATCGTCGAGGCCGTGGTCCTGCAGCTCGAGCCAGAAACGCCCCTCGCCGAGGATGTCCCGCAGGCCTTGAGCCGCGGCGCGGGCGAGGTCGTAGCGGTCCAGCCGGAGGTGCGTCGGGACCTCGCCGGCCAGGCAGGCGGAGAGCCCGACGATCCCCTTCGAGTGCGCCGCGAGCGACTCGAGGTCGATCCTGGGGCGGTAGTAGAACCCGTCGAGGAAGCCGGTCGACGCGAGCTGGATCAGGTTCCTGTACCCCTCGTAGCTCTCCGCGAGGAGGACCAGGTGGTGGTAGGGCTTGCGGCCGGGACCGGCCTGCTGGGGGCTCCGGTCGAGGCGCGACCCCGGCGCGACGTACGCCTCCATTCCGACGATCGGACGCACGCCGTGCTTCGCCGCCTTCCTGGAGAACTCGAGGGCGCCGAAAAGGTTGCCGTGGTCGGTGATCGCGAGCGCTTCCTGGCCGTCCTCGGCGGCGCGGCCGACCATCTCGTCGAGCCGCTGCGCGCCGTCGAGCAGCGAGTAGGTCGTGTGATTGTGGAGGTGCGCGAACGAGGGGCCCCGGTCCGCCATCACGCTACTCCCACTCGATGGTCCCCGGAGGCTTGCTGGTCACGTCGTAGACCACCCGGTTCACCCCGCGGACCTCGTTGACGATCCGGCTGCTCACGCGGGCCAGGAAGTCGGCCGGCAACCGCGCCCAGTCCGCCGTCATGAAATCGAGCGTCTCGACCGCCCGGATCGCCACCACGTGGTCGTACGTGCGTCCGTCCCCCATCACGCCGACGCTCCGGACCGGGAGCAGGAGGACGAACGCCTGCGCGACCCGGTCGTAGAGGCCGGCCTCGCGGAGCTCGCCCACGAAGATCGCGTCCGCCTCCTGCAGGGTGGCCACGCGCTCCCGCGTCACCTCTCCCAGGATGCGGACCGCGAGCCCCGGCCCCGGGAACGGATGCCGGCGCACGAACGCCGGGTCCAGGCCCAGCTCCTCCCCGAGGCCTCGCACCTCGTCCTTGAAGAGATCCCGGAGCGGCTCGACCAGCCGGAGCCGCATCCTCTCAGGCAGGCCGCCGACGTTGTGGTGCGTCTTGATCGTGGCCGACGGGCCCCTCACGGACGAGGACTCGATCCGGTCGGGGTAGATCGTTCCCTGCGCGAGGAACTCCACGCCCCCCAGGGCCGCCGCCTCCCGCTCGAACACGTCGACGAACGTCTCCCCGATGATCCTCCGCTTCCGCTCCGGGTCCTCGACGCCGCGGAGCCGGTCGAGGAACAGATCCGCGGCGTCGGAGAAGCGGACCTGCAAGTGGTACCGCTCCCGGAAGTCCCGCAGGACCTGGTCCGCCTCCCCCTTGCGCAGCAGACCGTTGTCGACGAAGACGCAGAAGAGACGGCTCCCGATCGCCCGGTCCAGGAGGAGCGCCATCACGGACGAGTCCACCCCGCCCGAGAGCGCGCAGACGACGAGTCCCTCGCCGACCGTGCGCCGGATCTCCTCCACCGCGTCGCCGGCGAACGAGGAGATCGTCCAGTCGCCCCGACAGCCGCAGGCCTCGAAGAGGAAGTTCCGCAGGATCGCGCGGCCGTGATCCGTGTGAACGACCTCCGGGTGGAACTGCACTCCGTACAGGCGCCGCTCCCGGTCCTCGACGGCCGCGCACGGCGCTCCTTCGCTCGCCGCCACGACCCGGAAGCCCGGCGCCGGCTCCACGACCCGGTCCCCGTGGCTCGCCCAGACCCTTTGAGCCGGCTCGAGCCCGCGGAACAGGAGCGACCCGGGGTCCGAGACGGCGAGCGTCGCGGGACCGTACTCGCGCCCGGGCGCGCGATCCACCCTCCCGCCGAGCCGCTGCATCATGATCTGCATCCCGTAGCAGATCCCCAGCGTGGGCCTGCCGGTGCGGAAGAGCGCCGCCTCCACCTGCGGCGCCCCTGCCTGGTACACGGAGTCCGGTCCCCCCGAGAGGATGATTCCCCGGGGAGCGCGCGAGGAGACCTCCCCCGCCGGCACGTCGAACGGCAGGATCTCGCAGTAGACCCCCAGCTCGCGCACCCGCCGCGCGATCAGCTGGGTGTACTGCGAGCCGAAATCCAGGACGAGCACCGTCTCGTGCGCGTGGCTCATCGCCTCTCTCCGACCAGATCCTCGACCAGCTCCTCGAGCACCGCCCCCGCGTCGATCGAGCGGCTGTTCAGGGTGCGCGAGGCCCGCAGCATCTTCCCGGGAAACCGGAGGAGATCGCCCGTCTCGTAGCGCTCCAGGCCCGCCACCAGGTGCCTGGGGTCCACTCCCGTCCACACGGAGCGGGCCGCGCGCTCGGGCGCCTCCCCCGCGTCGATCCTCGCCCGGACCTGCAGCATGGAGCGCGCCCGCCACGCCAGGCCTCCGATGGTGCGCCGCACCTCCTCTCCCGCCGAGACCAGCCTTCTCGAGGCCGCGAGCGCGCGGGGAAAGTCCCGAGCCACGACCGCGTCCGCCACCTCCCAGCCGGTGAGCGTTCCCTCGCCGGCGACGAGGTCCCGGATCTCGGGGAGGCCGACGCGACCCGGCGCCTCCTTCCCCCGCCACGCGGCGATCTTGTCCATCTCCGAGCAGACCCGGTGGAGATCCCCCGCGCACACGGCGAGCAGGAGCCCCGCAGCGTCACGATCGAGCGAGAGGCCCCGCTCGCCGGCGAGGGACTCGACCTCACGCAGCAGCGCCCCCGTCTCCTGGGGGCCCGCCTTCCGGAAGGCCAGCACGTGGGGGCTCGCCGCCAGCTCCTTCTGGAGCGTCCGCCGCCCGTCGAGCCTCGGGGCCCGGACCAGGAGGAAGCTCTCGGCGGGCGGGTCCGCCGCGTATTCCGAGAGCGTTCCCCGCTCCCCCTCCAGAGCCTCGACGTCGCGGAGGAGAACGACGCGGCGCGAGGCGAACATCCCCGCCGACGATGCCGCCGACACGACGTCCGCGACGTGGACCTTCCGGTCTCCGAGCACCGACAGCGAGAGGCCGTCGCATTCCCCCGGAGGGAGCAGCCGCTCCAGGATCGCCCGCTGCGCGGCCTCCAGGTGGAACAGGTCGTCCCCCGTCAGGACGGTGAGACCGGGCGGCCACCCGCGCTTCAGGCGCGCCAGCACCGCGCGCAGGACCTCGCCCCCCGGCGGCCCCTTGGGGCCCCGCGCCGCCATCAGAATCCTTCGAACATCGAGGTCACGAGCGCCCCGGCGGCCCCCTTCGCGATGTCCTCGAGGGCGATCGCCTCCTCGAGGGCCTCTTCCCGGACGTCGTACTGCTCGCGGAACACGAGCCCCGTCTGGCTCCACAGCACCGCGTCGTTCGCGCGCTCCCGGAGGGTCGCCTGGAGGATGACGACCGCCTCCATCCGGGTAGCCCTTCCCTCCGCGTCGAACTGCACGGGGTTGGTCCGGTAATCGGTGACGACGCCTTCTAGGACCGCGTCGGCCTCCTCCCTTCGGACGGCCAGCCGGTAGCCTCCTCGACGGCTCAGCTCGCGGGCCACGGCTTCCGTCACCCGCTGGTCGATCTCCGGGCGCTGGGTCCGGTTGTCGAACGGGCGGACGAGGATCGATCGGATGCGATCCGGGAGGAACGTGTTCCCCCCCGCCAGGCGGTACCCGCAGCCCGGCGCCGCGGCGATCGCGGCGATCGCGAAGGCCGCGAGGACTCGCCGCCCGGCGCTCACGGGCCGACCTCTCCGCCGGGGACGGGGCCGATCTCCCCCCGCTCGAGGCGTCGCCTCACGGAATCGAGCACCCCGTTCACGAACGACCCGGACTCCTCCCCGCCGAACTTGCGCGCCACCTCGATCGCCTCGTCGATCGCCACGACCGCCGGCACGTCCTGCTCGAAGAGCATCTCGTAGACCGCCATGCGGAGGACGTTGCGGTCGACGACCGCCATCCGCTCCACGCGCCAGTTCTCGGCCGATCCCGCGACCATCCCGTCGAGCGAGCGCCGCTCGCGCGCCACCCCGCGGACGATCTCCTCCGCGAAACGCCGCACGTCGTCGGAGGCCTCGACCCCGAGCCAGAAGCCCCGGAACACGTCGTCCGGAGCACCACCCGCGAGATCGATCTGGAAGAGCATCTGGAGCGCGCATTCGCGCGCGCGCCTGCGATGACCCAACGTCGGATTCCCTACGCCATCTGGCGGAGCAGGCTGACCATTTCGATCGCGGAGAGCGCGGCGTCCCACCCCTTGTTCCCGGACTTCGCGCCCGCGCGTTCCATCGCCTGTTCCAGCGTGTCCGCCGTCACCACGCCGAACGCGATCGGGACCCCGGTCCTCAGGCTCTCCTGCGCGAGCCCCTTCGCGACCTCGGCGGCGAGGACGTCGAAGTGCGGCGTCTCCCCGCGGATCAGCGCCCCGAGGGCGATCACCGCGTCGTAGCGCCCGGCCGCGGCGAGCCCGCTCGCCGCGCACGGCCGCGCCCCGCACCCCGGCACCCCGCCGATCGGCCCCTTGGCGCCGCCCGCCTCATAGATAATGTAGCCGAGGCCGCCCGCTCCCTGCGCGCGCGCCCATTCGTTCAACTTGTCGAAGAAGCTGCGCGGCTTCGACCCGGCGCCCGGTGCCGGAATCGCGCGCACGATGGCGCC